>Ga0208789_1000325_pt1 | contig 51814 bp, 37 predicted proteins | sample Methanotroph_Enr_FD_187368 | JGI IMG/M metagenome (GOLD analysis project Ga0208789, IMG submission 187368) | Enriched soil microbial communities from Old Woman Creek wetland in Ohio, USA - Methanotroph_Enrichment_5 (SPAdes) (version 2) | ecosystem: Environmental > Terrestrial > Soil > Wetlands... | reverse complement strand
ATGTAATAATATGAAAGCCACATCTCAATTAGTACTTTATGAAGGCTCAAACATTATTGAAATTTACATACAGTACAAGCCTTTTTGTCCTTCATGGAATGAGGGTAATGGTTTAATTGGAATACAAAATAATGATGGAACATTTGGTTTATGCCCTCCCGGAAGAAACACATCACATTGGTATGCACAAAACGAGGCCTGGAGATTTTATTCCTGCCCACTCACATTTACCAGCATAGGATGGCTGGATGAAGACGGACAGACTATCAGTAATGATTCATCCATTAGTGTATGTCCAAATCATACATCTAAATATATACTGACCGCAAATTGCGGATGCTATGGTATTTTCTCAAATTATTATGACACCGTGACCGTATTTATTGATAATCCTATTGTAAATCTTGGCAATGACACATCTTTGTGTTCCGGGCAACAAATAATTTTAAATGCCTGGAATGATAATTTAAGCTATCATTGGTCCGATAATTCTTCTGATTCTGTATTGATTGTAAATACACCGGGAAATTATTCCGTTACTGTTACTGATACAGCCGGTTGTTCTGCCATTGATGAAATTACATTATGGGATGTATTGCCGCCCTTACAGGATTCGATATTCGGGTTTCCCTATGTATGTGAAGGATCAGACGGGTCAATGTATTCCATTACTGAAATTCCAGGGGCCACATCTTACCTTTGGTATTACACAGGGTCCGGTTCAACAATAACATATTTAAACCCTGCTGGTATTTCGATTGATTTTAACAGCAATGCTACTAGTGGCATTTTAGTCGTGAAGGGAGTCGGTGTTTGTGGCCCTGGAAACGATTCACTAATAATAGCAATCACAGTTTTGCAAAATTTGACAGGTGGAACAGCCACATCATCAATAAACACAGCCGTTTGTCCCGGTTCATCGGCCATAATTTCATTAAGTGGTTACGTTGGTAGTATTCAATGGCAATATTCATATGGCAATTATTATTGGATTGACATACCTGGAGCTACAAATTCGATATATGGCACACCTGCCCTGACAAGCACCATATCTTACAGGGCCTCCGTAACAGGTGCTTGCCCAGTGGCTTATTCAAATGTCATTCAGATACCCATAATACAGGCACCGCCGACTCAAGGCATTTGCTATGTGAGTTTTGATTCTTTAAGTCAGAAAAATAAAGTCATATGGAATAGTTCCGGTTTTCCGGCTGAAGTAGATAGTGTTTATATCTATCTTGAAGTTTCCCAGAATATCTGGAATTTCATTGGAATTAAATCTGCTAATGAAAATGAGTACATAGATATGAGTTCAAATCCTCAGAGTTATTCTTCCAGTTATAAAATCAAGGTTCATAACAGTTGTAACAGTTTTAGCGAAATGTCAAATCCGCACACCACAATTACCTTGCTTTCATCTTATGATCAACTGTCAGATACATATGGTTTTACTTGGTCACCATATATCGGATTAAGTGTTGCAAATTATAATATTTATGGTATTACGTCAAGTGGGAGCATTACACTGATTGGCAGTGTACCCGGCAATCAATACTTTTTCAATTTTGTAAACCCCGGGGTGATGTTTATCAAATATTTTGTCGGATTTCTAACACCCAATTGTTTGAGTAAAACAGATGCAATAATCATGTCTAATTATGTTATTCCAGGTTTTGTCTCGGTAAGCGAATATGAACATGAAAATTTTTCATTGGTACCAAACCCTGCATCAGAATCAGTTACGGTTAAACATAATAATAACAAGTCCGTACTTGTCGAAATTTATGATTTAAACGGTCAATTACTAATCAGCAGGCAAATAACTACAGAAACCATTGATGTTAGCAGCCTTGCAAAGGGAATTTATTTCGTTAAGATAGAAAATAACAATTACAAACTTGTTATTCAATAATCGTAATAACGGTACAATCAGGTCTTCTGTTTTTTCTTTTTGGCAGCCGGAAACAATACATTATTAAGTATCAGACGATATCCGGGTGAATTTTGATAGAGTTCCAGTTTTGTAGGCGGATCGTAAACAAAATGCTGGTAATCTTCAGGGTCGTGCCCGCCCAGAAATGTCCACATACCTTTGCCGTATTCGCCGTGTATATACTTAACCTCGTCAGCTGATTTATTTTCGCCCATAATCAGCACGCTTGGCTTTACAAGTTTTTTATTAAACGCAGTGCTTTGTCCCATGAACGCTTTAATTATTTTTTCATGATCCTGACACAACATGGTCGGGACGGGATCCCATTTGGCGGAAAATTCAAACAGTGTAAAAAAATCATTTTGAGGTAATACTTTTCTGGTCAGTGAGACATCAATATCTGAAATTTCATAATTATACGGATTTACATCAATTTTAAAACCCGTAAAAGCGAAACATTGTGAATAATCCAATTTTTCCTGGGCCTTCGGGTCAATGGGATCACCGTCAAACATCGCATTGCAAATATCCACACCTTCTGCTGCAAGAGCAATATCATAGCTGTCGGGTGCGGAACACATGGAAAAAAGATAACCACCTCCCGCCACAAAATCCCTTATCTTCTTGGCAACAGCCAGTTTTAATTGGGATACTTTATCATAACCAAGCTTTTTTGCTGTTTCCTCCGAAATTCGTTTATCCTCCACGTACCAGGAGGCATCTTTATAGTTTGCCCAGAATTTTCCGTACTGACCGGTAAAATCTTCGTGGTGCATGTGAAGCCAGTCGTAGGTCGGGAGCAATCCCTGCAAAACCTCTTCATCATAAACAATTTCGTATGGAATTTCGGCATACTTAAGGACCAGCGTTACAGCATCGTCCCAGGGAAGTTTGTTTTTCGGAGAATAAACCGCAATTTTCGGGACTTTCACCAGTTTAACCTCGTCCATATTCACTTCAGGATCTGCTATTTCAGATAAGATGGCGGCAGCCTGAACATCTGAAATCACTTCACTGGATACTCCTCGAATGCTGCTTTCGTCCTGAAATATTTTCAAATACTTGCACATAAAACTACCGCCGCGGTAATTAAGCAACCAGCTCACTTCCACCTCACGCTGCAACATCCAATAGGCAACGCCGTATGCTTTAAGATGGTTCTGCTGTGCATTATCCATCGGAATCAGCAAATATGCGCCACTGGAAGGCTTGATCAGAAAAACTAATAAAAGAAGTAAAACGAACTTTTTCATTTATGAGAAATTAGCCGACAATTACATTAAACGAATTTAGGATGGAGTTATTATGCACTTTTTACAAGGAAAATCAAAAGAAAAATCAAAAACACCAAAATTAAAAAGGCATATCCTTAGTGGGCTCATCCTGTTTTTTGCCGGACTTTTTATTCATTTTCGACTGCACTATCTTTGTCTGGACAGCGGGGTCGTAAAACCCTTCATTAGGCTGCATCACCGGTTCTTCAATTTCTTTGTAAACGTCATAATCAGAAAATCTTCCGATATGTTTCTGGAACCGAAGCTTAACATCGCCTGTCTGCCCGTTACGGTGCTTGGCAACGATGATTTCTGCAAGGCCCTGTGTAGGAGTATTGTTATCATCGTCAAACTCTTCAATTTTGTAATACTCCGGACGATAAATAAATAATACAAGATCCGCATCCTGCTCAATAGCTCCCGATTCACGCAAGTCGGAAAGTATTGGTTTTTTGGAACCCGGGCGTTTTTCAACTTCACGACTCAGCTGCGATAATGCGATGACCGGAATATTTAGTTCTTTGGCAAGTCCTTTCAGCGCCCTTGAAATGCTGCTTATCTCCTGCTCCCTCATGCCCTTGGTTTCAACACTGGCGGTCATCAGCTGAAGATAGTCGATTATGATGAGCTGAACACCTTGTTGAGCTACCAGTCGCCTTGCTTTTGCACGTAACTCAAAGACCGGCAATGCCGGGGTATCATCAATAAAAATTCTCGCATCCTCAAGTTTTTTGATTCTGCTGTTAAGCTGCTGCCATTCATAGTCTTCTAAGTTTCCGCGGCGCAGCCTGTCGGAAGGCAATTCGGTCTCCATGGATATAAGACGCAACACCAGTTGTATGGCCGACATTTCCAGGGAAAAAATTGCAACAGGAACATTATGATCTATAGCAGCATTTCTTGCCATGGAAAGTACAAAAGCCGTTTTACCCATGGAAGGCCTTCCGGCAAGGATGATAAGATCGGATTTTTGCCAGCCTGCGGTAAGCCGGTCAAGCATGGTGTAGCCGGTAGCAACTCCAAGAGTAGAGTAATCATTGTTTTTGCTGGCTTCTTTGGCTATTTCAATTTCAGCAATTGCCTCCTTGAGAATATCCTGCATATCGCTGTATTTACGCCGGAGGTTCGTTTCGCTGACATTAAAAAGATTTTGTTCTGCTTTATCCAGCAATTCAAAAACATCGGTAGTATCTTCAAAGGCTTCAGTAGATATTTCGCCGGATATTCTGATAAGTTCGCGCTGAATATATTTTTGAAGTAAAATACGTGAATGAAACTCAATGTTTGCTGAAGAGGCAACTTTGGAGGTAAGCTGAGCGATATAATAAGGGCCACCTGCCATATCCAGCTTGCCCATTGATTTCAGTTCGTTGGTCACAGTAAGTATATCAACGGGTTGAGACTCATTAAATAAATGATAGATCGCCGTATAAATATGCTGGTGCGATTCTTTATAAAACACTTCTGCTTTTAATATCTCAATAACATTTGCCAGGGCATCTTTTTCTAGCATCATGGCTCCCAGAACAACTTCTTCAAGTTCGACAGCCTGCGGTGGGATTTTTCCGTACTGCAGCAGTGATTGTTCTGTAACAGGGGCTTTTGTGCGTTTTCTTACAATCTCGGGCATAAAAAATTTTTAGGGTTCAAAATTAAAGCAATGTTCAAAGCTCTGAACAAAACAAGAGATAAAAATTTATCAACAAAATCAGATTACTGTTATGGCAGTATCAGGAATTAGCGGATTGTTCTGAAACTTACGGAAAAGCTGCACGATAGTAATGACATCTTTCTGGCAATAAGTAACGATTCGGGCCAGGTCTTTTTCTTTCCAGTAGACCGAGGCAACCTCGCTGCCGTTTATATCATCTTTTGGCGTGGGAATATCAAACAAGGCACTCAGTAATTCGAGGGAGGTGTAACTTTTATAATCGCCGAATTTCCACATTTCCATGGTGTCGAGGAGTTTCACCTCCCAGGGTTTTTTTGCCTGCGTGTCCAGTATGGCGGGTATTTCAATCCCGTTGATGAGCATGCGACGGGCGATGTATGGAAAGTCAAATTCTTTACCGTTGTGGGCGCATAAGTTACTCTGTTCCTTATTGTAATATTTATTCAGCAATTGGGCAAACTCAATCAGAAGTTCCTTTTCCACATCGCCAAAGAATGATTTTACTTTAATACCGCTTTCATTTACAAATGCCACAGAAATACAAATTATTTTCCCGAATTCCGCATAAATTCCGGCACGTTCGTAAATATCTTCCGGGTTTTGGTCCTTGCTTGCAATCAAATACTGAGCTTTATGCGTCCACAATTTCCGGAAATTTTCAGGCATTTCATTAAAATCTTCCCAGCGGGGTACTGTTTCAATATCCAGAAACAATATGTTTTCAATGTTCAAATTTTTAAGCATAATATTAAAATATTTTGAAAGGTAAAGTTAATAAAAATAATTATCTGGCAAGATGTTAAATTTTATTTAATAAAAAATTACTTTTGTGTTAATAATTAATCAGGGCATTAAAATCAAACTCTTTAACGAATTTTATTTAACAAAATATTGTTATAAATTCATATTACTTTTTTCAAATTTGATCATTATTTTTATTATATTTGTAACTCCTAATTAAGTTTTATATTTTATAAAATGAACCATCAGGCGTATGAAAAAAATTGTACTCTTTCTTTTATTTTATTTTGTAGCTTTTATTTTATCCGGACAAGGGCTATTTAACAACGGCGCATATATTTCGGTTTCTCCTACTGCTCACGTTACTATTATTGGAGCCGACGGAAATCTGACAAACAATTCTGCCGCGAGCAGTTTGATCAATAACGGTAATATTTACCTTACAGGAAACTGGTTAAACAACGGGATATACAACAGTTCAGGAGGCGGCATAGTAACTTTTAACGGCAACCTGTCAAAAACACTTGATGGTACTGCAACTCATGACTTTTACAAACTGAAAATCGATAAAACAGTTGTAACAAATCTTCTTACTATTTTAAAGCCAGTTAAAATTACCAATATGCTGATACTCAGCAATGGAGTTATCAGCACCACTGCGACAAATTTGCTTAACATCGGCGATAATGCAACTGTATCTACTGATGGCTCTAATAATATCGCAGGCAGCCGCTTAAGTTTTGTCGACGGGCCCATGATAAAAACCGGTAATGATCTGTTCACTTTTCCTGTCGGGGATATCAGGACTGTCAACAGCGTATTAAGGGCTGTTTGGGCACCTCTTAAAATCACTGCCCCCGTGACAACTGGAGACATTTTCAGGTGCGAATATTTATTTACCATGGCACCAAACAACCTCGGCCCGGAGCCGATGTGCGACCTGAACACCCTTAACCATACCAGCGGCATTGAATATTGGGATATAAACCGCGATAATGGGACATCGTCGCCGGATATAACTTTATACTGGAAACCCCTGGACGGATTAAATATTCCCATCGACCACGGCATAGACCCGGCATATATTAATGACATAGTAGCTGCCAACTGGGAAAACTGCCCTGCAAGCGGAACCAATAAATGGGCCAATCGCGGCGGACCTCCGGGTGGTGGTTCAACTACAACTGACGGATTTGTTACAGGTACAGGTTTCACTGCTTACGATCTTGTCACTTTAGGCACCATCCGATACAACAATCCACTTCCGGTCGAGCTGCTTGAGTTTAAAGCCAGTTGCGCCACTCATGGTGTAACCCTGCTGTGGAATACCGCATCCGAAACCAACAATGAATATTTTGATATTGAACGCAGCACGGATGCTGCAACCTGGACTGTGATTGCCCAAATTGAAGGTGCAGGAAACTCCAATCAGACTACTCATTATTCATACACCGATGAAAACGTTTCAATTACAACTACCTATTACCGACTGAAGCAAACCGATTTCGACGGGAATTTTCAATACTTTACACCTGTCTCCGTCAATTGCGGTATCGAAAACGAAGATATGAATATTGCGATTTATCCAAATCCGTTCAAAGAGATCATCAACCTGGATGTAAGCCAGTTTGGCTATCCACAGGCACAAGTTGTGATTTATGATGTTTTAGGAAATAAACTTTTGAAACAGGAATTTGCCCTTATCGAAAACAACAGCTTTTCTGCTTCCTTCGATATGAAAACAATCGCTTGCGGAGTGTATTTTGTGGAAGTGACAGCTAAGGATTTTAAGAAGAATTTTAAGATCGTAAAAAACTAGAATGTCCCATGAAAGTAAGGCTTAATAAACAGTAACAGAATTGCCTGTAAAACTTAAACACATGAAAAAATTCATATCAATTATTTTTACGATAGCACTTTTTAGCACATTAGCCAATGCACAGAACGTTGGCATAGGAAGTTCATCCTTCACACCGCTTAACATGCTTGATGTAAAAGGCACCATGGTTATTGGAACTGGTTATGCCGGCATCAACACGGCTCCTGCTGATGGGTTATTGATTCAGGGAAATGTAGGTATCGGAACAATAAGCCCATGGGCAAAACTTAACGTGGTCGGAAATTTTTTTGTTGATGGTGATTGGACAAATGATACCGAAATAAGAATCAGAGAAGGAGGCAGCGCCGATTTTGGAGCCTTTTTCAAATACGGCACCGGTGATTTATTGACCGTTGGAACCAGAAGTTCTGCCATTGATTATGTTGCAATGCAAATTTCGAGAGGCTCGCTTAATACAATTTTTAATGGCAATGTCGGTATTGGTGTAAGTCCGTCTTATAGGATTGATATCGCAGGGCAGGAAAGAATTAATGCTGCCAGTGGAACTGCACCAATTATTATTTCAACGGCCTATGCCGGAGGTGCAAATGTCACTAATCTCAGCGCTGATCTGCTTGATGGGCAACATGCCTCGGCGTTTTCCGCTGCCAGTCATACTCATCCATGGAATGAAATTACCAGCAAGCCAGCCGCATGGCTTGATGCCGCTAACCTGATACAGGACGATGCCAATTTCAATAATTCCGTACCAAGTGGATTTTATCAATATAATAATGCAGCTAATTCTCCAACCGCAGGAACCTGGTATAACATGATAAACGTCAGGCACAGCAACACATCAAATGATCATGGTTTCCAGATAGCCGCCTCGTATTATGATGAAAATATATGGACCAGAACATATCAGGGAGGTACCGGTGCCAATAATGGGACTTATACCCCGTGGAGAAAATTATTACATACAGGAAATATTGCTTCATTATACCCCAATATTAATGGTGATAATCTCGGAAACCATACAGCCACCACAACATTGAACATGAACTGGAATCACATTAATAATGTCGCCGATATTTATTGCATAAATAATTACGGACAGGGACTTGTTGGTGTTTACTCTGATGTCAGGTATCAGAACGTTTGGGCTATGGGAACTTCCTGGCGGTTGGCGGCAGATGGAACAACACCGGGCAATTTGTATGGAATTGCCTGGACACATTCCAATATTGGCGGGCAGTCAAGACCATCACTATCGCATCAAATGCTGGTCATGGAAAATGGTATTACCAAAGTCGCACTGGGAAGTGGGATATGGACTAATTATGGGATTGAAACAGGTGCTAATGGGACTTACAATAGGTTCAACACCTGGACAGAACTCCCAAATGCTACCGGATTTTACTCAGGAATAAATGGTGCCCACTTTTATCCGAATGATGCGTCTTATGGCTCCTGGAGGATATTAGGAACAAGAAATGGATGGGGCGGAATAGAATTCCCCAGTGGCGATGGAAACATCTCTTTGATGATCGGCCAGGGAGGCTGGGGTGGGATGACAACAGGTATGCATGCCAATAATTATGGCTGGCTTTGGAGGTTTGAACATCAGCGTTTATGGGCTGATGGCCTGACAGATGTCAATGATCCCAATTATTATGTTGATCCAAACGGTTCTTCACGCCTGGCATATTTATATCACGGAGTAGGTGCCAACAATATTGGTGGTTGGCTAAGCGGCATCATGCAAACTGAAAACACTAGTGATGGCCACCAGTATATTCCACTTACCGGAAATTGGGGATATATCGGAACATCTTCACAATACTGGTATTATTCTTATGCCATGTCTCATGTGGATATGTCTCAACGGTCACTAAAAAGAGATATTACTCCGTTAAATAAACAATTATATGAACTGGTAATGAACGACATTGATAAGTTAAAACCATCACTATATAAGTTTAAGGATGAAACAGATGAATTAGAATCTGGGAATGAAGCCAAATTCCGGCCGAATATGCATATGGGCGTAGTTTTGGATGAATCACCCGATTATATCCAGGATCAGGCATTTAGCGGTATTGATATTTATGCCCTTGCCACAATGGCTATTGCTGGAGTAAAATACAACAGGGAAGAGATTAAGGATATTAAAGAAAATATCGGGCTTTCAGAAAAGAAAATGACTGTGAGTGATTTTGGAAATGAAGAATTAAAAGGAAATGAAACATGGATTTCTTTTACGAACGAGTTCATTAATAAGTTATCAGGGACAAGCCCTATCATCACCGTGACACCCAATCAAACTGGTGTGTGGCTCAGCGTCACGGAAACAACTTCAAAAGGATTTAAAGTAGTAGCATCCGGCAATAATTCATCTGTTACCTTCAACTGGATCGCAATGGCTAAGGTAAACATAGAACAAAAAGAGGATAAAACCCAGCTAATTTCACAGGAACTTATCAGGCAATTAAAAGTGGATGATACTAAAAAAGCAATGATCCGCGATTATTGGAAAAAACAAACGGAAAAAAATCAGGCGGGACATAACCAGCAAGTTGAAGAACAGAAGAAAATCACTAATAACAACAACGACAGCAAAATAACTGTACCTGTATTTCCAAAAAAAGAAAATGAAATTGACATGAACCTTCCTGTCAATCAGAAATCTAAAATAAATGAACCAGCAGAAATTCCAAAAGCACAGGAAATAAATCAACAACAGCTTAAGAAGTAGATGTATGATATTTTTTTTTAATAAATAACACATTCTCCTATGAAAAAAATAATTCTAATTTTTTTTACAATATTGTTTTTCAGCACTTTAATTAATGCACAAAACGTGGGTATCGGAAGTTCATCCTTCACACCGCTTAACATGCTTGATGTAAAAGGCACAATGGTTATAGGAACAGGTTTTGCCGGTATCAACACGGCACCTGCCGATGGCTTGTTGATTCAGGGAAATGTTGGAATAGGCATTACAAGTCCATCCACAAAATTTCAAGTTGGACCTGGAACCAGCAACACTTTCTCACCTGTGGCAATGTTAGGTGCTGATGGTGGAAACGCTATCCTTCATGCAATCTCCTTAGTAAATTCAAGAGCAGGAGCTCTTGGAAATGGTGTTGCAATAGATTTTCATAACGGAAGTTCATGGTCGCCAACCGGGCAAATTTCTGTCGTCCAGGCAGGAGCTGCTGTTACAGATGCTGAAATGCGTTTTTTAACATATAATGGTGGACTTTCACAAAGAATGGTTATCAATTATTTAGGCAATGTTGGTATCGGAACGGCAAGCCCTGGTTTCAGATTGGATGTTAACGGGATTGTCAGAATCCCATCAGGAAATTATTATTCTTTTGAAAACTGGCAGTGGGCAATGGGAAAAGACATCAGTACGCAGTTTTCAACGAATGAAGAATTACAAATTTTGGGTTATGGTTCAGGCGGCAACTCATTTCAAATAATTGGTGTTTCAGGTGTTTCACCAACATATACCTATTCCCGGATATTACAGGCAAATTTTGATAATGGCAGAGTTGGTATTGGGGCAAGCCCAACAAATTCGCTGTTGGAGGTTAACGGTGGTATCAGAGTGTTGACATCGGCTTCCGCCGATCTCTATGGAAGCGGGTTGGTTCTTAATGATGAATCTAATGCAAGCCTCTGGCACCAAATACACATCCACGGTAACAGGATCAGGGCATATGATGGTTCCACAGAAGATATTTATGTAACCACCACTGACCTAAATTCATCATATATCAGCGGTACGCTAAATTATGTTGCAAAATTCACCAGTGCAAACAGCATTGGAAACTCTCAGATTTTCGATAACGGAACTAATGTGGGTATTGGTACAGCCGCTCCTGCAAAAAAATTAGAGGTGAATGGGGATATTTACAACCGGGGTATTCTTTTTCAGAAGACTTCTGATGGCCAGGGCTCAGGGGCCCACGGAATAAGCTGGTACGACCCTTCTTTTTTCACCTGGTTTGATTATATGGCTCCGGCAGGCGGAACAAATTCTCCAAGCGTTACTGCAGCGCCTACTGATGCCGCATCCGGAGTTACCAGCTGGGCGAGAAGATTTAACATTGAAAATGTTGCAGGATATGGTTGGCTTTTTGAATCCGGAGCCAATGCTAGTGGTTCAGCCCCTACCGTGAAATTCGCGATCAATTCAAACAACGGAAATTTCCATTCCGTTGGCAATGCTATTGTTGATGGTACAGTAAGAGCCGGGGCCTATGCAATATTAGGAACAAATATCAGTGCCGGTTATTATCAGGATGCCACAAACGGCGCTTACCGGGCAATTGTTGGTAGCGGGACCACAAACGGATATTATTTTCAGACCAATACCGGGGCTGCTACCACGATGTATGTCGGGCTTGGTGGCACATACAACGGAAAAGTTGGAATAGGCACTACTACTCCTGGTTTCAGTCTTCATGTGCCTTCCGGATATATTGGAACTGATTACATAAATACGACTGATAACTCTATTGGATCGGGAGTTACAGGAGTAATGGTCAAAGCCGGCGATAACTATCATCGTACCGCGACGTCAGCTGCACTAGCAACATTTTTAGGAAACTATGGCAACTGGATCCCGAATAATGGCATAGGTGATTGGCAGATTGCTTCTTCCTCGACGGGTACCAGCTACAGCGAGGCAAGTCTGGAATTAAGAGAATCGAATTTCACCGGCAACGGATCGGCAACACCACCCAGGCTGGGATTTCATTGGGGAGGTATAGTTGCATCGCAAATCGGCATTGAGAGCTCAGGAAGAATCGCTATACTAAATAATCCGGGAAGCGGTTATGAAAATCTGGTTGCTAACAACATATATTCAGCTGGTAATGTCTATGTCGGTTCCTATGGTGGAATAAATTCAGTTCCTACAACTTATGGCTCATTAGGCTTGCTTCAGACAAAGGGAGGATATTATGGTTTACTATTCGGACAATCAACTTCTAATCCAAATCTAATGTATGACGGAGCGGGAAACGGCGGTATTTACTATGAAAACTATGGATGGCTATATTATACCTTAGCATCAAACAAAAATACAGGGTGGGGTACAACAGGTCCAGCATATAAAATGCATGTCATTGGCGACATATTTGCTGATGGCGGTTGGCTGAGAACAAGTGGTAATGCGGGCTGGTATAGCGAAAGTTATGGTGGTGGCTGGTATATGACAGATGGAACATGGATTAGGAGTTATAACGGCAAAAATATCCTTTGCGATCAAACAACTCAAACACGATATTTAAACTGGGGTGAAAATACTGCGAATTCACATTCGGCTTATTTTTCAGGATTTTCTGAAGCTTGGAGTGTGAGCGACGGACATAGGTTTAACCCGATGAATTACGATTATGGAGCAACAGGATGGGGATATATCGGTCAACCAAACCGCGATTGGTATTATATGTATGCAGACTATTTTACAAATACCTCTGATCGTAAAAAGAAAAAAGATATTGTCCCTCTTAATACTGAATTGTACGAACTGGTCATGCAGGATATTGACAAAATTAAACCATCCTTTTATCGCTATAAAGGCGAAACAACTGATTGGATTGACGGATATGAAACAAAATATAAACCACAGCTTACATTAGGGATTATGCTTGATGAATCTCCTGATTATATACAAGATAATGCATTTAGCGGAATAAATATTTATTCTGCTGCTGTTTTGGCCTTAGCTGGAGTAAAATATAACCGGGAAGATATTAATAAAATAAAAAGTGAAATAATTAATTTGCAGGATTTTGGAAATGGGACTGTGCAGACTTGGATTCCCTTCAGCAGAGAATTTTCTCAAAATCTGAACGGAGAAATTCCCAATATTACCATTACTCCTACTTCACCCAACAATGGATTTTATGTCAGCAAGGTAAATAACCAGGGATTTATGGTTGAAGGAAACCAGCCATTTACCTTTAATTGGCTGGCACTTGCTAAAACAACCAAGCCGCTTGAAACTAAGAATAATTCAAATCAAATAGACCAAACATTAATAAACCAGCTGAGAATTTCGCAAAACATAAAAGACAAGGTTCAGCAATATTGGAATAATGTCAACCAAAAAAGCATGGATGAATATAATACAAACCTTGAAGGTTTGAAAAAAACTCAACCAAAAGCTTACCAATCAATAATTGATGAAAATTTAAAAAACCTGAATTATTTAAATCAGTATAGCAAATAACTTTATTATTTACCACTTTTTGATTCTCCTACCCCATGAAAATTTCGAATTCAATTTTAATTTTGTTGTTTTTTTTATCAAATTTATGTCTTAAAATTAACGCGCAATCTGTCGGCATCGGAAGTTCATCCTTCACACCGCTTAACATGCTTGATGTAAAGGGCAAAATGGTCATAGGCACTGGTTATGGAGGTATCAACACAGCTCCAGCTGATGGCTTATTGATTCAGGGCAATGTTGGAATTGGAACAACAACTCCGGCAGTAAAACTGGATATTGCCGGCACCATAAAAGCCAATGCGTTTGCCCAAAATAATATCGGGCTCAGACTGGTAGCGCCTGATGGAGCCTCCTATGTATCCTCATCAGGTTCAGTTACCGGTGCAATTAAAATTACCTTGCCACAATACAGGTCATCTACAATGATGAGGATGACTGTGAAAATATACCAATACACCACTGACCAATCATATACGATTGAACTTGGAGGTTATAATTATTTGTCAGGCAGTTGGTATAATACATTTGCTAACGTAACATCAACAAGCGGAGCTAACTTGAACATAAGATTTGGCTATGACGGCACACCTAAAAACTGTATCTGGATTGGTGAGACAGGTTCTGTATGGTCGTACCCTCAAATATTCGTAACGGATTTTCAAGCGGGTTATAGTAACTATACTACAGATCAATGGGACGATGGCTGGTCAATATCAATCGTCGGTGCATATAATACCGTTGAAAATACCGCAAACCCTGCATTTAATACCAGTGGTACCGGAACTGCAAACTACATCACAAAATGGACAAGCCCGGGAACTCAGGGAAACTCCATAGCATTCGACAATGGAACTAATATTGGAATCGGAACAGCCAGCCCGACTCAAAAACTTACTGTAGCTGGAAATATCAACAAATCCAGCTCCTGGATTGTTTCAGATGTTGCTTGGGGCGCTAATAATTTTGAAGTACATAACAACAGTTGGGATGGTTCAAGCAATGGAAATTATGGTGGGATTGTCGGTGGACACGGATATTACTATGGAGGATTGCAATCAGGAGGCGGTTCAGGCAGTGAGGCCGGTAATGGGCAATTATATGTTGCAGGGACTTCAATGTTAATGGGAAGCGTAGGCATCGGAACTACAAGCCCGGCTGCTGGTTTGCATCTATATCAAGACAGATATACTCTTTACGGTCCAAATAGTACCTGGGGAGCATACCTCCAGGTGGGCGGTAATGGCAGAGTTACAACATATGCGTCTGTAGCAGCAACTAATGGCAATCTGCATATTGATGCTGCTAATGGAAGTTTTGCCACCTATATCAACTATTACAGTCAAAACAATACATATATTAATGCACAAGCCGGAAATGTTGGTGTCGGAACTACCTCACCAAGCCAAAAGCTGGAAGTGAGTGGGAATATGCAGCTCACCAACAACGGAAATGGCATTTATATGAGAGATGAAACTACCGGGACAAACTGGCATGTCCATGACCATGGCGACCGAATCAGGACATATAATGGCTCTACGGAATTAACTTATGTGACAACTGCCGATTTAGGAGGGAATTGTATTCTTAACCAATACGGCAGCGCACAAAGTGCCAATATGTGGATTAGCGGTGAAACAAGAACCGGAAACTGGTTCAGAAATTCAACCGCAGGATGCGGGTTATATAATGAATCAACAGGTTCAGGTATTTATTCACCCAGCGCTAACCTGATGGCGCTTTACAATGCATCATCTTTACAAATTACAAGCGCAGCAACAGGTTCAGGGAACCTGCGTTTTGATGCAGCCAATCCTTATATTGTAGCTTCTTCTTACTATGTGTGTCCGGGTGGTGCATATTTTAACGGCGGGACAGTATATACCGAAGCCCAATATCAGTGCAGAGGAGGTATACATAATGATGCCGCCGGTGATTTAACAATTGCCGGAGGGACAAATGCAACTACATATTTTAGCGGGCCAATTTCAGGTATGAGCGGTTATTATCCAACAAATAATATGGTAAGGTTAACACCTAACCTGCATCTTAATTCTAATGCCGGCAATGCTGTTATTCTAAATTGGGATAATGGAACAACAGGTAACACCCAAACTTTCAGGATTGGTGATGGTGCAGGAACAGATGTTTTTCAGGTTTGGGCTGCAGGCAATACTGGCATAAATACAGCTCCTTCGACAAACTATCACCTTTACGCTTATGACACTCCTTATATTTCAGGCACCGGATATGGAAATGGTTCTTCCCGCTCAAGTATAAATGGAGCGGATATTAATGTTCAAACCTATGAATTCGGCACTACCGGATATGCATGGAATGATTACACACGCTGTGGAGGAGTTCTGGGCGCGCAATGGAGTGCTTCATATTGGGGTTCTCTCGGCTATAAAAATAGTGGAAGTGGCACTTACGGCTGTTATTACACTTCTGTTGGTTCAGGAGGCGGTTTTATGACAAATGACGGTATATTGACCGGAATAGGTAGCGGGGGCTGCGGCGGTGTTATGGGAGGTTGGAGCCGCGGTGAAGTTTTAGGATTTACATCTTCAGGAGAACTTTACGCTTCATATAATTTGGGAAATGAATACACTTCAGGAGTTTCAGCTGATATTATAACAACAACTACCGAACGTATTCCCGTTTATTCAGTTACTTCAAATGATGTAAAAGTTTATGCTGATGGATACGCGCAACTTAATAATGGAACATACCACGTAAATTTCGATAAAACGTTTGTAAGCGTAATATCTTCCGAAGGAAAGCCAACGGTAACAATCACTCCAATCGGGGAATGCCAGGGAATATATATCTCGCAAATCGACAACAACGGGTTTACTGTAAAAGAACAAAACGGTGGTGCAAGCAGCGTTGAATTCTCATGGATTGCAATCGGAAAAAGAGTTGACGCTGACAAAGTAACTCATTTACCTGAAGCATTAAAAGATAAAGATTTTGATAAAAATATGAAAGGTGTGATGTTTAACGAGAATAATAAAGAACAAAACGCCACTCCTATCTGGTGGGATGGGACAAAATTACGCTTTGACGCACCTCCTCCTGATAAAACTGTAAAGAAAGATGAAAATTTAGCCCCGAAATCTTCACAAAACTCGGGAAATGATGTTAATAAATTAATTCTGAACAGCAAAACATCCGTTCCACAAAACAATGAATGGAAGCCAACCCCTGACCATCCAATACAAGATCAGGGAAACAAATTTGAGGAATCATCATACCCAACTATTCTGAAAGAAAATAAGTAATTTCAAGCGGGCTTTAGCCCGCTTTTTTTTATGACAAAACCGTTTATCATACTGTTTTTATATTTTACAGCATTAAGTGCCTTAAGCATAGGGCAAATAAACCCTGCCGACACTTCTTATCTGAAATTTTGTGTTGAAACGCTTGCTTCAGACAGTATGGGCGGCAGAAAGCCCGGAACAATCTACGATCTGAAAGCTGCAAACTTTATTGCCGGACAGTTCAAATCGTATAAAATAAAACCCTTACTAAAGAATAATTATTTCCAGGAATTCGGGTACATCTATGATTCGACCTTGTATAAAACAAGAAATGTAATTGCTGTGATCAATAACGAATCTACTGAAAATATCATTATTGGTGCACATTACGACCATATCGGGTTCGGGGGAAACAGATCCCGTTCTTACGGAAAACACGAAATTCATAACGGTGCTGATGACAATGCCAGCGGTGTTGCTCTTATGTTGAGTATGGCAGGAACACTGAAAAAACAAAGCTCAAAAAAATACAATTACATTTTTGTTGCTTTTTCCGGTCACGAGGACGGGCTTTTCGGATCTTCATATTTTGCAGCAAGCAACATTGTTGATTCCAATTTTGTGAAACTTATGATCAACCTCGACATGGTTGGAAGGGCTGATAAAAATACTCCTGCAATTTTCATAGCCTCAAATGACAGTTTATTACAGGCAAAGACAATAAAAACTTTTAGCGATAATTTAATAATTAAAACCAAAGATTTGCCATTAGGAGACCACAGTGCATTTGAAGCATATCAGGTTCCCGTTTTATTTTTTACCACGGGAATGCACGATGATTATCATAAAACTTCGGATAATGCTCAGTACATCAATTATTCAGGTATGAATTCAATCCGTGAATACCTGATAAATATGCTTAGAAATTTATACTAATTAAAATTCTTTTTAAATTTTCAAGCTTTTTCAAATAACCTTTTAACCTTAAAAAATAAAAAAGCTCAGTATGACATAAAGCCATACTGAGCCTTTTTTAAGTATTAATAATATACCTGTTATATTTTCGGGCCCGCTCCTACCAAACGTTTTCCTTCGTCATTATCGGTAAAATTGCTGAAGTTCTTTATAAACTTTTCACCCAGGTTTTTAGCAGCAACATCCCAATCAGCCGGGTTTGCCCAAATGTTTCTCGGGTTCAGAATTTTACTATTCACGCCATTAACTGTTTTCGGGATCATCAATCCAAAAATTGGTAATTCTTCATATTCCACATTTTCGAGTGAACCATCCAGAATACCATCAATGATAGCACGTGTAGAAGGAATATCAATCCTGCGGCCAACGCCATAAGGTCCTTCGATCCAGCCAGTATTAACGAGGTAAGCCGACGAACCGTGTTCTTGCATCTTTTTTGCCAGTTCCTGCGCATATTTTGTAGGATGCAACAGCAGGAAGGCGGCGCCAAAACAGGAAGAGAAGGTCGGGGTAGGTTCTTTGATCCCGCGTTCGGTACCGGCAACTTTTGCAGTGTATCCGCTTAGAAAATGGTACATGGTCTGGTCATAAGTAAGTTTTGAAACCGGAGGTAATACACCAAAAGCGTCAGCGGTAAGGAAAATAATACTTTTTGGGTGTCCGCCTTTAGAAACTGGTTTTACAATGTTATTAATAAAATATATCGGGTATGAAACACGCGTGTTTTCTGTCTTTGCAGCGCTTGCAAAATCGATAGCTCCGGTTTTTTCATCATAAACAACATTTTCTAATAAAGCATCCCTTTTAATGGCATTATAAATATCAGGTTCGTTTTCTTTGCTCAGGTTGATACATTTTGCATAGCAGCCACCTTCGAAATTGAATATGCCATCATCATCCCAGCCATGTTCATCATCACCAATTAAAAAGCGCTTAGGATCAGCAGAAAGTGTTGTCTTCCCTGTTCCTGACAGGCCAAAGAAAATCGCGGTATCTCCCGCTTTTCCCATATTGGCAGAACAATGCATCGAGGCAATCCCCTTTAAAGGCAGAAAATAATTCATTACTGAGAAAATTCCTTTTTTAATTTCTCCGCCATACCATGTGCCACCGATTACAGCCATACGTTCTTTCAAATTGAAGGCTGCAAAAACATCACTGTTCAGCCCTTGTTCTTTCCAGTTTGGATTAGTTGCTTTGCATGCATGCAGGATAATAAAATCCGGAGTAAAATCCTTCAGTTCTTCTTCCGTAGGCCTGATAAACATATTTTTCACAAAATGTGATGCCCAGGCTATTTCAGAGACAACGCGGATCTTGATTCTTGTATTGGCGTTAGCACCGCAGAATGCATCAGTTACATATAATTTTTTCCCGGTAAGCTGCACGCTGGCGATTCCTTTAAGGTGTTTCCAGACATCTTCAGAAATTGGCTTGTTATCCGAGCCTTTGCGTTCTGGGCTTGCCCACCAGACATTCTTTTCATTCTCAGATTCTTTGACAATATATTTGTCTTTCGGAGAACGACCGGTAAAGATTCCGGTATCAACATTAACAGCGCCTGTGTTAGTTAAAAAACCCTTTTCAAAACCTTCAAGTTCCGGGTTAGTTTCATGAACAAATAATTCATCATAAGATAAATTGTGGTAAATGACAGCAACATCATTAATACCATAAGCCGACAAATCAATTGCTTGATTTTTTGAACAACAACAATCCATAATAATTTTTATTTATAAGGTTAATAGTTTTATTTAATTTGCTACAAACTTACAAATTTTAAACATAGACAAATGGAATAACATAAAACAAAAATGTTTATTTTTACTATCACTTTTCAACCTTAAAAAAAATTTATGAAAACCTCTTCTAAAATTTCAAGATTGCTATTTTTCTTTTTTTGTTTAACTCTTATATTTAATGGGTGTAAAAAAGACGAACCTGAGCCCGAACCAACGCCCGAGCCTACACCTGTTGTTTATACCGGAGTAAATTATTTAGGCAGTACCTATCTTACAATACCAAGATACCTGCATGCTGTTGGTTCTGCAGGAAACAAAATACTTTTTGCAGGAGGCTGTGACGGTGCCACCACTTACTACAAATGGGTTGATATTATTGACGTTTCGACCAATTCAATAAGTCAAAGCTTCCTTAGTGAACCAAGATATTCTATGGCATCAGCTGCATCCGGCAACCTTGTATTTTTCGCTGGCGGAAGGAACAGCAACGGATACAATGATAATGTCGATATTTATGATGCAAGTAACGGAACCTGGAGTTTAAGCCACCTTAGCGAACCAAGATGTGATTTTGCCGGCGCGGCCGCTGGATCCAAGGTTGTTTTTGCTGGAGGAATGATCAGCAGCGGAGTGAGCGATGTTGCTGACATTTACGATGTTACGACAAAAACATGGACAACAGCCCACCTGAGCGTAGCCAGATGGTATTTAAGCGCCGCTGCTGCCGGTAATAAAATACTTTTCGCAGGTGGCTCAGAAAATCTGGGTGCATCACAATCAAAAGTTGTGGACATTTATGATGTTACTACCGGTTTATGGTCAACAGCCGAACTCAGCGAGCCCAGATGTTTTATGGCTGCTGTTTCTGTAGGATCAAAAGTACTATTTGCCGGCGGAACCAATATTAACCCCACGGATGTTATAGATATTTATGATGCTAATACCAACACATGGTCGGTAACTCACTTTAGCCAGGCACGTATGTCATGTGCGGGAGCAGCCTTGGAAAACATTGTTGTATTTGCAGGTGGTTCTAACGGAAGCAACCTTTTAAAATCCGTAGAAATTTTTAACACAAAAACAGGATTATGGACTACCGCAGAATTAAGTGTTCCAACTGAATTAATGGCCGCAGCAGCTGTTGGTAAGAGATTTTATTTTTCTGGTGGAATTGATGGCTTAAATTGGACGGACGTTACCAATCTGGTGGAAGTTTTTGAATTAAAATAATTTCGCAAAAAGCAGATTAATAATACTGCTTATTTATCAGATAAGACTGAACATAGTCTTCAATACCTTCTTCGAGGGAAGAAAAGCCGAGATCATAACCGGCAGCAATTAATTTATTCATCTTGGCTTCGGTAAAATACTGGTATTTATCCCGTATGTCAACAGGAGTATCAATAAAATCAATCTTGGGTTCGAGATGCATTGCTTTGAAGGTGTTGGTAGCCAGGTCCCAGAATGTTCTGGCTTCACCGGTTCCAAGATTGTAGATCCCGGATTGTTTCTGATTCAGGTAAAAAAACAGGCAGACTTTCACGACATCTTTCACGTAAATAAAATCCCTCATTTGCTTGCCATCGGCAAAATTGGGATTATGCGAACGGAAAAGTTGCATGCGCCCTGTTTCATATATCTGGTTGAAGGCATGAAATACCACGGATGCCATGCGGCTTTTGTGGTATTCATTTGGTCCGTAAACATTGAAAAATTTCAGGCCAACCCAGAAGGGAGGTGTGCTTTTTTGGGTAATTACCCATTTGTCAAATTCATTTTTCGATTCTCCGTACGCATTCAGTGGTTTCAGAAAAGGTATCAGGCTGTCATCATCAATATATCCATACTCTCCCATTCCGTATGTAGCTGCTGAAGATGCATACAACAGGGGAATCTCAAATTCGGTACAAAGCTGCCAGACAGTTTTACTGTAGTTCAGGTTGAGCTCATCAAAAATACTTTTATCAAATTCAGCAGTATCAGTGCGTGCCCCAAGATGGAAAACAAATTCTACTTCATGTTTATTTTCGCGCAGCCATTCAAAAAAAACGTCCCTTTGGATGTATCTGGAATATGCTTTTTCTTTGATATTATCCAGCTTGTAGCCCTTGTTAAAATCATCAACAATGATTATGTCTTTTATCCCTTTATTATTGAGTTTGCCTACCATGCAACTTCCAATAAACCCGGCTGCACCTGTAACTACAATAAATTTACTCATCGTCTTTTATGTTATTACCTGGTTACTAATTCATTGTTCTCCTCTTACCGACAACTGTTCATTAAAACTGCCTACTGCCCAATTCCATGGCAGTTCTTATATTTCTTACCGCTTCCACACGGGCAGGGGTCATTTCTTCCTGTTCTTTTCTCTGCTTTTACTGGTTCGGTTTTTTGAACTTCCGAGGTGCGCTGATTCCTTGCTTGCTCCATACCTTCGTCACGGCCAACTTTCATGTTGCTCATATCCGTTTTACTCTGACGCGCTTCCTGAACATTTTCAGCGTTTCTTAAGGGTAAATTTCCTTTCACTAAAAATGATACGATATCCTTATTTATTTTTTGAATCATTTTTTTAAACAACTGAAACGACTCAAATTTATAGATCAGCAAAGGATCTTTCTGCTCGTATGTAGCACTCTGAACGGATTGTTTCAGGTCGTCCATCTCCCTGAGATGATCTTTCCATGCATCATCAATAATGGCAAGGGATATTCCTTTTTCTATGGCAAGAATAACATCTTTTCCTTTATTTTCATATGAGCGGCGAAGGTTCGCGACTACCTGAAGGGTTTTACTTCCATCGGTGATAGGAATAGCAATATTTTCATAACGCCTTGCATTATTTTCATAAACATCCTTTATGATCGGATATGATTCAGCCGCGATGATTTCTGCTTTTCGGCGATACGTGCTATAAGCCAGCTCATACAAATCATCGGTCAGTTTTTCAGTGTTAGAAGAAAAGAAATCTTTCTCATTAAATGGGGATTCCACACCAAAGTTTCTCAGCAAGTCGAGTTTGAAATTTTCAAAATCACGCAGTTCCTGATGTTCGTTTACAATAAACTCGCTCACATCGTAAAACATATTTGCAATATCAAGAGCCAGGCGGTCTCCATATAAACCGTGGCGTCTTTTTGAATAAACAACATCCCTCTGCGAGTTCATAACATCATCGTATTCGAGTAGTCGTTTACGAATACCAAAGTTGTTTTCTTCCACTTTTTTCTGAGCACGCTCGATGGATTTTGTGATCATGCTGTGCTGGATCACTTCGCCTTCTTTCAATCCCATCCGGTCCATGGTCCGGGCAATACGTTCAGAGCCGAACATACGCATCAGGTCGTCTTCCAATGAAACAAAAAACTGCGAAGTCCCGGGGTCTCCCTGTCGTCCGGCACGTCCGCGTAGCTGCCTGTCAACACGCCGTGATTCATGACGTTCTGTCCCAATAATAGCAAGGCCTCCGGCTTTCACCACTCCGGGCCCAAGCTTGATATCTGTACCACGGCCTGCCATGTTGGTGGCAATGGTGACTGTGCCGGCAAAACCCGCTTCGGCAACAATATCCGCTTCTTTTTGGTGCAGCTTTGCATTGAGCACATTATGTTTTATTTTACGCAGCTTAAGCATCTTGCTCAATAATTCAGATATTTCTACGGAGGTTGTTCCTACCAGAACAGGACGTCCGTTATTGATCAGGTCCTCAATTTCTTTGATGACAGCATTATATTTTTCCCTCTTTGTCTTATAAACAAGATCCTGGAAATCTTTACGGACTACCGGCTTGTTTGTGGGGACCACAACAACATCGAGTTTATAAATATTCCATAACTCGCCTGCTTCCGTTTCGGCAGTACCTGTCATACCAGCCAGCTTTTTATACATACGGAAATAGTTCTGTAATGTAATCGTGGCATAGGTCTGAGTAGCCGCTTCTATTTTAACATTTTCCTTTGCCTCAACAGCCTGATGTAATCCATCCGACCATCTCCTGCCCTCCATAATACGCCCTGTTTGCTCATCAACAATTTTTATTTTATTATCAATGATCACATAATCTACATCGATCTCAAAAAGTGAATATGCTTTTAATAGTTGTGTCACGGTATGTACACGGTCCGATTTGAGTTCATATTCCTGCAACAGTTCATTTTTTCTTAAAAGGCGTGCGCTCTCAGACAGGTTTTGTTTTTCAAGGTCCGCAATTTCAGAACCTATATCAGGCAGAATAAAAAAGCGTGTATCTTCGGTTCCTGAAGTTATTATGTCAATACCTTTTTCAGTAAGGTCAACCGAGTTGTTTTTTTCATCTATAACAAAATAAAGCTCATCATCAATAAGGTGCATGTGCTTGCTTTGCTCTGACATATAAAAATTTTCTGTCTTCTGCATCAAAGCACGCATGCCCGGTTCGCTAAGAAATTTAATAAGAGCTTTATTTTTTGGTAATCCGCGATGAGCGCGAAACAAAAGCTTTCCGCCTTCTTTTTCGTTATCTCCACTTAAAGGCTCCTGAGACAATAGCCTTTTGGATTCCGCCAAAATAGAGGTAACCAGGTTGCGTTGCAAATTGTAAACTTTTTGAACATTTGGCCGGAACGCTTCAAATTCCTGGTTTTCACCCTTAGGTGTCGGGCCTGAAATAATCAGTGGTGTACGGGCATCATCAATCAAAACAGAGTCGACCTCATCCACAATGGTATAGTTATGCTTACGCTGTACAAGTTCTTCGGGTGAGCGGGTCATGTTATCCCTTAAATAATCGAACCCAAACTCATTGTTGGTACCGTAGGTTACATCTGCGAGGTACGCTTTTCTTCGTTCATCGGAGTTCGGTTCATGCCTGTCAATGCAATCAACAGTAAGCCCATGAAACAAGAATAACATCCCCATCCATTCGGAGTCGCGTCGTGCCAGGTAGTCGTTAACAGTAACAATATGCACCCCCTTACCGGGTAATGCATTTAGGTAAATTGGCAGGGTAGCCACGAGGGTTTTTCCTTCACCGGTTGCCATTTCAGCGATTTTTCCCTGGTGAAGCACCATGCCTCCTACAAGTTGTACATCATAATGCACCATGTCCCATCGTATCATGTTACCGCCTGCCATCCAGGAAGAATCATAAAATGCTTTATCGCCGACAATATTTATACTGTCGAATTTCGCAGCAAGATCGCCATCCATCGGGGATGCTGTAACCTCCACTTTTTCGTATTCCTTAAATCGCTTCGCAGTTTCTTTTATGACCGCAAAAGCTTCCGGAAGAATCTCGTTAAGTTTTTCCTGGGTTTTATCATACAGCCTTTTTTCGATAAGGTCTATTTCCTGATAAACTTCTTCTTTTGCTTCAATAGAAATACTATCGTCATTTTCTGCTTTTTCCTTTAATAAGGCCATTTCCTCCTCATCTTCAAGAATATACTCTTTTATCCGTTCCCGGAACTCAATTGTTTTCGCTCTGAGTTCATCGTTAGTAAGCTTAGAAATAATCTCGTAAGCTGCATGCGTCTTCTCCAGCTCTGGAGTTAAACTTTTTATATCGCGGTCTGATTTTGAGCCTAATAGTGATTTTAAAAAATTAACCATATAACTTTACATTGTAGAATAATCGACAAAAATACATTAATTCTGTGTGGTGAAAAAGAAAAATAAATTGAATTATTGGGATAAAAACTTTTAAGAAAAGAAATATTGTTTATCTTTGCACTCCCAAAATTGGGAATAAATAATATTATTAATTATTAAACAGTTAAGGAAATGACAAAACATTATGAAACCGTTTTCATTTTAACTCCCGTTTTATCTGAAGACCAGGTAAAGGAAGCGGTAAAAAAATATCATGATTTCCTTTTAGAAAAAAAAGCGGAAATTGTGGTATCTGACAATTGGGGGCTGCGTAAGCTTGCTTACCCCATACAAAAAAAATCTTCAGGGTTTTACCATATGATCGAGTTCAATGCTGAACCAAACATCATTGCTGATCTGGAAGTCGCTTTCAAACGCGACGAAAGACTTCTACGTTTTCTCACCGTGGCATTGGATAAACATGCTGTGGCCTACAGAGAAAGAAAACGTGCAGAAAAGCTGAACAAAGAAAAAGTAGTCTCTTAATGTAAAACCAAAAAAGAACAGAATTATGGCACAAAACGATAGCGAAATAAGATATTTAACTCCTATTAACGTAGATGTTAAAAAGAAAAAATATTGCCGTTTCAAAAAACACGGCATTAAATTTATCGACTATAAAGATGCAGATTTTTTACTGAAATTCATCAACGAACAAGGTAAAATTTTACCACGCCGCCTGACCGGGACATCTTTAAAATATCAGCGGAAATTGGCTAAAGCTATTAAAAGAGCACGGCATCTGGCTTTATTACCTTATGTTGCCGATTTATTAAAATAAGGAGGGATAAAATATGAAAGTGATATTAAAACAAGATGTAACCAACTTAGGTTATCATAACGAAATAGTAAAGGTAAAAAACGGCTATGCCCGCAATTATCTTATCCCTCAAGGCATTGCAATAATGCTTACCCCTTCTTCCGAAAAGGAACATACGGAAATGATGAAGCAGAAAGCTTTTAAAGAAGACAAAATCCGTAAAGAATCTGAAACACTTGCAAAAGCTTTAGAAAATATTACTGTAAAAGTTGGCGCTAAAGCCGGTACTTCAGGTAAAATTTTCGGCTCGGTCAATGCTATTCAGATCGCTGATGCTATTAAAAGCCAGTTTAACTATGATATCGACCGCAAAAAAATTGCTGTTGACGGAGAAAGCGTAAAAGAACTTGGAACCTATTCAGCAAAGATTAACATTTATAAAGACATCAAAGTCGATATCAAATTTGAAGTCATCGCCGAATAAAGAACTTTTATTTTTAATTGGTTATTTTAATTAAAATCCCGGCTTTATTGCCGGGATTTTTTATTTTTGTACCTTAACATGCTGACAAAAAATACCATAAAATATATAAAGTCCTTATCCGCAAAAAAATTCCGTGAAATCCATGGCAGTTTTATTGCTGAAGGGCCTAAAATTATTTCGGACATTGCCGGCAGTACGTTGAAAATAGAAAAATTATTTGCTACCCAACTATGGCTGGATGAAAATCTCCGGTTAACCGAAAACATTGAAGATGTCACCTGTGTTACCTCAAAAGAACTTTCAGGCATAAGCCAGCTTACCACGCCGAATAATGTCCTCGCTATTGTAAGAATACCAGAAACTTCCTTCAGCCACGATATTGCAACACAATCACTGGTGATCACGCTTGATGATATTCGTGATCCCGGAAACCTCGGTACCATTATCAGAATTGCCGACTGGTTTGGCTACAAACATGTCCTTTGTTCCGAAACATCCGTCGATGCTTACAATCCTAAATGTGTGCAGGCAACAATGGGCTCCATCGCAAGAGTCAATATTTATTACGAAAACCTGCCACATATTCTCAGCCAATCTCCCGCCACAACTAATATTTTCGGGGCGCTTCTGAGCGGTGATCCCATTTTTAATGAACAACTGGAAAACCATGGTTTTTTGATCATCGGCAATGAAGCTAATGGCATTACTCCTGAAATAGAAAAAATGGTAAAAAAGCGTTTATTCATTCCGTCAGGAAATGACTCCGATTCTCGCGCTGAATCGCTGAACGCCTCGTCAGCCACGGCAATCATTTGTTCTGAATTTTTCAGAAGGTCCTATAAAACAACGAAATAAAAAAGATGAAATATTATATCATTGCCGGCGAAGCTTCGGGTGATCTGCACGCCTCAAACCTGATGACTGAGATCAAAAAAAACGATCCCGAAGCAAACTTTCGTTGCTGGGGCGGTGACCTGATGAAAGCCCAGGGAGCCTTTATCGTGAAGCATATTAGCGAAATTTCTTTTATGGGTTTTGCTGAGGTATTGCTAAATCTCAAAACCATACTACGCAACCTGAGTTATTGTAAATCTGATATTGATGAGTATAATCCCGATGCGCTAATCCTGGTCGACTACCCGGGATTTAACCTGAAAATAGCGGGGTACGCACGGCAAAAAGGATACAAGGTTTTCTATTATGTTTCGCCTCAAATATGGGCCTGGAAGCAATCCCGTGTACATAAAATAAAAAAGACTGTTGACAAAATGATGGTCATACTGCCGTTTGAAAAGGATTTTTATAAACGCTTTGATTATGATGCAGAATTTGTTGGCCATCCTTTATTGGACGCTATTGAAACTTATAAAAACAATAATACCTATTCAAATTTCAGGCTTGAAAATAAACTGACTGACAAACCCATTGTGGCTTTGTTACCGGGAAGCCGCAAGCAGGAAATTTCACGCATGTTGAAAATAATGATCTCGATCCGCGAAGACTTTGGCGACACTCAATTTGTCATTGCCGGCGCTCCTTCTATTAAACCCGAATATTATTCACGTTCCATTCAGGGTAAAGGCGTTCACATCGTGTACAACAAAACTTACGATCTGCTTATGAACGCCGATGCTGCGCTGGTAACGTCAGGCACCGCCACCCTGGAAACGGCCTTATTTGACGTTCCTGAAATTGTCTGCTACAAAGGTTCGTGGTTTTCATACCTGATTGCTCGAATGGTCATCAAGGTCAAATACATTTCGCTGGTGAATCTTATTATGGATAGAAAAATTGTTACCGAACTGATACAAACGAAACTGACCAGGACAAGCCTCATAGATGAACTGAAAACCCTTCTTTACAAGCCTGCACACATCGCGCAATTAAAAAACGATTATTCGCTTTTAAGAAATAAACTAGGCAATAGCGGGGCATCAAAAAATGCCGCCGCTGTTATCAAAGATTTTTTAAAATCAGGCAAACAGCCTAAATAAAACCCTCTAGATATTTATATTCAGGCGTAAACTCACCTTTATGAAGGATCATACCTTTTTTGATCGCCCTTGGTAAATCAAGGTCCTCAAATGGCTGATCATAGTCCGCATTGGCGATGGGCTTAATAAAATTTATAAGCATATCACCAAAAGAATACGAGGAATCACGCGGCAGTTCGCTGGGTAGAATGGAGACAGCCATATCAAGTATGCCGTTGCCCTGATGTCCCATTTTATATGTATCCGTAATGGGGTCATAAACAAATATTGGATCCTCGATATGTGTCCCGTCATGGGTACATTCAATTGAACCATCAGGGTCACAGGTAATATCTCCGATAACAGTGAGTTTTGGCTGGCCCTTTGAAAATAGTTTTTTCAGATATTCTTTAGTCACGATGCGCGGACCTCTGGTGTCCCAGTACATGCAATTCATCAGTACCGTCAAATGCGGAATATATTGCTCGAATTTACTTTTATAATCCTGTGGATTGGCAAAGAAATCATGAAGGTCAAATTCTTTTCCGTCTTTGTGCTCATAAATATCTTCTTCCCTGAAAACAACTTTATAAATGATATTATTTGGCAAATTATGCCTGTGCTTCAAAGAAAGCAGCTTGTCTGCCGATATTTCTTTCACGGGTAATAATCCCAGGATTTCCTGAGCGCCGTTCGAAACATTACCATAACCGGTAAATCCAACCACCAAAGGTTTCAGCCCTTCAGTAAGTCCGTCTTCCGAAATTTTCTGTCCTATGTTTGAAATTATCTCTTTTGCTTCATTCAGTGAATGGTACCTATGGGCTTGTTTCACTTTGGTCAACCTGTTCTCAATACCAAGCTCTTTAAGCCTCAGCCCGAATGCCCACATTGAATTAATCATACCTGCCATGCCCGCGTACCTTCCGAAAAAAATCAGACGCTTGCCTTGTTCATCCACTATTTTTTCATAATCGATCAGGTTGCATTTCTGCTCAATCATCTTGCGCAGCATAGGCATGTTATATGGCTGGCCTTTAATTACGTGCGAAAAAAACACATAGGTTTTCTCTAATTCAAAAAGTTCCTCAGGCATTTCCTTAATACCAAGTATAATATCACACTTTTTTAAATCCTTTGAAACTTTTGCTCCCGCTTTTATATATTCTTCATCAGAAAATATGCGTTTTTCGGATGTCTGTACAATAAAATCTAACTTGTGATGTTGAATTAATCGTTCGATATGCTTTGGTGTCAGTGGCGCCCGGCGCTCCATCAAGTACTTATCTTCGTGCCTGATTCCAATAAATTTACTCATAAAATTTTTTTACAAACTTACAAAAAAAAATATTCCAAAATTCAAAAACCATATCGTTTCATTGCAGGGAATAAACAGAACCAAAAAAAAACTGATAAGTCAATAATATTTGTTAATTTTGCACACAACATCTTAATATGTTAATGTTATTTTAATAAATGTTTAAAATAGGTTGCCATGAAAAAAAGCAAAATTAAACGCAGGCTGCTGATACGTGAGGGATACAAACTGATGCGTGTAAAAGGTTATCAAGCAACAAGTATCGACGAAATTGTAAATAACCTCAAAATACCTAAAGGCTCTTTCTATTATTATTTTAAAAATAAAGAAGATTATTCGTTAGAAGTTCTCGAATACTATATAAATATTGTACTCAAAAGAATTGAAAAAACGCTTACCGATCCAATGATTTCTCCAAAACAAAGAGTAATCAAATTATATTCAGATTATATCGACAACTATACAAACCATGGAGGTTCTGTTTACGGGAATTTCGCCTCAAACATGCAACATGATCTCGGAGAGAAAAATCAGCTGATAACAAATGCGGTTACAAACTATTTCCTGGAAATTAAAAAATTACATATCAATTGCCTGAACCAGGCACGCAGAGCGGGAGAAATTGAGCGTTCACAGGACGTTGAAAAAATCGCCAAGCTGATCATCTATTCATGGGAAGGCGCTGTTTTAAGGGCTAATATAACCAGAAACATCAAACCTTTATTTATTTTCAGGGAACTGATAAGAGATTTTATCCTAAAATAAATTTTTTAATTTCCCGGCAAAATCTGAAGTTGTTAAAACTTTTTGGCATACAACTTGCAAATTGCTGCGAACCTCTTTGAAATAATTCTAATATTAATAATTTAAAAAAAGTAAACTTATGAAAAAGATGCTACTATTAAGCTTATTTGTTGCGGCTTTTGCATGCCAAATCTCTGCACAATCAAACGTTTCCGTATTCAATCAGGAAGGTGAAAAATTCTGGGTAATTGTAAACGGTATCAAACAAAATGAAACAGCCCAGACCAATGTTCAGGTTACAGGCTTGACTGAACCAAACTATAAATTAAAAGTTATTTTTGAAAACAATACCTTGCCTGCTATTGACAAAGCTGTATATACCCGCGATGTGGACGGTAATTTTTTAAGCACGAGTTATGAGGTTAAAAAAGATAAAAAAGGCAGTTATGTTTTAAGGCTTGCCAGTTATAGTGAGGTTCCTACTGCATCAGCAACAACACAATATTCAGCGCCTTTAGTAATCGTTGAAAAGCCCGTAACACAGACAACTCAAACAACTACCACAGTTGTTTCAGGCAACACTCAGGCCGACGGTGGTTCGGTAAGTATTAATGCCGTTGACCCGGTTACCGGTGATGTTATAAGTATGAATATGTCTGTTAATGCCGGTGTTAACGGCGCTACAGGCGGTGTAACTTCTACCACCACCACAACTACAACAACAACCACTTCATCAAGTAGTGATATAACACCTGTAAATAATCAGGTTTCCAGTCATTATGTGATGAATGGCTATAACGGGCCAATGGGTTGCTCATGGCCAATGTCAGAACCTGATTTTCAATCGGCCAAAAACTCCATCGCTTCCAAAGATTTTGAAGACAGCAAACTGACACTTGCAAAACAAATCCTTGGTTCAAACTGTATGCTTTGTTCACAAGTCAGGGATTTTATGGGGCTGTTTTCTTTTGAAGCCACCAGGCTTGACTTTGCCAAATTCGCTTACAGCCGTGTTTTTGATCAGGGCAATTATTACAAACTGAATGATGCATTTACTTTCGAAAGTTCAATTGATGAGTTGAACGATTACATAAACAAAAGATAAGTTCATGTTTTAAGACAAAAAAGCCGGGCAATTTAGTCCGGCTTTTTTTTTATTTATTATACTGTTATTAAAAAATTATTTGTTTTACCTTTGCGCGTGAATCAAAAAAATTAAATTTTAACAAATTACAATATAACAGGAGGAAATTAAAAAATGGCTACAAAAAGTAAAAAGTATGTTTATTATTTTGGAGGAAAAAAAGCTGAAGGTAAAGCTGAAATGAAGAACCTGCTTGGTGGTAAGGGCGCCAATCTTGCAGAAATGGTTAATCTGGGATTACCTGTACCTGCCGGATTTTCAATTACTACAGAATGCTGCACCGATTATTATGAAAACAAATGCCAGTTACCGAAATCATTATATGATGAAGTTTGGGCAGGAATGAAAAAGATTGAAATTGAAATGGGAATGAAATATGGCGATGCCAACAACCCATTATTATTATCCTGCCGTTCAGGTGCCCGGAAATCAATGCCAGGCATGATGGACACAGTGCTGAACGTTGGTCTGTGTACTGCCACCATACCCGGATTAATTAAAAAAACCAATAACCCGCGTTTCGTATGGGATTCATACAGACGACTGGTCATGATGTATGCCGATGTTGTTATGGATAAAGCCGAAGGCCTTGACCTCGACATCCGTAAGAAACTTGACGACATGCTCAATGATTATAAAAAAGCTAAAAAAGTAAAACAAGATACCGACCTCACCGCTGAAGACCTGAAATTTCTTGCTGAAGAGTTTAAGAAAAAAATTAAAAAAGAAATCGGAAAAGATTTTCCGGATGATGCAAAAGAACAGTTGTTTGGAGGTATCAAAGCTGTTTTCAAAAGCTGGAACGGTAAAAAAGCTGTTTCCTACCGCCGTATAGAAGGTATTCCTGATGCCTGGGGAACTGCTGTTAACGTACAAGCCATGGTATTCGGAAATATGGGTGAATCTTCCGCAACAGGTGTTGCTTTCACACGTAACCCGGCTACCGGAGATAATATTTTTTATGGCGAATGGCTGATCAATGCTCAGGGCGAAGACGTGGTTGCCGGTATCCGCACACCAAACCCGCTGAATGATGACACCAAAAACGAACAAAATAAACATTTGCACAGCATGCAGGAGCAAATGCCAAAAACGTATGCTGAATTAAGTAAAATCCGCGCCATCTTAGAAAAGAATTTCAAAGATATGCTCGATATTGAATTCACGATTCAGGAGAAAAAATTATATATGCTCCAGTGCCGCGTTGGTAAACGTACCGGAACCGCTGCTCTGAATATGGCCATGGATATGTTAAAAGAAAAACTTATCGATGAAAAAACGGCTGTATTACGCGTTGATCCTGCTCAGTTGGATGAATTATTACATCCTATCTGCGATCCTGCTGAAGAAAAGAAAGTATCTGTTTTAGTAAAAGGGTTACCTGCCGGCCCCGGTGCTGCTGTTGGCCAACTAGTTTTCACAGCCGAAGATGCCGTAGCTTGGGAACGCAAAGGAAAAACTGTAATTCTTATCCGTGAAGAAACCAACCCGGAAGATGTTGAAGGTATGCGCGCTGCAGCTGGTATTCTTACCGCTCGTGGTGGTATGACTTCACATGCAGCGCTTGTTGCACGTGGCTGGGGTAAATGCTGTATCGTTGGCGCCGGAAAATTGCACGTTGACGTTAAAGGTAAAACAGCGAAAATTGAAGGAACAAACATCGTGTTAAAAGAAGGCGATTTTGTTACACTGAACGGTACGAAAGGACACGTTTACCAGAAAGCACTGAAACTTATGGATGCTACTGAAAATCCTCGTTTCAGACATTTCATGAAAATAGTTGACACATTCCGTACTATGGGCGTCCGCACCAATGCCGAAACAGCAGAAGATGCAAAAATAGCCCGTGATTATGGCGCTGAAGGTATCGGACTTTTCCGTACTGAACATATGTTCTACGGTACCGGTTCTGAAAAACCTTTATTAGCACTCCGCAAAATGATCCTTAGCAACACCAAAGAAGAACGTGTTAAAGCGCTGAAAGAATTATATCCTTTTATGAAGAAAGATATAAAAGCCACTTTGTTAGCTATGGACAAACTGCCTGTTACATTCCGCCTCCTCGATCCTCCACTGCATGAATTCGTTCCTCAGGGACACGAAAAACAAGCAGAACTGGCTAAGGAATTAAATATTAAAGTGGCAGACATCGCAAAACGCGGCGAAGCGTTACACGAAAACAACCCGATGATGGGACACCGCGGAGTTCGCTTAAGCGTTACCTATCCGGAAATTTCTGAAATACAGTTCCGTGCTATTTTCGAATCTGCACAGGAATTACTGAATGAAGGCCATCACCCGAAACCGGAAATCATGGTTCCCGTTACCTGCGAAGTTGCCGAGCTGGATGTTACCAAGAAAATTGCCGACAGGGTTTATGAAGAAGTCTGCACTAAATTCAAAGTAAAATCCATCAGCTATCTGTATGGAACGATGATCGAAATACCACGTGCCTGCCTCCTTGGAGATAAAATGGCAAAAACAGCACAGTTCTTCTCATTCGGAACCAACGACCTTACACAGATGACCTTTGGTTTTAGCCGCGATGATATCGGTGGTTTTATGAACGACTACCTGGATCAGAAAATTTTAGCAGCAGACCCGTTCCAGACTATCGACCAGGAAGGAACCGGCCAGTTGATTGAAATGGCTGTTAAGAAAGGCCGCACAACCCGCCCAGACCTCAAAGTAGGTATTTGTGGCGAACAAGGTGGCGATCCTGCATCTGTTGAATTCTGTTACAAAACAGGTTTGACCTATGTAAGCTGCTCACCATTCCGCGTACCTATCGCACGTCTGGCTGCTGCACAGGCTTCAATTAAATTTGGCGTCAGGACAGCAAAACCAGCCGCTAAAAAAGTAGCCAAGAAAAAGTAAAACGAGTAAATCTTTTACATAAAAAAAGCCCTGAAATTTCGGGGCTTTTTTTATAATTTTTTTAGTGTTAATCCAATTCCTCTTTCAGTTCGAGAAGAAAATCCCTGATCTTATTCAGCGATGCCACCACCTCCACATTGTCTATAGTATCGACTTTGTTCTCTTTCATTTTGTCTTTGGCGCCCTGCAGGGTAAAGCCGCGTTCCTTAACCAGGTGATAAATAATGTAAAAATTATCCACATCAGCTTTAGTAAACAAACGGTTGCCCTTTTTGTTGCGAAACGGCTGGATGATATCAAATTCCTTTTCCCAGAATCGAATCAGCGAAGTATTAACATCAAACATGTTGGCCACTTCACCAATGGTATAATATAACTTTTCGGTGGGCTTTTCTTTATAAGGCATACTATTTCAGATTGCAGTCCGCATTGGCGGATCAAAATTGTTTATACAAACATAATGAATTTTAAATTATCTGAAAAAATAATTATTTACAACTAACTAAACCTTATCGCCCTCACAGGAGAAATGCGGGTTACGACATACGTAGGTATGATCAGCACGAAAACACAGACCGCGATAGTGCCGAAATTGATCAGCAGCATATTCAAAACATCTAGGTTGATAGGTACTTCACGAACATAATACGATGCCGGATCTAATTTGATGATGCCGAAAAATTTCTGAACAAAACAAAAGATCAGGGCAATAATGTTTCCCCAGATAAGTCCGCGGATTATCAAATAAGAAGCATTGTAAAGGAATATCTTCCGAATGCTCCAGTTTCTCATTCCCAGGGCTTTTAAAACCCCGATCAGGGTTGTTTTTTCTATGATCAATATCAGCAGCGCCGAAATCATATTAATGGCCGCTACAATCACCATCATCACAATGATGATCGTTACGTTCACATCCTGAAAATCGAGCCAGTCGAAGATCTGCGGATACTGCTGCTTCACATTGCTACAGTTCAGGCTATAATCAATCTGGTTGTAAACCGATTCCGTGATCTTGTCAAGGTCTTTAAAGTTTTTTATCATAACCTCAAACCCTCCCACCTGTGTGGAATCCCAGTTGTTGAGCCGTTGAATATGATGAATATCGCCTATCACGTAGATTTTATCAAATTCTTCGAGCCCCGTATTATAAATTCCCGAAATACGGAATTTGCGCACACTCGGCTGTACCTGCTCCTTATTGATAAAATACATCAGCAGCGACTGCCCCGTATCAAGTTTTAACTGCGACGCCACATATTCAGAAACCAGGATGTCATTGGTTTTCCCTGTATCGCTGACGGTAAAAGATTTTCCCTTTATGATTTTATCGTTGAAAAACGACCAGTCGTAATCACTGCCAACGCCTTTCAGCACCACGCCCTGAATCTCTTCATCGGTTTTGATGATGCCAGCCTTGGTTGCATAAACCTGAATATGTTCAATTCCTTCTTCCTGCGAAAGTGACGGGTAAAACGTCTGGTTGATGCTCACGGGTGTAGATTCCATCGAAACATTTTCATCATAATTTGAAATTACGATATGCCCCCCAAAGCCAATGACCTTGTTGCGGATTTCTTTCTGAAAACCGGTTACAATAGCCACAGACACAATCATCACCGCTACGCCAAGGGCAATGCTCAGCACGGCAATACGCACGATCGGGCGCGAAAAGTTTGCCTTGTTTTTTGCAATGATGCGTTTTGCTATAAAAAATTCGAGCTTCAAACTGAAAATTGTATTATTTTGCAAAAGTATTTAAATTATCCGAGACTATGAAGTTCACCCGCCGGGCCACAGTTTTATTTTTGTTTGTACTTTCTGTCTTCACCTGCCAAAGCCAGAATATGGTGACTAAAGTCGTCGGGAAAGATATTACAACCGCTGATATCAAGGTTGGCGCCGAACAAACAGCAACTTATTTTCCATGGATCAAAGGAAAAAGGATCGCTGTGGTGGCCAATGTTACGTCAATGATAAAAAACACCCATCTGGTCGATTCACTGGTGAATGCAGGGTTTGACATTAAAAAAGTTTTTTGTCCCGAGCATGGCTTTCGCGGCGAATCTGAAGCCGGAGAAGATGTCGTCAGCACCGTTGATGCGAAAACAAAATTACCCGTCGTTTCCTTATATGGAAATAACAAAAAGCCAAAGCCTGAAGACCTCGCCGATGTTGACGTGGTAATTTTTGACATACAGGATGTCGGTGCACGTTTTTACACCTACATTTCCACCATGCACTATGTGATGGAAGCCTGCGCCGAAAACAACAAACTTTTTATCGTGCTCGACAGGCCCAACCCGAACGGATATTATATCGATGGGCCGGTACTCGAAAAAGAATTCACCTCCTTTGTCGGCATGCACCCGGTGCCCATCGTTCATGGCATGACCATCGCCGAATATGCCTGCATGATCAACGGGGAAAAATGGCTCAGTAATGGAATTCAATGCCAATTGAAATTCGTTAAAGTCTATAATTACAATCATACTGACTTATACCAACTCCCGCAAAAGCCTTCGCCCAACCTGCCGACTATGGAATCCGTTTATATGTATCCCACATTCTGCCTGTTCGAAGGCACATGCATAAGTGTTGGGCGCGGCACCAACCGGCCCTTTGAAATAATCGGCCACCCCTTGCTCGACAGCACCGGTTTTTCTTACACGCCCCATAGCATTCCCGGGATGTCAAAAAAACCGCTTTATGAGGGATTGACATGCAACGGTTATGATTTCAAAAACTATGCAGCCATCTTTATCAAAGGCTATGGCAGGCTTTATCTTTTTCCACTGCTGGAACTCTACAAACAGCTGAATTCCAAGACTGAATTTTTCAACGACTACTTTGATAAGCTGGCAGGCACCGCAAAACTGAAGCAGCAGATCATCAGCGGCGCCACAGAAGAAGCTATCCGCAAAAGCTGGGAGCCGGAACTGGAAAAATTCAAACAGATCCGTAAAAAGTATTTGCTTTATAACGATTTCGAATAAAACCGCAACCCGATGCAAGCATCAAAAAAAACTGCAAAAAATAAAAGCGGGATTAAAAAAAGCACCTCACCGGCCGCCGGGAAAGCAATAGCGAAAAATAGTTTCTTTACTGAATCCAGGGTTCAGTACCTTGTTATTTTAGTCATCAGCCTGCTGATTTATTCCAACACCTTGTTTTTTAATTTCGCCCTCGACGACGGGCTTATGATCACCGACAACAAGGTGACCAAAAAAGGATTTTCCGGGCTTGGCGAGATCTTTACAAAAAATTCGTTCTACGGTGTTTTTGGTGATAAAGCCAACCAATACCTGCCCGGTGGCCGGTACCGCCCGTTATCACAGGCTATGTTTGCCGTCGAATACCAGATTTTCGGCATGAGCCCGTTCGTCGGGCATTTATTCAATGTCCTTCTTTACAGCCTGCTCTGCCTGCTCCTGTTGAAAATATTAAAAATGATATTTGAAAAATACGACACGAACCCGTGGTATTTGTCGCTGCCTTTTATCGCAACCTTGTTATTCGCCTGTCACCCGCTGCACACCGAAGTTGTTGCAAACATTAAAGGCCGTGATGAACTCCTTTCTTTTCTCGGTTCGCTGGCCACCTTGTATTTTTCAGTTCAATATTTTAAAAACGGAAAGCTATTAAATCTGCTTTTCGTATTCCTGGTTTTTTCACTTGCATTGTTATCCAAAGAAAATGCGGTTACCTTTTTGGCCATTGTACCCTTATCGCTGTTTTTTGCTTTTAAGGAACCTGTAAAAAAACACCTTTTTGTTTTACTGCCCATGATATTATCGGTGGCCGTTTACTTTGCACTTCGGGTAAATGCGCTTGGCTTTATCACCAATAACGTGGTCCAGAAAGACCTGCTGAATGATCCGTTTCTGTTCGCCACGCCTGCCGGAAAATATGCCACCATTTTCCTGACCTGGGGGAAATATTTGTTGCTGATTTTGTTTCCTCATCCGCTGACACACGATTATTATCCTTACCAGATTGCCTTGACCAGCTTCTCAGATTTTCGCGTACTGCTTTCCATTGTGGTGTATCTTGCACTTATTGTATACAGTCTGGTCCGAATCCGGAACAAAGATATTTTCGCTTATGCCGTGTTGTTTTTCCTGATCACTTTTTCCATTTCGTCGAACATCGTTTTTAATATCGGCACATTCATGAATGAACGTTTTATGTTCGCACCACTGCTTGGTTTTACTATTGTTGCAGCTTACCTCATCAACAAATACCTGAACAAAAAACACCTGATGCTCACCGCTAAGATCATTTTAATCGCGCTGATATCCATATACTCATTAAAAACGTTCAGCCGCAATTTTGCATGGAAAGATTCATTTACCTTATTCACTACTGATGTTAAAACCTCCGTGAACAGTGCAAAAGTCAATGTAGGCGCCGGTGAAGTGCTACTAAAAAGTGTCAATGAAAAAACGCCCGAACCTGCCAGAACAGCCACCATTGAAAAAGCTATTGGTTACATTAAAAAAGGTGTTCAGATTTATCCCGGATTTACGTCTGGATGGGTTTATCTTGGCTGGGGACAGCGCCTGATTAAAGATTACGAAGGAAGCCGGGTTTCACTGGAACATGTGCTGAAACTTGACAGTATGAATACCGATGCCATTTCTTATCTGAACAGCGATGCGATTTCCTGTTACCAGACAGGCAATTTCAAACAGGCTGAAGACAATTTTAAAACGCTGATACGCTATGTGCCCGAGCATACGGAATATGAATACCTGCTTGCCGAAGTTTATGCCAACACCAACAAAGTTGATTCGGCATTAGTGCTGTTGAACAACATACTTATCAAAAACCCGTCATACGATAAAGCATATAACAAGCTTGGAGAAATTTACGGACGTATATTCAACAACTTTGATAAATCGTTTGAATATTTGCACAAAGCTTATGATCTGAACCCCAATAATATTGAAACGCTTCGTAACCTCGGCACGGCTTATGGCCTGCAGCGCGATTTTCAGAAATCATTGAAGTACCTGCTTGAAGCCGAAAAGCTCAAACCAGACGATAAAGACATACTGAACAAATTGTCGCTGACCTATCTGAATCTGGGGAATAAAAAACTGGCAGAGGAATACGCACAAAAAGCAAAATAAAATTGACATTCACCGCTTGCTCTCAGTGGCATTTTATAAAGTTATCAAGTCTGCAGTATCTGTCTGCCACTGAAAGCAAATGCTTGTTATGTGCTGCTTATTAGTTGTCAATTTTAACTTTCTTTAATAAGTAAATCTACTTTTCTTTTGATGATTTTTGCATTTCTTGCTTTGTCCATTTAAACGCATTAATAACTTTTTTTTCTCTATTTAATTCATCTTTAGAAAAGGGTTTAATCACGTATTTCAGCAATCCAGTGGTTTTTTCTTGTTCTATAGATATTTGTGGAAGTAAATCGTCTTCAGTTTTAATAATTCCATCTTTACCGACTCCCGCAAGAAAAAAATTACTTGAGTCAATCTTTTCATAATAAAAAGGTATCCCTCTTGTTTTTCCATTTGAGTATTTTATTCTATAAGAAAAGTCCTCGTTATTTATGTATGTGTCACGAATATCATTTATACTATTAGGGTAGACTCCGTATTTGCTTTTATATTCTTCAACACTTCTTGCTATAATATTGATAGTTTCTTGTGAATTTTTAAGCCAAGATTTATCATAACCTGTTATATTCCATTCTGCTAATAATTTGTCTGCCAACTTTTGCGATGGTATGATTACAGTAAAATGGAAGATAATTAATGACACTGCGATTGATAAAAAAGTTATGCATACACCTAAGTATTTCTTTTTGTTAAAAAAATTCCAGATAAAAAATACCATTGAAAATAATGATAGCCACCAGAATGAAGTAATAGATGTTAAGGATAAAATAGAAAAGAAGATAACTAATAGAATAATGTTCTTATAAATCAACTTTTTCAAGGTCTCAATAAAGTTAATTAGTAGTTTCATCTTCTCATTTTTTTAAAGTTGCCCATAACTCTATGCTTGCTTTCATTCCTTAAACAAACTACAATAACAGGCTGTATGCATTTAAAACCACTTATAATTATTTCTTTCCCAAATTTACAAGAAAATTTCAATCAAAAAGAAATAAATATAAAATGAAGCGTTATATACAAATGCATAATAATCCAGGGATCATAATTTTTATGCTTAAATATTTCAGAATGATTCCGCTAATTCCTAATTTTGCACAAAACTAACATAACTATGAAAAAAGATAAAATGAGGTTCAACTCTAAACTCATCCACGGAGGAGAAATGAAAGACCAGTTTGGCAGCGCAGTAGTTCCGATCTACCAGACATCAACTTTTGCATTTGAAGATGCCGAACAAGGCGCCAAATGCTTTTCAGGCGAAGCCAAAGGATATATTTATACCCGCATCGGAAACCCAACAATCAAAGCTCTTGAACAGGCTGTTGCCATTCTCGAAAACGGTTACGACGGCATTGCTGCATCATCAGGCATGGGAGCCATCAGTACGGTCTATATGGCATTACTTTCAAACGGCGCACATATTGTAAGCCACGACGCCATCTACGGCCCTGCCCGTGGTATTATCGAAACCATTTTCCCGAAATTCGGAATCGAAAGCACATACATTGATGCATCCAAACTCGAAAACATCGAAAAAGCCATAAAACCAAACACCAAGATGGTTTATATCGAAACACCTGCCAACCCAACCATGGATATCATTGATATCAAAGCTGCCGCAGAAATTGCCCACAAACACGGCCTTCCGCTAGTGGTGGACAACACATTCTGCAGTCCTTACCTGCAAAGGCCTCTTGACCTCGGCGCCGATATTGTGGTTCATTCAATGACCAAATTTATTAACGGGCATGCGGATATCGTAGGCGGTATGATTGTCACCAAAGATAAAACTTACTACGATATAGTTCGTCCGGTAATGGTCAATTTGGGTTTCAACATTGATCCACACCAGGCTTTTCTGGTACACCGCGGCTTAAAAACGCTGGCTGTCCGTATCGACAGGGCGCAACAAAACGCTATTCGGATTGCCGAGTATCTGGAAAAACATCCTAAGGTTGCATGGGTAAAATTTCCGGGACTAAAATCACACCCTCAATACGAACTTGGTACGAAACAAATGGACGGCCCAGGCTGCATGATCAGTTTTGAACTGAAAGGCGGTGTGGAAGCCGGCAGGATACTGATGAACAATGTGCATCTGGCATTGCTGGCGGTATCACTCGGTGGCGTTGAAACGCTCATCCAGCATCCGGCATCAATGACCCACTCAAAAATACCAAAAGAAAAACGTGAATTAGCAGGCATCACCGATGGCCTTGTACGTTTTTCTGTGGGTATCGAAGATGTGGAAGACATTCTGGAAGACCTCGGCAATGCATTAGATAAAATATAAAACCTTTGATATAATCCCCATTTTTTATACCTTTATATTTTTAATAATATCATGCGTCATTTTCGGGGAATATTAGTTTTTTTATTGTTCTTCTGCGCTTTTTGTGCCTCTGTGGAGGCACAAAAAGTGGCAGTGGTGCTTAGTGGCGGCGGCGCTAAAGGTTGTGCCCATGTGGGCGTATTGAAAGCGCTGGAAGAAAACTGCATTCCCATTGATTATATTGCCGGCACTTCGATGGGCGCCATCGTTGCCAGCATGTACGTGGCCGGCTACACACCCGATCAAATTGAGAAGATCATAACTTCTGATGAATTTGTAAATTGGGCTCAGGGCTCTATTGAAGATAAATATATATTTTATTACAAAGAAGACGCTCCTGATGCCGCCTGGATAAATTTCAAATTCAATTATGACACCATCCTCAGCTATAAATTACCAACCAATATCATATCTCCGTACCAGGTTGATTTTGGGATAATGTATTTTCTGGCCTCTGCAGGAGTGGCGGCAGATGATAATTTCGACAGTCTCTATATTCCGTTCCGTTGTGTCGCTTCAGATGTCGCAGACAAAAAAGCTGTGACTTTCCGCCATGGTTATTTACCTGAAGCTGTAAGGGCATCGATGACCTATCCTTTTTACTTTAAACCAATAAAAATTGACAATAAACTGTTATTCGACGGAGGGTTATATAATAATTTCCCTTCAGATGTGGCGCTGGAAGATTTTAACCCGGATATCATCATAGGAAGTAATGTTGCCTCAAACTGGAGTTCCAGTTCAATTGATGAGGACAATATTATAGAACAAATAGAAAATATGCTGACCACAAATACCAATTATAGTGTTATTTGCGAGAACAGCGTCATGATATCTCCCAAGTTGCCCAAAATGAATATACTTAATTTTGAAAAGGCAAAAGAAATAATAGATGTTGGATATTATAGTGCCCTTGAGAAAATCCCCGAAATAAGATTATTTGTTAAAGACTCTGTCTGCCAAGAGGAACGCGCCGTGAAAAGGCAAAATTTTTTAAATAAAAAACCACAACTGCTTTTCGATTCTATCAACATTGAAGGAGTCAATCGTGTTCAATCAACCTACATCCGGAAATCGATCATGCATAAAGATTCCATACTAAACGCAGGACAGCTCAAAGAAGAATATTTCAGATTAATATCTGATGATAAAATTGAATCCATTTATCCAAAAGCTGTTTATAATAAAAAAACAGGGTATTTCACGCTGAATCTCGATGTGAAAAGAGATAAAAATTTTGTTGCCCAGCTTGGAGGACTGGTTTCATCTGCCAGTATTACAAGTGCGTATATTGGATTGCAGTATAAATACCTTGGTGTGGCAGCATCTAAATTGTTTGTCAATTTTTATATCGGAAGGTTTTACAGCTCTGTTTTTATCAAAAACCGCTTCGACTTTCCCACGCGCGTGCCTTTTTCAGTTGAGACATCTTGTTCATGGAACAAATGGGATTATTTCAAAACTACCATACGATTCTTCGATGATGATTTGCCTTCATACCTTATTGATAACGAGATAAATTTTATCACGGAATTTGCCATACCTATGCGCACTAAAGGCAAATTTGTTGTCGGGCCGGCAATCGCACAAATACGTAATGATTATTATCAGACAAACAGCTTTTCAAGAACGGATACTGCCGACCGAACCATCTTTGACTTCATCACCCTCCATACCTTGTTTAACCGCAACTCACTAAATCTCAGGCAATATCCCACAGCCGGAAATTTAGTACTTTTTGATGCAAGGTATATTTATGGAAAAGAACACAACACACCCGGGTCAACCGCACTCAGTGATGAGGTGTTTTCAAAATCGCGGCACTGGTTTCAGGCTAAATTTATTTATGATAATTATTTCAGGACCTCAAAAGTATACAGCATTGGGCTTTATGCAGAGATGGTGGTTACAAACAAACCCTTGTTCAACAACTTTACATCAAGCCTTCTTTCAGCACCGGCATTTCAGCCTACCCCTGAAAGCAAGGCATTTTTTATTCCGAGTTTGCGTGCTAACACTTATGCCGCAGCAGGTATGAAAAATGTTTTTAATATCTATAAAAAAATACATTTCCGGCTCGAAGGTTATATTTTTCAGCCATATCAGGAAATTAAAAGAGACGAAAACTATAGGGCACATTATGGAAAAGTTGCCGATACCAGGACATTCCTCGGCTATGCTGCATTGGTATACAACAGCCCGGTTTGTCCAATTAGTCTCAGCTTTACATATTATCACAAAAAGGATAATCCGTTCTCCCTGATGTTCAACATAGGGTATTTTATGTTTAATAAGAGAGCGCTTGATTAATAAAAAATTTTAGAATCATTATAAATGTTGTTTATGCTTTGGCTATTCAAAATATATTACCTTTGCAATCCTTTGTAACCTTCTTTACTGATTCCGAAAGGTTTCGGTATTTTTTTATAACAAAATGTGAAATATCATGAACGAAGTAACGGACCAAAATCCTTCTGAAAAAATCGGAAATCCTGATGCTGAAAATGCAGTACCCGATGAAACACCTGTTGATGAAACTAAAACTGAAATAACAGATGAACAGGAATCAGATGCAACCGCTGCACCTGAAGCTGAGATCAAACAATTACCCACGGCTGAACAAGAAAATACAGAAAGCACAGAACAAACTGTAGCTGAAGGCGACTCTAAGCCCAAAAAGCCAGCTGCCAAAAAGATTCCAGCAAAAAAAACCGCCACATCCAAAAAAATAAAGGATGATGACGAACCCCTAAGCGAAAAAGATTTTGCTGCCGGCGAAGTGGAAGTTGAGGAAGAAACTGAAGCTGAAGAAATTGTTGCTTACCAGACTTTTTCAAAAGAAAAGCTGGTAGAATTACTTGAAGACCTTGTGAGAGACCACGAAATCCTCAAAATAAAAGCCAGGGTGTCAGGAATAAAAGTAGCTTATCTCAACCTGCTTAAAAAAGAAAAACAAGCACACCTGGAGGAACACCTTGCCAATGGCGGCACCAAAGAGGAATACATTCCGCCTGTTGATCCAATGGAAGATCGTTATAAAGCTGCGTTCGACATGTACAAGGAGAAGAAAGCCGCTGATGATATCGAACAGGAGAAAATCAAACTCCAAAACCTGGAGCTGAAAAAGCAAATCCTTGAAGAAATTAAACAACTCATCGGTTCTGAAGAGTCACTCAAAAAAACATACGATGACTTTAAAAACCTTCAGGATAAATGGAAACAGATTGGCCAGGTGCCCCGCAATGAAATAGAAGGCCTCTGGAATAATTACCATTTTCTGGTAGAAAAGTTTTTTGAAAAGGTAAAGATCAATAAAGAATTAAAAGACCTTGACCTGAAGAAAAACCTGGAGCTGAAAATACAACTTTGTGAAAAGGCCGAAGAACTGCTTCTTGAAAAATCCGTTACCCGTTCCTTCAAACTTCTTCAAAAATACCATGATGAATGGAAAGAGATCGGCCCGGTCATGCTGGATAAAAAAGATGAAATATGGGAACGATTTAAGAATGTATCGGACAATATTAACAGCCAGCGTAAAGATTACTATACCAAGCTGAATACCGAACAGGAAACTAATTTCCTTGCCAAATCAGCCCTCTGCGAGAAAATAGAATCCATTAACACGGAAGAAATTGTAAACAGTAATGACTGGAGAATAAAAACCGAACAGATTTTCGAGATACAGGAACTCTGGGAAAGTATTGGACGGGCTCCTGCAAAACAAAACGATGAAATATGGGAACGCTTTCGTAGCGCTGTCAATACTTTTTTCAATAACAAAAAAGAATTTTTCGGAGAACTCAAAGAACAGCAGATTACCAATTATAACCAGAAACTTGATCTTTGTGTTCAGGCTGAGGCTTTAGTAAATAACACCAACTGGAGGCAATCAACAGCTGAGATTCTGAAGCTCCAGCAGGAATGGAAAAAAATAGGCCCGGTACCTAAACGTTACTCTGATAAAATCTGGAAACGATTCAGAGCCGCCTGCGATGAATTCTTTTCAAAAAAATCTTCTTATTTTTCAAACATTCAGGATATTGAAAAAGAAAACCTGAAGAAGAAAGAAGAACTGATTGAACGTATGAGCTCATTTCAGTTTACTGAAAATAAAAATGAAAACCTCGAAGCCCTGAAGAACTTCCAGCGCGAATGGATGGATATTGGCCATGTTCCTATGGATATAAAAGAAAAACTCCAGAACACATACCGCCAGGCTATCAATCAGCTGATGGAAAAACTCAAAATCTCCTCGGTCGAGATCAATACCATGAATTACAAAAACCGTATTGAAAACCTTCAGAATTCTCCTGAAGCAGGACGGGCGTTATCACATGAACGCATGCAGCTCGAAGGAAGGATCAGCATGTTACGTAACGATATTAAGCTCTGGGAAAACAATATCGGATTTCTTGCCAATTCTAAAAAAGCCAACCTGCTAAAAGAAGAATTTGAAAACAAGATAAACAATACGAAACAGGAACTGGCATTGCTCGAAGCTAAACTCAAAATGTTATTAAAATCGAAAAACTGATTTTAGCCTTCTTAATTCACAAACAGAACTTTCAGGGCTGAAGCCCATTATTACCAATGGGTTCTATAACCCCGCCCTTAAGGGCGGGGTTATAGAAAAAGATACTAATCCGGACTTTAGTCCACTATGTTAATTATTGATGTTAGCTTTTCCACGTTGATAATTTATTCTTAAATGCAGCTTTCGGAAAAATCCGGAAGCTGTTTTTTTTTGCTTTTTTAAAAGTGTTCTCCATACTTCAAAATGAAAATCTTTATGCTAAAGCAATTATTATTTTTATTTAGTTTAAATAAGTGAAGATTTTTTTATATTTTTGCTTTAAATTGAAATTTATTCTTTGAAGATTTTAAATTTGTAAAAACAAACTATAAACACAACTATATGCCGTTGCTAGAAATAAAAGATCTGAGAGTTTCGATAAACAATAAAAAGATCATAAAAGGCCTGAATTTAACTGTAAATGAAGGAGAAATACATGCTATCATGGGTCCTAACGGAACCGGAAAAAGTACGCTGGCTTCCGTTATTGCAGGACGAGATGTTTTCACAGTTACAGAGGGCCAGGTGTTGTATAAAGGAAAAGACCTTTTGAGTATTCCGGTTGAAACACGCTCCCGTGAAGGGATCTTTTTAGGGTTTCAGTACCCCATTGAAATTCCCGGCGTAAGCATGACGAATTTTATGAAAACGGCTGTTGATGAACACCGCAAATACAAAGGCTTGCCATCGCTATCCGCCGTTGATTTTCTAAAGCTCATGGAGGAAAAAAAGAAAATGGTTGAAATTCAGTCCAATCTTACAAACCGTTCCGTAAATGAAGGCTTTTCAGGTGGAGAAAAAAAACGTAATGAGATTTTTCAGATGGCGATGCTGGAGCCTACCCTTGCCATTCTTGATGAAACGGATTCCGGCCTTGACATCGATGCACTGAAAATAGTTGCCAATGGCGTGAACAAACTCAGGCGCCCTGATAATGCTTTTATTGTAATCACCCACTACCAGCGCCTTCTTGACTATATCATTCCCGACTTTGTGCATGTATTATTCGAAGGGCGCATCGTTAAATCCGGTGGAAAAGAACTGGCGCTCGAACTCGAAGCAAAAGGCTATGACTGGATTAAACAGGAAATTGAAAACTAAGGAACGATGAAATCAGCTACCCTTGTCCCCGAAAAAGAACTGCTTGCCGGCTTGTTTGAAAAGTTTAAAACGGATATCTGTATTAACGACTCTCCTTATGTTTCCGAATTACGGCAAAAAGCATTAGAATCCTTTTCTGTCAATGGATTCCCGACTCAAAGCATCGAAGAATGGCGCAGTACCAGCCTGATTGATTCACTCACCCCTGAATATAATTTCTACTTCACACCTTCTGAAGAAAAGGTTGACGTTGAAAAAATTTTCCATTGCGAAATACATAATTTCGAGACTTTGCTTTTTACGCAGCTCAACGGTTGGTATGTTTATAAACAAAGCCCCTTAACGGAACTTCCCAATGGCGTCATCGTCGGAAGTATGGCTACTGCCATCAAAACACACCCTGAACTTATAAGTAAGCATTACGGTAAAATCGCAGACATTGAAAATAACGGCCTGACTGCCTTAAACACGGTTTTTGCACAGGATGGAATATTTATTTACGTCCCTGAAAACATAACTATCGAAAAGCCGATTCAAATGGTTAACATCGTAAATACCGATGAAAACCTTTTTATTCAGCCGCGTAACCTGATCATTCTTGGCAAAAACTCAAAACTTACACTTGTATATTGCGATGATTCCATAAAACATAAAAAAAGTTTTATCAATTCATGCTCCGAAGTTTACATCGACGAAAATGCAAGTTTAGATTTTTATAAATTACAGAATAAAGACAGCCTGTCCACAGTCATCACCAACAGTTTTTATCATCAGGAAAAAAACAGCCGGCTCAACACAAATACCCTAACATTTAACGGTGGGGTGATACGAAATGAAACCCGTGTTTCACTCAAAGGATCGGGCTCCGATGCGAAAGTTTATGGGCTTTACCTGATGGACAGGGAACAGCATGTAGATAACCAGGTTTATATCGACCACATTGCGCCTGAGACTTCCAGCTATGAACAATTCAAAGGCATCATTGATGATAATGCCAGCGCTGTGTTCAACGGGCATATACATGTTTGCCGGGATGCACAAAAGACCGAAGCTTACCAGAGCAACAAAAATATTTTACTTACAGATACTGCTCATGTCAGCAGCATGCCGTTCCTTGAAATTTATGCTGATGATGTGAAATGCAGCCATGGCGCCACTGTTGGCCAGCTCGACCCCGAAGCATTGTTCTACCTTAAATCGCGGGGCATCTGTGACCATAATGCGCGTATGTTGCTGATGTATGCCTTTGCTACCGAAATTGCAAACAAAATAAGTATCGAAGTCTTACGTGAACGTATCGAAGGAATGATCGTCAAACGATTGAAAGGCGAACTTTCGATCTGCGACCAGTGCGTGCTGCATTGCAAAGAAAAAGATACCATCAATTTTGAAATTGATACGAGTAAAATCTAAATCATGAACCCATCTGTTGACTTCGCAAAAATCAGAAAACAATTTCCATTACTGGATCAGATGGTATATGGAAAACCATTGATATATTTCGACAATGCCGCTACCACACAAAAGCCCCAGCGTGTTATTGATGCGCTGACCGGCTACTATACCACTATTAACAGCAATATTCACCGCGGCGTGCATTATCTCAGCCAGCAGGCTACTGCAGCTTTTGAGGAAAGCCGTATTACGGTGAAAGACCTAATCAATGCGCGGTTCGCCCACGAGATCATTTTCACGCGGGGGGCGACTGAATCTATCAATCTTGTCGCATCTTCCTTTTCAAAAAAGTTTCTGAAACCCGGTGATACTATTGTGACTTCTGCTATGGAACATCACTCTAATATAGTTCCCTGGCAAATGGCTTGTGAAGAGAAACAGGCTACATTAAAAGCAATTCCTATCCACGAAGACGGCACCCTGAATTTCACGGAACTTGAAAAACTCCTGGATAAAACCTGTAAGTTGCTTGCTATTACTCATGTTTCGAACACGCTGGGAACCATTAATGATATAAAAAAAATAATTGACCTGGCTCATGCGCAAAACATCCCGGTTTTAATCGATGGCGCTCAGGCAATCTCGCATATCAAAGTTGATGTTCAGGAACTGGATTGTGATTTTTATTGTTTCTCCGGCCATAAAATGTATGCGCCCATGGGCGTTGGAGTACTTTTCGGAAAGGAACAAATCCTCAATGAACTTCCACCTTACCAGGGCGGTGGGGAAATGATAAAGAATGTAACTTTTGAAAAAACGACCTACAACGAACTCCCGTTTAAGTTTGAAGCCGGCACGCCTAATGTTGGTGATGTTATTGGCCTGAAAGAAGCCATTCGTTTTATTCTGGATATCGGCTATGAAGCTATCGGAAAATTTGAACATGAATTGCTTGAATATGGCACCAACCAGCTTCAACAGATTGAAGATGTAAGAATTATCGGGACCGCTCCGGATAAAACTTCCGTAATTTCATTCCTTTTAGGAAATATCCATCCCTATGATGCCGGAATCATTTTGGACAAACTTGGCATTGCCGTTCGCACCGGGCATCACTGCACGCAACCGGTGATTGATTTTTATAAAATACCCGGAACTATCAGAGCTTCATTTGCTATATACAACACCAAAGAAGAGATCGACACCATGATAGCCGCACTGAAGAAAATTAAAATAATGTTTGGATAACTGTAGTTATGATAAATATTCAATTTTCAACATAAAATGTTCAATTTTCAATGATTTATTTTTTTTAATATGAGTGAAAAATACGACCTCGAAGATCGTTTTGTTAATTATACTTGTAGAATGATAGATATTGTTGAAGCATTGCCCGGAACGAGAGCAGGAAACTATATTGCCGGTCAACTTATCAGATCTTGTCATTCCCCAACTTTAAATTATGGAGAAGCTCAGGCTGCCGAGTCACGAGCAGATTTTATTCATAAACTGGGTATCGTTCTTAAAGAATTAAAAGAATGCCGGGCTATGCTTAAAATTATACAAAAAAAGGAAATGATTAAACCATTAGTAAAACTTGCAGATACTTATCAAGAAACGGAGGAATTAATTGCAATTATTGGAAAAAGTATTAATACTGCTCAAAACAATAAAAACAAATAAACGCCAATATTATATTGAGCATGCACATTGAACAATGACCCTTGAGTATTGAACATTGAACATTATACATTGATAATTTAAACCCTTCAGATGTAATTTGAGCATAAATACCAAAAAAATGAAAACCTACAAAGAAATAGCATCCGAGATTATCTCAGACTTCGAGCTTTTTACCGACTGGATGGATAAATATAATTTTATCATTGAACTGGGAAAGTCGCTGCCACTTATTGACGAAAAGTACAAAACAGAAAATTACCTGATTTCCGGTTGCCAGTCGCAGGTATGGCTTTATGCCGATTACAAAGACGGCAGGGTCTGGTTCACGGCAGATAGCGATGCAATTATTACCAAAGGAATTGTGAATATTCTCATCAGGGCGCTTTCGGGACAAACACCTGATGATATCATCAATGCCGACATGGAATTTGTCAATAAAATAGGTTTGCGCGAGCACCTCTCGCCCACCCGCTCCAACGGACTGAACTCAATGATAAAACAGATGAAACTGTACGCGTTGGTTTACAAAACAAAATACGAATCCAAATAATTAAGCTATGGACAAAACAGCACTTGAAAATGTCATTATCGAAAAACTTAAAACAGTCTTCGACCCCGAAATTCCGGTGAATGTTTATGATCTGGGTTTTATTTATAAAATCGAAATTAAGGATGACGAGACGGTGAATATTCAAATGACGCTATCCTCTCCCAATTGCCCGGTGGCAGAGTCATTACCGATTGAAGTCCGCAATGCCGTTCAGTCTATCGAAGGGGTAAGAGGCGTTTATGTGGATATCGTGTTTGAACCTGAATGGAATCAGGATATGATGACGGATGCTGCCAAGCTGGAACTTGGATTATTATAAGCAACTCCTTACAAAAAGAGGGGCGGTTGTTTTCCAACCGCCCCTCTTTTTATTTTTAAACCTGACGCAATTAATCCAACTGGATCACCAAAAATTTTGAAATACTCCAAAAGACTTTAGGGT
>Ga0208789_1000324_pt1 | contig 51886 bp, 45 predicted proteins | sample Methanotroph_Enr_FD_187368 | JGI IMG/M metagenome (GOLD analysis project Ga0208789, IMG submission 187368) | Enriched soil microbial communities from Old Woman Creek wetland in Ohio, USA - Methanotroph_Enrichment_5 (SPAdes) (version 2) | ecosystem: Environmental > Terrestrial > Soil > Wetlands... | reverse complement strand
TTAGATCTAAGCAACTCACGGGTAAGTGAATACTCAAGATTTACCAGTTTCGACTTGTCAAATTTAATATAATCCATAGCATATCAACTATTTAGCACTTATTATATCAATGTACTTATAAACCTACAAATGTACTGAATATTTACAAATGAGCCATCTCATTTCTATGATTAAGCCTTTCTTTCCAAATACAACCTTAAAAGTAAGAAATTTGTTCCAAAAAAATATTAATTCTTCAAAATAAGCGTTTAACCTGTATTATTCGTGCAGAAGATAATTGATAAAAGTAAAAAGATAAAAGTCAGGCAGTTGCAAACCATTTTCATAATTTATTTTATAAAGATGATTTTCATGATTGCCTTCATAATGTTTTGAACCTTTTGTCTTTATCCTTTTATCTTTTGTCTTTTCTGAAGTTTAGGAATTAATCAAGTTAAACAAAAGTGCTTTCATTCAATTACATTTGCAAATCCGAAAAAAAAGGATAAAAATGACTATAAAAAAAATAACAAGGACTATACTGTTTCTGATTATAATCACAGCAATCGCCTATACCGGTTGCCGGAAAGATGAATTCAACAGCGATCCCGGTTTCAATCTCCAATTCAGTACCGATACGGTGCTGTTTGATACTGTTTTTACGACAATCGGATCAAGTACACAATCGCTGGTGATACGGAATACCGGAAACAGCAGGATTAATATCTCGAAAATTACACTTGCACGTGGAAGTTCTTCCCCCTTCAGGCTCAATATTGATGGTACCGCTACCGAAGAGTACCATGACCTGGAAATCGGGCCAAACGACAGTGCGTATATTTTTGTAAAGGTCACCATCGATCCGAATAACGAAAACAGCCCGATGGTTGAAAGTGATTCGGTAGTTTTTCAGACAAATGGAAACATACAGGATGTAAAGCTGGTTGCCTGGGGGCAGGATGCCTATTTTCATCACAATACCGTATTAACCGGCGACATAACGCTGCCCGATGATAAACCTCATGTAGTTTATGGCACACTCACAGCTGCCAATGGCTGCAACCTGAATATTGCGGCAGGAACCAGGATGTATTTCCACAGCGGCGGCAGTCTTGAAATCCGAAAGGGCGCTTCATTGAGAGTTTCGGGAACGCTGGAATCGCCGGTAATTTTTACAGGCGACAGGCTCGAAGATTATTACCTTGATAAACCGGGATTGTGGGAAGGCATCTGGCTTGAAAACGGAAGTAAAAACAACAGTTTTACATTTGCCGAAATTACTAACGCCAAAATCGGCATATTAGCTGACAGCTGCGGATACAATGAAGGCGATACATTACGACTTCATAATTGTATGATTCACAACATGACCAACTACGGCATCAAGGCAACAAAATCCATCATTTTTGCTACCAACTGCCAAGTTTCCAACTGCGGAGGCAACGTGGTTTCGATTGAACAAGGCGGCAATTATGATTTCCGGAATTGTACACTGGCGCGATATTTTAGCGGGCGGGGTTATCCGGCTTTATCCATAAGCAATTATAGTACGGATACGACTGGAAAACCTATTCCCGGTGATTTAACAGGCGCATATTTTAGAAATTGCATCGTAACAGGCTACCAGGCCAATGAAATAGATTTAAGAGAGCTGGCAGGCAGGGAGTTTGTTTTTCTGTTTGATTATTGCCTTGTGAACTGGGATAAAAATACAGAATACGAATCTAAGTTTACTGATTGTATTATGAATAAGGACGTTAAATTTATCGACCCTGATTTGAATGATTTTCAACTTGATAGCTTGTCATTTGCCATCGATGCCGCCTCGGTAAACATTATCAATGCTACAATTCCTGATATTACCCATGACCGCAAAGGAGTTTCGCGGCTTTTTCCCGGGCCGCCGGATATGGGAGCGTATGAGAGGGTGGAGTTAAAAAAGTAGTTTCAGGGTTTCAGAGTTTCAGAGTTTCAGGGTTTCAGGGTTTCAGGGTTTCAGAGTTTCAGAGTTTCAGGATTGAAAGCAGGTGTTCAAGGTTTTAGTATTGGATTGAAAATGTCGGATTAGAACTAATAGAAACACACTGAACTACAATAAGAAAAGAGGCACAAATAATGCTGACAGTTGCGTCAACCTTAATTTGTACCTCTTTTATATTTTAGGTAAATTGCATGGAATAATCTCTTTAAGAGATTTCTAATTCCAGAAATTCAGCTCATTCTCAGTTCTTCAGCAACTTGAGCATAGCTAAACCTATTTCAGCAGGGGAATCAACAACCGTGATGCCACATTCGCGCATAATGGCTTTTTTAGCTTCGGCTGTATCAGCCTTTCCGCCTACAATAGCGCCGGCATGACCCATGGTTCGTCCTGCGGGAGCAGTAGCCCCGGCAATAAAACCTACAACAGGTTTTGTTCCGTGATCACGAACATAATATGCCGCATCAGCTTCCATATTTCCTCCGATTTCGCCGATCATAACTATTCCTTTGGTTTCGGGATCAGCCATGAACAATTCCATCGCGTCGCGGGTAGTAGTCCCGATAATAGGATCGCCACCAATACCAAGTGCTGTTGTTTGCCCTAAACCAACTTTGGTAAGCTGATCAACAGCTTCGTATGTTAAAGTGCCTGATCGTGATACAATGCCCACAATTCCCTTTTTATGAATAAAACCGGGCATAATTCCCACTTTAGCTTCACCTGGTGTAATAACCCCGGGGCAATTCGGCCCAACCAGACGGCAATCCAGGCCGTCAACGTATTCCTTTGCAGCCATCATATCTTTCACAGGTATGCCTTCGGTAATACAAACTATTACTTTAATACCTGCATCGGCCGCTTCCATGATAGCATCGGCAGCAAAAGCAGGTGGCACAAAAATAAGTGAAACATTTGCATTGGTAGATTTAACAGCTTCTTTAACTGTATTGAAAACCGGACGTCCTATATGTTCGTTCCCACCTTTACCGGGAGTAACACCTCCTACAACATTGGTTCCGTAGTCGATCATCTGGGTTGCATGAAATGTGCCTTCACTACCGGTGAAACCCTGGACTATAATCCGGGAATCTTTATTAACGAGTATGCTCATAGAATAGAATTATTTATACGGCCAAAGGTAAAAATATTTTTAGAACCTGTTTGGAAATTGCATTTTATCTTCAACAAAGATTTTTCTGCTTGTTGAAGGTGGAAATTGACGTATAGAATTTCACTCAACACTCCTTTGTTAACAATCTCCGGATGATTTATGTCGGGCGAAGCATATGTTTGATTTCTTTTGCAAAATAAAAATGCCATACTGTGAAACCTACTGCCCGAAATATTCTCCTGTTTCTTTTAACTGCCTTCCAGGTATTTATAACACAAGGCTGTGGCAATAAATCCCAAAACAGCACCATAAAATTAATTGATTGTATTGACGACAACAAGCTGAGCCCTGCACAGGAAACCCATATCAGGAAAGAAATTCACGCTACTGAAAAAGCCTTCGCCCTAGATACACTTTTTAAGAAAAAAGCTAAAACCCAAGGATTTAACGGTGCTGTTTTAATAGCACAAAAAGGCGTAATCTTATATCAGAATGTTTTCGGTTATGCTGATGTTAATAAAAAAGATTCTTTAACTCTACATTCTGCCTTTCAACTTGCATCCATCAGTAAGACATTTACCGGCATTGCTGTATTGCTTCTTGCGCAGGATAAAAAACTTAAACTTAGCGATAGTATTCAAAAGTTTATTCCCTCCTTTCCATATCACGGCATAACGATCGAAAATCTCTTAAGCCATCGTAGCGGATTACCCAATTACCTGTATTGTTTTGAGGATAAAAGGATGGTGAACAGCGCTGAGCCAACCAACGACACAATACTCAAATGGTTCAGTGAAGCGAATCCTCTTCCGGCGCTTTATAACCAACCCGGTAAAAGTTTCAGTTACAACAACAGCAATTTCATCATACTTGCATCAATCATTGAGAAAGCTAGCTCGATGAACTATGCGCAGTTTATCCGAACCCGGATATTTGAACCACTGGGAATGAAATATTCATTTATTGACACTATTGCACCTGATACTTTGTTAAAATACCGGACTACCGGACACGAGGGCAACAGGAACCGGAAGCGGGAATTTTTCGACGGCGTTTATGGTGACAAAGGGATTTTTGCTTCGGCAGGCGACATGGAACGCTGGTATTTTGCGCTGCATTCCGGATGCCTGCTTAACAAGCACTGGCTTAAAGAAGCGTTTACCCCGTATAGCTTTGAACATAGGAGCAGGCATAATTATGGATTAGGTTTCAGGCTTATGACCGACCCTAAAGACATGAAAAAAGTTCATTACGTGTACCATGGTGGATGGTGGGCCGGATATAGTAACATTTTCTGGATGGATATGGATGCGGATATTGTGATTATTGTTTTAAGCAACCGTAAAAGCAACAGTGTGTATGATATTAAATCTGTCCTTTCGATACTTGAAGGAAATAAAGACAGCGAATTAGAGCGCATTAATGATAGCGGAGATTAGATCTGTTTATTTATTAAATTCTGTTTTAAAAGATTGCAAGAGTATATTCCCCCTTATATGCCAGGTTCCTTGTGCCGGGTGCCCCAGTTGTCAACTTCGATTATTCCTATGTGGCTGTTTTTGGGGATTACCATTTGAAATCAGACATGTCGTGAATCGATGGAACCCAGCTTTTTGCAGGCAAGCCGGAACCTGGAACACGGAACTTTTATCTTGTTGAAGCTACAAATCTAGCTCTTTTCAACAATCTTCTAAAACAGGACCTTTATTTATAGATCTGATTATAAGCATATTAAATATTATTCTGTTTCAAAAAAGCATCCTGCAAATTTGAATCAGGCTGATTCCTCACTATCTTTGCATTACGAACAGCCAAAATCTATGAATCCTTATACCACTTTATCGAAAAATGATACCATTTGCGCTTTATCTACCCCTTCGGGAATAAGTGCGATAGGCGTAATCCGTCTTTCGGGACCAAAGGCTGTATCCATCAGCAATTTATTTTTCAAATCGCGAAGATCCAATTATACTGTTGATCAATTCGATACTCATACTGCGCATTTCGGTTCTTTCGCTACTGAAAATGAAGTTATTGATGAAGTAGTGCTAACCGTTTTCCGCAATCCGCACTCATACACGGGCGATGATATTGTTGAGATATCGTGTCATGGTTCGGAATATATACTGCAACGGGTTTTGGAAGTACTGATTGATGGCGGAGCACGCATGGCAAGGGAAGGTGAATTTACACTGAGGGCTTTCCTGAATGGCCGGCTCGACTTATCACAGGCTGAAGCAGTTGCCGACCTTATATCATCCCGATCGAAAGTGGCTCATGATCTTGCAATGTCGCAGATGCGAGGTGGCTTTTCGCAACGGATTAAAGATATGCGTACACAGTTGCTCGACCTGGCATCGTTACTCGAACTGGAACTTGACTTTAGCGAAGAGGATGTTGAATTTGCCGATCGGAGCAAGTTGAAAGGACTTTTGGAAGGCATTGTCGCTGAAATGGCTGACCTTGCTTCTTCGTTTTCGCTGGGAAATGTTATTAAAAAAGGAATTCCTGTGGCGATAATCGGGAAACCCAATGTCGGGAAATCTACTTTACTCAATGCCCTACTTAACGAGGAGAGAGCTATTGTGAGCGAAATCCCCGGAACTACGCGCGATACCATTGAAGACACATTTACAACCAACGGAATTACTTTCAGGTTTATTGATACCGCCGGGCTCAGATCACATACGACCGATGCAATCGAAACAATCGGAATCAGCCGCACGTACGAAAAAATTAAAGAAGCATCTGTTATATTGTATCTCTTTGATATCAGTACGATTACGGTTGATGAAATTGATGAATTAAGAGTTGAATTCCGCGACCATATTGATGATCCGGAGAAGAATTTTCTGCTTATCGGCAACAAAACCGACCTGATGGTAGAAGCACCTCCTCATATAACTTCACTTTTCGACCTGGAAACCATCTTTATTTCAGCCAAACGTAAGGAAAATATAAACCTGATTATTGAGCGTCTGCTAAAAACGGCAAAAACTGCCAATATCAGCGACCAGGCTATTGTAAGCAATGCCCGGCATTACGATTCGATCATCAGCACACTTAATGCGTTAAAAGAAGCCTCTGCCGGTCTTGATGCCAATATTCCCACTGATCTGATCGCAACGGATATCCGCTCGGCTTTGCATCACCTAGGTGAGATCACCGGTGAAGTAACTACAGAAGATATTTTAGGAAATATTTTCGGAAAGTTCTGTATCGGCAAATAGATACCCCTTAACAACCCAGTAAGACCCCTGGAAGAAACCACTAATAACCCTCTGAAAGCCCTGATATCAGGGCTTTTTTATGTCATGTAATTAATATTTATTTTTATGTGTTGTTTTGTTTTTTCGAATATATTTGTACCTTATTTGTACCTCAAATTATCAGCATCTAAACAACAAAGTTAATTCTCTTTTTTATGCAACATTTTGCAACATATTGAAACACGAAGAAACAATATACTACAAACATGAGTTCAAACATCAAAATTCAACGAATTTGTCTCTATTGCGGTAGTGAATTCACCGCTAAAAAGACAGTTTCCAAAACCTGTTCTGATAATTGCGCTAAACGCTTATATAAGCAAAAGCAGAGAGCGGCAAAAATTGAAGCCAGCAACCGGGAAACGCAACAAATTATCAGCAAACCCATTGTGGAATTGAAAGCGAAAGAGTTTTTAACAATTACTGAAACCTGCAGCCTTCTTTCCATTAGTCGTTGGACTATATGGAGAGCTATTAAAAGAGACGAATTGAATGCTGGTAAAATTGGAAGGAGAACCCTGATCAGGCGATCAGATCTTGATAAATTATTTGAAGGTTCAATTCAACCAGAAACGATACCCGAACCAACGCCCAAACAAATTGAGTACGAAATTTCGGACTGCTATACACTTGCAGAAGTGAATAATAAATTCGGTATTTCTGAAAAGGCTTTATACGATGTAATAAGACGGAATGGCATTCCTAAAATAAATATGGGCAGGTTCACTTTCGTTCCTAAGGCAATAATAGATAATCTATTCAGTTAAAACATTATAAAAGCAAAAATGGGAATAACAGTTAAACTCCGTCAAAAATCAATCTCAGGCAATAGGCATACACTTTACTTGGACTTCTACCCGGCCATTCCAGACCCCAAATCGGGGAATCCAACCCGGCGGCAATTCTTAAAACTTTACCTGTTTGATAAACCCAAAAACCCTTCGGATAAGCTTCACAATAAAGAAACCAAGCAACTGGCTGAACAAATAAGACAGAAAAGGGATAACCAGGTAAACAAGCCTGAAATCTACACTGATTTTGAGAAGGAACAATTGCGGCTCAGGGAATTGGGAAATCGCTCCTTTAATGAGTATTTTAAACAACTTGCCGATAAACGGAAATCATCAAACCATGATAACTGGATATCTGCCTATCATTACTTAGTCGTATTCACTAAGGGTGATTTAAAGTTTGCAGACCTGAATGAAAAATTTTGTGATGAATTTAAAGAGTATTTACTGAATACCAAACGTTTGAAAAGCGATACAAAAACTTTATCCCGGAATGCTTGCGTCTCCTATTTTAATAAACTGAAAGCTGCATTGAAGCAAGCTTTTAAAGATGGCTTTTTACAGGTCAACCTGAATGACAAGATTGAGCAAATCGAAACGGGTAAAGTATTCAAAAACACATTAACCGTTGATGAATTAAACAAATTGGCTAAAACGGATTGCCCTTCACCTCTGTTACGAAAAGCAACCTTTTTTTCAGCACTAACAGGAGTTCCCTTTGCAGAAATGCAAAATCTACTGTGGAGTAATATCGAAGTATCGGAGTCTGCCGGTCTTGTCATTAGAACGACAAGACAAAAAACGCATAAACCCTATGTTTCGAATATTTCCAAGCAGGCTTACCTTCTATTAGGGGATCCACAACATCCATCTGACAAAGTTTTTACTGGACTAAGCAATAAAGATAGGTACGATAAATTCCCGCTTTGGTTAGTTAAGGCTGGGATCCAAAAGAAACTTACTTTTCATGATCTTCGTCATACCTATGGAACAAATCAGATCGATGCCGGAACGGATATTTATGTTTTGATGGGAAATATGGCACATAGTAATGTGAGATATACACAGCAGTATGGACACCAAAGTGATAGAAGAAAGAAGGAAGCAGCTGAAAGTGTAAAACTTGATTTGTAATGATGGGTCAAATGAGATAATATACTTATTATTAGGCAACCTATGCGCGAATAATTTGAGTTTAAAACCAGGAAAATGATAACGTGAAATTCCAATTATAACCATGAAAAATGAAGTATTCGTTTAAAGGATGAAATACTTAACCACAAGCGGACGAGATATCTTGGTGGAATTTATTTTCAATCACTATCAGCGGCAGAGAATTTACTAAAAGAGATTAAATAAAATTGACAGAAACTATGAAATTTGACATCTTAGATGGAGGCTTAAATATTCTTCACGATTGGTTATATGAGACGGATTCAGCTATTGATCCAGTATATGGTTCAAAAAGGGAAATTGTCCACTTTTTAGGGTTTCGGCTGCGGGATGAATTGGACAGCAATTTATCCAAATGTGAAAGTGAAGAAGAAAAAGCAGATCTGTTATTAGAGTATATACAGCAATTTTCTGAAATTGAAAAAGCATTAAACATATATAACTGGTGGTTCGATGAAATTGCAGAATTTTCGAAAGATAGGCAATCACCAAATGACCCAAAAGACAGGCCATATTTAGCGATGTGGGAAGAATATTTTATATCTGATGCTCATCATTTAAATATTATATTTGATGTTATTCAACGTTCTTGCATAAAAATTGGTACTACGATTCCTCAACTCTGTGTAAAATCAGGTTTATCTGAAGATACTTTTACTAAACGAATAATAACAGATGTGGTATATTTACAATTAACAAAATTACGTCAAAATAAATTTATTGATGACCATAGGAATGATGCTATTTGCTTTTCAGATATTTTTTCAGTCACTGACTGGGGAAAATACATTTCTGCGTTAAAAAATACAGACCCTCCCTTAATTAATGATCTAAATGAGTTTATTGGTAAGCCACGGTTGCATAAGGGGGTTATCTGTTCATGGATCAAGCATTTGCAATATAAAAGTATAATACGACAAAGCATAAATCGTGCTCAACTTTCTTTAGTATTAAACAATGAGATTAAAAAACTGAATTTAGGCAAGGATGGGAAAACGTTCGATAATGAATCTACTGAATATACTACTGTATTCGAAAAACAACTTTTATCCCTTACAGCTTAATTCCATTAATTACCTTGAAATACCTTCGGTAAATATAGGTAATTGAGTCTATGTTACTTTGCACATTCAAAAAATGTAGCAATGGATATTTCTTTTGACCATCTCCCACAAGCCGTTTTTCAGCTTCATGAAAAGTTGAATAATATTGAACGGCTCTTGCTTGAAAAAAGCAACACTGCCCAACCTGAACCCGACCGTTGGTTTGACCTCAACGAATTAGTTGCCTATGATCCTGAAAAGCGATCCAAAGCAACTTTCTACGGGTACACTGCAAAATCCGAAATCCCTTTCCAAAGAAACAAAAAGAAGCTTCTATTTTTAAAATCAGAAATTGACCTTTGGTTAAAAAAGGGCAGGAATAAAACCATGGATGAAATATCCTTGAAAGCGGATACCTACTTAGCGAAGAGGGGGTTAAAATGATAGTCAGCATGTATACCAGTAAGACTGTTACTCATGAGGTATGTGGCTTAAATAAAGACAATTCTTTCTTAGTCAACGTGAAAAGTCCAAACACACTTAAACCTGTATGTGACATTAATAGACCATGCTCACCAAATCAGGTACGTCAAGTGAAATTATGGACTATAATTATTTGATTTGCTGAGGGTGAAATTCATGAAATGTAATTCCCCATGAAGCATCCTCAATTCCAAAAAACAGCCACACGTTCTTTGGATAAAAATAATCTGATTTCCTATTAGCTATCAGGACGCAAAAAAGTCACACTATGACAATAGCATAGAAGCCCAGTGCGATTCCGTCATCTGGCACGGTACTTTTCGCTATGAGCATTCAAAAACTAATTTATTAAAACTAAACTTAAAAAAATGGTGCATAATAGGTCCCCCACGTAAATAGTAAATAATTCATTACTGTATTTTCTAATTTAATCAAGGAATCCCTTATAAATCATAACTAAAAACACATGAATAAAACAGAAAAATCTCCAAGATTGTCACTTACTTATATTGAGAGTCAATTAATCAAAGAACTAATTTCTACAGCACCTGAGGTACAGATAACATTAAATAAACTAATTAAATCATCCTACCACCAAGCATCTATAGCTGATATGCCCAAAATCAATAACCTGGGATATCTCTTGTCCGAATTTGCAAAGCGTCCTGAACACAAAAAAGTAATTCAAGTCACGAATGTGGACACATCGGTCTCAACCCTTAAATAGGAATTATCGAAAAATTATTGATATAAAAGCCCGGACACAATGTTCGGGCTATAATATTAGTTCAGAACATGCTAGAAAGAAAGCTAGCTTGATGTCCATAAGTAAAATACTTATGCAATTACCAAACTACTTCATGACTCAACCAACCTATGATACTAAATACTGATACAATAAAAGATGCCGCCCAAATAGTTGATATTGTCAGCGAATTTATTCCAACGAATGAAGGTTCATTGCCACGAATGTGTCCCTTTATTTATGATCGGATACCACGTAAAGAGTTAAACTGGTCCATTATACAAATCCTGTTCTGGATGCAATAAATCAGAAGCTGTAATTGAGTTAGCAAAAGACCATAAACAATTAAATCTCTTACTCAAGCTTCGTGAATAATGGATAATTGTCCATAAATAACAAAAGAATAAATTAAAACGAATATGGCACGACCAAATAAACAAGGATTAGACTATTTCCCCTTTGGTGTTAACTTTTTTGAAGATGAGAAAATCAGATTTATTCGAGCCTTATATGGAAACACTGGGATTAATGTTGTGATCAAAATATTATGCAGAATATATTCTGAAGGATACTATACCAAATGGAAAACAGATGAAATCATGATATTTGCTAAATATGTAGCATTCATTCCTGAGAAAAAGCTAAATATGATTATTGAAGAAGCCTTGAAACGGGACTTATTTAATAATGATCTTTATCAAAAATATACTATCCTGACATCCGAAGACGTTCAAAAGGTTTATTTTACAGCCAGTAAATTGCGTAAGCATTTAAAAATTGAATCTCAATACCTTTTAGTAAACCCCAATGATTACGGTATCTCTAAGGAGGTTTATTCAAATAAAACAGAAGTTAATTCCGAAATAACTACTGAAAGGAAAGAAAAGGAAATCAAAGTAAATGATAGTGAGAAAACTATCATCTCACTCTCCGATTTTTATACTACTGAAGTATTAGCAACTCAAGGAAAGCATACCACTCTTACGAAAGCATATTCAGATTTGGTTTCTTACATCCTGGGGAATAATGAATTGAAGGCTTCCCTTAAAGGGTTAATAAATTTCAAAGAACAACTTTCATTTGATCAATTCAACCAATTATGGGATAAAAAATGTGGAGTTTATTCCAAATACCAGTCTGCTTTACTGAAAATCCATGAAATTGTTGAATATCAAAAATACGATAGCCTATTTAGTCGACTTATAACTTGGTTTGACATGGATAAGGACCAAGAATCCTTGCAGCCAATAACGAAACCCAAAAAAATCCTCACTGTTTAAACTAAAAACTAACAAATGGATACAACAAACAGATCGAAAACACAGTATCGGAGAACCGAAGTACAAAATCTCAGTGAATATGGGAAAATCCCACCACAGGCTATCGAATTTGAAGAAGCAGTGCTTGGCGCTATTATGCTTGAACGTGAGGCAATGGATACTGTTCAACACAGGTTGACCCCCGAAACCTTTTATAAGCCAGCACATCAAGCTATTTACAGGGCTATTACAGCATTGTATAAGAGAAATGATCCAATTGACATTTTAACAGTAACCACAGAACTCAGGAAAAACGATATCCTGGAATCTGTGGGTGGGGCGTTTTATATTACACAACTAACAAGTAGAATAGCGTCATCAGCAAATATTGATTATCATGTAGCCATAATGGTTCAAAAGTATATGCAAAGGTTAGGAATAATTGCATGTAACAATACAACAAATAGCTTATATCAAGAGGATTGCGATGCTTTTGAGGCACTGGAATTAGCTGACAAAAACATATCACAAATACTTGAGCAAGCAGGAAACGGCAGCTCAATGGAAAAAATCGATATTCCTCTCATTAAATCCTATGAAGAGGCAAAAAAACGTGAAATATCTGCAATCGATGGTAAAGCAACTGGAATAAATACCGGCTTGAAAGACCTGAATAAAATAACTGGTGGCTGGCAAAACTCTGATCTTATTATTCTTGCTGCACGTCCAGGTATGGGAAAGACTGCTTTGATGCTGAAATTCGGTACAGAGGCAGCTAAATCAGGGGTGTCTGTATGTACATATTCGCTTGAAATGTCATCAGTACATCTTGTAGATAGGCTAGTGCCTGCAGTATGCGATATTGACATTGTCCATTATAAGAATGGTCATATGGAGGCTAAGGACTGGAATGAATTTAATGAAGCATTTAACATCATATCCAAACTCCCCATTTATGTTGACCCGAAACCATCCGTTTCAATGAGTTATATCAAGTCACAAAGCCGGATAATGAAAAAGAAAGGGCAATGTGGTATGGTATTAATTGATTATTTACAACTTGTGGATACTTCGTCGGGTAAAATGAACCGTAATCGTGAGCAGGAAGTAGCAGAAGCATCAAGATCAGCAAAAATAATTGCAAAAGAACTTGATATTCCGGTAATACTTTTATGCCAACTTTCACGAAAAGTCGAAGATCGTAAAGATAACAAACCAATGCTATCTGATCTAAGGGAATCTGGAGCTATTGAACAGGATGCCGATCTGGTTATTTTTATTTACAGGCCTGAATATTACGGTTATGAGGAAAATTCCAGAGGTGAAAGCCTAATAGGTATCGGTGATTTATTCATTGAAAAGCACAGAAATGGTCCTACCGGGACTGTAAAATTCCGCTACAATAATTCCCTGACTAAGATTACAGATTATGAAATGCAAGAATGTATGTCCTTCTAGGGCAATGAACCATAACATTATAACACTTTTAATCACTGAGGATGTATGCCTCATTTATAAACGTACTTATGATTTCATTCACCCAATTTCAGGAAAAACCCAAATAGAATCTATCTAAACTTATAAAAATAGAAAAAAATGAGTTTTAACAAAGAATGTGAATACTGTGACAACACTTTTAGAGCAATCCGAAATTCAAAACGGTACTGCTCGGATTCCTGCAGAACCATGGCTTGTCGTTTACGCAGGGCTGAGAAACAACAATTTGAACAATTTAAAATTGATTCGTTGAAAAACCTTGCTGAATATACCGCCAGACTAAAACAGGCTAACCTCGAAAATACTTAAAATAGTATCAGATTTATTAGCCATAACTAAGCGTCCATAAAAAATAAGCCTTAATCCCTATTCAATTTATCACTTAAGGTCAGGAGTGTCTATAAGACTTATTTTTATAAGCATTTTCTTCCCCTAGACGCTAATTCTATCAGGATTTCTATTAAAGTAAATATAAAGCACAAGGGAATTAAGGAATAGTTCATGATAGGTTCATAATAATTTTACGATAGGTTCACAACAAGTTCACGATAAGCTCACGATAAGCTTTCGATAGTTCACGTTAAGCTCAAAATATGATTACTAAATGCCTGCTTTTACTATGAAAATGAATACAATGTCAACGTGAATCAATCGAAACAAGATGTTTTTCCAAATTTCAAAGCAATTTTGTTTGGAAGGCAGGTTTGTGAGAGAGTATTTTAACATGGCAAAATGAATTTTATACAAATGATGAAGGTTAAATCCGGATTTTCAAAACTGTACACACCGAAATCATCCAAATTCTATTTCGAAGTGGATGAGTGTACGTAGTGGCTTCATGGCATGAGCCATCATACATGATGTGTTTTTGGACAAAGGGACTTTTGGCTAAATTATAAAAAGACTATATCGCTCAAAGTAGTTTGTGATGTAGGTAGGGGTGCATTTGGTGGATCACGGCATAGCATAATTGCCTTTTCTGCAATTACAGTGACAAAAATGCACCCCTGAAAGCATCGACTAATGCATTCGTGCGCAAGAGCTTAGACGCTAAAACTGTCCCTATTATTTTAAATTATAGACTTTGTTATAATGCTTCTTAAGATGCTCTTCAATATCAGAAGCCGGAAAGTAAATTTTCCCTGAAATCTGACTAAAAGGCAGTACTCCGTTGTCCCTGTATTTTTGCAAGGTTCGTTTGGAGATTTTAAGAAGAATGCAGGTTTCTGCAACGTCGAGCCAAGTATCAGAGAGTGGATTCTGTCTAGCTTTACGGATAAGTATTTCCTTTAGTTCGGAAATACTATTAACAATTTGTTGAAAAGCTTTGGTTTCTATAGTTATAACTTCCATGATATTAATTTTTATTTGTGTAATAAAATTTAACGCTTTTGTAATGAACCACTTATAAGTAATAGCCCTATTAAGTGTAAAATACTTAATAAAATAATAGCTCTTTGATAGCCAGTGATGATTAAAACAATGTAGCATGAATAAATTATTGATTGGAAACCAGGAAATTGTAGACATAGATTAATAATTCGCAAGCCACAGAAAAAGTTATATCAATTTATAAGAATTTGAAATATTAATTCATGACTAAGTTCCCAATAGCAATCTGAATATCAAGAGACATTGCAATGTAGAAATGGCAATTACTAAAGTTAATTTTTTTTTGAGAACTCACTTTATATAACCGCTCAAATGTAATTGCTTTTTTCTGCAAATACCATGACAGGCATATGAAGCCATCCGGCACAGCGTGGGTAATTAAATAAGAGATGATATATCAGGGTTATACTATTTATCCTACTAACTTTGTAATCGGTAGTTGATTTATTGTAAATTTTAAAAAATATAAATATTTGCATGAAATATTCTGAATAAATCATGCATATTGATTTTTTTATTGTACCTTTGCACTCATTATGAGAACCATATTACAATCTTTGAAACAGCACATCCAGCCGGGTGAAGTATACAGACGCGCAGATATTGAAAACTGGACAACGGCTGTAGACAGGCATTTGCGCATGCTTACTGAGGATGGAACTCTGCAGAAGCTAAGCCAGGGAATCTACTATGCACCTAAGAAATCGAAATTCGGTGTTAGCCCTCCTACCGATCATAGTTTTGTTGAACGTTTTCTGAAGGATGATACTTACCTGCTTTTATCACCAAATGTATTTAACTCTTTAGGATTGGGATTAACTCAACTCTACAATATCACCTGGGTATATAACCACAAGCGCAGAGGAGTATTCACGTTGAACGGTAGAAACTTTCTTTTCAAGTTAAAGTCAGCTTTTCCTGCAACCCTTAGCCGTGAATACCTGGTTGTTGATCTTCTGAATAACCTGAACGAACTAGCTGAGGATTCAGAAAAGGTATTGGTTAATTTCCAAAGAAATGTCAATCTCTTCGATGCAGAAGAATTAAAGAAAATGGCAAGTAAGTATGGTTCGGGAGCTGTTAGAAAGTTCATTTTTGCAACACTAAAAAAAATACAAGTATATGCCTGATTTCATACACAACGATCCGGAATTTAAAGAATTATTGGCGATAGTGTCGGAAAAAGAGCGAATTGTTCCAGCCCTGGTTGAGAAGGATTACTGGATCATGCATATACTTTATGGATTGAACCAACAAGGCATTGAGTTTGAATTAAAAGGCGGGACATCACTTTCGAAGGGATTCGGATTGATTCATCGGTTTTCGGAGGATATAGATATTCATATCAAAACCAACTTTGGTTTACCTACAGAAGGCAAAGATGATAAATCTGAGGTTAGAGAAGCAAGGAAGGCTTTTTATGATTTGCTTTCAAAGAAAATTCAGATAGATAGTATAATTAAAGTTGAGCGCGATATGGCTTTTGATGATACCATAAAATACCGCAGCGGAGGAATTCGTTTATATTACACCTCTTACACTCAAGCGATAAATGGGTTGAAAGACGGAATATTGTTAGAAGCCGGATTTGATACTGTCGCACCCAACCGACCAGTTACAATTTCATCCTGGGTAATGGATTATGTCAAATCTTTGAATGAGCCTTTTGAATACATCGACAATACTGCTTTGAATGTATTATGCTATCTGCCAGGATATACATTGGTGGAAAAAATTCAAACCATTGTAAATAAGTACAGGAAAGAAACACAAGGCGTGCAGCCAGTGAATTTTATGCGCCAATATTACGATGTATATTGCCTGTTGAAAAATCCTGAAGTTCAGGAATTTATAGGTACACCCGAATACCTTGCACATAAAGTAGCCCGGTTTCACGGGGCGGATAAAGCAATACCATTGCATGAGCATCCTGCATTGTTACTGAACGATCAAAAAATCCGGCAAACATTTGAAGAACGCTACTTGGCTTCAGCTGCGCTTTACTACCGAGGTCAGCCAAACTTTGATGAAATAGCTGACCTTATTCAAAGTTATATCTCAAAATTATAGATTGATCTGTCAATTTCAATGTACCCCTACCCGCTTTTCTAAATTTTATAATAATTTCATCATCAATACATTGCATAGTATTTAAATATTCATTATGTCGCAAAAATAGTATATATATGCGACCTATGTATGCTCTTTTTGTAACATATATAGCATAAATATGTTACAAATAATTACTCATTTTACCAAAATGCCTTGAGGCGTATAACTGATATTATGAAGTAGCTTGTGGTGGTGAAGGGGGTGCATTTTTTGGCGCGCCTCGGTGTATTTGCTTTTTTCTGCAAATACTCACGCCGTTGGCGGGACAGGCTATGACAGAGATGCTTTCGCTTTGCTTCGTTTCTCTCGCAAGGACTGCTCAGCACGACAAGCGTATGAAGCCATCCGGCACTGGCGTGGGTTGGAGTTTAAGGAGTGTTTGTTTTAATAAATATCTTAAAAATCATTTTATGCTTATTCAGGCATTTTCCCGGCAACCATTCCTCATAAATTCATCAAAGCGTAAGAAGCTATTATAAATTTCATAAAACTTCTGATTTCCTAACCGGAAAGCTTCTGTCACTAAAATATCGAGGTATTGGTCTATAATTGTATTATGATCAAAATACCTGAAATTACAGATAGGCCGGAGTTTAATAAATGATTTTTCTGCAATGGTGTTTCTTATTTTACCTTCAAAATAAAATGGCAGGCTGCAAATTGTCACGAAAACTTTTCCAACATCATCGAGCCAGAGAGTTAATTCTTCGACCATTTTTGTACCTGTGTAACCTCCCAGCCCTGCAATCAAGACATACCTGTGGTTCTCCCTGAAAAGTTCTTTTATTTCTTCCGGCATAACAAGTTTTTGTCTCATGTCGGGGAAGAGCACTGTTGGTTTTGACAGATTAAAAGGATCGTAACGGGGTGGCGTGAATGAGATATAATTTATACCAGGATATAAGATACGCTTTCCGAGCTCCGTTATGCCTGTGTATTTGCCTTCCAAACCTTTCTTATGGAAAAATTGCAATACATTACAACCACAATTACCTAAACCAATAAAATGAGTAGTTTTATCTGGTGATTTATTATAATCATCCTCATACCGTGAAATACCCAGCGCACGCAATTCTGCATTTCTTTCTGCATTTAACTTTTCACTGTCCATGATGTTTTTATTTAATATTGAGACAAAGCTTTCACATATGCATTTTTTATGTCACCCACCAGACTCACTGGTTTAATCACTTTAACATATTCGCCATGGGATAGTATTTCCATAAGAAAATCATGGGTTACAACCAGGTTTAGTTTTATCAATACTTCTTCCTGAGTATCTTCTATTACCACTTGCGATTCGTGTAATGGAAGGGATTTAATGTATTTACCTTCATGCGGATCAAAGGATAAGACTATTTCCTGTGGTTGCTTGCCGTTAGGGCTGATTATGCCGAAACAATATTTGAAATGTTCGTTAACATTGAAATAGTTAGAGGACTGGAATTTCCGCCTTGTGATATCAAGATTGGTTAACCTATCCAATGCAAAACTCTTTACCTTATTATCTTTGAGGTCGTTTGCCAGGACATACCAGCGGTTTTGAAATTCTTTAAGCGCATAAGGTTCGGCAACTCTTTGCGATAATTCCTCTTCCCAATATTTCTGGTAGGTGAATCTGATCTGCAACCGGTTCTTGATTGCATGCAGCAGGCCATAGAGGTTTTCGGTGCCTTGCAGACGACGTTTTTCGAAATGAATGTGATCAGAAAGCCGGTCGGTGATATTAAGAGCATTGAATGTATCAAAAGCTTCAAGAATTCGTTCAGTGGCTTCCGGCTGATCATCGGAATCACCCATAGCATTCCTGGCTTTCAGGGAAATTGAACATGCGCAACTGCTTTTGCATTTTCACTTTAAGCCGATTACATACTCGGCACAGATGAACCCATACCGCACCAGCCATTATGAGCCATACGGCACGTATGAAGAAGCGAGGATTGTAGTGGAAAAACTGAAGGAAACAGGTGGGTTTGCCATAGGAAGCGGGCATGGCGAAATAGTTATCGCCAGTAGCATTGAACAGCTCAGTGATAAAATAGAAAGTATATTGGCCTTTTTGAATATTGAAAATTAATTTCCGGCAATAGCTTTGTTGTTGATTGAATTTGTAATTCCCTGGATTAAAATCATTCGGGGTCGAAGATAAAGTACCTGACTTCGATGTTCCAGTCTTTGTTGTCGATTGCTCTTAAATATTGAGGTTTTGAGAGGATTATGTTTGATCTTATTGGCCATAATTGTGAAAAGAAAAAAATATTTGCTTTATAGAAGTCGTATTTGACAGATTTAACATTATATTTGATGTGACTTATTGAATTTCATTATTACCAGCACTAATTTCAATTTCAATTAATTATATTCATTAATCAAATGCCTTCTGGTATTGAACTTAAGAAGTATATTTTCCTCCTTGGCAGGCACGACCTTGAGATTATGGAGATTAAATCGATGCTGAAAGGCAAAGCGAAAGTCATCGACAACAACCTGGCATGGGGTGCCAAATTAATCAGCTATTTCTCCCAATTTGATATACGCGTATACTCAGGCTTTAAATCAAAAAAGTATTATCCGTTACTATTGTTCCTAAAAGTTAATTGAAGAGATGAGAAAAATTATTTTTAATTGCGAAACCATAACACCATTATTCTTAGGAGAAGCTATAAAAGGATTGGTGGAATTGCGACCACCTGCTATAAAAGCTTCGATGCGGTTTTGGTGGCGATCGATGCATGCGCACTTGTCGCTTGCTGATTTGAAAAAAAAGGAAGCAGAAATCTTTGGAGGAGGCGGTGAACATGCGAATTGCTCAACCTTCGATATAATAGTTGAGAACGTTAGGGGCAATATTGAACCATACAATTATACTGACAGAAATAGCGATAACAATACAAAAATTGAGGGAGTTGATAAAAATGGAACTCAAATCGGACTTCAGTACTTTATGTATACTTTTTTTCATTTGAAGAACCATGGGAGCTTTTATTCCTGTGGAACTCTTTTCGATGTCACTTTTTATTTCGATAATGATACTCATATTAATGAAATATTAGCCTCGTTCTGGCTGCTCACTTTTTTGGGAAATCTTGGTGAACGGTCGCGCAGGGGAATGGGTGGTTTTAGAATTATTCAGATAATTGATAATGAAAACACAAAAGGTGGTTTTGAATTTATTGATAATAATCCTGCAACCATTAAACAAAGAATTGAAGAGATTGAGACACTGTTTAAAAGGGGCCAAGTTAGCACTACAACATACCTCAATTCATACAGTATACTGAATAAAGAGGAAATTTATTATGCATCAAAAGATTCAATTACTACTTGGGAGGAAGCATTAAATGAAATTGGATTAAAATTAAAAAACTCTCGACTTGATGAATATAATCATACAAAAATCTCGAGTGAAAAATCGGCTGCATTTGGTTTACCTGTTCGACATAGAAATAATTTCACGGTAACTCCAAAAGATTTTACCCGACGTGCTTCACCTTTAATTATAAAAGTACTTAAATTAAATAATAATACTTTTCGGTGGTTACTGGTGAAATTTGATGGAGAATTTTTACCTGCAACTAAAAATCTTTTATCTACGGGTAACCAGGCTGATATTTCAGCATTAGCAGACTTTATAAATATTTTAAACAAAGTAAAAATATGAAAGAATACCTGTTTTTATTTACTATCGGCCCTGTTAAAGATTTTATTGCCGATTCGCGAAAAGCACAGGACTTATTTGCTGGCAGTGCATTGCTAAGTTACCTTACGAAGGGAGCAATTATATTTGCTAAAAAAGTAATGCATACAGGAAATCCGGAAATAATAACTCCAAATGAAGAAACGCCTTTCAAGCCTAATCGTTTTGTCCTTAAACTAAATAGTGATGGAATTGATCTAGCCAAAGTGGGAAAAGAATTAGAAGATTATGTCAGACAGTTATTTGTGAATATTGGTGAAATTCCATTTAAAACTAAATCAAAACCTAATGGGTACAAAAATCAATTAGAAGATTATCTCGAAATTTCTTGGCTTTTCTACCCTATAAAAGATGGTGATTATCGTACTGCCTATAAAAATTTGTTTATTGAACTCTCGGCTCAGAAAAACGTCAATGCTTTCAAAAACATACACGAAACAGGTAGGAAATGTTCAGTTGATGGTAAACTTAACGTAAAAGTTTACAGAAAAAGTTGCACATATAACCATAAAGAGAAAAAACTAATAGAAGAAGATATTCAATTAAATGGTGAGTATTATTCAAAACTTAGTCAAAAGCCTTCAGAAGTTGAAGTAATCGAACGGTTGGATGAAAATTTACTCAAGATATGGCATCTTGAAGAAGGAGAAGGTTTAAGTGCGGTTAGTTTGGTCAAGAGGATTTTTAACAGTAAGCAACCTGATAAATTATCAAAAACTCATGTATTTCCAAGCACTACCAATGTTTCTTTGATGAACTGGTTAGCTAAAGTTAAAGACATACCTGAATTTCAAAAATATGAACGAAAAGTAATTTGTAATATAAAAAATAAAAAAATTAATCTGTTTGAGCACTCCAACGACCAGTTATATTACCCTGATAATATTCGACAAATTGTGGATAAAATAGATACAGATAAAACAAATACTGCTCTTGATTTTCACAAAGAAATGGCTGACGCTATTAAAAATGCAGGTATTACCGAACCCTTAACAAAATATTATGCACTTATGAGGTTCGATGGGGATAATATGGGTGACTGGCTTTCCGGAGAATGGATAAAAGAGGACAAGGATTTGGAAGAATATCATAAAGTCTTTACCAATTGTGTCCATCAATTTGCCACGAAAGTGGCAACCTATCTCAAAAAACCAAGAGGACAAGTAATATATGCTGGTGGTGAAGATTTTATGGCGCTTGTAAACATCCATCATCTTTTTAATGTGCTTGGCAAGATACGAAAATTGTATAAAGAAGAGATAAATGATGTTCTGACAACATATAAAAAAGAAGTAACAAGGGAAATGACAATTTCGGTCGGCGTTGCCATTGCTCATTACAAACAACCATTGCCAATGGTACTCGACAGGGCTAAGGAAATGGAATCCAAAGCAAAAAAGGGAGGTAGAAATCGTTATGCTATTGGTGTAATGAAGCATAGTGGCAATGCTCTGGAAATGGTTTCACCCTGGGAAGTTAATAGAAATCAAACTCTTATATTGGTTGGAAAAATTCAAAAGTCAATTGAAGAAGGTTGGTTTTCAACCGCTTTTCTGCGCAACCTGTACAATATATATGAGGAATATGGCTATGATGTCGAAGATTATTTAATTGAAAGTAAAATTATGCTATATGTTCCTCGGGGTGCCAACAACTTTGCTACTAAAGAAGAAAAGTTAAAACAAATTGATAAAATGATCCAAACCACGACATCACTTTATTCCTGTTTTGGCAAACCGAAAAATGAAGAATTTGCCAACTTGATGCTAATTCTCGACTTTTTAATCAGAAAATCAAGATCATAAGATGGAAAATTTACATATAACGGCATCCGATACATTATTTTTTGGGACAGGAAGGCCTTTTACAATGGGTGAAGATAGCTGGTCCAAAGGATTATTTCCCCCAAGCCCGGAAACCTTATATGGTTTTCTAAGGGGGTGTTATTTTGTTGAAAATATGACAGAAATTGGAAAAGCGAATACTTTCAGTGACCCAACCAATGATTTGAAAATCAATTATTTTGGGTTGATGTTAAAAGATGGGGACAAAGAAGCAGTTAAACTTTTTCCGTTGCCAAACGACATCGTTAAGAATCATACAAACGATAAATTAGAACTACTTTCACTTTGTAAATCTGATTCCGGGATTATATCTAACCATCCTATAAATAATGATTGGAAACTGATTACCCCTGATTTACATAAAACGGTAAAACCTGCTGGGCAAAATTATATTTCGGAAATGGAGTTTAAAGCATATCTCAAGCATAAAAGAGATGGATTCAATCTGGAAAATATTGAAGATATAATTGGGGTTGAACCTAAAATTGGAATTTTCATGGATAGGTCTGATGCCAATAACAAGAAATTGTATCGGGCTCAGCTAAGCAGGCTTGAAAAAAAAAGAAAACAAATTTCGTTATGGGTTGTATATGAAGGATTAACATTATCAGAAAACATAATTAACCGTTTGGGTGGTGAAGGCAAACTTGTATTTGCTAACAAAATTGATGTTCCCACTGTTTCTGAAAATTCTTTTAAAGCTAAAAAAGATGATATTGTCAGAATTTATTTGGCTACGCCCGCTTTGTTTGAAAATGGATGGAAACTTGAATTGGATGGCGTTGAATTATTAACCGCTGCAATGGGCAGGCCGCAATGGATTGGCGGTTTCGATTCACAAAAGAAGAGGCCAAAACCCATGCAAAAAGCAGTTCCGGCAGGATCGGTCTATTATGTGAAAGTTTTAAAAGATGAAATTGTATTTCCTTCCCATATTGGTATTCCTGATGACAAAAAAAAGGGTTATGGAAGAGTATATTGCAACAAAATAAATTACAAACCTGTATAAAAAAAATAAAGTAAAAATGAACAGAGAACAAAGATTAATGCTTTTGTACTGCGAAGAGAATGTACATGCCGGTGCCGGAAGTTCCACCGGTACAATTGATTTACCTATTCAGCGCGAATCGCATACCGGATACCCAAAAATTGAAAGTTCTTCATTACGGGGAGCTATCAGGGAATCAATAAAAGATTCAATTAGTAATAATGAGAAAAGTAAGTTTGAATCTGTGTTTGGTAATTGGGATAATGGCGACCAGCAATCGGCTATTGATTTTCCGGATGCTAAATTGCTTTTATTCCCCGTGCGCTCATTCAAAGGTGTGTTTGCCTGGATAACGTGCCCAATGGTATTGAACCGTTTTAAGAAAGATTGTTTGAACTGGTTCGGAATAGATTTAGGTTATACCATCTCGGATTTTGAAAATAATGAGATAATTACAATATCAGATTCTTTACTGGAACTTCCAAACGATGAAAATAAAGAAGTTCTTCTAGAAGAATTTCTCTTTAAAAAAACTAACAAACAATCTATTCCAAAAATCAACGAACAGGAGTTTGGCACCTGGTTAAGTAATCAGTATAATATTGGAGGAACTATCGCTCCAGGATTAATCTCACATATAAACAGCAAGTTGGCTATCATTTCAGACGATGTTTTTCGGGATTTCGTTCAGCTTTATACTGTAAAGATTACCCGAAACAGAATAAACCCTGAAAGTGGAACAGCTGATGGAAACGGACTTTTTAATGAAGAATTTCTTCCTTCGGAAAGCATATTATATTCATTTGCTCTTACCACCAATGAATTTAAAAAGGATGGTATATCAGCTGCTGAAGCTATGACTTTTTTTGTGGGTAAGTTTTCGAAACTTTTCAGACTTGGGGGCGACAAAGGCATTGGTAAAGGATTAATCAGGCAAAGCCTTGTTAACGGAATTTAAAAATCTATAAACTCGAAGTATCATGGAATATTTACAATCAAATAAATTAAAAAGACAAGTCTTTTGTTACACAAAAGTGCATTCAATTGTAGATCATAAACAGAAAAAAGAGTACAAATCAGCCGTTGAAAGATTGGGTATGATGATTTATAACAATGGCTTAGTAAGCGCTCTCTGTATATTAAAAGATGAGAAAGATAAATATCCTTTATATAACCATTTAAGTATTTGGATTGCTAATACCAAAGTTATTGGTTTTAACCTAAATACAAGCAATCCCGATCTGTTGGTTAATGTTCTTGCCATTTCCAATTCAATGGTTTTACAATTATTGACAATTGAAGTAAATAAGTTAAGTGATACACTCAAAGAAATTATTAAATCTGAATCATGGAATTAGTAAGATTAAAATACAAACCATTTCAAGGAGATTATAGCCAGGTTGGGTTTACTGATTCAGACAGTAACATTTTAAAACTTGATAAAAATATATTTCTTAAGCCTGACAATAAAATCAAACCTGAATTTAAGGATTTATTCAAGCTCATACTTGAAAATCCTGAATATCAACGATATATTATTGAGACTAAAGAATTTGAAACAGGAACTCATTTGGTAAAAACAATAGTCAAGATAACCGAAATGCCAAATCTTACAAAAAATCTTGCCGAATTCTACATTCGAAATTCTCGTGCAGAAAATTTTGCTTTGGTTACCCAAAAGTACGGTAGGTCCAAGAAAAATAAACTTGAATATATGAAGGAGGATAGAAGTGGTCTTTTTCATAAATATGATCATGAAATACATTATCAACCTGAATTAATATCAAAACAATTGGCCATTCTTGAACAGTTGAAAAGTCAAAATAACTGTATTGTGTCAAATACTTTGAAACAGCATTGGCGTATGACTATTGGATTAGGAAATGCTTCGGCATATAACAATGGTTTCACATTTCATCCGGTTTTCGGAATTCCCTATATTCCTGGTCAAAATGTAAAAGGGATTTTAAGAAACTGGATTATTAAAGAATGTTATAACAAAGAAGAAAAAGCTGCCGAAAAGGATCCTGACTTTTGCTACTTTTTAGGTTGTAGCGAAAAAAGTTTTGACAAAACCGCTCGATTCGGTAAACTTCACTTTTTTGATTCCTTTCCTTCAGGAGAATTTGATATTGTTCCGGATATTATGAATCCACATTACTCAGAGTATTATAAGGATTCAAATCCAGAGCCACCTCATGATGCTCAAAAGCCCAAACTCATTTTCTTTCTTTCAATAATAAATGCTGAGTTTACTTTTTCATTTTCACTTCAAAAGAGATTTGATGATATAGTGAAAAGTCCAAAGCTGTTGAAATGCTTAAAAATGGAAAGTATAGAAAAGCAATTGACTGCAAGCCAGTTATTCAATAAAATTTTAATTGAAGCACTAGAATTTAAAGGTATCGGGGCAAAAAACAGAGTAGGTTACGGAAGATTTATACAGCAATAAAACACTAATACGATCAGCAATGAAAAAAATATTATTCCTATTAATTTCATTTTGGGTGTTTAATTCTTACCCCCAAAACCCTAACAGCCAGGTAAAGCTTGATTCTCTTCAAAAAAAAGTCTCAGCGATAGAAATAAAGTTTGATACTCGCGAGAAAGAGTTAATTGATTTACAAAAAACTATGAATATTGTTCACAATAACTCTATTGAAGCAAAAGATAAAGCCTTTAAAACGGAAAGAGAATTATGGAGCGAGAAATTTGGTTGGTTATCCCGTGCTCTGGCGCTTGTAAGCGTTGTTTTTGGTTTGTTTATCGGATGGTTCGGATTACGTAAACTATTGGAGAGTAAAGCAAATGAACTATTCGAAAAATATCTGATTGATCGTTTTAAAGAAATCAAAGAAAGTGATATTGCCGCCTTATACAGCGAAATTGAGTCAGCTGCCTGGAAAGCGCAGATCAGAAACAAGAAAGTACTTATTATCAACCAAACTGATACAATACTGCCTGCCGATTTTATTACAGCGCTAAAAGTATTCAATCCTGCAATAAAAACAGTTGACGAGCCCAAAGTTGCTACGAAAATCGATTTTTCAAAATACTCACTGGTGGTTTTAGAGAATTACGAAGACGTTGGTTTCTGGGATATGACCAAATACAAAGACGATTTAATTGCATTGGCCGATAAAATCTGTAAAAATGGAACGGCCTTCATCTATTATGGCGATAGCCGGAACCGTTTCCCCGAAACCAATGTAAATAAACACCTTGTTAATTATGCAAACTCTCCTTCGCAATTATATAACAATGCAATGAATACTTTGAAGTTTCAAGATCTTTTATCGAAAGTTTAAAATATTACTATCTATGAAGCGAAGTGTATTTATATTGTTTTTGTTCCTTACATTTTTTGTATCACAAAATACAAAAGGACAGATAAGTACAAAACATGCTTCAGATGAGGTAAATCAGATTCTTACTGTGCATGAAAAGTTAATCAAAAATATGCAGGATAGTTTAACGATTTATCGATATAAATTAAAAGACTCCGAGCTGTCATTGAAAGCTTTACATGATAAAGTTGATAATATTTCCTATATGGTTGACTTATTTTTAAAGTTTTTTACAATTTTATTGACCATTACATTTGGTGGTGCAGTAGCTTATACCATTATTGCCATTAGGGCGATTAAAAATTCATATGAAAATAAATATAAAGAGAACTTTGAACAACTTGCTCAGCAATATTCTGAAAGAATCAAAGATGTCATAATCAGAGAAGATTATACTTATAAAATAAGGACCGAAAAGAAAATTTTAATATTAAATCAAAAAGGCACAGGAATGACTCCTGAATTTAATATGATTATTCGGTTGTTTAAGAATACAAAGCCAGCAGATATAACTAGTTTAGCAGAAGCCTTGAAAATTGATTATTCAAAATATGACCTCGTTATTATTGAAAACTATGATGAAAAAGGACGTTGGGAATTTTCAGCAAAAGATGATGATACTGAAGAGATTAAAACAGCTCACAAAAAAGTTAATAATCAATTAATAAAATTGGCAAACTTCATTGCACCACAAGCAGCCTTACTTTATTTTGGACCTCAAGAAGCGGGAAAATTCCCAGCAGATAAAACTCATAAATCAAAACAACACTTAATTTCATTTTCAAACACTCCAGCAACCTTATATGGCAATATAATTGATTTGCTTACATATAAAGATATAATTGAGGGGAAAGTGATTTAAAAAATAAAACAACGAACACAACTACTTTTGGCATCGGTGCCAAAACCAATGTAGGTTACGGGCAGTTTGAAAGGGTCCCGGAGTAGAAGAGTTATTAAAGAAGCAAGCAAAAGATTACCAAAGTAATACCTAAATATGCCTGATACCCTCACCGATCAGATTATACAATCCCTCACCTACTCCAAACTCCGGGTTACTTTCGAAGCGCTGGAGGATATCAGGTTCAGCCATCCTTATAAAGGCAGCGCCTTCAGGGGAAGCCTGCTGAACACATTTATGAAAAACGCCTGCCTGCTCGAAAAGCCTCCGCGCCATTGCAATACCTGCACTTTGCGCCACGGGTGTTTATATCACCGATTTAATGCCAACGATTTGCCGGCAGGCCATCCGCTGTTTGGCCGCTATACCATGCCGCCAAGGGCATATATCATTGATCCTGTGCCCGATAGTGCCATGGCTTACGATAATGGCCAGTTTTTCGGGTTCGACCTGATATTGATCGGTAATGCAGCCGGACAGTTTTCGCCCTTTCTTCGTTCCATCTTTACCGGAATGGGGCGCCAGGGTATTGGGATTGAACGGGGCCGTTTTAAACTATTAGCGCTGCAATATGCCGACGGGGCCGATACATTTCACAACCTGCCGGCAATAGGGTTACCTATGGTGCTGAGCTTATCGGCAATGCAACCCAAACCTGTGAGCCGCAGTGTGACTTTACGGTTCGAAACTCCCGTGCGTTTTGTATCCGGTGGCAAACCCCTGACCGATCCTCCTGAATTTGACCTGCTTATTAAAAGCCTGCTTACCAGGTTAGCTTTGCTCTCCATCGTGTACTGCAATTCGGGGATCAGTGATTTCGAAAAACATGTAAAAGAAATACAAACGGGTGTCGCTTTAAAAAGTGAACAACTGCAATGGGAAGGCATAATCAGCCATTCAGCAAGCAGGCAACGCGAAGGCGATGACGCCTTGTACGACTATAACGGGCATACCGGCGTTATTACCTATGCAGGCAGGGTTGCACCCTGGGCTGCATTGCTTAATGCCGGCGAATTGCTCCATGTCGGTTCCACGGCTACCTTTGGGCTGGGCAAATATTCGATCGTACAAGATGGATGATCCACTATTCGAATCATTTTATAACCTGGAAACATTAACCCTTGCCTGGTTAAGAGTGCGCTCAAAGCATACCGCTGGAGGCATCGACCGGCAAACTATTGAGGAATACCAACATAAAGCAGAACAACACCTTATCAGTCTTTCGGATCAGTTAAAATCCGGCAGCTATATCCAACAGCCATACCTGGAGGTTTTAATACCTAAAAACGAAAATGAAAAACGACATCTGGGATTACTCACTATCAATGACAAAATTGTTCAAACTGCTGCTGCTTTTGTTCTTACACCCATATTCGAAAAAAGCTTTCTCAATGTGAGTTATGCCTATCGCAACCGGAAGGGAGCGGTGAAAGCGATTCGCAAAGTACAGCAACTGATTGCAAACCAAAAATACACATGGCTTGCTTCCTGCGATGTTGATAACTTTTTCGATTCAATTCCTCATACTATATTGTTCCGTAAGCTTTCATCGTTTCTGAAAAGTACCGGAATGGTCGAAATGATAAGGCAATTTGTTACCATGGGAAAAGTGAATAAGCATTTCGCATGGAAGGATGCTCATGCCGGCATACCGCAGGGCGGAGTTATCTCACCCATGCTGGCCAATTTTTACCTGTACCAGCTTGACAAACTGATGGTTGACAGCCCATATGGGTTTGTGCGTTATGCTGATGATTTTATTATCCTGGCCAAAACTGAACCTGAAGCACAGGATGCACTGCAAAAAGCGGTTTCGCTGCTAACCAATCATTTGCAGCTTTCGCTGAACGAAGGAAGCAAAGTAAGTTCTGTTGAAAAAGGGTTTGAGTTCCTTGGCATATCATTCAATGGTGCTTCACTGGCTCTTTCCGAAAGAAAATTTAAACGGTTATCGCAAAAGATGCTTGATGCATCACGCACAGGCAATGGATTGATTACACCTAAACTTGTTGAAGTACTGCAAGGTATCCATACCTTTTATGCCAAACTGATCCCTCAGGAAACACTTAGCATGCTCGACGATGAATTGATGACCGTTATAAGAGCCAGGGCTTTTATTGATAATAAAACACACTTGCAACAGCAGAAAATACTGGCTGAATTTGACGCGATTGAATTTCTTGCCAAACAGCATAATTTCAAACGAAAGGAGTATATTGAAACACAACTTGCCATACAGCGGGTTACAACCAAGAAAGCAGGCGCACTAAAACTGACTGCCGAAATTAACAGTGAAAAAGCCGTTCGAAAACGAAAACACGAATACCAGAAACTCGAATCAGCAGGATTCGGCCTTATTATTGCTACTCCCGGCACCTGGCTGAGTAAGCGCAATAACCGGATAATAGTAAAGCAACAGGATACCATTGTACAGGAAGTGCCTTTGCTTAATCTGCGAAATATCACCATTCAGAATGACGGAGTTTCGTTTTCGTCGAATGTTATCGAAGCATGTTGCGAATATCATGTTTCAATCAACTTTTTGAAACATGATGGAAAACCTTATGCGCTTATCCATCAACCCGACTGGTTCAATGCCGAAACAGGAATAGCACAATTACAGGCCTATCAAAACGGCAAGTGTTTTTATATCATAAAACAGCTTGTTACTGGCAAAATAACCAACCAGGTCAATTTACTAAAGTATTACGGCAAGTACTATAACGAAAGAATTCCTTCATATATGGAAGCGTTGAACGAAGTTGCGGCTGAAATGGTTGCTTATTGTTCCGAAGTTGAAAATCTTGCAAACGAAAGCCTGGATGATTACCGGATGAAGATATTGGCTTACGAAGGATTAGCTGCTTCCAGGTACTGGAGTACACTCGGTATTCTGATCAATACAAGGGTGCCTTTTGAAAAAAGAGAACGCCAGGGTGCAACTGACCTGGTAAACTGTATGCTCAATTATGGGTATGGAATTCTGTACGGAAAAATTACCGAAGCAATTATTCACGCTAATCTTAATCCCAACCTCAGTTACCTGCACAAGCCCGAACATAACAGGCCATCACTTGTGTACGATTTAATTGAAGAATTCAGGCAACAGGTAGTTGACAGGGCGGTATTTGCCCTTATTATTAAAAACCGAGAACTTAAATTGGAAAATGGATTATTGGATATTGCCACCAGGAAAATCCTGGCATTAAAAGTAATTGAGCGACTGAATACAGTAGAGATATTCCGAAACAGGGAAATGAGGCTTTTCGAAATTATCGACAGGCAGGCCCATAATCTTTCCTTATACTTAACAGGCGAGAAAAAAGTTTACAAGCCCTATGTCCGTAAATGGTAATGAATCATTAAACCAGAAATAAAAATGAGCAGCACCACACCAAAACAATTATGGGTAATAGCTTATGATATAAGCAACGACAAAAAAAGGAACAAAATTGCCAAAACGCTCGAAGACTATGGCGAAAGGTGCAATTACAGCGTGTTCGAGTGCCTGGTTACCGAAACACAAAAACAAAAACTGCAAAAAAAACTGCAAAAATTTGTAGATTCGAAAGGAGATAGCCTTCTGTTTTATTATCTTTGTAATGCCTGCATTCAGAAAAGAGAAGTAATAGGCCGATGTCCTGACTTAGTTCCTGAGGTTGTAGTAGTTTAACTGTTGCGAACATATTGTATAATACACTAAGCCAATGTATAGCAGCAAGATAGCTTCATTAACAACCAAAGTTATGAAGGGTTTAGTTCATAAATTGTTTCGAAACAAAACCTGAATTGGCGTAAAACAAAATTTGTTGCGAAACATATGAACATGAGCAATATGTTGAATGCTGATTTACAGTTCTTTGACATATTGAAAAACAGGCAAATATCGAAAATGGAATATGTAATTATTTTAGAAATCATTTTCGAGAATAATTGAAACTGCAATTATATAGATTACAGATACTTATACAGTAATTAAAAAGTTTTTTACGTTTTGAGCCAGAAATAACTATTTGATTTTCGACAAAAAAAAGAATAATGCATAATGTATTGAAAACAAATAGGATAGAATACCGAATACATTGGATTTACTAAACATTGAATTGTATACTAATGATTATGAATGTCTTATATCTGAAATGAGGCCACGGCCTGCTAAAACGAATTTTCAATTCTTACATTTATTATACTTTTATTCTTATATCTGAAATGAGGCCACGGCCTGCTAAAACAAATATTAGGTTAAGATTTCTTTAAGGTACTTTCTTATATCTGAAATGAGGCCACGGCCTGCTAAAACGAAAAACATTTTATCATGGTTAAAAGTATTTGGTTCTTATATCTGAAATGAGGCCACGGCCTGCTAAAACGGCTTTAATTCTAATTTTGTCTCAACCATATTGTTTACTTATATCTGAAATGAGGCCACGGCCTGCTAAAACTTATCTTTCCCTCTCTTATTAGCCCTATGACTTCTTATATCTGAAATGAGGCCACGGCCTGCTAAAACGATTTTTTTAAACCGGTAACCGGAATAAAACTTAAATCTTATATCTGAAATGAGGCCACGGCCTGCTAAAACAGAGTTTCCATTTTTCGAATAAATTTTAGTTAGTCTTATATCTGAAATGAGGCCACGGCCTGCTAAAACAAGAAATTTTCATCATTAATTAAATTACCATTTTCCTTATATCTGAAATGAGGCCACGGCCTGCTAAAACGGAGTTTTCATAATTTTGTTTTTATTTTATTTACTTATATCTGAAATGAGGCCACGGCCTGCTAAAACACTTTACTGCCGGGTCCTCCTTTTTAGCAGGATCTTATATCTGAAATGAGGCCACGGCCTGCTAAAACAACTATTAATAATTATGCCCATTGTAACGCTCGGGGCTTATATCTGAAATGAGGCCACGGCCTGCTAAAACGGAGTTATTAACCAAATCGACTTTGTAGTCGTATTTACTTATATCTGAAATGAGGCCACGGCCTGCTAAAACACTATCCTCTGTTTTATAAGGATTATCTTTTCTTATATCTGAAATGAGGCCACGGCCTGCTAAAACGTAATAGGTCCATTCATATTCTACGGTATGATCTTATATCTGAAATGAGGCCACGGCCTGCTAAAACAAAACATAAACTCTGTCTGAAGTTAGACTGTCAACTTATATCTGAAATGAGGCCACGGCCTGCTAAAACGTCAGTTGTTTTTTAAGGTTCATAATTATTTTAACTATCTTATATCTGAAATGAGGCCACGGCCTGCTAAAACACTTTGAGAAGTATCCATTTATTAATCCTCCTATTTCTTATATCTGAAATGAGGCCACGGCCTGCTAAAACTTTATTACTTCTTATTCCAACGTTTAACAAATCTTATATCTGAAATGAGGCCACGGCCTGCTAAAACGAAAATTTTTGGTTTTTGTACATAAGGCCTCTTTTTCTTATATCTGAAATGAGGCCACGGCCTGCTAAAACAATTTTGCATATTTTATTCATTGACGGTTTTTTTTCTTATATCTGAAATGAGGCCACGGCCTGCTAAAACGATATTGCGCTTATTTGAGCGCGAAGAGCGCTTATATCTGAAATGAGGCCACGGCCTGCTAAAACCGAGAACCAATAGAATTTATCTTAGAAAAAAATCTTATATCTGAAATGAGGCCACGGCCTGCTAAAACAACGATAACACTTTGAACACTTTCATGATTATTTTCTTATATCTGAAATGAGGCCACGGCCTGCTAAAACATTAAACTCCTCTACGGCCACTCTTTTAGTCTCCTCGCTTATATCTGAAATGAGGCCACGGCCTGCTAAAACGTTAAAAGAACGACTCTCATTTTACCTATATTACTTATATCTGAAATGAGGCCACGGCCTGCTAAAACGAAAATGATTTTTGTTTTCATGGTCTTGTTTTCTTATATCTGAAATGAGGCCACGGCCTGCTAAAACTTTTTAATTAAAGTACTTGCGACTTAGCGGAACCCTTATATCTGAAATGAGGCCACGGCCTGCTAAAACGAGATAACCCTCCATAATCTGGTTTTTCGTCATTTTCTTATATCTGAAATGAGGCCACGGCCTGCTAAAACAATTTTTCTTTATTTCCTTCGATTCCATGATTACTTATATCTGAAATGAGGCCACGGCCTGCTAAAACAACTTCGTCAATATGGTATCTCAGGAAGAACCTTATATCTGAAATGAGGCCACGGCCTGCTAAAACAACGTCCTGGTTTTATCATTACCAAGGTTTCTTATATCTGAAATGAGGCCACGGCCTGCTAAAACGAAGTTATTTCGGCCATTTCCTTAGCAGTGACTTGGTCTTATATCTGAAATGAGGCCACGGCCTGCTAAAACGGTTTTTGTTATTCAAAGAACTATTTGTTGAATCTTATATCTGAAATGAGGCCACGGCCTGCTAAAACGATGTCTCCATCATGTCATACAAAGAAATATGCTTATATCTGAAATGAGGCCACGGCCTGCTAAAACGTAATGATCATCTAAATTTCTCATGATTTTGATTTTCTTATATCTGAAATGAGGCCACGGCCTGCTAAAACTCATTGTGTCTCCCATTTGTTTTTTATTAAACCTTATATCTGAAATGAGGCCACGGCCTGCTAAAACAATCTTTTTTCCTTTCTTTTTTTATGATTTATCTTATATCTGAAATGAGGCCACGGCCTGCTAAAACAAATATTAAAATCTTATTCCAAAATAAATTGATACTTATATCTGAAATGAGGCCACGGCCTGCTAAAACAAATGAGGGCTTTATAATTAAAACATATAGGAAATCTTATATCTGAAATGAGGCCACGGCCTGCTAAAACAATTTTGTTTAACATTAATTTAAAATAACGAATCTTATATCTGAAATGAGGCCACGGCCTGCTAAAACTAATGGCAAATTCAAGTGGATTCCCGCTTTTACTTATATCTGAAATGAGGCCACGGCCTGCTGAAACCATTATCGACTTCCATTCCTTTGATTCTTCTGTCGGATCTTATATCTGAAATGAGGCCACGGCCTGCTGGGGGAGTCATTATCTCAATAAAAGAAATTGACGAAGTTACTTTGGGGGATATTTACAACACCATCCGTGAAACAGCAGCCTCATTCAGGATATTGAAAACCGATCCTGAAATACGCCCTGTCTTTTATAAAAGCGATGAAATTACGATGTCGCACCTGTTCCTGGCAATGCTGGCATACCAATTGGATTTTTTCTATTTTTAGCTACAGGGGTATTAATTATGCACCTGTTCCTGGCAGTGCTGGCATACCAATTGGCCGGTACCATCCGCTACAAATTGAAAGCCCAAGGAATCCATCACGTTTGGTCGCATATTGTACGGGTCATGAACACACAAAAAGCTGCCACCGACACTATGCAGGAAAAAACGACCAGAAAATTTTATATCCGCAAAAGCAGCAAGCCTGAGACCAAAACTCGTGAAATTTATGACGCATTAGGGTACAAATATCAACCATGGATACGAAAATCCGTGTTACGCGAAAAGTTAAAGCAAAAAAAACAACAGCCTGATTCAGCCTTGTTTACGAGCTATTGGACGCAAGTTGGATTAATGGAAAATGGTTAATCGTTGTGCTAGTTATCAGTTGATCGTTAATGGGTAACTTTATTATGGCTTTAGCCGAAATAACGTTTTTTTTCGATAATGAATAAGAAATATCTATAAAACGAAAAAAAACTTATGAAGCGGATGCCTGGTGCGTGATATTAGTAAGCAGAAATACCAAGAGCCAATTACCCAAGATGCAAATGTGATAAGATTGGCTGGTTGTGGTTTTTACCCGGCCTAATCCAGAAATAAGATGTGGAAACAGAGTAATCATTATCATTTTCCACACTAAAGGATTACCTTCGGTGAGAAAGTTCGCGCAGGGGCGTGTGGACTTCTTCGGCGTGGATGTGGTGGTTGAGCTCCAGGAGGCGTTTGAGGATTTTACTTATGGGCTTCGGGCTGGATAGTTAAATGGAAACGGCACATATTAAGAATGGCTTTAGTTTTAAATTGCAAGGTTCAGGGATTATTTTTTTCCTTCACCTCCACAGTCAGGACAGGTAACAGTTGTTTCACCCTCACATTCATCACACTCAACTTTTCCTTCACCGTCGCAGTCTTCACATTCTACTTTACCCGAGTAACATTCAGAACAATCTTTACCCCCACGGCCAAAGCACATGCTACAGTCTTCCTTTCCAGAACCATTACAATCGTCGCAAGTCATGTCCTTGTATTCACCACTGCTATAATCGTAATCATAGGAACTACCTCTTCCGCTGCAATGTGAGCAATCATTTTTGCCAGACCCATAGCACCAGGTACATTTTTCGAAACCATCTCCCTCACAGGCTGAACAGGTAATTTTTCCATCCCCATCACAATTGTTGCAAACAAGCGAACCTTCCCCATCGCACTTTTCGCATTCAATCTTACCCTCACCATCGCATTTTTCACATTTCGATTTGCATCCGGAAGAAAAAATAATGAGAATTAAGGATAAGAAAATCAAAAGACCGTGTTTCATTTTTAAAAATTTAAAGATTTATAAAGAAATTTTTAAACATATTGTCAAACAGTTTTGTCAACTGGATATGCATCAGTAATTATTTTTTCAAGTTTTATTTGAAATTCGCCCTGGCTACTAAAGACCTTTTTAATTAATTTTTTATTTATTGCAACCAAAAGCTGGCCTAAATAAGTATCGAATTCATCCATTGAGTCATTTAAATTATACTCCTCAAAATCTACCTGATTTTTGCATAACACGATTTCACCGATAGATAGTTTAAATTGATGTAGTTCGTAAACATCAATCTTTTGTTTTTCTCTGCGATCAGAGCTATACGCAGCCAAATGAGCTACTTTGTTTCGCAACTGAATTATATTAAGTTGGTCAAAATCATTTTTAACCTGAGTTTTATCTTTAATTTTAAAAACCTCTACCAGGTTAATAGCTGCATCTTTCTGAAGGCAATAAGCATTAAGAATACCATATAATCTCAAGTATCTTTCGCCAATATCATTATCAGAAGATGGTCCCTGAAGTGAAAACTTACGAAAAGACTTTTTAGCCAATTCAGTATCCTGCAATAAGTATATGGCATTTAGAAGTTTGTTCCAGCCAAATTCCTTTTCGAAACCGAACTTATCCTTTATTAAGGTTATGAACCTCACGTTCTCTTTATCTGGTTGGCTGGCAAAATGATCCAGAATACCAGCCAACAGATTTGTTAATTTTTCAATTTTGGTCATGTCGTTAACTTCGGATTGTAGATATACTAATCAACCTGTTTAAACAAATCTCCCAACCCCTTCTCCCTCTCCTTAACCATCATTGCTTCTTTGTCTGCTATTTTATACTCTTTTGATTTAGTGCTTTTCTTATCCCAAAGGCCGGCGGCGACTTCTTCGGCATGGATGCGGTGGTTGAGCTCCAGGAGGCGTTTCAGGATTTCCTTGCGGGCATCGGGATGGATGGTAAAGCGGATACGGTCGTTTTCGGGAAGGTAATCTACTTCATAGAATTCATGCCGAAGCTGCACATCCTGCCAACCATAGGCTTCCAATACCGCGTTATCCATCTCAACATGCAACTGCCGAAGTTTTACAATACCGGCAATGGCTTCCTCGATGGAACAGGTGCCAGGTGCTTTTTGCAGGTGGTTCCAAAGGTTCCAAACTTCTTTGCCATATTTTTTTTCAATGGCTTCTTTATTTAATCCTTGTAAAGCATCAAATGTAATACCTGCCCGAATTTCTGAAGCATGAAAGGCATTGTAGGTTTTGGTTAAACCCAATCGCATTGATACCATTAGCAGTCTGCGCTGCTCATGGTATTGTTCGCCGATACTCTCTAGATCATTATTAATTTTCTGGCTAAGTAATTGTGGGAATGGAAAAGTTTGAAAAGCTTCAGAAGTTGAATATGTTATTGTTCCAGTACCCAGAGTTGAAGAATATCTCCATGCCCATTCTATATGAATTGATGATGACAAGAATGAAAATTCGGAATACCGATCCAATGCAAAAACACATACCATTTGCATGAAAACAATATTTTTCTCCTTAAATCCAAAACAAACATGCTTTGAAGCCATAGCACAAACCATAGCTCTTTTTTTGACTTCAAGTGATTTGTAAAGCTCAACTCTTGGCCTTTCATAAATCCACCATTGCTTTCTAGCTTTACTTGATTCAGGTAACTTTAAACGTTCCTTTTTGACGGTTCTTTCAATTAACTCAAAACATTCCGGATATTTCCTGCGACATTTTTCTTCTTCCCAATCGAAAAAATTTATTACCCATCTGCTGGTTTTTTGTTCATAATCCTTATTAAAATCATCACCACTCAGAAACCGAAAAAGCACGTCTTTATTAGAATCATTTTTTAATAATAGTGATTGGGCCTCACTTTCACTCAATACGAATCCTTCACCATAAACTTTGGAACCAGTAAAACTTTTATCAGCATTAACAATGATTTTAAAAGGATTAGCATTGGAATTTGAATCATCTAGAAATGTAGTAATCTCATTCACTACTTTATCATTAAGCAGAACTGTTTTTAGCCATTTACCTTTAAAAATTGATATTAAGGTTACATCAACTGCTGCAATACCTGGCCATTTAATAGAACGTACAGCATAATTGATAGTACCACCAGCTTCAATAATTATTTGTAGTGACCCATTTCTCGTATCCCCTTGAGCAATAGTATTTGTAGAGATTAGTGACATAAAACCACTATCACTAATAATATCAAAATCTCTTCTAAAAAAGTAACCAACCAAATCACATAATCCTCCAGCAGGAAAGTAATTTTGCTTTAAATAATTTAAATAAAACTCTCCAAAATTGCCAGTTATTCTACTCCCTCCTAAGTATGGCGGATTTCCTAAAATACAATCAAACCCACCTTCACTAAACACTTCCGGAAACTCCAGAAACCAATGAAAGAACCTGTGCTGCAAAGCTACAACAGCGGCTTTGGCTACTTTGCGATCCTGCCAGCCTTTATAACCGCTTAGTATCTGGCGGAAGTCGGCATCGGTCATCAGGTACTCTTTATTTGCCACGGTTTTGGTAATAAAAAACTGGGCTACCTGCGTATCGGCCATGGCCTTTAGAAAAGTAAATCCTTTACCGGCAATAAATTTCTTATACGCACGGGTTTTGCGGTCAATTTCATCGGGTGTGGTTTCGGGAAGCCGGTTAAATGTTTTGTATTCAACCATAGCTTCCTGCACGGAGCCTGTGGTGGTTTTTTCAAAATCAACTTTAAATTGCAGGGCTTCGGCTTCGCGCAATTTGCGTTCGCTTTTGTTTTGGTTTCGGAAAGCACTGGCAATAACAGCATCGTCGCCGGGCAGGGTTTTAAAGGCTTCGTCGGCAATGCCGTTTTCCATTTCATCGCGGTGTGCCAGGCCCACAATAGCATCGCCGCATTTAATATGGTGATCTAAAAAATTAAGTGGCTGGCCGGGAACATAGGCTTCGAGCCAAAGCGCTACTTTGCAGAGTTCCACTGCCAGCGGGTTTTTATCCACACCATAAATGCAATTGAGGATGGCATTGCGCTTTGCCAACTGAAACGCTTTGGGGTTTGGTTGTTCTTCCTCCTCAATAATGCTGGCAGCCACTTCGGCAATGCGTCTTGCACCGCTAATCAGCAAATGACCACTGCCACAAGCTACATCGCATACTTTCAGGCTGTAAATATGCTGCGTTACCAACTCCTCGCGCCGGGTACGAAAGGCAGGGCCAAAGAGCTTTTGCCTGTTGATGATATCGGTAATTATTTTTTTACGCTCTTCAAGAAGGTAATCGAGGCTGTGTTTAATCAAAGGTTGAACCAGCTCGTCGGGCGTATAATGGCTGCCGCTTTTCGAGCGTTCTTCGCTTCCGGCATAGGAACACGAATAATTACCGGTTCCGGCAACGGGTGCTATGTTGAGTTTCAGCTCTAACAATCCTTCGTACACCGAGCCAAATTCTTCCACATCCAGGCCACCGTAATTTACGGCAATCTGCAGATTGTTCTGGTTCTCAAAATAGCTTAATGCTTTTATGATCTGTAATACCAGGGCATTGCTGAGGCGGCAATCGTGAAGGTCGTAACTGGCAGTTGCTATGGATCCGGGACCAAATAAATCGCCTTGCAGGCTCATAATGCCCAGCTTTTCGCCCATTTCGTTCGTTTCGAACAAGGCAAAAGAACTCAGAAGGCTTTGCCATAAATCGTAATGACGGTTAGCATCTGGTGGCGGCAATTTCTTTGCCAGCTTGCGAAGCCGTAAAAGACTGTAATAATTGAAATAAATCTGGCTGAAACGTTTGGTTTCCGGTGTTTTGCTTTCGGCATAAACCAGGTTACGTTCTTCGATGACAAATAAAAACAACAGCCGGTAAATAATCCGCAGTTGCTGCCGGTAATATTCATCCGCATCAAGCAGGCCTTGTTGCAAAGCTAAACGCAGTATTTCGTTATCGGGATGATTGATAAATCCATTGGCCAGGGCTTTGATAGTTTCTTTCACGGCACTACCCAATTTACTGCGAATAGTGCTGCCTGCTTCCAGCCCTTCCTGATGGTATTTTTCGATAATGCTTTCGGCGCCGCCATCAATTTTAAGTGGCATACGGCTTACGTGTAAAAGTCGGTACAGCAATAAGAAATCGGAATACAAATCCTCTTCCATCATCTTCTGCAGGTTAAACTCTACATAGCTTAAGCGCGTGATTCGGCTGGCATCGCGTAACAAGCGTAATTGTTTACCATTGGTAACTAATCCATACAAGTGCTCGCTGTAATTGAGATATTCCTGCACCATGGCATGTGGCGAAACACGAAGCTGCCTGTTTTCGGGCCTTTTGTCCAATGATTCGTTAAAGCCTCCAATGTAAACAGGGAAGCCATCGATCTGGCTGTCGCGGTATGCAATGGGAAAGGTTTTGCCTTTAAGTTCTTCGGACTGACGGCTGAAACTCAGATTATATCCAAGGTTGCTAAGCAGCGGGACAATCCAGAAGTTACGGGTTTCGGTAGTGCCTGTTTCGCCTTCCTGTAAACGAGATAGTTTATTCTGAAAGATGGTCCACTGGCCTTTGGCATCCTGCCAGGCAGAACTAATTTCATCCTTTAGCTTTGCATTGGTAAATTCTTTACCGAAATCCTTACCCTGCTGAAAGTTTGCCTGTTCCGAACGGATTTTACCGAGCAGGTCAGGGGAGATAATGGAACCCTGGATATCGATGGAGGGGAAGTTCATATTAGAAAGTGAGTGAAGAGTGAATAGTGAATAGTGAATAGTGGCCTACGATGCAGACTTGTGATAAAGAGAATGCACTAAAGCGAGTGAAGATATTGTTGTTTATGGAGGGGACGTTCATTTCAATTTTAAATTACATGTTTTACACCGACATTTACACCGACATTTACACCGACATTTATACCGTCATTTATACCGTCATTTGCACCGTCATTTGCAGTATCATTTACAGTATCATTTACAGTATCATTTACAGTATCATTTGCAGTATCATTTGCAGTATCATTTACAATATCATTTACAAAAAGAGTAGTACTCTTATTCATTGTTTGAGTCTGTTATAACAACCCATATTCCGGATTTGTCGGAACCCTCCCGTTTGATTTTCCCTTGTGATTGTAGCTTCTTTAGCCCACGTTTTATTGTGATGATAGAAAAACTTAGAATGTCAGCCAGAGCATCAGCAGTAAGCGAACTGTCAGATTTGAGAAGCACAAGAATTTTCTCTGAACTTTTCTGTGCAGTTTTCTGTGTAGTTTTCTGTGTACTTTTCTCCGAACTATTTACAGGGCGTTGAAGAATAACAGCGAAAATTCCCTCCTTTTGAAAAACGGGTTCCGGAAGTCCGGCTCCTTTCATCAGATCCCGGATACGACCAACACCGGAACCTACCTGCTCAACAAGGTGCATACGGGCAAACAGGCCAAAAATCAGTGGGTTGCGGGAGTGGCTTCGCTTTCCAAAATCGGATTCAGGAATAGCACTCACCAGTCCGCCCGGATTGCTGATCTCGACCCTGTCGTCGAATACCTCAACATGAATAACTGCGCCTTTATCATAATAATCGCGATGTGAAAGTGAATTGATGATAGCTTCTTTGAAAACGGTTTCAGGGATTTCCCATATTTCCTTTCTTGGCCCAGAGCCCTGCCCTTCAATATCATAGCGCACATTCAGCTTGCCTCTCAGCCATTGCATGGTTTGCTGATATTGCTGATATAGATTTCCACCATAAGGTTTGTCGTCAATAATATATCGTTTATCTGTTCCCTGAAAAGCGATACATCTTACGATAGCCTTATCGAGTATAGTTTCGGGATTTTTGCCAAAAAACAAAACTGCACCATTCTTAAAAGATTGATTTGTACTGAACAGCTTTAGGTTGTTAAACAATTGTTCATCGGGTACATTGACACTGATATGTGATTCTGCTTTAAAGACAAGCAAGAAATCAGTATCTATCATGGTTGTGAATGAAAATTCCGGGCAAGGCGCTTCATCAAAATATATTCTGTCAGATTGCTGAAAGAAATCCCGCATCTGCTCGGCGGTTGTAAGTTTTTGTGTATTGGGCCCAATGCGCACATAAATAGTTCCCGACAAGACATAAGGCTTTTTGGGTCCGGAGGGAACTTCAATGACACCGATTGTTTTTCCTTCCACCTCCACAAAAGAAAGAGAGCAGGAAAGGTGAGGCGTGATTTCACCCAGACTGTTTTGAATGGCTGACCGTTTGGCATTATCAATTGTAACACCCATGATCTGATTGGTATCATTGACTCCAATCAACACAACTCCACCGGCAGCATTGGCAAAAGCACACACCTCTTCGGTAAGTTCCTTTACCTTTGAAGGAACCGATACCTTGAACTCGGCATTATAACCTTCGCCACTCGCGGTTAAAAATTTTATATCATCCGGGCTTATCATATCAATGATGATTTAATGGGTTTGAGGGTGAACCAAAGTTATCAAAGCTTTAACTAATTCATTCATAACTACCAGGCTTTTTTGTATTTGTTCGGATGGTTCGGGTTCTGATTTTTCCGAAAGAGCCAGGAAATTTAAAAATGGCGGACACTGTCCCCCACTTTGCAATACTTTCATTATCTGTACTTTGTAATTGTTCAGACACTGTCTGAATAATTGAGGAATGCATAACAAATCAGAGTTTAGGATTAGGGATCAGAACATAAACGCCTAAAATATCGGGAGGCAAAACAGGGGTAACAGCTTCGTAACGACGGGCACCCAGGAATTTGGCAAAGCGGGTATGGGCATTTACCAGCTCTTCGGAGCGATCGGCAACGACCTTTATGAAATCGGGATGTAGTTCTTCAAAGTGTTGTAACTCCCTGTCGAAGATAAGCTCCTGCCTTTCGCGGCTGATATCCAATGCGCTGGTTGTATGAAGAAGCCGTTTGCAATCCTCAACATATATAGTGCTGATGCCATCCGATGTTTGCTCGTAGCCCCATAGAAACATTTCTTCCGAAACCATTTCATGCTGTTTGGAAACTTCACGAATTACATTACGGACCCTGAACTGTATTAAAGTTGTTTGAGTCTGTACCGCATCGGATCTGAATACAGAAGCCCTGGCAGCCTTCTGACCGTTGCGTTCTTTATCCAATGAATTGGCAATAAGACGGTGACAAAGCTGCTCAACAAAACGATGATTACGGCCAATATATCTATAACCCAGCGGAGTTGGAGATTGAAATGAAATATGGATTTTCTCCCCTTGTCCAAGGGCATCAGCCATCCAATCATCCATATTCATTTTTCGGAAAATATAACCGCCGTTTACCGGCTCAAACCTTGCCCCTAATAATTGACCGGATGCCAAAACAAATGCCTCCAGGGTGGCAACATCACCTATGGCTTCATCTACTTCATGCAGGTCTTTCTTTACATCCTCGGGCATTATGCTATCATGAGCAAAAATGGAATGGATTTTTTCCGCTTTATCTCTTGCCGCTTCTATTTCATTGGTAATTTCAACATCAAGTTCATCCAACTCAGGACTAGGGCCAAAATCGATTCGCATTTGTTTTGAAAAGCGATTCCTGGATTGTTCAGGATTTAACAAAACCTCTTTTAATACCTTATCCATTACCGACCGGTTATCATCGGCCAATGCAATACTTACTCCTGAGGTGCTTTGGATGCGTTGAATTTTAGCGATGATGATTTTCAAAACAACAACATCCATTGGATTGTCTTCACCAAACAGCACTTTAATATCAATGGTGTTTTGATGCTGTCCGTTTTTATCGATCCACCCGGGTTGGCCAAAGCGATCAACACGACCTTCCCGTTGTTCCAGGCGATTAGGATTCCAGGGTAAATCGTAATGCAGTATGGCATTAAATTTATCCTGCAGGTTGATGCCTTCGCTCAGACAATCGGTAGCTACCAGAATACGTCTAGGGCTTTTAGCCATCTCATCAATTTTCTCCCTGCGTTCTTCATCACTCAGTTCGCTGGTAACGGACCGAACATCCACATCCTTTGGTAAATTATCTTTTAAGATTTTGGCAACATATTGAGCTGTTGCAATAAAACGACAGAAAACTATCGGGCTCTGACCTTTGTTTATCCAGACTTTGACTTGATCCAGAGCTCTTTTTATTTTAAAGTCTTTATCTATATTTATCAGTTCTCCAGCTTTTTGAGCCAGGCGACTTAATGTATTCCATTCACTTTCGGAAAGGTCTGCCCTTTCTATGATTTCAATCTGTTCGCTATCGGTTTGTTCATCCCAACGTTCCACAATCGGATTGTCCTTTACCTCTTCAGCGGTGATCTCACCATTATCCAGGATCTTTACTTTTCTTTTCTGCAGCATCTCGAAGCCTGCTGCTGGACTGCTCATCACGCCCCTGAGTAATGAAAGTGCTGCAAAGTATTTTATCCGGGCTTTGTTATCCGAAATACCTTCAGTTGTAATACCACGGGCAAATTTTAGTACATCCTGGTAAAGTTTATAATAATCGGAAGAAGCGGATAAAGTGTATGGCAGTTCTTCTGTCGTCCTTGTAGGAAAAGGATTTTCTTCATCCAACCATTTTAGGATGCTTTTTCTTTTCCTCTGAATGAAATGAGCTGCAACTTTACGCTTTTCACTGGTTAAAAGATCAGAAAAATCATAGGTTTCAAATTCAGTATTTACCAAACCCAATAAGGATTTGAATTCACCATCTTTACCACTGTGAGGAGTTGCAGTAAGTAAAATCAAATGTTGTTGGTCATTTTTGGTAATCTTTTCGAGCAACTCATAACGCTGCTGGCTTTGACTTACTTTTTTAAAGTCAAGGTTTTTAGTGCAGGTATGAGCTTCATCAACAATTACCAAATCCGGAATATCCTTAAGAAATGCCGGCATTTTCTGAGAACCGTTTTTTACATAATCAATTGATACTACCTGGTATGGATAGTAATTAAAGACATTCAATGTATCATCACCAACAATTTTGCGTTCTAAACCGGCTGCGGTACTCGACCGGATAATGACTGCATCAATATCAAGTTTATCAGCCAGTTCCCGCTGCCATTGTTCGCACAAATGTGGCGGGCACAAAACTGCAAATGATTTAACGGTTCCCCTTTCAATAAGTTCCCGCAGGATTAAAAGTGCTTCAATGGTTTTGCCAACACCTACGTCATCCGCAATTAGTAATCGGGTAACGGATTGTTTAAGGGCCATAATCAAAGGCACCAGCTGGTATGAGCGAGGACGGAATGACAATTTGCCCATACAACGAAATGGCCCGCTAACCTGTCGGAAAGAGAGCCGTGCTGCATCATAAAGCAACTTTGCTGTAAGGAAGCTATCTAAGTCAGCTTTATCGGGAAGTTCAAACTGGTCATCTTCTATTTTATCAAAATATTGTAAAACAGGTTCGAAAACAGTGATCATTTCATCATCAGAACCACCAAGTGGTTTGAGCATGATAATTTCATTATCAGAAGATGGCTGAACTACACATCTCCTACCCCTGAATTTTACGAGCTTACCCGGCTTTTTTAATTTGCTATCGATCATATTAATTATCGTACTTTTCTAAAAATATCCTGACGTTGGGAAACAAAAGAAGAAACAGGTTCTGATGTATCATCCCAAACCAACACATCAAATCCGGCTAACTCAAGTGTTTTTCTTTTCTTTTCATCAGCAGCTTTAACAATTGAATTTTTATGAATACCTCCATCTACAAATACTAAGGCTTTTTCTTTTTCATATACAAAATCAGGCTGCACATAGTACTGCTCCATATTGTAATTGGTATAATCAGGTAACCTATATCCGTTTTCGAAGATGTAGTCTAATAATTCCTTTTCGCCTGGGCTGCGATGGTGCAAGCCTTGCTTTAAAGCTTCGTATTTCTCCTCATAGCTTCCTCCCACTGTATCATCAGGATTGGACGCAATAAGAAGTTCCAGGGATTTTATTATGGAATGGCGGTTGATTTTTATATGGTCCATCTGGTTGTAATAAGACAGTAAATCGTCATAACTAGCCTTTGGACGCATTTGGAACTTATCTTCTTTTGAAGCGAAATCGTAACCACAAATCTCGTAAGCCATTAAAAAAAGATCTCTCAGTTTAGCCGGATTCCTGGCTATGTCCTTTAATACGCCAATGCTACCCTCTGCAGACTCATACAACATGATGTTTTTATTTTCACTGCTACCCATCAAGCGGGCAGCAATTTCAACCGGTTCAATATTGTATTGCTTTTCAATGGCTTTTTCCAACGCATATTGCATAGTAATTACACCTTCTTCCGTTAATCCAAGAGATTTTATAGGCTGCACATATAATACATCTGAAGTATCATAAGTGTAAAGCATAATATTGGAGTTAGGATCTTCTGGATTTGGATTTTCCAGTTGTTTCTTGGTTTTGAAGAACCCGGACTTTGTACCAATATCAAAACCGTCTTCCTTTCCACGTTTCCATTTTTTATTCAGAAGAATAAGATTGGCTGCAGGAGCATAAAAAAGTTTCATTAATTCATCTCCTTCGATAGTCAGCTTGATCTTTGTAGCATCAATTAAACTATCAGCAGAGTTTAAATACATTTCGGTAACATAACCTTCTGAAGTACGCACTTCCTCCATACAAGAGATCCGCTCAGAATTTTCGGATTGTGCTTCCTCCAATTCCAGGAGATTTAGATGTAATTCAATATTACTTGCTGTAAACTGAGTGCCTGTAATCGGATCCTGATTCTTGCCTTTGCCTTCATCCTTCCCCAGGAAGGCATAATTCGTTTCCTTTGAAATCTTTATTTCGGTTAAATCAAGCGAGACATCATTAGGCGTAATCCTGTTCACTTTATATTTTCCACCATTGTGGTAAATAAGATTATTGGGGCCAAACTCTTTCAAGCCAATAAATCTCGGCCTGGAGATGGATTCGTTTTTGTCTTTCCCACCAAGGAAAACACGAATAGGCAGTCGGGTAAAATTATACCCTGGAAGGAAACCTTCGGAAGCCAGGTAGCGGAAAGTGTAAAATTCAGATAAGCTGGAATTCTTATTCTTATCCAACTGATTCTCTAAAAGATTTTTCCGATCTTTTGCTCTTGCATAGGATGTTACAGCAAGTTTCTTAAGATCATTATCTTTAATAATCGGGCTAACCTGGATTTCATGTGCTTCATTCATCTGACGTAAAGCATCCAGATACATTTTTCGCCATCGTAACAAAGCAGTTTCCAGTTTATCAGGTACTGATCTTATCTGATTTTCAAGCCATATTTCGTTGAACCACTTGACATCACTGAAATCAATACTCGATAATACTTTTTGAACAAGTTGTTTTATCTCCGCAAATCTTGAATCAATAACATCCTGGTATTTTGCTTTGAGATCCTTTTTTAGTTTATACGTTCCACCTGCGATATCAATCAGTTCAACCAGGGAAGGTTTAAATTCTTCTGCATTCAACACAGACAATACAGTTGCGTTGATGTGGGAGCGGATGAGTTCTTCATTTGTAAGGTCAATTCTGGGTGCCTGTACAATACCGGCAACCATTTTTACCGGATCGGCAAAATAGTGTTTGTCGTGAGGTGATACTTTAGATGCATAGGTAAACACCAAAGCTGATTGGCCGTTACGGCCGGCTCTCCCGCTTCGCTGAGCGTAATTTGCGGGACTTGGCGGCACATTGCGCATGTGAACAATGTTCAAGGAAGAAATATCAATTCCTAATTCCATTGTCGGCGAGCAATATAAAGCGCTTATTTCTTTGGCTTCATTGAACTTTTCTTCTCTTTCAATTTTTTCTTCATTCTTAATCTGCCCTGTGTGTTCTGCAGCTATGTACGATTTGGGAAGTAAAGAAAAATCTTCCTGATAAATATGCTGGAAATAGAGATGAGGCTTTATTTTAATTTCTTCATCCAGAGAAATGTAGGATGTTTTATCGATTGTAACTGTGTTTTTATCTCCTCTTTTCCAGAGCACTTTTGAGAGAATCAGCTGATACGCATCTTTATCCCCTTTCTCTGCCTTAATCGTTTGCTTCTTTAGGTAATGAACTTCAACTAAAGCATCCAACACCTTTGTCATGAATGCATTATACTCTTCGCCTTTAGGTACATCAGAACCGGCTTTACGGAACTCATGTTTAATGAAGCGTGCCAAACGACTTGAAGGGCCAATACTTTGAATAAAGGTTTCCCTGGTGGCTTTATCAGCACCCTGAACTGAAAGGAAGTTTGGAGCATCCAACTTTTCTCCTTTATCCAGCGACCAAAGTTTTTCCTTATTTAACTGCTGGTTAAGTTCACTTTGAATACGGATTCGGTTTTCGTACCTGAGCATGTCGTAATCAACGGCATACATATTCCTGAAATAATTCAAGACCTGAAGGATAAACTCTTTTCTTTGCTCAGGAGACCAAACACTTAACAAATCTATTTCTGCCCATAAAGTATTGTCTGCTACTTCTTTGTCGATATTTTTATAAGTAATCTCCAAAAGCGCAGTTTGCTCCAAATTAGGAAGTATAAAACGCCAACCTCTTTTAAGGTCCTGAATTATCCTGTAGGAAATATAATTTCGTAATGCTTCCAGGTTATCCTCATCAGGCCTACGGGGATTTAAGGAAGGATTTACAGCATATTCGGTTTCCGGTAAGGCTAATGCTTCCTGCACTTTAAAAATCAATTCAGAAATGGTGAGCGGGAGATCATTTGCTCTCAGAACTTTTTCGATAGCAGAGCGAAGATGAACTACCTGGATAAAATCGTTAAAATGACCAGCCTGCAAGGAAGCATCCTGACGGTTGTCAGTGAAGCTTAATAATTTCTGTTCCTTTATCAGCTTGCCATGTTTGTATAATGCCAATAAAGTTTGCAAGGTAATTAAGGTTGTTGATGTAGAACGACCTTCATTACCCAATGAAATCAATTTTGACTTTTCACTTAACTTGGTTTCCTGGTAGATTAAACCGCAGGTTTGATCATAAATTAAAGGAGCCGGGATAAACCAAGCTTTTTCGCCGCCATTGGGATTATCAGAAAATGAGCCATCCTTAGAAACATAAATTTCTTTTGGTAAAAGGAATTCCTTTGAGCTATCAATCTTACCCGATTTACTGACCCAGGCAGAAGGGAGCAAATCAATAAATTCATTTATATCCAACAAATATCCTTTATCGAAAAGGATATAACCATCTTTGTAATCGTCCTGTAATCTGCTTTTAACTTTCCTCTTCTTATCGCCATCATTAACTTTTAGATCATCCTCGTTTCTTGGGTTCTGGTTTTCATTAAAATCCCTGAAAACAAGTTTTTTGCCATTTTCGCTGCTGAAATCCTTCCTAACGCAAATAAACTCTTCGCCGCTTATCCTGCTGAATACCGTTTGGTAAACCGGGACTTCAGGTTCATCCTCTGATAGCTTTACAAATGGGTTGGGTTCTAAAGTGGTATAACGTTTATCCGCTTTTTCAAGAGTTACATAAACGTAACCTGTTTGAGAAATAAACTGATGCAACTTGAAAGGAAGAACTGTGTCCTTTTTTTTCTCTTTAACACTTTCAATGTTAATGGATTCAGCCCATATCAGGATTTCGATAATCTTAATCTCACATTCTACAGCACTAATACCAGTTTCTTTAGAGAGCTCAGCTGCGATTGTTTTTAAGGATTTTGGATCATTTCTTCTTTTATTGTCACCTTCATTGCGAACTGCAATAGTTCTTTCTAACCATATGGCAACAGGATTCTCAAGAATTGCAGCCTTAGATATATCTTTTATTTCAGCTTTCAATGCTGATTTTAATTCATCATTCGTAGGTATTACCTCTTGTGTGGAATATGTAAGAGATTCGACAATTATATTTTCAGGATAGAACCTGGAATTAAAAAATCTGGTGGCTACTTTTGCTACTTCATTTTTCTGCTCATCAATTGTACCTGAAGCCATGGTGGCCGATGTACCAATGCAAATGATTTTTTTATTCGTTGTGGCTGCTTTAATACGTCGAATAAGCAGGGAAACATCAGCACCTTGTCTGCCTTTGTAAACATGCAGTTCGTCAAAAACGAGATATTCCAAATTGTGCAGGAAAGATTCCCTTAACTCTTCATCAGCTTTTCTAACCATTAAGAGCTCCAGCATCATGTAGTTGGTCAGCAAAATATCAGGAGGATTGGCAATTACTTTTTCCCTTGCCTCCTGCTTTTCCTGTCCTGTATATTTAGCATAGGTGAATGGGAATCCGTGCCCGGTTCTCTTTCTGTAATTATCTTCAAATCCGGCTAAAGCTGCCTCCTGTGAATTTATCAAGGCATTCAGAGGATAAACAATTATGGCTTTTATTCCTGGCTTGTTCGGATTCTTAAAAAGATGGTTAAAGATCGTTGAAATGTATATTAAACTCTTACCGGAACCGGTGCCAGATGTAACAACAAAATCTTTGCCTTCATTCCCTTTTATAATCGCTTCTGTCTGGTGTTTATAAATTGACCAGGATTTACCAGTCTCATCATAAAAGATGTTATTGAAATCTTCTACTAATACCTTAGCGTTTACCAAATCCTCAACTTTTCCTCCAGATTCAAAAGAGGGATTGAATTGTACCAAGGGTTCCGGGTATAGATTCCCCGAATTAAATTCTCTTTGGACTGTTTCAAGAATCTTTTTATCAGCAATATTTATAAAACTGTCGATATAGAGTTTATAATCGTTGAGAATATCTTTATGTAAGTCGAAAATGTTTTTCATTTATTTATTGTCCTTTGCTAGATATACCTTATTTAGTTGTTGGAAGAGCTTTTGAATTTAGGTTTTATAGTTATATTTCTTAAAGTTAAAGATGCAAATATTCATATGTTTAACAATAATGAGTTTGATTTTAGAACAAAACGACATTAAATATTAAGTGTTGTCAAATGTATGAAATTTATACTGGGACGAAAGGATAGTCTTCAATATTTTGTCTGGGAATTTAAAAACTAGCATATTAAATCAATTACTGTAATTATATGTTCCAAATAGCACTCTTAAACTATTATCAAGTTGAAAATCATGAGTAGGTAATTTTGGAAAATGATTAAAAAAATCATTTGTACAGAACTTCTACAGAACTTTCTTAAAAAATCCAGCATAATAATTTTTGTTTTGAACTAAAAATTTTTCAATACAAAGACCTAATATGCCTAAAATCCAAAACTTGTTGTACCTTTGAAAAGCGACTTTTTTCACTCCCAGAAAAACAACCATAACACGCTGATTATTATATATTTATAGTCTATTTGCCTTGTACCTTATTTGTACCTCATCTCCATAATATGCTGATATATAACTCTATTTACTTTCTGTATCGGAAAGTAATAACTCCTCAACCTGGTTAACTGCTTATAACCAGCCTTAATCCTAAATCACGAGTCTGAATTGATATTCAAGCGTACTATTTAAATTAATTCCTACTTTTATACATAAATATAAAAGCAGATGAATACATACATTTTATTGGCATTAGTAGTAATAGGTTTGGTTACAGGAGCAATGTCCGGTGTGCTAGGCTTAGGGGGCGGAGTAATTCTGATCCCGGCGCTGATTTATATTATTGGTTTTAACCAACATGAAGCCATAGGAACAAGTTTAGCTGTTATGCTGCCTCCTATAGGGCTGTTCGCTGCATA
>Ga0208789_1000323_pt1 | contig 51948 bp, 41 predicted proteins | sample Methanotroph_Enr_FD_187368 | JGI IMG/M metagenome (GOLD analysis project Ga0208789, IMG submission 187368) | Enriched soil microbial communities from Old Woman Creek wetland in Ohio, USA - Methanotroph_Enrichment_5 (SPAdes) (version 2) | ecosystem: Environmental > Terrestrial > Soil > Wetlands... | reverse complement strand
ACGCAGCTACAATTGGACAGGGTTCATTGCCCTGATCGATGACTTTAACCTATCCAAGCCTCGTATTTGTCATGATTTCTAAGTACCTATATGCGGTGTGCGAAGCGAGCAACTTTGAAAAGCCCGGTGCGGTAATTCCGCACGCCGGGATTTGTGAGGGGGCAGTCGGGCAACTGGCTGTCCTACCTTGATGACCACATCACTATCCCGTTATTCTATTGTTCTATGACTATGCCAAACTCCGAAGCCGCCATTGGAAGCCAGCCTACTATCGAAGCTGAAATGTCGGCGCTTCAACAACACATTAGTGAATACCGTTCAGCGCTCAATCAAGAAGGAGTTTGGCTGTTCTTAGCAACCCTTGGTTGCTGGAGTGTTTCGAATCACGTCCTCCAGTTTTTCGCATTTCTTCTCGCCGTAATTCTGTTCGGTGAAAGAGTGATGAATCGCGTCAAGGAGACCAGATCCTTCTCCAAACTCGTAAAGGCAATCGAGGAGCGAATTGCTCAGTCGCTACCAGAAGGAGACTCGCGCAAGGCGCGACTCTATGATCTCGCAACGTTTCAGAAGACCGAGTTGTCAACCCTAAATAGTCTCAAGAATACGAAAGTCTTCTTGCTCTGTTGGGCTTTTTATGGTGTGAGCTTTATCTACCTTATATTTTAATGGCGCCCAAAAATATGGGCTAACGTTGTAAGGCGGATTCGCCGTTAGGCAATCCGCCTTAATCAGTCCTGTAGCCAAGTAGGCCGGAATAAGGCCATCCAAGCGCGTAGCGCGAGGTGGCGTTTCCGGCGGATTAACACAATGTTTGCCGGAAACACCTATTTTCGCTACCGCTCAAACAGGCTTATTCCGGCCTACAGAGCTACGAGACGATCTTCCGGCCTTGCACTGCCAATACAGCCCCGAACGGCCTTCCACTTCGCCCCAGACCAATTCATGACAAGGTAATCTAACGTTTCTGAGATGCCTGAGCTAAACATTTACACTTAATCGACGCCTTATGTTTCGAACGGGATAACATCCCCCCGTCCGGCTGTTGGTTTAATCAAGGATATGGATTATAAGCTTTGGATTTTCAAATCAATTAAACATAGCATGGAGCGTTGCGAGATAATTTGTAACTAAATCGTCACCTTCGGTTGGAGCCCATGGTGCTTGTTCTTCAGCTTTAATTGGAACAAATGGCCCTGCTTTAGCTTCAAAGAACACAGTTTCACTTTTCAGTGCGAGTATCGTGTGAAAAGTACCGTAAGGAATGTCAACGCCAACAGTCTCACTACCTGCTTCTAATATTAGTTTTTGCTCAACGTTACCTATTGAGTCAAAAATTATTAAGCCCAATTTACCGGAAAGGCAAATTATAGTTTCCCCTTTATTGGGGTCGTTATGTTTGTGTGGCGTAACATACGAATTTGGTTCTATAGCATTTAACAATCGGTGCGCTTGAGCGTCATTATTTTCATGAAAATTGTGGTTCTTACGACGGCGAGGCGATGCTATGGCCTCCATGTTAAGCTTTTTGAGCAGTTGCTGATTGATGGGAGTAATCATACGTTTTTGATTCTATCTTTTAACGTTTCTGAGATGCTTGAGCTAAAGGTTGCACTTAACTTACGCCAAACGTTTCGGACGGGGCAATATGCCCTATCCTGCTGTTGATCATCTAAGCGTGGCGCGAGGTGGCGTTTCCGGCTGATTCGCACAATGTTTGCCGGAAACACCTATTTTCGCTTTCGCTCAAACAGGCTTACTTGTGCCCTATGGGTATTCCGGCCTACGCGCCGATCTTTTTGCCCTGCACGGCCAATACACCCGAACGCCCCTCTATTTCCGACATAACCAATTCATGACAAGGCAATGCCGTCGTATCCAAGTCGGCGACATAATCTGCCAGCGTACCGATGTCGTCTTCGGCTTTTTGCCACAGTTGCAGCAGCTTTTCCATAACCGGCAGCAATTTCATGCCTTCCAGTTCCGCATGCAAGGTATAGACATGGCCTTCCGGGGCGGGCTTGCGGCTGGCGGCGAATACCGCTTCATGCACGTTGGCTTCGGTGATGCCGTTGCAGCCGATCAGTTCGTCCAGCGTCGGCAGGGTGGTGGGGATTTGCGGGCATCGGAAGGTTTCGCCGTCCATTTGAGGAATAAACGGGGACTGGCCTCGGCAATCGCTGGCGTAACGAAAACCCTGCTGCTGTTCCATTTGTAACGCGTGTTTATTCAACTGCCAGCCGGCCGCGCCATGCACGGAAGGCTGATGGCCGAATACTTGCTGAAATGAATCGATAGCCGCCTGCATTTCTTGTTGCGTCCAGGCCGCATCGCGGTTGGCGACGAAGTCCTGCCAGCGGATGTGGTCGTAGCAATGCACGCCTATTTCATGTCCGGCCTGTTCGACTTGGCGCATGATGTCGCGGCCTTTCCGGCCGATATGCGGGCCGGGAAGCAAGGTACCGTAGAGCAAGGTTTTCAGCCCGTAGTGGCTGAGCACCGAGGTACGCTGAACCTTGCTGAAAAACCCGGGCCTAAATATCCGGCGTAGCGCCCGACCGGTATGGTCGGGGCCGAGGCTGAAAAGAAAGGTGGCTTTCACGCCGTAGCGTTGATACAGCTCCAGCAATGCGGGTACGCCTTCCAGCGTACCGCGCAGTGTATCCACATCGACTTTCAGCGCGATTTTCATAGGGTTGCGTCTTGATCGATCAGTTCTCTCGCGGCTGCAACTTCATGACTGTATGCGTCGAAAATTTTGCGCAATGCGTCTTCCACGCTGATTTCCGGTTTCCAGCCCAGGTCTTCCATGGTGTTGTTGATCCAGGGCACCCGGGTTTTAACGTCCTGGTAGCCTGCTCCATAGTATTCATTGGCGCTGGTGTCGATTAATTCGACTTTGGCAGCCAGGTCTTTGTACTCGGGATGTTCCTTGGCGATTTTCAGCATCAGTTCGGCAAGTTCCCGGATTGACAGGTCGTTAGCCGGATTGCCGATGTTGTAGATATTGCCGGTCGCCTTGCCGCCTTCGTTTTTGATGATGCGCACCAACGCGTCGATACCGTCGCTGACGAAGGTAAAGCTGCGGCGTTGTTGTCCGCCATCGACCAATTTAATGGATTCGCCTCTGGCGATATGGCCCAGGAACTGGGTTACCACGCGGGAGCTGCCTTCTTTGGGGGTATGGATGCTGTCGAGGCCGGGGCCGATCCAGTTGAACGGTCTGAACAGGGTGTAATCGAGGCCTTGCTCCTGTCCGTAAGCGCAGATAACCCGATCCAGCAATTGTTTGGAGCAGGAGTAAATCCAGCGCGGTTTGTTCAGCGGGCCTAAGACCAGCTCGGATTCGTAAGGATGGAATTCTTCGTCCTTGCACATGCCGTAAACTTCGGATGTTGAAGGGAACAGCACGCGTTTTCTGTATTTAACGCAGGCGCGGATAATCGGCAGGTTGGCCTCGAAATCCAGTTCGAATACCGCCAGCGGGTGGGTCACATAAGTGGCGGGCGTGGCGATTGCAACCAGCGGCAGAATCACGTCGCATTTTTTAATGTGATATTCCATCCATTCATGATTGATGGTGATATCGCCTTCAAAAAAATGGAAGCGTTCATTGTCGCGGAATGCTTCAACCCGGTTGGATTGCATGTCCATGCCGTAGACATGCCAATCGGTGGTTTCGAGTATGCGCTTTGAAAGGTGATGGCCGATAAAACCGTTTACACCGAGTATGAGTACGTTCATAAGTTCCTGATTGGTTAGGTAAAAATTTATGGTTAAAAAATTAAGTAATTAACCCGTGTAATAAGAAAAATGGAACACGGATTGAACGGATAATCACGGATTTTAAAAGCGTCATCGAACTTGGCTTGGGTTAAAAATCCGCGTCAATCCGTACTATCTGTGTCGCCTAAAGCGCCTACTTTTGGCAGCTGTGTTCTATTATTAGTTGTCCGTCGATTGTCATGGCCTTGAACGCAGCCTGATCCAGCACTATGCCGTCACAGCTGAGTTGTTCAATGCGAAAGCGCTTACTGTCGTTACAGTCGGCGTAAAAATGACCGTCCGCCCAATAAATGCAAATCTTGCCCGAATTCACAGCGCTTTCATCGCTGTAATGACTGCCGAGCAGGAAAAAACGCTTGCCGTTGCTGTCGAAGAATGCGCCCGGATAAGGCGGCGCGACGGCCCTGACTAGGTTATGGATAGTCCAGGCCGATTGTTGCCAGTCGATACGTCCATGCTCCGGCCTGCGTCCGCCGAAATAACTGCCTTGGGCAAGATCCAACTGCTTGGCTTCTATGTTCCCGCTCAGCAACAAAGGCAAACAGCGAGTTAGCAAGGTCTCCGCGGCTGGTGTGAGTTTTAAGAACACATCATGCGCGGTATCGTTGGGCAAAATCGCGACGGCTTCTTGATCGATCAGCGAACCCGCATCGGGTTTTTCCACCATTTGATGCAGACTGACGCCGGTTGTCGATTCGCCGTGCAAAACCGCCCAGTTGACCGGCGCGCGGCCCCTGTATTTAGGCAGCAGCGAACCATGCAGGTTATAAGCGCCTTGGGTCGGGATAGCCAGCAGGTCGGCGCTCAGCATGTGCCGGTAATAAAAAGAGAACAGCCATTGCGGATTAAGCTCGGCAATTTGCTTGATGACTTCCGCCTGATTAGGATTCTCCGGTGTTATGACAGGAATTTTATGCTGCTCTGCCAGTTCGGCAACGCTGCCGAACCAGATGTTTTCCTCGGGATCATCCTGATGGGTAACCACCAGTTTAATTTCGACTCCGGCTTGCAACAGGCATTCGATGCCGGTAACGCCCATGTTGTGGTAAGCAAAAACAACGGCTGAGGTCTTCATCGAGATTTGTCATCCGTGGCGTTACCCAGCACAGTCTTGACCAGATAACGGGGACGCGACCGTGTCTGGGAGTAAATTCGCCCGATGTATTCGCCCAGCAGGCCGATGCCGAACAACAGGATGCCGATCAGGAAAAACACAATGGCGAACAAGGTAAAAACGCCTTCGGCTTCCGGCCCAACCGTCAATCTGCGCCAGCCCAGATAAAATACAAATAGCAGCGACAGTATGGAAACGCTGATACCGAGCAAAGAAAATGCCTGTAACGGGGCAATCGAGAATCCGGTCATCAAGTCGAAATTGAGATGGATCAGTTTGAACAGCGAATATTTCGACTCCCCGGCCGCACGCTCTTCGTGGTCGATAACGATTTCAGTGGGGTTGCCGGCATAAAGATAAGCCAGCGCCGGTATAAAGGTATTGGTTTCGGTGGTGGCTAAAACCGCGTCGATAATGTCGCGATGGTAGCCGCGCATCATGCAGCCCTGGTCGGTAATATGAATGCGGGTAATCTTTTCGCGTAAGCGATTCATGGCTAATGACGCCCAATGCCGCCAGAGGCTGTCCTTGCGTTCGCGCCGGATAGTGCCGACATAATCGTAACCGGCGTCCATTTGTTGCAGCAGATTCGGGATCTCTTCCGGAGGATTTTGCAGGTCGGCATCCAGGGTAAGGATGTAAGTTCCTCTGGCTCGTTCAAAACCCGCGATTAGCGCCGAATGTTGTCCGGCGTTGGCGCGCAGAAATACGACGCGGGTCGTGTTGGGGAACAGTTTGAACTGCTTGTGCAGTAATGCGGCCGAGCGGTCGCGGCTGCCGTCATCGACAAAAATGACTTCGTAGCGATGCTTAAGGGATTCCAGGACGGGATAAAGTCTTTCAAACAGTAACGATAAAACGGCTTCTTCGTTATAGACAGGGATAACGATGGATACGTCGGGTGTTTCAAAATTATTCGTCATTTAAATAAGAGGATGATTTTAAATGGTAAACGCGCCGTAAAGCTTGGCGCGGCAAATTAACGGTCCTAATTGTAATATAAAAAACGCTGTTATTTTATTCGGAAACAGCTGCGTTGAATATTTAACTGCGTCATTAATAAGAGCCATTCAGCAATGAAAGTATTGCCGCGCAGACTTGGTCGACATCTTTTTCTTCCATGCCCGGAAATAACGGGAGCGTTAAGGTTTGCTCGCCGATTCTTTCGGCATTAGGAAAATCGCCGGGTTTGTAGCCGTATTGGCGATAAAGCGAGAACAAATGGATCGCCGGATAATGGATGCCGGCAGCGATGGAGTGCTGCTTGAGCGCTTCGAGAGCTTGGTTGCGGCTGAGGCCTATTTTGTCCCAATCGAGCAGGATACAGAACATATGCCAGCTATGGCCTTCCGCATCGGCAGGCAGCACCAATGCGTCATGTTTCGGCAGTTGCTGTAAGTAACGCTCAACCAAAACACGGCGTTTCCGGTTAAAACCGTCCAGTTTCTTTAATTGCACCAACCCCAGCGCCGCGCCTACATCCGGCATATTCATTTTGCCGCCCCAGGCTGCCACATCCATGCCGCCTTGCGCGTCTCTTTCGATGCCGTGAAAACGGATGCCGTCAATTTTTTTCAATAAAACAGGATCGTTGATCGCAAGCGCGCCGCCTTCAATCGTGGTCATATTCTTATTGGGATGAAAGCTGAAGCAGACCGGATTGCCCGAACTGCCGATTTGACGGCCCTTGTATTGCGTGCCGATGGCCTGGGCTGCATCTTCAAGCACCAGTAGATTATGCCGCTCGGCCAACTGGTAAATATCATCCATATCGACGGCGCGGCCGGCAAAATGCACCGGAATAACGGCTTTGGTATTGGGCGTGATCGCCGCTTCAACCGCAGCGGCATCGATATTACGGGAGATCAGGTCAACATCGACGAATTTGGGTGTTGCGCCGCAGCGAACGATGATGTTGGCGCTGGCGACGAAACTCATTGCCGGTACGATGACTTCGTCGCCCGGCCCGATTCCGTAAGCCAGTAAAACGGCTTCCAGCGCGCTGGTGCCGGAATTGAACACCCGAAGCTGCACATCGCCGCCGATATAATCGGCCAACGCGGTTTCAAAAGCCGCAACCTTGGGGCCGGTTGCCAGCCATCCTGATTGCAGCACTTCTTTGATTGCTTCAAATTCTTCGCTATCAAGCGTAGGGCGAGTGAATGGCAGCATCTTAACTCCTTGCTAAAACGTAAACGCCAAGCAAGACGATGCCCATCCCGATGATGCGGGCCAGGTTCATCGATTCGCCGAATAATTGCCATGCGAACAAGGCATTAACCACATAGCCCATGGACAGCATCGGATAAGCAATGCTGACATCGACCCTGGACAGCGCCAAGATCCAGACGATCACGCTGACGCCGTAACAAATCAATCCGGCCCAGAGAAAAGGTTCGCAAGCCAGCCTCAAAAATGCAGTGGAAGATGAGGAAAAATTTAAGCCGATTGCGCCCATTTCCCTGACACTGGCTTTGAGCGCCAATTGAGCGACGGCATTGAGCATGACGCCGGTCAGGATAATGCAGAAACTAACAATATTCATCGGCGAGCCACCGCAATATAACGGGAATTTTCATAAATCGTGAGCATGGGGACCTTTTGTTGTTGCCATTGATCATAGGTGGCCTGAGTAAGCACGCTGATCGCTTGTTCCGAATTTAGCCAGATAGGCAGAAAATCGGCTTCACTCAGCCATTTTTGCGGTTCCTGGTTAATGCCGAATTCCAGCTCACCGGTAAAACCGACCAAATTAATGGTGTGGCCTAAATAGTAGGGTAGGGATTGATCGTAACGATTCACATCGTAAATGGCTACATCGCTCTTGCCGCTCTTGGCAATGTAGGACTGAATCGTTTCCGCCATGACCCGGCTGGAACGTAATTCGCTGATGCTTTGATAGCCCCACGAAAGCATTTGCACGCCAAGCAGCGCACAGAGAGAGTAAACGGCAATAGCCGCGTCTTTTTTGTGTCTCAGCAATATTGTAGAGGTCCCGGCTATGCCGGTTAAAACGGCTGTTGTAATGATCCAGGGGCGAAACAGCGGCAGGTGCGATGCCAATCGGCCAATTTTAGCGGTATCGTCAGCTTTCCAGATAAAGACAACTAAGATAATGGCGGTAATGGTCAAGGCGACAATGCCGTCGGCAATGATATGTTTGCGTTTGGACATATTTTCGCCAACCAGCAATGCCAATGCCGGAAACATCGGCAAAATATAGGCCGGTAGCTTGGAATGAGAAATTGAAAAAAAGAAAAACACAAAAATTGCATAAACCCAAAACAATCTTGAGGCTTCAAATTTTCCGGCTTCAGCCCGCCAGGAGAACGGCGGTTTAATCAGGCCGTTTAACGACGAGAACAGCCAGGGTATCGCGCCGATTGCAAAGACGGCGAAGAAATACCAGTTGGATTTGGTGCGTCCGTGAACGTCGCTGGTAAAACGCTCGAAATGTTCATGGATGAAAAAGAAATGGGGGAATTCAGGGTTTGCCGCGCTGACAGCAATGAACCAAGGTGCGGCTAGCAAAAAATACAGCAGCAAACCTTTGCCAAGATGTAAATGACGCCACAATGCCCAATCGCGCTGCCAGAAGGAGTATAGAACAACCGCGGCGCCGGGAAGCACCAAGCCGATCAGTCCCTTGCTCAGCGTCGCTCCGGCAAGCGCGGCCCAGGCCAGCAGCATCCAGTTTTGCCCTTGTCGGGGTAGGTGGCGTTCCGACTGGGCCAGCGCCAGGGCGCCGACTGCGATAATCAGCAACGAGCTGACTCCCATGTCCAGGCTGTTGGCGTGGCCCATGCCGGCATAAAGAACGGTGCTGATTGAAAACAGGAATGCGAAGTAACCGGCACTGCGCCCGTAAAGCCGGCTGCCGACGAAGCCAACCCATAACGCGCCGATGAATCCGAGTCCCGAACACCATACTCTAGCGGCTGCATTGGTTTCGCCCAACAAGGCCATGCTGATTGCGGAACCCCAATATTGCAAAGGCGGCTTTTCAAAATATTTAAATCCGTTGAGACGCGGCGTAATCCAATCGCCGGAGTTGAGCATCTCCCTTGCGATTTCAGCGTAACGTCCTTCGTCCGGTTCTATCAGGTCACGGTAACCCAGTAAAAGAAACCATATAAATCCGGCAGCAACAATTATTGCTCCATTAATTCCGTATTGACGGAAAGATGCTGGTGTCATGTTTTTGATATTCCTTAGGGTGCTGCCGGTCTCGGTAAATGCTGACAATGATAATACAATTTGCCGTTCAGCACACCTTTTGCCCAGTTAATCAATGGCAAACATGGCTGTAATCAATGTCTTAGATTGATTTTTTCTTGCCGGGTTCATAAGCTATCAGAGCATCTAAAATGTCGGTCCGATGGCAACGAATTACTTCTAATAGCGCTGTTTCTATAAAATGGGTCATAATTTATAAGCTTAGGGTAGAGGCCTGCATTAGGCTTTGTACCTTTTACTTTTCGTTTATCGTTTCTGATTGGGGAGATACGTTTGGAAGCAAGTTGGACTACGGGCTATAAAACGGGCCGTCGCAAGTTAATTACGGTCTTGGACAAAATGATTGCTTTGGACTTGTTAAAAACGCTGTTGGCGGTTTGGTCGGTGATTGTCGTTATTATCGTCAGCCGGCAGTTCATCAGGATTCTTGATAAGGCCATCGAGGGCCAAGTTTCCAATCAAACCTTGATGACAGTTTTAGGCCTGAAAACGATTATTGCCAGCGCCGCCTTCTTGCCTGCCGCCCTATTTATGGCTGTATTGATGGTTTTGGGCAAAATGTACAGGGACCAGGAAATGTCGGCAGTCGCTTCCGCGGGAGGCGGTGCCGGGACAATTTACCGGTCTATATTTCTGATGGTTTTTCCGATAAGCGTATTGGCGGCCGGATTATCGTTCTACGTCTCGCCCTGGGCGGAAGGCCTGATGGAGCAGCTCATGCACCAGGATAAGGAATCGGCCGATCTCAGGGGCGTTGCCGCAGGGAAGTTTAGTGAATACAGCCAGGGAGACCTGGTTTTTTATGTAGAAAAGATCGATGACGATAAAACCATGCATCAGGTTTTTGTTCAGCATAGGCAGGGAAATCGTTTGGCGATCATTAATGCCGAACTGGGCAGGATGAGGGAGTTACCTGACGGGCGTTATATCGTTTTGGAAAACGGCGAGCGGATACAGGGACAACCGGGAACTGTAAATTATGTGCTTGAACAATTTTCCGAATATGCAGTAAGGATGGATAACAAAGAATCAGCCGCTACTTTGGGCAAGGAATCGGTCGCCAGCGATACTTTGGCGAGTTCCGGCCAAGCAACCGATATTGCCGAATTACAGCGCCGGCTGTCGATACCCATGGGCATAATGTTGCTTAGCTTTATTGCCGTGCCGTTGGCGCAAATGTCGCCTCGAGGCGGTGTTTACGGAAACATGCTGGTTGGCTTTTTAATCTATTTTAGTTACGGCAATCTTATTCGCGTCAGTCAAAGTTGGGTTATGAACCAAACTATTCCGGCATGGCTAGGCGTTTTTGGCGTCAATACACTGTTATTGTTGATAGGCAGTGTTTTATTGGCAAGATTATACGGATGGCAATGGCTGGTTATGAAGATAAGGGAAATGGTGGCTAAGTGAATGTATTAACGGGCTATATAGTCAGGGAAATATTAAAGGGTTCTTTAATCGCGGCTTTATTACTATTAACTTTATTCAATTTATTTACTTTCAGCGATCAGCTAAAGGATCTGGGCAAAGGACATTACGGTTTAACGGAAATTTTCTATTATTTGGCGCTGACTTCCCCTTCCGTTTTTTATGATTTGATGCCGGCGGCTGCTTTGTTAGGCAGTTTGTTCATATTGGGTGCAATGGGCAATAATCGCGAACTTATTGCGATGCGGGCAGCCGGTTTATCGGTTTTAGGGATTATTAGAGCGGTTATGGTGGCCGGCGCCATTTTAGTCGCCATTTCTATATTAGTTGGTGAATTTGTTGCGCCGACAGCCGAGCGCTCGGCGCAAATGGTTAAGGTTAACGCCGTGGATGCAGGCAAGGTGGTCATGAATGCCAAATACGGACTCTGGCTGCGTGAAGACAAAAAATTCATTAATGTACGGAAAATACAGGATGACGGCAGTCTGGCCGACATCAGCATTTATGAGCTGGACGATCAACGGCATTTACGTTATTCAATGCATGCGGAAAAAGCGACTTTTCAAGGTAATCAGCAATGGAAATTAGAGCAAATCAAGCGCTCGGATGTTTCTATAGACCAGATTACAGCGACGGCTCAAAACGATCAAATATGGCAATCGGCCGTTGCTCCGGATTTATTGGAGATTGTGGTGGTCAGCCCGAATGATTTATCCATGTACGACTTGGCAATGTATATTGATTTTTTAAAGGATAATCATCAAAAATCTCACGATTTTGAACTGGCTTTTTGGGGGCGGGTGGTCAATCCCCTGGTTGTTTTTGTGATGTTGTTGGTGTCCGCGCCTTTTGTTATCGGCGTTAAACGCGGCATCAATGTGGGCGGCAGGATGATGATAGGCGTCGTCATCGGCATGGGATTTAATATTATCGATAAAATCGTCGGACATATGGGATTGATCTATGATCTTAATCCGCCGCTAATGGCGATCACGCCCAGTTTGATTGTATTGGTTTTGGCGCTGTTTGCGTTGAACCGGGTGCAAGCGTGATTCAGGGCCGTACAAAGCGGGCTTTATGCAGCAGGTAAATGGACAAGTCGAGGTTAAGGTGGCAATTAGAAAATTTAACGATAAACAACCCAAAATAGGCCGATCGGTTTTTATAGACGACAGTGCGGTGGTGATTGGCGACGTTACCTTGGGTGACGATGTGTCTATATGGCCTACCACAGTGGTTAGAGGCGATGTTGAAAGCATCACTATCGGCGACGGCGCCAATGTTCAGGACGGTTCCGTATTGCATGTCACTCACGCCGGAAAATATACGGCTCAAGGCTATCCCTTAATAATAGGCAAGGGCGTTACGATAGGGCACCGGGCAGTCGTTCATGCCTGCACCGTCGGCGATTATTGCCTGATCGGGATAGGGGCGATTATTATGGATGGCGCCGTTGTTGAAGATTACGTGATGCTGGGCGCCGGCGCACTGGTGCCGCCGGGGAAAAAGCTGGACAGCGGTTATCTTTATGTGGGCGCGCCTGCCAAACAGGCCAGGCCTTTAAAAGAGTCGGAAAAAGAGTTTTTGGAATATTCTTCCCGGCAATATATTCAGTTGAAAAATGAATATTTAAAGGGAACTGATAATTCCGAATAGAAAAATGGAACACGGATGACGCGGATTGGACGGATCTAAACGGATTTTTTAAAGTCGGAGCAAAAGGTTGGCATGTGCTTTTAAATTATTCCGGTCGAGCGAGGTTTATATTCGCCCGCACCTATTAGATTTGAGAACATCTGAAGCGTCCCGACCAGCATATTTATAGCTTTCAGCCAATTAGCCCATACAGCGTATCTCGCACGGCTAAATATCAAATCCGTAAAATCAGTGCGTATCCGTCCAATCCGCGTCGCCTAGAGGCGCCTACTTTTGGCATCCGTGTTCTATTATTTAGATCAAAGCTGCCGTTCCGCATTCAATAATTCAATAACCGGCCGGGTTTTGGGGCGAACGCCACGCCAGATAAAAAAAGCTTCGGCCGCTTGCTCAACCAGCATACCCAAACCATCCAGGCTTTTCGCCGCATGATTTTCCAGTCCCCAGCGCACAAAAGTTGTCGGCTCATTGGCATAGGCGAGGTCGTAACATACGCCGCCGGGAGCCAGTAAATCAGCCGGCAATGGCGGTAATTGATCGCTCAAACTGGCCGATGTCGCGTTTAAAATCAAATCGAATTGCCGAGTTTTTAAAGTATCGAAGCCGCAGCCGGTGACGGAACCTCTACCGTGAAATTCAGTTGCCAGCTTGACCGCCTTGTCAACGGTGCGGTTGGCAATAACAAGGGTTTGCGGTGATTGCTCAAGAATCGGGGCTATGATGCCGCGGCTGGCGCCTCCGGCCCCCAGAATCAGTATGCGTATGCCCGATAAGATAATGGCATGGTTGGTGACCAAGTCTGTCACCAGGCCTATGCCGTCGGTGTTATCGCCCAGGATAGAGCCGTCGGCTTGGAGCGCGAGCGTGTTGACCGCTTTGCTCAGTTGGGCGCGTTCGGTTTTATTGTCGGCATAGCTCCAGGCGAGTTCTTTCAGCGGCACGGTGCAGTTTAAGCCTTTGCCGCCTTCATTAAAAAACTTCTCAGCAGCGGTCGAGAATTGTTCCGCAGGAACATCTTGCGCCGTATATTCAAGCGCTTGTCCGGTTTGTTCGGCAAAAAGACGATGGATGCGTGGCGATTTGCTGTGTTTGATCGGATGACCGAACACCGCATAGCGGTCTATTAAAGTCATAATTGTGCTTTTCTCTCCAGCCATAATTCCCATGCAACAGTCACTGAGACGATCAAAACGGCGATGCCTAATTCTATCCATAAAAAGTGCGGCGTATACACCGAAACAACTGCGGCAACCCCCAGGAAAAGACCGACCAGACTAAAGCGCCAGCCTACCCGCAGGCCGTCAAGTATCGTTGACAGCGATAAAATCAACAGGATGATTAGTCCGGCATCTTCTTCGGCTATCCGTCCTGATTGATGTATTAAAAACGCCCCGCCGACGACCAGTAACGATGTGGCCCAGTGCATCGACTGTTCCCGGAGTATTATCTTGAAATCATCGGCACGATGCTTGGATTGTACCCAGCCGATAACCATTGCAAACAAGCCGAACAGCAGCATCATAATGAGCCAGTAGCCATAGCCGTCGGCCGGGGAAAAATCCATAATCCCAATGCCGACTAGCGACAGGATTAACAGTAAAACCAGAATGGCTTCCTCAATGTGAAATCTTCTTTTTTCGGCAATTAGAATCTCTTCTGACATGAAACAGCCCCACTTCATTTTATTAGATTATGGATTATTTAAAAAACGCATTTAATCTTGCAACCACTGGGCTACGGATTTAGCGTAATAGGTCAGGATGGCATCGCTACCGGCACGCTTGAAGGCCAGCAGGGATTCCAGTACAACTTGTTTTTCGTCCAGCCAGCCGTTCATCGACGCAGCTTTGAGCATCGCGTATTCGCCGCTGACCTGATAGGCAAATGTCGGTACGCCGTATTGATCTTTTACCCGGCGGATGATGTCCAGATATGGCATGCCGGGCTTGACCATGACCATATCCGCGCCTTCCTGCAAATCCAGCTGTATTTCGCGCATGGCTTCGTCCGAATTGGCCGGGTCCATTTGGTAGCTGTATTTGTTGCCTTTGCCTAGCGTTCCGGCGGAACCTACCGCATCCCTGAACGGGCCGTAAAAGCTGGATGCGTATTTAGCGGAATAAGCCAGGATCAGCGTGTTGATATGGTTTTGCGCTTCCAGCGCTTGTCTTATCGCGCCGATGCGGCCGTCCATCATGTCCGACGGAGCGACAATATCGGCTCCGGCTTCGGCATGGGACAGCGCTTGCTTGACCAATACCTCAATGGTTTCGTCATTCATTACGTAGCCGTCGGCATTGATCAAGCCATCCTGTCCGTGTGTCGTGAAAGGGTCCAGCGCGACATCGGTAATAATGCCCAAGTCGGGAACGGCTTGTTTTAAAGCTCTTACGCTACGCTGGATCAGGCCGTCAGGATTATAGGCTTCGGCTGCCTGTGCCGATTTTTTATCGGCGGACGTTACCGGAAACAGTGCAATGGCGGGGATACCCAAATTATAAAGTTCATGCGCTTCCGCCAGCAGCAAATCCAGCGACAATCTTTCCACCCCCGGCATGGATAAGATAACTTGCCGTTGGTTCGAGCCTTCAGTGACAAACATCGGGTAAATCAGGTCATCGACAGATAAACGGTTTTCGCGCATTAAGCGGCGGGAAAAATCGTTATAACGCATTCTTCTCATGCGTGTTTGAGGGAAATTGATGTTATTATGTGTCATCTGATCCTTAGCGCTAAGGGTTTGGGAATACCGAAATTTTTTGCTTTAAGTCATTAAATTTAAGGTTTAAAGTTTTACGCGGTTTATTGTATCAGGGAAATTAGCACACTGATATTTGAACATAAAATGCACGCCTAGCTTAATTTTAGAGGGTTTTATGAAAGCTAAACAAGTTACGATAATCGGTTTATTTGCAGTATTACTCGGTTTGATGTCCGTTACTAATGTCATCGCGGCTGATTTGTTGCCTCCGCAACAAGCAATACAAACAGCTTCGGCAAAATTACAGGAAAGACTGCAAGATAAATCATTTACCAAAGATTTTGCCAAAATCACAGAATTCGTTAACGAAGTTATTTATCCGCATACCGATTTCGACAAAATTTCGGAGTTAGTTTTAGGCAAAATCTGGAAGACTGCGACTAATGATGAACGCGAGCGTTTTAAACATGAATTCCAAACATTGCTGGTAAGAACCTATTCCCGCGCTTTTGTAGAATTCAATGATTGGTCGGTCCGTTTCCTGCCTCTTGAAATGGCCAGCGATGAGAAAAAAGTTGTTGTAAAAACCGAGGTTTTACAACCCGGCATTCAGCCTATCGGCGTTAGTTACCGAATGTTGCTGAGTGACGGCGAATGGAAAGCCTACGACATTATGATTGAAGGCGTCAGTTTGGTGACCAACTATCGCAGCACTTTCACCAATGAAATTCAAACCAAAGGCTCATTAAATGCGGTTATTGACGGATTGGTCAAGCGCAATGCCGAAGCGCTGGCGGCAAAGCCGGCGGCTAATTCCTAAAGTATTGGCGGCAACCCGATACGAAGTTTGCCTCGAAATACCCTATAGACCCAAGGACGGCCGATTATGAAGGCCGTCCTTATTAATCTCCCTGCCATCTCACCCAGCGCGGTTTTTGCTCTTTAGTCCATGAATTCCCCGAAAGACTCCATTTATGCCAGCCCTGTTGGCGAAGTAGGCGCTTTTAAATTTGATGAAACAGTAGTCCGTGTCTTTCCCGACATGATTCAACGATCCGTTCCCGGTTATAGCGCGATCATTTCAGCGATCGGCTTGTTGGCAGGACGTTTTGCCCATGAACATAGCGTCTGTTACGATCTGGGCTGTTCTTTGGGCGCTGCGACCTTGTCGATGCGCCACCAGATTAAAGCCGAAAACTGCCGCATCGTTGCGGTCGATAATTCCCCTGCGATGGTGACGCGGTTTCAGGAAGTGTTGCAAAAAGACCAAGCGCCGCTTGCAGTCGAGGCGCTGTGCGCCGACATTCGTGAAGTCGCCATTGAGAATGCCTCGGTGGTGGTTTTGAACTTTACCCTACAGTTTATCCCGCTTGAAGACCGGATCGGTCTGTTGCAAAAAATCTATCAAGGGCTTTTACCCGGCGGCATTTTAATTTTGTCGGAGAAACTCAAATTCGACGACGACCGGCAGCAGGAATTGCAAACGCAAATGCATCACGCCTTTAAAAAAGCCCAAGGTTACAGCGACTTGGAAATCAGCCAGAAGCGCACAGCGCTGGAAAATGTTTTGATTCCCGAAACCTTCATACAGCATCAGAGCCGCTTGCGCCAAGCCGGCTTCAGCAGCGCTGAAGTCTGGTTTCAATACTTCAATTTCGCCTCCATCATTGCCTTGAAATGATCGATTATCAACCTTTATACGACGCATTGACCGAGGCAAAAGCCGATGCTTGGGTAAAGCTATTGCCGCAGCAGCTTGAACGCGGTTTCGACCCGGCCAGGCATGGCAATTTAGCGCAGTGGCAGGCGTTGGTCGACAGCATACCGGAATTTCCGGCTTCACAGCGTGTGCCGGATGCGGATGCAGTACAGATAGGCGATTCGAACGATTTGACCGAACTTGCGAAAATACATCTTGAAAGCCAGTTAAAAACCCTGTGTCCCTGGCGTAAAGGTCCGTACGATTTGTTCGGCATCAACATTGATACCGAATGGCGCTCGGATTGGAAATGGGATCGGCTGAAAAACCATATCGCGCCGCTAGAGCATCGCCTGGTGCTGGATGTCGGTTGCGGTAACGGCTATCACTGCTGGCGTATGCTCGGAGCCGGAGCGAAAACAGTCGTCGGCATCGATCCCTTGATGCTCAATGTGATGCAGTTCCAGCTGGTCAGGAAGTTGTACGGCGAAGCCCCGGTCTACGTCTTGCCGATGGGCATAGAGGAACTGCCTTGCGATTTGAAGGCATTCGATACGGTGTTCTCGATGGGCGTACTCTACCATCGCCGTTCGCCTATCGATCATTTAATGGAACTAAGAGGCTGCCTGAAACCCGGCGGTGAGCTGGTGCTGGAAACTTTGATTATCGACGGCGGTTTAGGCCAGGTATTAATGCCGGAAGATCGTTATGCCAGAATGCGCAACGTCTGGTTTTTGCCTAGCTGCGATACCTTGATCGGCTGGTTAAAGCGCTGCGGATTTAAAAATATCCGCGTGGCCGATGTCACCGTAACCAGTATTGAAGAACAGCGGACTACGGAATGGATGACGTTTAATTCATTGAAAAATTTTTTAGATGCCGATAATCCGCAACTGACTTGCGAAGGACTGCCGGCTCCGAAACGGGCTGTTGTTATTGCCAATGCCGCTTAGAGGCGGAAGTTTAAGAGATAAAACTACGAGCAACACGAATTTATGTAGGGGGGGCGCATTGCGCCCCTTTTCTTTGAAATGGATTTATTCATAATCGCTGTCTTGAAAGTAGCCCGTTAGACCTTCCGGGGTTTCAAAAACCTGGACGGTCTTTCTGTAAGCCGAAGCCTCTTTTTTGCGAAAAGAAACCTTATGTTTGCTACCGTACAGAGTGTATTTGATATTGTTGTTAATCTGTTTCTATTCATACAAAGACAGAACCGCGCCAGCAGGGCATAAGGACATCTGTTAGGCCGGGCGGTGCGTCTTATTCGTCCCTACATTTTTTCTTAACTTAATGGCAGTGACACGATTAGGTGAGATTTTTCCGGCCGCCGAAAGCCCTAACAGTGAAGTGAGAGCAGAGAAAAACTGAACATGCGAACAGAGACTTTTCTATTTACTCCTCAGGACGTTGTCTATACTGGCGTTTTCCGTTCTTCGATAGCTCTGGATAGAGCAATCGCTTGTGCGGTAACGCAACTTATAGGCTTGCAAAAAGAACAAGGTTACTGGCTATTCGAGCTTGAAGCCGATTGCACGATTCCGTCGGAATATGTCTTGATGATGCATTACATGGGCGAAATCGACGAAGCGCTTCAAGCTAAGATCGCCAATTTTCTCCGAACACAGCAAAGTATGGACGGCAGCTATCCTCTGTATAAAGGCGGCGCCGGTGATATTAGCTGTACCATCAAAGCCTATTACGCGATGAAAATGGCCGGCGATTCTATCCAGGCGGAACATATGGAAAAAGCCCGCGAATGGATAATGGCCCAGGGTGGCGCTGCCAGGGCTAACGTTTTCACCCGCATCATGCTGGCCATATTTGAGCAGATGCCTTGGCGCGGAGTGCCTTTCATGCCGGTGGAAATCATGCTGCTGCCCAAGTGGTTCCCATTTCACCTGAATAAAATAGCCTATTGGTCGCGAGCCGTGATGGTCCCGTTGCTGATTTTATATACTTACAAGGTCAAAGCCTGCAACCCTTACAAAATAGGTGTCGCCGAACTATTTGTTACCCCGCCGGATAAAGAAAAAAACTACTTCTCCCATGTCAAAACGCCGATAGGCAAAACTGTCTTGCTTCTGGAGCATATCGGACGCTTGGTCGAGCCGTTGATTCCGAACTTTATCCGCAGGAAAGCCACCGAGAAAGCCCGTGATTGGTGCATGGAAAGATTAAACGGTTACGATGGCTTGGGGGCAATTTTTACCGCTATGGTCAACGTCTATGAGGCGATGGATTGCCTGGGGATTCCTGCCGACAATGAACAGCGGCGGATAGCCAGAGCCGCTATCGATCGTTTGTTAGTCATTAAAGAGGATATAGCCTACTGCCAGCCCTGCGTTTCCCCGGTTTGGGATACCGGTCTGACGGTTTTAGCCTTGCAGGAAATCGGCCGTTATCAATGCGATCCGCGTACCCGGCAAGCGCTTGGTTCAGCGTTGCAATGGCTGGCCGATAAGCAACTGAAGGTCGAACCGGGCGATTGGCAGATCCAGCGTCCGGATTTGCCGGGCGGCGGCTGGGCTTTCCAGTTCGGCAACAGCTATTATCCCGACGTCGACGATACGGCGGTGGCGGCTCTAGCCTTGATTCAGGCCGATGATTCGAAGTTTTCCGAAAATATTGAGCGGGCAGGCCGCTGGATTGCGGGCATGCAATCCGGTAATGGCGGCTACGGCGCTTTTGACGCCGACAACACGCATTACTATCTGAACTACATTCCGTTCGCCGACCATGGCGCTTTACTCGATCCGCCGACTGCCGATGTCAGCGGACGCTGTATTATGCTTTTGGGCAAGCTTGTTAACCGGCATCCGGAATATAAAACGGTTATCGATAAATGCATCGATTATTTGCGCAAGCAGCAGGAACAGGATGGCTGCTGGTTCGGCCGTTGGGGCACTAATTACATATACGGCACCTGGTCCGTGCTGGCCGGTTTTGAAGCCGCAGGCGTTGCCAGGCACGATCCCAGCATTCGTAAAGCCGTAGCTTGGCTGAAATCCAAACAACGCGACGACGGCGGTTGGGGCGAGGGTAATTACAGTTATCACGATGACAAAAGCCGTGGCGAATCCGACATTAGTACGGCTTTCCAAACTTCGATTGCGCTGTTGGCGTTACTATCGGCCGGCGAAATTGGCTGCTCCCAGGTTGAGGCCGGAGTGACTTATCTATTGGAAAACCAGCAGGCTGACGGACATTGGCGCGATGAGGGCTTCAACGCGCCCGGTTTTCCGAAAGTTTTTTACCTGAAATACCACGGATACGATAAATTTTTTCCGCTCTGGGCATTGGCACGCTATCGCAATGAACGCTTGCTCTTCGATGCCGACACCGGTGTGGATTCGGGGTCAGATTTTCAGCGCCTCGGGTAGGAAAAATTCACTAACCAGCATTGGCCGGTGCGCTATCGCATAGACGGTTCTTCTACCCCGGATCGGCTGGTCGATATTAGCTTCGGTTATCGCCGATTGCGTCCATGCCGGCGGATCGATCAAGGTCACATCCATCTCGATGCGTTCCAGTTTAGGATAGGAAAAAATCACTTCTCCCAACGGGCGATTGCCCAGATGGGCCAAGTTACGTTTAGCCCCTTTGATGGTTTTCGCCGGGATGATGGTTCTGGCTAAAATCAGCGGCTTGCCGTCGGCATGGAGCAAGACTTCGCGGATCAGGCTGTACCTGTTTTCACGCAATTTAAGCAGCCTGCGCTCGCTTAAAAACGGCGTATTCCATTGTTGCAGCAGGATTTTAACGCCAATCGCATCGCCGTAATAATCGCGCAGGCGCTGAGTCAGCGATCCCGGTTCATAAGTCCATGACTGGACGTTTTCAGGCAGGGTGTGGCAAGTGCCGGGCCGGTTTTCCAACCATAAGGGTTCCCGGTTAAATAAAAAACTTTTATTGCTCAATTGATTAAACCTCTGAATATGCGGTGGATGCACCCAGCCAGCGGTCGCATAAGGCCTGGACGGCTTCGGGCGAGTGAATAAAAAAAGCGTCGCCGATGTGCTGAACGGCGGCCAGCACATCGGCATCCCTGGCCAAGTCGGCAATTCTAAACTGCATCTGTCCGGTTTGACGGGTACCCATGACTTCGCCGGGGCCGCGCAATTCCAGGTCTTTTTCGGCAATCACAAAACCGTCGTTACTGTCCCGTAACACGCCCAAGCGATGGCGGGCGGTATCGGATAACGGCGCTTGATACATCAGCAGGCAATAGCTGTCGTCACTGCCGCGGCCGACCCGGCCGCGTAATTGATGCAGTTGCGACAGGCCGAGGCGTTCCGGATTTTCGATGATTATTAATCCGGCATTGGGTACATCGACGCCGACTTCAATAACGGTCGTGGCGACCAGTAAATCAATGCGATGGTTTTTAAAGTCCTGCATGACCGCGTCTTTTTCGGCTGATTTCATGCGTCCGTGGATCAGCGCAACGCGTACATTCGGCAAGGCTTGTGTCAATGTTTCCGCTGTTTTTTCGGCGGCTTCGCATTGTAAAACTTCCGATTCTTCAATTAGTGTACAGACCCAATAAACTTGTCTTTTTTTGCCGACCCAACTGTTAATCCGTTCGATCACATCGGCGCGCCGCTCGGCCGGAATCACGCTGGTGACGATCGGTTTCCTGCCCGGCGGCAACTCGTCGATAATGGATAGGTCCAGGTCGGAATATTGCAGCATCGCCAAGGTGCGGGGAATCGGCGTGGCGGTCATTACTAACTGGTGCGGCCTGATGCCTGACTGTTGGCCTTTTTCCCGGAGCGCCAGCCGTTGATGCACGCCGAAACGGTGCTGCTCATCGATAATGATCAGGCCGAGGCGGTGGAAGTTCACGCTGTCCTGAAATAACGCATGAGTGCCGATGACAATGCCGGCCGTGCCGTCTTCCAGCGCTTGTAAAACGGCTTTCCTGGCGTTGCCTTTGAGTTGTCCGGTCAAGTAGGCCACCTGGGTCTCAAAGCCGCTAAACCACGCGCTGAAATTGCGGAAGTGTTGTTCCGCCAATAACTCGGTCGGCGCCATCACCGCAACTTGATAACCCGCGGTTAACGCCAGCAATGCCGCGTAGGCGGAGACTACGGTTTTACCGGAGCCGACATCGCCCTGTACCAGGCGCATCATCGGGTGTGGCAACGCGCAATCGGCCTCAATTTCCGCGATAACCCGTTGTTGCGCGCCGGTCAGTTTAAACGGCAGGGAGCGGATGAAATGTTCAGTGGCGGCTTTTTCGGCCGCGCCTACAGCGAACGAGGGTGCTTGCCAGGCTTTGGTTTTATTCCGGGTTGCCCGGAGGCTTAAGTAATGCGCCAGCAGTTCTTCAAAAGCCAGCCGTTTGAGCGCGGGCACGCTGCCGTTTTGCAAGGCTTCAATCGATATCGATTCATCCGGCGCATGCAGGGTTTGGATTGCATCGGCCAGGGCAGGGTAGCGGTATTGTTTTAGGATTGACTCGGGTATCCAGTCGGGCAGCAACTCGGGCGCCTGGCTGCATAAATCTAAAGCCTGTTTGACCGCCTTGCGTATCACATTTTGGCTAAGGCCTTCGGTCAGCGGATAAACAGGCGTCAAGCGCGTTTCGGTAACGCAATCGTCAAGGCCGGCGATGACCTTGTATTCGGGATGGATCATTTCCAGCCCGGCAAATCCGTAGCGCACCTCGGCAAAACAGCTGATAGCGGTGCCGGGTTTCAGCGCATTATGCTGGCTGGCGCTAAAGTGGAAAAACCGCAGGTTGATGAAGCCGGTGCTGTCGCTGATCCGGCAGATCAGGCTTTTCCGGCCTTTGGGTAAAACATCGATAAACTCGACTTTACCGGCGATCAGTACGGACATGCCCGGTTTTAGGGCGCGGATCGGATAAACGCGGGTGCGGTCTTCGTAACGCAGGGGCAGGTGGAAGATTAAGTCCTGAAGCGTGCAAAGGCCGAGTTTTTGCAGACGGTTTGCGCTTTGCGCGCCTATTCCTGTCAATATACCGACTGGTTGATGAAGGGCATTCGGGGTTCTCATGCGACTATCTGGAGCAGTTAGAGAAATGGAACACGGATGACACGGATTGGACGGATTCAAACGGATTTTTAAGTAGTTGCCTTTCAATCCGTGATTATCAGTCAAATCCGTGTCATCTGTGTTCTATTGCCAATACAATAAAGCCAATCATCAAGCCGGATATTCCTGCGGCTGTAAAACCATAATCGCATCCATTTCCACATCTGCGCCTTTAGGCAAAGCGGCAACGCCGATAGCGGCGCGTGCGGGATAGGGTTCATGGAAATAACGCCCCATGATTTCGTTGACTAACGGGAAATGCGACAAATCGGTTAAAAAAACGTTCAACTTGACGACGTCCGAAAAATCGCCGCCCGCCGCTTCGGCAACCGCTTGCAGATTATCGAACACCTGGGTGATTTGCGCGCTTATATCGCCTTCAATAATGGTCATGGTTTCAGGTACCAAAGGGATTTGCCCTGAAAGATAAACGGTGCGGTCAACCTTGACCGCTTGCGAATAGGTGCCGATGGCTTGCGGCGCTTTATCGGCCCGGATGATTTGTTTGTCCATTTTTGATCCTTTATGCTTTAACGCGGGTAAGTTTTAAAACAATTGAAAGCTCTTTCAGGCGGCGCATGATTTTGGCTAAATGCACCCGGTCTTTGACGGTGAGGGTGATTAAGTCGACGCTAATGCGGTCGTCCTGATCGACGACGGTGACGTTTTCAATATTGGAATTCTGTTCGGAAATCGTCGAGGCGATGGTCGCCAAGGAACCGCGTTGATTGAGCACCTCTATGCGAATTTCAACCGGGAAATCGCCGGCGGCGTCCTGGCTCCATTCGACGTCGAGCCAGTTGGTCTGTTTTTTCCTGACCACGCTGCTGTTGCGGCATTCGTGGTGATGCACGACGATGCCTTTGCCGGGGTTGAAATAGCCGATGATCGAATCGCCCGGAATCGGCCGGCAACATTTCGCCAGCGTAATGACCATGCCTTCGGTGCCTTTTATGATCAGCGGTTTTTTCTGGTTTTGCTCCGTATCGTTCAGTTTGATCGATGCATTCATGTCGTCTTGGGCGATGCGCTTGGCGACCAGAAACGGCATCTTGTTGCCCAGCCCGATGTCTTCAAGCAACTCATCCAGCGATTGGTTGGACATGACTTGGAGCAAGGCTTGTATTTTGGCTTTGTCGATGTTTTCCAGGTGCAAATGCATGGCTGACAGCTCTTTTTCCAATAAACGCCGGCCCAGGTTAATCGCTTCCTGCTGTTTAAAGTGTTTCAGGTAGTTGCGGATGCCGGAGCGGGCTTTGGCGGTAATCACATAATTGAGCCAAAGCGGATTGGGTCTGGCCCATGATGCGGTAATGACTTCGACGGTGACGCCGTTTTCCAGTTTGGTTTGCAGCGGCACCAGCTGCTTGTCGATTCTGGCCGAAACGCAGGCATTGCCCAGGTCGGTATGCACCGCGTAGGCAAAATCGATAATGGTCGCGCCGCGCGGCAGTTTAATAATCGAACCCTGCGGCGTGAAGACAAATACTTCCTGCGGGAACAGGTCCACCTTCAGGTTATCGATAAATTCCAGCGAGTCGCCGGCGGATTTTTGGATTTCCAGCAAATCGCGCAGCCATTCGTTGGCGCGATCCTGGAATGTTTCGGTTTTATCGTCATCGGATTTATACAGCCAATGCGCGGCAATGCCGGATTCGGACATGCGGTGCATTTCATGGGTCCTGATCTGAATCTCGATGGGTACGCCGTAAGGCCCCATCAATATCGAATGCAAGGACTGGTAGCCGTTGGCCTTGGGCAGCGCGATATAATCCTTGAAGCGTCCGGGAATCGGTTTGTACAGGTTATGCATGACGCCGAGGACGCGGTAACAGGTATCGACATCGTCGCAAAAAATCCTGAACGCATAGACATCGAAAATATCGGCCAGGGAAATCTTTTTATTGAGCATTTTCTTATAAATGCTGTAAAGATTTTTTTCCCGTCCGGCAACGTCGCATTTAAGACAAGCTTGCTGCAGGCGATTTTTTATAGAGTTTTCTATGACGTCGACAATTTTACGGCGGTTACCGCGCGCTTTTTTTACCGCATTATTTAAAACTGCGTAGCGCATCGGGTACATCGCCTCAAAACTCAGCGCTTCGAGTTTTTGCCGGATACTGTTCATGCCCAGCCGATTGGCGATTGGGGCGTAAATATCCAGGGTTTCGCGGGCAATGCGGCGTTTTTTGGCCGCCGGCATGGAGCCGAGCGTCTGCATGTTATGCAGACGGTCAGCCAGTTTGACGATGATGACGCGCAAATCCTTGGCCATGGCCAGAAACATCTTGCGCACATTTTCCGCTTGCGCTTCGGCATGCGATTTGCTGCCGATTTTGCTTAATTTGGTAACCCCATCGACCAATTCGGCGACTTCCGTGCTGAATTGTTCAGCCAGTTCTTTTTTACTGACCGGGGTATCTTCAATCACATCATGGAGGATTGCCGCCATGATGCCGTTGGCGTCCATGCGCATTTCAGCAAGGCTGATAGCGACGGAAACAGGATGGCAAATATAGGCTTCGCCGCTTTTACGAAATTGACCTTCATGAGCGGCCGCGCCGACTTCATAAGCCCGGACGCATTGATCGATCTGGTTTTGCTCCAGATAGCCGGACAAGGTCGTGCATAAACGCCGGATCAGTTTGTCCTGAGGGCGTTCCAGCTCAATTGTGTCGGCGGCTATTTCCAGCATAGGTGCTACGAATTAAAACATCGGGGTAGGGTGATGCTCATGGGCTTCGCCGGCGCGATGCAGGGCGTTGATGTTTTCAGGCGAAACATGACCCGCCGCAATTTCGCGTAACGCGACAACGGTATCTTTATCTTTGCCGCGCGGGACAAATTCATTTGCACCGTGGTGAAGCTGGCGCGCCCTGGCGCTGGCTAATAAAACCAGCTTGAAACGGTTTTCAATATGTTCTAAACAATCTTCGATAGTGACTCGGGCCATTTTTAATCCTGACTTGTTGAGGTTTGTTTTTTCGTGGCTATTCAGGCTATGAATAGATATGGACCACGGATGATACTGATTAGACGGATTTAAACGGATTTTTGCCTGCGTTTATCCGTTAAATCCGTGTCATCCGTGGCTTATGTCTTTAAATCGGTTTCCTTAAGCGCGTGATTTTAACACAGAAACGGCCGGAAGTTCTTTGCCTTCAAGGAATTCAAGGAAAGCGCCGCCGCCGGTCGAGGTGTAAGACACGTCGTCGTTAATGCCGTATTTGTCGATAGCCGCCAGGGTATCGCCGCCGCCTGCAATTGAGAAGGCCTTGCTTTCGGCGATTGCTGTCGCCAATGCTTTGGTGCCGCCGCCGAACTGGTCGAATTCAAATACGCCGACCGGGCCGTTCCAAACGATGGTGCCGGCGGTTTTTAAAATTTCGGCATATTGTTTTGCGGTTTCGGGGCCTATATCCATAATCATGTCATCGGCTTCGACATCGGTGACTTTTTTAACAGTGGCAACGGCGGTTTCGGAAAATTCCTTGGCGCAAACCACATCGACAGGAACCGGAATATCGGAACCGTTGCTTTTGGCCGCCGCCATCAAGCGTTTGGCTTCATCGATCAGGTCGGCTTCATACAGCGATTTGCCGACAGGGAAACCGGCTGCCGCAATAAAAGTGTTGGCGATGCCGCCGCCGACGATTAACTGGTCGACCTTTTCCGACAGGGACTCTAAAACCGTCAATTTGGTGGATACTTTGGAACCGCCGACAATCGCGACCAACGGCTTGGTTGGCGTTTCCAGGGCTTTGCCCAATGCGTCGAGTTCGCTGGCTAATAAAGGTCCCGCGCAAGCAATCGGTGCAAATTTAGCTACGCTGTGGGTTGATGACTGCGCTCTGTGCGCGGTGCCGAAAGCGTCCATCACAAATACGTCGCAAAGAGCCGCCATTTTTTTGCCCAAGTCATCGTTGTTTTTGCCTTCGCCGGCGTTAAAACGCACATTTTCGCATAGCACGACTTCGCCCGGCTGAATGGCGATACCGTCGATCCAGTCCTTTTCCAGTCTGACCGGCTTGCCCAGTAGCTCGGATAAACGCTCGGCGACCGGTTTCAATGAAGATTCTTCGTCGTATTGGCCTTCGACAGGACGGCCCAGATGCGACATCACCATAACCGCCGCGCCTGCCGCCAAGGCTTTTTCAATGGTCGGTACGCTGGCTTGGATACGAATGTCGCTAGTCACTTTGCCGTTTTTTACCGGTACATTCAGATCCTGACGGATTAACACGCGTTTGCCCGATAAGTCCAGATCTACCATTCTTTTAATTGACATATTTTGTTCTCATTGTTGTGGGTTGATTTTTTAATGGAACACAGATGAGACGGATTTAAACGGATTTTTTATCCGTGATGATCAGTCATATCCGTGCCATCCGTGTTCGATTTGTTTTTCAGGGTTAACTTACTTCCATTTGATCGAGCAGCCGATGCTGTTGATTTGTTCTTTGGGACCATGGCCGGTTTCGGCAATCAGTTTCATCGCTTCGAATAATTCCCGTTTGGCGCCTTCGGGAGCGGTTTCCTTGCGGCTGGCGTCAAGCCGGCCCCGATATTGCAGCTCATAGTCGGCATTATAGCCAAAAAAGTCCGGCGTACAGATAGCGCCGTAAGCTTTGGCGACTTGCTGCGTTTCATCGAGTAAATAAGGGAAACTGAAGTTCAATTGCGCGGACAGTTGTTTCATGTTGTCGAAAGAATCGTCAGGGTATTCGACCGTATCATTGGGCATGATCGCGACCGTTTCAATCCCAAGCGCTTTAAGCTCACGCGCGTCCCTGACAATACGCTCTTGCACGGCTTTGACATACGGGCAGTGATTGCAGATAAACATCACCAGCAGGCCGTTTTCGCCCATGCACTGTTGCAGCGTCCAAGTGCGCCCGTCAACGCCGGGCAATTCGAAATCGATAGCTTTTTTGCCGAAATCGCAGATCGGCGTTTCCAGTGTTACCATTTTTACACCTGTCTATTGTTGTATGAAAAGATGCAGGCTATTAATAGATAGAACACGGATGCGACGGATTCAAACGGATTTTTTATCCGTGATAATCAGTTGAATTCGTGTTCTATTTTTTCAAATCGCCAAGCAGTTGCTTTTTACTGAAATAATACGGCTGCACTGATCACAGCGGCGCTGATCAGCATAGCCCAGACCGTCCTGCGGTGATTGTTATCCATTTGCTGGCGCAACAGCATTAATTCCTTGTTTTGCATTTCCGCTTGCTGCTTTGCATGGGCGGCATTGTCCAGCGCTTTATAAATCAGCGAAGGAATTTCAGGGAACTGCTCGGCAAAGTCGGGAAGCTGTTTGATCAACTTGTCGATCTTGGCTTTGGGGCCGACGCGCTGATGAAACCATTTCTCAAGAAACGGCTTGGCGGTTTGCCATAAGTCCAGGTCAGGGTAAAGTTGGCGGCCCAGGCCTTCGATGTTGAGCAGGGTTTTTTGCAGCAATACCAGTTGCGGTTGAACGTGCATATCGAAACGGCGCGCAGTCTGGAATAAACGCAGCAGCAATTGTCCGAAAGAAATATCTTTAAGCGGTTTTTCAAAAATCGGTTCGCAAACGCTACGTATCGCGGATTCAAATTCTTCTATCCGGGTCGATTCGGCAACCCAGCCCGATTCGACGTGCATTTCGGCTACTTTGCGGTAATCGCGGTTGAAAAAAGCCAGGAAGTTTTCAGCCAGATAATGCTGGTCGGATAACGACAGCGTGCCGACGATGCCGAAATCAACAGCGATATATTGGGCCGGCAGATCGACAAAAATGTTGCCGGGATGCATGTCGGCATGAAAGAAATTATCCCTGAACACCTGGGTAAAAAAGATTTCCACGCCGCGCTCGGCGAGTAATTTAAAATCGGCGCCGCCGGCTCTAAGTTGCTCGATTTCGCCGACCGGTATGCCGCTAATACGTTCCATGACCAGCACTTTCTGGCGCGTTAAAGGCCAATGTATTTCCGGGATGTAGATAATGTCGGAGTTCTCGAAATTGCGCCGCAATTTGGCGGCATTGGCGGCTTCCCTGACCAGGTCGAGTTCATCCAATGTGGTTTTTTCAAATTCGGCAACGACATCGACAGGACGCAGCCTTCTGGCGTCGGACCAGAAGCGTTCGGCAAAACGGGCCAGTTCATAGAGCAGTCCTATGTCTGAGCGGATTCGGCTTTCTATGTCGGGACGCAGCACCTTAACGACAACGTTTTCGCCGCTGTGCAGAACGGCGGTATGTACTTGGGCGACCGACGCCGAGGCCAGCGGTTCGGCATCGAATTCGGCAAACGCCTCATTGATAGACATGCCGAGTTCTTTTTCGATAATGCCGCGGGCAATTTCACTGCTAAAAGGCGGGACTCTGTCTTGTAGCTTGACCAGTTCATCGGCGATGTCGTCGGGCAGCAAATCCCTGCGCGTCGACAACGCTTGGCCGAATTTGACATAAATAGGCCCCAAATCTTCCAGTGCGCGCCGGATCCTGGCTCCGCGGGAGTCAGATGAGTTTCTAAGCCAATAGTTGGGAGAGAAAACCGCTAAATAACGGACAGGCCGGAATAAGTGGGTTTTTAGGACAATTTCGTCCAGGCCGTGAAAAACAAGAACCCAGTTGATATGGATCAGGCGCAATAATAATTTAGGGCGAATCACGAGTTACCTTTGTTTGTAGGGTGGGCGTAACTGTTTACATAATGGAACACGGATGACACTGATTAGACGGATAATCACTGATAAAAAACACTTATTTCATAAAGTCCTGTGCAGTGTTACAGGATTGCACGGCTTTATTCCGGTCTACGCCTTAGAAGTTCTTTAGTTAGGAAAATCCGAGAACAGCAAAAATCCGTGTAAATCCGTCTAATCCGCGTCATCCGTGTTCTGTTAATCTTTCTGCAAGTTGCAAAGTCGTTCAATACGGCTTTGAAGGCGATCAAAATCGGAACGCAACTCGTCAACTTGTGCATAAAAAACATCCACTTCAGGCGCTGACGGTAAATCGCGGGTTTCTTCCTGCAAAAATTCTTTCGCATTCAGCCTGAAAGTTTCAAGCGATTCTTTGCTCCAATTTTGACCGGCACGGAAAAAATTGGCGACTTTATGCGCGATGATGTCGCCGGTGAACTGCGACAGTTTTTCTTCCAGGTCGATGTCCAGTTTGGCAAACAGTTCCTGGAATTTACGGCCGGTTTGCATATCGCCTTCAATCTTCACTTCGCCTGAAAAAACCGAACGCATCGGCGTTGAACTGAGGCCCATCAAGCCCAGCGCCCAAATCGAACCGCTCAGGCGGGTGTCGGGTTCGCCAACAAATTGATCCAGGCACTGAATGGAATCGTCCGCCGGGCACAGGTAAATAGTTTCATCAAACGGTTGGACGGTAACGGCAATGACTTTTCCGGTCAGCGGCGTTAAAAAATAGCTGCTGTCCTGGTCCAAGGCAAGATATTGATTAAGCGTGGCTTCCAGTGCGCCAATCAGCAAGGGCTTGATGGTCATGCTAGATTTTATAACCTCTATGAACGGCGACGATGCCTTGCGTCATATTGAAATATTCGCAGCGTTCCAGGCCGGCGTCTTCCATCATTTTTTTCAATTCGTCCTGTTTGGGATGCATGCGGATCGATTCGGCCAGATAACGATAGCTGTCTTCATCTTTGGCAACAACTTTACCGATCTTGGGCAGCAGGTTGAATGAGTAAAAATCGTAGACTTTTTCGGTGATTTTATCGACCGGGTGCGAAAATTCCAGCACGATCACGCGGCCGCCGGGCTTAAGCACTCGGTACATGGAGCGTAACGCGGCGTCTTTATCGGTGACATTACGCAAGCCGAAAGCAATGCAAACGCAATCGAAAGTATTGTCTTCAAAAGGCAGGCATTCGGCATTGACTTGGGCATAGCGGATATTGCCGACCAAGCCTCTGTCGATCAGCCGGTCGCGCCCGGTGCGCAGCATTTCCGAATTAATATCGGCCAGCACGATTTGGCCTTCCGCGCCGACGCGCTTTTCGAATAATGTGGTCAAGTCGCCGGTGCCGCCGGCCAGGTCAAGCACTTGATCGCCTTTACGCACATTGCTGAGTTGCACGGCAACGCGTTTCCAGATGCGGTGGATGCCCAAGGACATCAGGTCGTTCATGATGTCGTATTGTCCGGCAACGGAATCGAATACGCCGCGCACCAGATTGACTTTGTCTTCTGTAGCGACTTGTTTAAAGCCGAAATGGGTGGTATTAGTGGTCATTGTTGTACCTGTTTGTTTATTTATATTGTTCCCACGTTCCAGCGTCACTGCCATGAAGTTAAAAGGGGAAGCGTAGGGTGGATAAGCGTAGCGCATCCACCACTGAGGCTCGGTTTGGTGGATGCGCTACGCTTATCCACCCTACGGCTAAAGCTTAACTTAATGGCAGTGACGCTCCAGTGTAGGAATGCATCCTGCAACGATGCGATTAGTTTTGTAGCGGTTCTTTGCGCTTATATCCTGCGGCTTTCAGGCTCTGAAGATAATCGGCCCATAAAGTTTGGTACTCCGCACCCAATTTATACAGCAAATCCCAGGTATAAATGCCGCTGTTATGGCCGTCGCTAAATACCGGGGCGATAGCATAATTACCTATCGGCTTGATCTCTTTAATAGTGACGTCTTCCTTGCCGACTTGCAATATTTCCTGGCCGGGCGCGTGGCCTACCGCTTCCGCCGAAGGCGTATAAACACGCAGGTATTCGCCCGGTAATTTAAACACGCTACCGTCATCGAAGCTAATTTCAAGGATATTGGAAACCTGATGCAGCTTGATTTCAGTCGGGTGAGTATTGGAAGGTTTGGCAGTTAGGCGCATAAACAATATCAGGGGAAAGGCTAAGGGCTAAGGGCGGCAAGTGGGCAGAGTTTGTCTCTTGCCGCCTTATGCCTACAAAATATATCGACTCAAATCCTCGTCTTCAACAAATTCGGCCAGATGATCATCGACATAAGCGGCATCAATAAGAATCTTTTTGCCAAGAAGATCGGGCGCGGTATAGGAAATGTCTTCCAGTAACCGCTCCAGGACGGTATGCAGTCTTCTGGCGCCGATGTTTTCAGTGGTTTCGTTGACTTGCCAGCTGAATTCGGCAATACGCTTGATGCCGTCTGAAGAAAACGACAGCGACACGCCTTCAGTACCCAGCAAGGCGGTATATTGCTCGGTTAACGAAGCATCCGGCTCGGTCAGGATGCGCACGAAGTCATCGGCTGAAAGCGCGTCAAGCTCAACGCGAATAGGGAATCGGCCTTGCAGTTCGGGGATTAAGTCCGACGGTTTGGTCAGATGGAATGCGCCCGATGCAATAAACAAAATATGATCGGTTTTGATCGAACCGTACTTGGTAGTAACTGTGGTGCCTTCAACCAACGGCAGCAAGTCCCGCTGTACGCCTTCGCGGGAAACTTCGCCGCCGCCCAGTTCGGAACGTTTGCAGATTTTATCGATTTCGTCCAGAAACACGATGCCGTTTTGCTCTACGGATTCTACCGCGCGTGACCGGATGTCATCTTCATTAACCAATTTGGCCGCTTCTTCATCCTGCAAGACTTTCAGGGCTTTGCTGATGCGCATCTTACGGGAACGGGTTTTGCCCGAACCCAGGTTTTGGAACATGCCTTGCAATTGGCTGGTCATTTCTTCCATGCCGGGAGGCGCCATGATTTCAACTCCCATCGGCGCCAGATGCACGTCTATTTCGATTTCCTTGTCGTCCAGTTTGCCTTCGCGTAATTTCTTGCGCATTTTTTGCCGGGTCGATTCTTCGGTCTCGGACAGCATGCCGCCATTGGCTCTGGGCAGCAGAATATCCAGGATCCGGTCTTCGGCGGCATCGAAAGCCTTGTTTTCAACTTTGTCCATTTCCGCCGTGCGGGTCATTTTAACGGCAGTATCGACTAAATCACGGACAATGGAATCGACATCGCGGCCGACGTAGCCGACTTCGGTAAATTTGGTGGCTTCGATTTTAATAAAAGGCGCATTGGCCAGACGCGCCAAACGGCGGGCGATTTCAGTCTTGCCGACGCCGGTAGGGCCGATCATTAAAATATTTTTAGGGGTGATTTCTTCGCGCAGGGCCGAGTCGACCTGTTGGCGGCGCCAGCGGTTACGTAGCGCAATAGCGACGGAACGCTTGGCATTGGCTTGACCGACAATATGCTTGTCCAGCTCGCTTACAATCTCTCTAGGGGTCATCTCAGTCATTTGATTACTCGTTAGGTTCGGCGTCGAGTTCTTCTATACGCAAATTGTGGTTGGTATAAATACAAATATCGGCGGCTATATTCAAAGACCGTTCGACAATTTCACGGGCGCTAAGATCGGTATTTTCCAGTAATGCGCGTGCGGCCGCTTGGGCAAAAGCGCCGCCGGAGCCTATCGCCATCAAGTCGTTTTCAGGCTCGATCACATCGCCGGTACCGGAAATAATCAGAGAGGTTTTGGCATCGGCAATGGTCAGCAACGCTTCCAGTTTGCGCAAGGCGCGGTCGGTGCGCCAGTCTTTAGCCATTTCCACGGCGGCGCGGGTTAAATTGCCGCGGTGCTTTTCCAGTTTGCCTTCAAAATGCTCGAATAAAGTAAATGCGTCTGCTGTTGCACCGGCAAAACCGGCGATGACTTTATCGTGATATAAACGGCGCACCTTGCGGGCATTGCCTTTCATTACTGTATTGCCCAAGGTGACTTGACCATCGCCGCCGATTACGACTTTGTCGCCCCGGCGCACTGAAAGTATCGTTGTTCCTCTAAAACTCACGTTAATATCCTAAAATTACCAAATACATGAAAGCAATTTTACATGGTCTGAATTTAAATGTGCGAAAAAATCAGCGCAAAACCCAATCGGCATGGCGGATACGGTTTAGCCGGGATTCAGGAAAATATGCTACGCTCGGCAAAACAGTCAAAAAAAGAGGCATTCTAATGGACGCACTGAATCAAATATCGACAACGCTGGCATTAACCATGGGGCTGGCCTGGGCCAGCGGTATTAACCTGTATGCGACGCTGTTCACGCTGGGCTACCTTGCCAATACCGGTAACATCGATTTGCCGCCGGATTTGCAAATAGTCGCGAATCCGCTGGTCATGAGTGCGGCTGGATTGATGTATTTTGTCGAATTTTTTGCCGATAAAATGCCGGGCGTAGATACCGGTTGGGATGCGATACACACTTTTATCCGTATCCCGGCAGGGGCTATGCTTGCGGCCGGAGCAATCGGCGACTTGAATCCCGCCGTTGAATTGGCCGCCGCTATTGTCGGCGGCGGCTTGGCGGCAGGCTCGCACGCGACCAAAGCCGGAAGCCGGGTATTGATTAACACTTCGCCGGAACCTTTCAGCAACTGGATTGCATCGATCGGCGAAGATGCTATCGTGATAACCGGCGTCTGGGCGAGCATCAATCATCCGGTACTGTTTTTAATTGCGTTGGCAGGTTTTATCCTGTTGATGATCTGGTTGTTGCCGCGAATATGGAGCGGCATAAAAAGAGTCTTTGGTTTTATTATCAACCTGTTCAAAAGAGAAAATACCTCGGCTGAACAAAATTCGTCCCAATAAAAAACATTATTTATTGACTGGCGGCACATAATCGAGTCTAATGGCGCTCTTTTGTAGTTCCGCCCAGGTAGCTCAGTCGGTAGAGCAGAGGACTGAAAATCCTCGTGTCGACGGTTCGATTCCGCCCCTGGGCACCACTGCAAAAAAACGCAACACCTCAAAATGCCCAGGTAGCTCAGTCGGTAGAGCAGAGGACTGAAAATCCTCGTGTCGACGGTTCGATTCCGCCCCTGGGCACCATGAATACCAAAGGCTCCGATCTGATCGGGGCCTTTTTTATTTCTGCCTTCCGGTCTTCGACTCTCGCTCGCTCGCTTCGGTTCAATTCTCGCGACAGCTTCATGCAGATAACAATCGAAATTTGCACTTAAAATGATAGACCTTGCACCATGCTCGAAACTGCCGATTCAATCTCCAAGCCAAAGGGCGAAACCCCATGAACCAGACCCACTATGCCCTAGATGCCGATAACCGCTTCGTCATTGATCAGTACAACGACCTTGCTTCTTTCTCCAGTTTCTTGCCCGGTATTGCCGGCACCATGGGGCGACCGGCCTGGGTTTTTTATGTCAACCGGGGGCAGGGCGTAGCCAGTTTTGGGATTCGTAACAAAGACGGGGCCTTTTTGGAATTTTTTCCTGCCGATAAGGCCTATCAACTGACGTCGTCCCGAGGATTTCGTACTTTCCTGAAAATTAACGACGGCAATCGACTCCTGACCCATGAGCCGTTCCAGCGCGGCGCGGGGCCGGAAGTCAAGCAGCGCCTTTACGTCACGCCTCATGAAGTCGGTGTCGAAGAGGTCAATCCGCCGTTGGGCGTCAGCATCCGGGCCGATATGTTCACATTGCCGGAAGCGCCGGTAGCCGGTTTAGTGCGGCGCGTCACTGTCACCAATACCTCCGCGCAGGCAAAAAAAATAGAGATCGTCGACGGTTTGCCGCAAGTGTTGCCTTACGGCATGAACCAATGGAATCTGAAATTCATGAGCCGGACTTCGGAAGCTTTCATGCGCGTCGAAGGCGTCGAGGAAAATCTGCCTTTTTACCGATTGAAAGTCTGGCCTACCGATTCGCCGCAAGTGGAGCCGGTCATAGCCTGCAATTTCTTCGCCGGTTTTTTGAACGGCAAACGCAGCCAAGTATTGGTCGATGCGGAGAGAATTTTCGGCTTGGCCGGGGATTTTTCCAAACCGGAGCGGTTCTTTGGCAATGACGGCCTGGATTTCGATAACCAAGTGGCAGGCAACCAAACGCCGTCGGCTTTCCAGGCCTTGACGCTAGAACTGCAACCGGGACAAAGCCAAGTGTTTTACGGCTTTTACGGTCATGCGGAATCGCAATCCGTGTTTCGGCAATTTATCGCCGAGGCTGACCAAGAAGGGTATTTCGAGGCCAAACGGGACATAAACCGCCGCCTGATTGAAACCATTAGCCAAAAAATCTTTACCGCGACCGCCAAGCCGCTATTCGATGCCCACGCCCGGCAATGCTATCTGGACAACGGCTTGCGTGGCGGCTTTCCGACTGAGGTGCCGGGAGGCGCGCGCTTGTATTTGTTCGGCCGCAAGCATGGCGATTTGGAACGGGATTACAACGACTTCCTGTTGCAGGACACGCCGTATTCCGAAGGCAACGGCGATTTTCGCGATGTGCTGCAAAATCGGCGCATGGATTTGTTCTTCAATCCCGCTCTGGACGCGAAGAACATCCGTTATTTCTTCAACCTGATACAACCGGATGGCTACAACCCGTGTTCGTTACGCAACTCGCGGTTTGTTATTGATTTAAGCAGTAAAAAGCCCTCTCCGGAGGGACGACTTGCAGGGATGCAGGAGGTAGAGCAATGCAGGAGCAATTGCCGAGAGGGTTGGATGAGGGGAAATTTAACTAAGGAAAAGGCTAATTTTAATCCCCCTCATCCCGGCCTTCTCCCTCAGGGAGAAGGGGCGCCTGCTCTTAAATCAACAGTATTACCCCAAACACTTGCGCATTATTTCAGCCGGTTTCACGACCTGGAACAACTGCTGTCCCGCGAATTCAAATACGCCGAATTATGGCAAACGCTGCAAACCGCCGAAGACCCGGAGCCGATCATCGCTGAAATCCTGGTGCAAGCGCGGGAAGTCGAGGACGCCGAATTCGACCGCGGCTATTGGTCCGACCATTGGACTTACCTAGTCGATCTGCTGATTAGCTATAAAGCGATTTTCCCGGACCGGCTGCCCGGCTTGTTCCTGGACAAGACTTACACGTTCTTCGATCCGACGCATATTGTGATGCCGCGCGCGCAAAAATACGCCGTCACGCCGAACGGCGTGCGCCAATACGGCGCCGTGCAGCACCGGCCCGACAAAACGGATTTGATTAATTCGCGCGCCCGCCGACGCTACCAAGTCCGCTCGCAACGGGGCAAGGGTGAGATTGTTTACACGACACTGCTCGGCAAAATCCTGACGCTGGTCGCCAACAAACTGGCGACGCTGGACCCGTTCGGCGTCGGCATCGAAATGGAAGCCGACCGCCCTGGCTGGTGCGACGCGCTGAACGGCCTGCCCGGCATTTTAGGTTCGTCGGTCAACGAAACCATCGAACTGAAACGGCTGGCCGATTTTACGCTGGCGGCGCTGGACGGCGTTTCCGGCGAATGTTCGCTGCCGGCCGAATTGGCCGAATTCATCGCTGAGCTGGCGGCATTGCTACGCTGCGACCCGACGCCGGAACTGTGCTGGCGGCACAGTGGCGCGGCGAAAGAAGCCTATCGAGACAAAGTGTTCATGGGTTTCGACGGTGCCGAACAAGCGTTGTCGATTGCGTCCGTGCAAGACTTCCTGGCGGCGGTTTCCGGCCATCTCGACGCCGCGATAGCCAGAGCTAAAGGCCCGCAAGGTATCGTCACTTATTTTTCCTACGAGGCCGAGCAGTACCGGGAAACCGAAAACGGCAAAGCCGAAGTGATTTGCTTCAAGCAAAAACCGCTGCCGTTGTTTTTAGAAGGCTTTGTCCACGCACTGCGCATCGCAGAGCCCGACGAAGCCCGGCGGCTGTATGAAGCCGCGCGCGAATCCGAGCTGTTTGACAGGAAGCTTGGCATGTACCGCCTGAACGCGCCGCTGGGCGACGACGCGTTGGAGCTGGGCCGGATCGGCGTGTTCAACTACGGCTGGCTGGAGAACGGATCGATTTTTCTGCACATGCATTACAAATTCGTGCTGGAAATGGTCCGTGCCGGATTGGCCGGCGAGTTTTACGAGCAGATCGAACGGCTGCTGGTGGCGTTCCGCGACCCGGCCGAATACGGCCGCAACCCGGTCGAAAATTCCAGCTTTTTGGTCAGCAGCGGCTTCGACGTCGATCCCCGGCAGCATGGACGGGGCTGCGTAGCCCGTCTTTCGGGTTCCACGGTGGAGTTTTTGCATCTTTGGACGTATCTTTTTTTAGGGGCAACTCCGTTTGTGTTCGAGGATGGGAAGCTGCTGTTTAGGCCTGGACCGGTTTTGTCGAAGTCGTTTTTTTCGACAAAAGAGCAAACCGTTAATCCGTTTGGTTTTGAAGAAATATTACCGGCGGGCAGCGCGGCTTGCGCTTTATTCGGAGCAACTCTGCTGGTCTATATCAATTCCGAGTTTCAAGACACTTTCGGCCAAACTGCGGTAAAGCCATGCAGCTACCTATTATATGGGTGGGATGGAAGTATGCAGGCGGGGGAAAGCTTGTATTTGGAAGGGGAAATTGCAGAAGCGTTGCGCCAAGGGCAATTTCGGCGGGTGGATGTGTTGCTTGTATGATCCGGCTTTTTAAGTTAGCTTTGGGTGTCATACAAATAGGGGACCCTATTGTTAGCCTTACATCAAGTAGATAACCTATGTCATCTTTACAGGAAAAGCGTAAACAGCTGGCCGATAAAACTAGACTAAAACTAGATATTGACAGGCTGAATCTTGATACAGAGAGATTCAGCCTTGAAAACGAAAAAGTACAACTGGGAGGGTGTACCTTATCCGTCTAATCCGCGTGCATCTGTGGCTAAATAGTTAGCCTTGAAAAATATAAACTCCCCGCAACTGATCTTTGACGGATGCTTAAACCCGGCCATAATGCTATGATTATCGGATTATTTTCTAACTATCAATTCCTATCCGGATATACGCAATCCATAAAACACACAGATGTTAACGATACCGGGCTATAAAATAGGCGAGCTTATCTACAAAAGCGCCTCTTCTTCTATCTTCAAGGGAGAACAGGAGTCCGATTGCGCGGCGGTTATTGTAAAAATACCTACCTCAAAGTATCTGTCATTAGATGACGCGGAAAAATTCAAAAGAGACTACCTGATAGGATCGCAATTTAACGACGCCAATATCATTCGGTATTATGGATTGGAGACAACGCCTTACGGGCCGGCGATTATTACCGAAGACTTCGGCGGCGTCCGCTTAAAAGACTATATTGCTTCCGATGGCCTGGCCGTGGAAGAGTTTTTGCCGATAGCTATCCAGCTGGCTTCCGGTCTTGCCGCCATTCATGCCGGCGCTGTTGTATTTAAAGACATTAAACCTGAAAACATCGTTATTTCGCCCGAGTCTAAAATCGCCAAATATATTGATTTCGGCATCGCCACGCACCTGGAACAGGAAACCCAGGAAGCCATCGGCCTGCGCAAGCTCAAAGGTACTCTACCGTATATGTCGCCGGAGCAAACCGGACGCATGAACAGGAGCCTGGATTACAGAACCGACTTTTATTCGCTGGGCATTTCTCTCTACGAAATGCTATCGGGCTGCCCCCCGTTTGAAGCCGACGATCCGATAGAGATTATTCATTGCCACTTGGCAAAACCCGCCATTCCGCCGGCCACGATTAACCCGGAAATCCCGCTGCCGGTCTCCAACATCATCATGAAGCTGCTGGAGAAAAATGCGGAAGACCGTTATCAAAGCGCCACCGGCTTACATAAAGACCTCCAGCGCTGCTTAAAAGAATTAAAGTCAAAAGGCGCTATTTCCCCATTTAACCTGGGCCGCTCGGATGTCTCCGAAAGATTCCATATTGCGCAAAAGTTATATGGACGAAAACAGGAACTGGACAGATTGCTTTTTGTCTTCGAGCGCGCCAGCCAAGGTTTAGGAGAAATGCTGCTGGTAACCGGCTATTCCGGCATTGGCAAATCGGCGCTGGTGAACGAATTACATAAGCCGATAACCCGCATGGGCGGATATTTTATCCTCGGCAAGTTCGACAAGTTGGTAAGGGACACCGCTTACAGCGCCATAGCCAGCGCCTTCGGCAAATTGCTCACTCATCTTCTCGGCGAAAGCGACCGGCAAATAGCGCTATGGCGAAAGAAATTGTTGTCGGCTCTTGGCTCTAATGCCCAAGTCATTATCGACGTCATACCCAGCGTAGAGACACTGATCGGTAAACAACCCGCGGTACCGGAATTAGAGCCGGTAGAATCGCAAAACAGGTTTAACCGGGTCTTCGCTAACTTTGTCCGTACCTTTGCCGATGACAAGCATCCCTTAGTCCTGTTTCTCGACGACTTACAGTGGGCCGACTCGGCCAGCCTCAATCTTATCGCCCTCCTTGCCACCGACAAGGCATTAAAACACTTTTTGCTGATCGGCTCTTACCGGGATAACGAAGTGCACAGCGCGCATCCTGCGATGATGTGCATTAACGAGATAGAATCGGTAAAGGGAAAGCTCGAACGGCTGGCGTTAAAGCCGCTGGATATAACCGACACCAACCAATTAGTCGCCGATGCGCTGAATTGCTCGCTAGAACGCTCGTTACCCTTGGCCATATCGATATTTAAAAAAACCGAAGGCAATCCGTTTTTCCTGAAATTATTTTTGCGCTCGCTCTATGACGACAAGCTGCTTAGCTTCGCCGCAGATACCGGCTGGCAATGGAACATGGAGAAAATAAACCAGTTGCAAGCCGCCGATAACGTAGCCGATTTAATGCTTAGAAAGTTAAACAGATTTCCCGAAGCGGCACGGGAATCGTTAAAGCTGGCGGCCTGTTTCGGTAACTGCTTTAGCGCCGAGGACCTGTCGATGGTGTCCGGATTAAAAAAGCAGCAGGAAGCCGCCAATCTCCAGCCCTTCATCAGCGCCGGGATGATATTGCACGGAAGAAGCCGTTTCAGATTCGTCCATGACCGGATTCAAGAAGCCGCCTATACCCTGATACCGGAAAACCGGCTTGAGGCTTTACATTTACAGATAGGCACATTACTGCTGGAAAAGTGCTCACCCGAACAAGCGGATGAAAGAATCTTTGAAATAGCGGATCATCACCGCCGCAGCAAAGCGCTGATAACCGATCGGGATAGCCTGCTTGCCTTGGCGCATTTAAGCCTTAAAGCAGGCCGGAAAGCCAAAAAAAATGCGGCATTTTCTTCGGCGCTTAATTACTTTGCCGAAGGCAAAGCCTGTTTGCCGGGGAACGCCTGGGAAAGCCATTATGAAATCAGCTATCTGCTACACAAAGAATTGGCCGAAGCCGAATATCTTAACGGCAACTTTAAAGCCTCCCAGCAGCTGATCGACATCAGTCTTGGCAAAACCAGGAGCGCCATAGAAAAAGCCGACCTTTATACCTTGCTGATTTATCAAAATACCGTTAATGCGGAATATCAAAAAGGCATCGCGTCAGGACGCAAGGCCATGGCGATGCTGGGCTTCGACTTGCCCGAACATGACATACACAAGGCGCTTGACGCCGAGCTGATGGAAGCCAAGATAAACTTGGGCGAACGGGAGATCGCTTCTTTGCTGAACGCGCCGCCAATGACTTCGGAACGGCACAAAGCGGCGATGAAAGTATTAATGAACATACAGCCGACCTGCTATATGGCCGATCCCGACCTGTATAACCTGCTCGCCGTCAAAATGGCGAATATCTCGCTGAAATACGGACATGTCGCCGAATCGGCCAAGGCTTACGTCACTTACGCCAATGTACTCAGCTCCGTGCTGGGACAATACCGGATCGGTTATGAATTCGGCGCCCTGGGCTTGAAGATGAGCGACATCTATCACGATCCGGTGCAGAAATGCCGCGGCATATTCATTACCACTGCCTTCCTGTTCCACTGGAACAAACCTTTTAAAGAGGCCGAAAACCTTTTTAATGAAGGCTACCAGACCGGACTTGAGTGCGGCGATTTTCAATACGCGGGCTATATCCTGGGTTTCGGTACAGCCAATCTTTTCAACCAAGGCATCCGGCTGGATGTCATGCAGGAAAAGCTGGACAGATTCATGGAGTTTGTCCAAAAAGCCAAACACCGGATGCCGATAGATGCGATTCAAAGCTTCATATTAATTATCGCCAATTTGCGCGGCATGACCGCCCACCGCACCTGTTTCGATAGCGATGGTATAAGCGAGGCCGATTTTTTATCCGTCTGTCGCGCCAGAAATGTCATCGGCGCTTGTTATTTCCTGATATACAAGGCGCAAGCGCTCTACCTGTATCAGCAATACGGCCAGGCGCTTGCTTGCATCATGACCGTGGAAAAAGACATCTCGTTTATTAGCGGCACCAGTGTCATGGCGGAATATAATTTCTATTATTCGCTTATTCTTTTGGCGCTCTGCGGCCAGGAAGACGACGATGAGGCTAATACAAAGCGACTGCAAAAAGTCGAGAAATTACAGTTACAGATGCGGATATGGGCCGTCAACTGCGAAAAAAACTTCCTGCATAAATACCTGCTCGTCGATGCCGAGCTGGCAAGGGTTGAAGGCCGCTTTATCGACGCCGTCAACGGTTACGACGACGCTATAGAGTCCGCCAGAGTTAACGGCTTTATCCAAAATGAGGCGCTGGCTTATGAACTTGCCGCCAAATTCTGGCTCTCCATCGGCAAAGTCTTATTTGCCCGGCATTACCTGGAAAATGCCCATCAAGGTTACCTGTATTGGGGCGCGCTGGCTAAAGCCAAAATGCTGGAAGCGACCTACTCGGAGCTAAAGCCCCACCTATCGAAAGAACGCGACAGTCATAACCGGAGCAATGCTTTTGCAACCGGCAAAAAGCTAATAACGCATACCCACGCGTCCGAAACGCTGGATCTGGTTTCCCTGATGAAAGCGTCCAACGCCATTTCAGGCGAAATGGTGCTGGATACGTTGCTGGGCAAGGTGATGCGCATAGTCATCGAAAATGCAGGCGCGCAACGGGGACTGTTCATACTAAAAGAAGACGATAACCGCCTGATGATAGTCACCGAGGCTTCTATCGATAACGATAAGTTGTATAAAATGCAGGCTATCCCTGTCGAGGACGTTAAAAATGCCTCGTTGCCGATCATCCGTTATGTCGAAAGGACAAGGCAAAACTTGGTGTTGACCGATGCCGGCAATGACGGCCCGTTCATCCACGATCCTTATGTACTGGCGCAAAAACCAAAGTCTATCTTGTGCATACCGGTCATGAACTCCGGCAGATTAATCGGCATACTCTACTTGGAGAATAACATCACTGCGGGCGTTTTTACCCGGCATCATTTGGAGATGTTAACCCTGCTGTCATCGCAGGCCGCTATCTCGATCAATAATGCGAGGCTTTACGCCGATCTGGAAGCCACCACGTTAAAGCTATCCGAATCCCACGGCAAACTGGCGGAATATAACCAAACCCTGGAGCAAACCGTTGAATTCCGCACCCGGCAGCTTCGCACCCAAAGCGATCAGGTAACGCTGCTCAATGAACTTAGCCGTCAATTACAGGCGGCCCACGACCTGGACGGCATGTATCGGCAAATAGACCAGGCCATGCCGGGAATATTTAAAAATACATCGGGCAGCATCGACTTATTACAGGATGAACAGCTTGATGAGCAGCAGCCTATTGCTTCCTGGAGCAATGTTTCGGCTGCACATGAACCTTTGGCTAATGACCTGAACGAGAACACAAGCACCGCTTACACGGCTCCCCTGGAAATTCAAAACCAGAAATTCGGCGTTCTACGCTTGTCGCTGGACAATATACTAAAAGAAAGCTGGGACGAAGAGCTGCCTAATACCGTGTTAGAACATATCAGCCTCGCCATGATGAATTTGCATTTACGCAACCAGCTCGCCTACATGGCTCATCACGATCCGCTGACCGGATTGGTCAACAGGCGGCACATGCTTGATTGGCTGAATAGTGAATTAAAACGTTGCGAAAGGTATCGGCGCCGGCTTTGCATCATCATGTTCGATGTCGATCACTTTAAGCATTTCAACGATATTTACGGCCATGCCGCCGGCGACGCCGTTCTTGTCGCTCTTGGCAAGCTACTGCCGCGGATAGTGCGTGAGGTAGATATGGCATGCCGTTACGGTGGCGAGGAATTTCTATTGCTGTTGCCGGAAACCGATTTGAACCAAGCGCTGACCGTGGCGGAAAATATAAGAGAGAGCGTTGCCGCCCTTAAAATCGACTGCGAAGGCGTAATCCTGCCGCAGGTCACTTGCTCGTTGGGCATTGCCTCCTATCCGGACCATGCACTGAAAGAGGAAGAGTTGTTGCGAATCGCCGATGCGGCGCTTTATAGCGCTAAAAATGCGGGCCGAAATAGAGTAATGAGCGCTGAAAAATAGTTTTATGAAAGCTTTATCAGCGTATTTTTAATAGAACACGGATGGCACGGATAGGACGGATTTACACGGATTTTTAGTTCCGTTTACGCTTTTAAATCTGTGCTTATCCGTTTAATCCGTGTCATCCGTCGACTGCATGGATGCAGGAGGTAGAGCAATGCAGGAGCAATTGCCGAGTTCCATTTCTCTAAGTGCTGAATAGTTAAGAATCCGCAACCAAACACTAAAAACTATAGCGCATCGAAAACTGGACGCGATACAAATCACCTCTGAGTCCATTCAACAACTCGCGTTCGGCAAAAACATACTCAACCCCCATCATCGCCTGGCTGACCGGACTCCACAACAGGTTGGCATGAATCGACTGAACCTGGCGATTCAATATCGCCGGCACCCATTGCGGTTGGTTCGCGCCGGCATAACCGTAGGTCAGGCTTGAACGCCATTGCTTGCCCCACCAATGCTGATAAGAAATCATGCCGCCGTAGGTTTGGATCAGTTCCATATGCCCATCGGCCGTTATTGCCGCGTCTTCAAAGGTATTGGCGGTACTGATATAACGGCTCGCGCCTTTGCCGGCATGCATCATGAAGCGAAAATTATCCAAATCGACGCTATCGATCCTGCCGGCCAAACTGATGCCGCCGCCCCAAGCACCGTCTTCCATGCCGGTTGCGGCATTGGTATAACGCACTTGCCTGCCCAGCGCCGCCAACGAAATACTTCCCCATGCCGGGTTGAAATTAAGCCGCGCTATCAAGTCGGGATAGCGCTCCGCATTGGGGGAAATAAAATAGTTGTCGAGGTTGGGGTTGGTTGTCGACGTATTAGCCAAGCTCTCTATGCTTCCCGGCACCCAAACCCGCGTGCGCGGCGATTCCAGGGAGGCTTGCAGCTCCATCGGCACGTCCCGCCAAGTGAAAGGCTGGGTCCAGCGTATCATCGGTTGCCGCAAATGGAATACCGAACCCGCGGAATTGCCGGTATCGATATGATCGGCTATCGCGGAGGTATTGAGAAAAGTCGTCCAGGTCTGGCCGGCCATCAAATTGCCGAAAGAACCGTAGCCATGGCGCAATCTTGCCGAATAAGTGGAGACAGCCGGATCGCCGTAAAAATCGAACTCGACATAGGTATTAATATCGCCGAGCTTGTTCGGCGTGAAAGATTTCAGCCATAACCGCGTATCCTTGGCAATAAAGCTGATCTGGCTATGCTCGCCGGCTGCGCTGCCGACCGGAATCTGCGAATAAACGGTCTGTTGATCGCCCAGTTTATCGCGGCCGGCACTAACGCTGTTAATCAGGGTATCGACTTTTACGTGACCGCCCAAGCCCACCGAAGTATCCGTGCCCGGAATCTTGAAAGTGCCTTTAACGTCGCCGACCGTCACCGCTGCTTTATCGACCGGTTTTGAGCCGGCAGTGCCGGCGTTTGCCGGGGGCGGCGCAGCCCCAGCCTGTTTACTTTCGGCAGGAGGTTGCGTTGGAACCGGTTGGACGTTTTGCCTCCGTTGCTGCTCAAGCTGCCGTTCCAAATCGGCAATTTTGGCATTGGCCTGCTCGGACTGCGATTTCAATGCTCTAATCTCAGACCTCATTTCCTTGAGCATTTCCAGCATTTCATCGCTCGCTGCCAGGCGCGGGCTAAACAATAGGCATACGATAGCCAGCAACAGATTGCCTAAAGAAGCTTTAGCGGAAACCGACTCGCCCTTTCGACGGGCGGTTACCGCACTGTAGCAAGAGAAATACGAGACGCCGATACCCTGTGTCTTACCGATAGCCATTAAAGGCAAAGTTTCCGGCCTGATCTTCATAATATTTATTTGGACTTATTTATTGGGCAATTTCCTGAACAGGGTATGGCAGGAAATACAGGTGGTATTAATTTGGCGGACAATACCGTCAAGCGCATCGATATGATTAAGCCGGGCTTGCTCCTGTAACAAGCGGGACTGCTCCGATAACTTTTGCGCCAAGGCCAGAAATGCTTGATGTTCGCCGCCGCTTAATTGCAACGCCGGCATCCTGCCGATAATTTTGTCGACAGTTTGTTGCAGGTTTTTTGCATTATCGGCGAGGCCTTGGGCATATTTACGCCGTTCCTGGTCCAACTCTGGCTGGGTCATAAAACGATCCTGCACCAAGACGTCCATTTTGCTCATCAGCTCGCGCAAACGATTGTCGTATATCGCGTGCAATGCCGGACGGCCGGTTTCGCTACGGCCGCCAATATCATCATGAAGTCCGTTACCCTGACTGGAGCAGGCTGCTAAAGTGGCTACAGACAATGTAAAAAGATATACTTTCAACATACTTGACATAACTGATTGCTTCCTTCGTAGAAACACCGATGCCCCCGGAAAACAGCAACCGGGCAGAGCACGCAGATTACTCGCACTAGCCATTAGCCGTCAAGAGCAGGCAGATGCACAGACAGGGCATATTTACCGCTAATCGGCCGCGGCAAAATAGCGAAGGGGAAGTTGAATAATGCAAAAAATGTTCGAGCAATGCTCACCGTCCGCTATTTTAGTTCTAACCGTAATCGGCTCTGCGTTACCGTTTCTACTGGTAGAGTTATTCCCGGCGCAGTTCTACCTGGTCATGGACGTCACTTCCTACCTGATATTTCACAACGTGGCCGAATTTTTCAGTGTAATGGTCTCGTTGTCGATTTTTGGCCTGGGTTGGTTCGCCTATAACCAGTCGCGCGACTATCATGCTTTGATCCTGAGTGCGGTTTTTCTTGTCATCGGCCTGATGGATTTCATGCATACCTTGAGCTACTTGGGCATGCCGGATTTCTTTACCCCCAATTCCGTAGATAAGGCAGCGCGTTTCTGGGTTTTAGTCAGGATGTTTTCGGCTTTAGTCTTCCTTGCCAGCGCTTTCGTTTACATCAAGACACCCAGCCGGTGGCTGCCGAAAACGGCGCTGTTGTTAGCGGCATTGGCGGTTTCCGCATTGGCTTTCGTCATCGTCATTTTCTTTCCTCAATACATGCCTGCCGCCTTCGTGCCCGGCGTGGGTCAAACCTTATTCAAGAAAAACTCCGAATACCTGATTATTATCTTACTGTTGCTGTCCACGCTCGCCTACTGGCGGCGCCTGTTGAAAACCGGCGACAGGCTGCTGCTTTACTACTTGACCGCACTCGTCGTCTCGATTTTCAGTGAATTGGTATTCGCTTTCTTTAAAAGCGCTTTCGACAGTTTCAACGGACTGGGCCATCTCTACAAAATCGTAGCTTTCTACCTGATTTACAAAGGCATTTTTACCAGTTCGATTGAACATCCCTATGTCAGCCTGGCCCAGGCAAACGACCATCTGCATGTAGAAGTTGCCGAACGCAAGCGGACGGAGCAAGCCCTACAGCACTTGAACCGGGAACTACAGGCCATCAGCAACTGCAATCAGTCGCTAATGCGGGCAGAGGAAGAGCATGCATTGCTCAACGACATCTGCCGCCTTATTTGCGATAAAGCCGGTTACCGCATGGCCTGGGTCGGCTATGCCGAACACGATGAGGCCAAGACTGTGCGCCCCGTAGCCTGGGCCGGAGCCGAGAACGGCTATTTGGCGCTTGCGAACCTGACCTGGGCCGATACGGAACTCGGACGCGGCCCCAGCGGCACAGCTATCCGCAGCGGAGAAAGCGTCTGCATTCAAGATTTCGCGACCGAATCTCAAGCCGCCCCGTGGGCTAACCGCGCATTGCAGCAAGGTTATCGTTCCAGCATCGCGATGCCGCTCAAGAACGAAAGCGGCAAAACATTCGGCATTCTCTGCATCTACTCCTCGGAACTCAATGCCTTTACCTTGAACGAGATACGGCTGCTGGAAGAACTGGCAGGCGATCTGGCGTTCGGCATCACCGTTCTCCGCGCCCGCATCGAACTCAAGCAAGCCGAAGCAACTCGCACCCAATTGGCCGCCATTGTCGAATTTTCCAACGATGGGATTATCGGCAAAACGCCGGACGGCATCATTAGCCACTGGAACAAGAGTGCCGAGATGATTTACGGCTATAGTGCCGCGGACATCATCGGCAAGCCCGTTACCATCCTGGCTCCGCCGTCATGCCACGCTGAAATCCGCGAACTGCTGGAAAAAATCCGCAAAGGCGAGGTCGTGGTAAACCATGAGTCGGAAAGAATTCGCAAGGATGGGAGATTGATTCATGTCGCCGTCACGCTCTCCCCGATCAAGGATACCTCAGGCAATATCATCGGGATTTCAACCATAACCAGGGACATCACCGAGCACAAACGAAATGCTGAAGAACTGAGACGCTACAAGGATCACCTCGAAGAAGAAGTGCAGCAACGCACCGAAGACCTGGTCTTGGCGCGCAATGCGGCAGAAGCCGCTAACCAGGCCAAAAGCGTGTTCTTGTCCAGCATGAGCCATGAATTACGCACGCCGTTGAATGCGATTCTCGGTTTCTCCAACATGATGCGCAAAGATGCCTTGCTGCCCGAAAACCAGCGGCAAAATCTCGATATTATCAACCGTAGCGGCGAGCACCTGCTGACCCTGATTAATGACGTACTGGAAATGGCCAAGATCGAAGCCGGACGCACGCAACTGGAAAACGCGGCATTCGACTTGGGCGGCATGGTGCGTGATGTTACTGACATGATGCAAGTACGCGCGGAGGAAAAAAGCTTGCGCCTGCTGGTCGACCAGTCGTCCCGGTTTCCACGTTTCATTGTCGGGGACGAGGCCCGTTTACGCCAAATACTGATCAACCTGCTCGGGAACTCCCTCAAATTCACCGAGCAAGGCGGCGTTACCCTGCGCCTGGGTACACGCAAAAACAGCATTTCGCATCTAATGATTGAGATTGAGGATTCCGGCCCCGGCATCGAGCCGGAAGATCAACAACGTATCTTCGAACCCTTCGTGCAGCTGAGCACGCAGCGGGATAATAAGGGAACCGGCTTGGGCCTGAGCATCACGCGCCAATTCATACAACTGATGGGCGGCAGTATCAGCCTGATAAGCACGATAGGCAAAGGCTCGCTATTTAAGGTCGATTTGCCGCTCAATGAAGTTGCGGAAGCCGATATTGTCCAATCGAAACAGGTGGAAAAAGGCGACGTGGTAGGCTTGGCCCCCGGACAACCGGAATACCGCATCCTGATTGTCGAAGATACCCTGGAGAACCGCTTGCTGCTGACTAAATTGATGGAATCCGCCGGCTTCCAGGTCAAGGTGGCGGAGAACGGCGAACAGGGGGTGAAACTGTTCCAAAGCTGGCATCCGCATTTCATCTGGATGGACCGCCGCATGCCGGTCATGGATGGATTGGAAGCAACCCGGCAGATACGCAGGCTTCCCGGCGGCAAGGACGTTAAAATAGTTGCCGTCACTGCATCCGCGTTTATCGAGCAACGCTCGGAGAGCCTCGATGCCGGCATGGACGATTTTGTGCGAAAACCCTACCGCTTTAACGAGATTTACGAATGCATGTCCAAACAGTTGGGTGTAAAATATATTTACGACGGAGCGCCTGATGAGCCGGGGCAAGCGACCGCTGCATTGATGCCGGGGGTGTTGTCCGCATTGCCGGAGGCCTTGCGTGCCGACTTGGCGGCGGCGCTGGAAAGCTTGGAAACCGAGCGTATTGAACAGATCATTCAGCAGGTTGCTCCACACGACCGAACATTACAGAAAACCCTGTCTCACCTTGCCGAAAACTTTGACTACCCGTCAATTCTGAAAGCATTACAGACAAACTGACGAGACTCCTATGGCAGACAAAGGCAACATCCTCGCCGTCGATGACACCCCGGCTTCCCTCAAATTGTTATCGGACATTCTCAGTGAGGAAGGCTATCACGTCCGTGCCGCAATCAACGGGAAGCTGGCTTTGCATTCCGCGATCAACAATCGTCCTGAACTGGTATTGCTGGATATTCGCATGCCCGAGATGGACGGCTTCGAAGTCTGCAAACAGCTTAAAGCCCATCCTAATACCTGCGACGTGCCGGTCATTTTCGTCAGCGCCATTTCCGAAACCGGTGAAAAAGTGCAAGGCTTCGAGCTGGGTGCCGTGGATTTCGTCACCAAACCTTATCAACGCGAAGAATTGCTGGCCCGGGTACGCACACATTTGGAAGTCGACCGGCTGCGCAATCATCTTGAAGACCTGGTAGAAGAACGCACCCGCGAGCTCAGGGACAACCTGCTCGATTTCGTCACCGCAATCGGCGCCACTATCGAAGTGCGCGATCCTTACACGGCCGGTCATCAGCGCCGCGTCGCCGACCTTGCCACCGCTATCGCCAAGGAATTGCGCCTGACCGAAGACCAGATTGTCGGACTCCAACTGGCCAGCGTGGTCCATGATATTGGCAAGATTCGGGTTCCGGCCGAAATACTCAGCAAGCCGGGCCGGCTGGATGAGCTTGAATTCGACCTGATCAAGCGCCACCCCGTCACCGGACATGAAATACTCAAAGCCATCAATTTTCCTTGGCCGATTGCCGAATCGGTATTGCAGCATCATGAGCGCTTGGATGGCTCGGGCTATCCGCATGGTCTCAAAGACGAGGAAATCCTGCATGAAGCCAAGATTGTCGCGGTAGCCGATGTCGTCGAGGCGATGGTATCGCATCGCCCTTACCGTGCCGGGCTGGGTGTCGAGGCAGCGATGAAGGAAATTACAGTTAATAGAGGCACAAGGTACGATCCCTTGGTGGTGGATGTGTGCCTAAAACTTTTTAGGGAACAGGGTTACACCTTTCCTGCCTGAGCGGCATTCAACAACTCCGGCTTCTCGCACGTCCGAATGAGGCGAATACATCCTTTTACGGCTCCGACATCACATAAAAGACATGCCCGCCAATGTGCCTGACAACCTCTCCCGCGTTTCTTGGCTTAGTGCCGGTGTTCCAGCTATCGGAATTTCGCACTATAGAATCTTTGCCGGCGAGAACCGATTTAGCTAACGCCCTGTAATGAGCCATCAAATTCCGTGGCGGAGTTAATCGCGCCACGCCGGTCAGATTGCATATTGCCTGGCCGGTACGCTTGGCCCGATTAACCGTAGCCGGCCCTACAGCAACAGCGCCTTCGATGGACTCGCCTCTCGATTCCGCAAAAATGACCTTGGCCAGACATTCTTCCTCATTCGCTTGAGCCTGCATTGGAAACAAGAATGCCAGGGTTAGAATTAAGTTGGTCATCGAACGGTTCCTTTGGATCGGTTTTATTAATTCCATGCCAATCTCCTCAATGTCAGGTTAGCTTGGACATTCCTCGACTGAGCCGGATGCTAGACTTCTTACAGTAAAAATAAATAAGTGCGAATGCTTATGTACCCGGATGACCTTACTTCTTCGCATAATGAAAGCAACAGAATTCACCAACATTTAAGTATTTTGCGATATACCAATGTCTAGCCATTTAACTTAGTGTGTAGCCTTTCAGAATATGCGTTCAACTCAAGATTTATGAAACGGGAATTGACCTCATGACGCCAGCAAAACTGACTAAGCAAGCCTTCAGGCTCTACGACAACATTAGGCTTCAAAGTTATCAAGCCCCGAAGTATTCAGATTATAGGAAACGTTTACATGCCTTGGGGCTTCGCGCCTTTTACCGGTATAAACGGCGCCTGAAAGCCGAACAAAACCGAAATTGCATGTCCGAAGCCTCCCGCTAAGGTTTTTACAGGATCTAATGTATTAAAACCGTTTTCAATCTTGCTGCAAAAACAAGGAATTATCCCAATAGATTGACCGTCATATTTGAATTTCGTAAATCCAAATGGCTTGTCTGGATAAGGCCTAACGCTAATAGACACGTCAAAATGAATTGAATATAAGTTTTCAGATAAGGTTCAAAGCCGGAGTGCAGGCTTCGCCTGCTTTGCAAGCAGAGCTTGCACTCCAAAATACCGGAAAACTTTAGCTCGGTTACTTAGTCAGCCCTGAAAAAGTCTTCTCAACACTGGTTGCCGATACCACGCCCTCGGTCTCAGACGGGTAACAAATCCTTAAACGGAACCCGATGCAATGGATAGCGTTTTCCTGGTCCAAAATAGCCG
>Ga0208789_1000322_pt1 | contig 52043 bp, 43 predicted proteins | sample Methanotroph_Enr_FD_187368 | JGI IMG/M metagenome (GOLD analysis project Ga0208789, IMG submission 187368) | Enriched soil microbial communities from Old Woman Creek wetland in Ohio, USA - Methanotroph_Enrichment_5 (SPAdes) (version 2) | ecosystem: Environmental > Terrestrial > Soil > Wetlands... | reverse complement strand
CGGGCGCATAGCGCGATGCGTCCAGCAGAGTCTGTTGTTCTTCCAGAGTCAGTGTCTTGATGCGTTTCATGTTCACCTCTGTCGCTTCAACTCGACTGGCTGCATTTTGCCGGTTTTTTTATGTATGCGTACTTATCTACAATTTTTCGACGAATGATATAGCTCTAAACTAAAAAGTAGGCGGCATCATGTCCGGACTTAATGGCGATGCCGTTGGAACTCGTTTAAGGTCAGCGAGCAGGCATGAATGCTTGTCCCTTGTTCGATTTGCAAGGTGCTATGCTGAATGGAATATTGTTTTTTCAGTGTTTGTGTGACTTCATCCATAAAGTCATCGCCAGGACAGCCGCAAGGCATGACCAAGTGCGCCGTCAATGCGGTTTCGGTGGTGCTCAAACCCCAAATATGCAAATCATGAATATCGGTTACGCCGTCTAATTGGCGTAGATACATGTCGATTGCGGGCGCATTTATCTGTTCAGGCACAGCGCTCAAAGCCAATCGCAGCGAATCACGCAACAAATCCCATGTGCCGATCACGATCACCAGCACAATTGCCAAACTAATGCTCGGATCGAGCCAATACCAACCAGTGTGAAACATTGCCAAACCGACTACCACCACGGCAAGGGATATGGCAGTATCCGCCAGCATATGCAGGTACGCGCCCCGAACATTTAAATCTTTCTTGCTGCCGCTCCTCAACAGCCATGCGGACAGTCCATTGATGACGATACCAACCGCCGCGACAATCGATACGGTTAGACTGGCTACTGCGGGCGGCTGCGAAAAGCGCTGAATGGCTTCCAAGGCAATCGCTCCGGATGCGACCAGGAGTAATGTGGCGTTAGCGAGTGCAGCCAGAATGGATGTGCTGCGCAGCCCGTAGGTATAACGTTGACTGGGTTGCTTGCGCCCCAACATGACCGCGCCCCATGCCAGCAGCAGACCGAGCACGTCGGATGCATTATGGCCGGCATCGGCCATTAATGCTGTTGAGTTGGCGATGAATCCATAGGCGAACTCAAGCACTACAAATGCCGCATTTAGCAATATGGTGAGAATGAAAATACGCCCTTGATTATTCGAGGTGCCGTGATCGTGTGCTGCCGAATGATCGTGTTTGTGATTGTGATGATGTGCCATTACTTAATAAACCCCGTCCGACGAAATAACTTTTAATCTTGTAACGGCAAAGCCTTTTCCCATTTTCGCTCAGCTTTGTCCTGGACTCGTATCGTATAACTTTATCTACGAATATTCATCAGGCCGATTATACGAATTTTTTGTACCGCTAGCCGTCCTGGCTTTTAGTTTGTGCCGATAATTTTTCGAATGTTCGCGCCAATATAGTTGGGAACGTGCCTAAATTAACTTAAGCCATTACCATGAAGAGCATGAAGGACATGAAGACTTAAATTCTTCACGTCCTTCATGCTCTTCATGTGTAAAAATAAAACCGGCTCAAGTTATTTATGCACGCTCTTTGGCGCTACTTTCCCTACCCGGCATGAACTTGCGGCACGATATGATTCTCCTGATCATGTTCATGTACGACAGAACGTAGACGGACATCCCGCTGCGGAAAAGGAATTTCTATATTATGCTCGCGCAGGGCTTTTTCCAGCTGTATGTGTAAATCATGCGTAACCGGAAGCCGGTTGGATAACTCGCTGACAAAAACACGAATGGAAAAGTTCAGCGAGCTATCGCCGAAACCAACCAATACAACACTCGGCTCAGGCTCGGAAAGCACCAGCGGCGCCGAGCTTACCGTATCGATCATGACTTTATGCGCCAGGTCGACATCGGAACCGTATGCGATACCCACCGGAATCACGACCCTGGTGATTGCATCGCTTAAAGTCCAGTTAATCAGCTGACTGGTAATAAAGGTTTTATTCGGCACGATCAGGTCTTTTTGATCCATGTCTATCAGCGTGGTGGCGCGCATTTGAATACGGCTGACTTTGCCGGTGACGCTGCCTATGGTGACTGTATCTCCGACCCGGATCGGGCGTTCAAATAACAGGATAATACCCGATACCATGTTGGCGAAAATTTCCTGCAAGCCAAAACCCAAGCCGACACTAAGCGCCGCCACCAGCCACTGCACCTGCGACCAGCTGCCGCCCAGCTCGTTTGCGACGCTGATAAAGCCTATCGAAAACAAAATGTATTTAGCCAACTGGTTAACGGCATAACGGCTGCCCGCCTCTATCGACACACGCCTGAACACCAGCAGTTCCATAACGCCGGAAAAGTTCCGCATCGCGACCACTGCAATAAAAGCATATAACCCGGCCAGGAAGAGGTTGGTCATGGTGATCGGTTGATAGCTATCCTGGTTATCGACTTTGACCAAATGTTGCCAAAGCACGATACGATCCAAAAATGAAAATGCCGGCAAGATGTTTTTCCAGATCATCCAGAAACCGATCGCCAGCGTAAAACCGATAACGACATTCAGCAGCTTGATGGTCTGCGCATTAATTTTAGGAATATCGATTTGTTGTTCATCGACCGGCAACACCGGGTCTTCCGATCCTGCCAGATGTTTTTCGGGAACCGCCGCCGCTTTGCGTTTTTGTTTGGCATTAGTGATAGCCAACTGCCGGTTAACCAATGTCAGCCAACGGAATACCAAGGCATGAATGACGATGGTCAGAAAAATCAGCCGTAAGGTAATAATCAGCTTTTGCTGCAATTCCAATGCGCTCAAATAATACCCTGCGACAGCAAAACCGATAATCACCAACGGTATGCAGATAACCGCCGGGTACCAGACATAGCGCAGTTTAGCGCCCCAGCCGTCGGCATATTTATTGATATAGCCACGCAATAAGCCGTTAGACGGTCTTAACACCCGTCCGGCAAACACGGCCATCACAATCATGATGATAATCAGCGCCAAACGGCCGATACTGTCGCTGTGCATCGAGAATTTCGAGGCGCTGGTGCTGCTGATAATAAACACGCCCGGCACCACGATAAAACGTATCCAGGCAACCTGTGCGCGCAAAAGGCTGACCGTTGTTTTTTGCCATTGGAAATGTTTACGCGCGATACCGTCGGCGGCAAACAAGCGATAAAAAAATTGCAGGAAAAACAGTGGTAATGCCGTACCTTGCAAGCCTTCACCGACGGCTTTAGTGAAATCGGCAATCTGAATACTGCTACTCAAAAACCAGCCTAAATAGTTGAGCAGTATCGGTAACGGCAATACCAATATTAAGTTGTAAGCCAAAGATCTTAACGTGTAGTAGAAATTGTCCGTTTTGCCGGCAATATCCTCTAACTGCAACTTTGCCCAGTTTTTACTCAGCTGCAAACCGATAAAACACAGTATCGCAATAAAGGTTAAAAACAGATGATGAAGGATCAGCCTGGCCGCATCTTTAATCACCGCCATCCAGTTAAACGGCGACAACAGCCACTGCGTGGAATGATATAAATCGGCTATATAGCTCAGGTTAATCGGTTCGGAACTGGGTACCCATAACAAACGTTCATCCAGGTAAGTGGCGAATTTACCGGCCTGAGCACCCATCTGCTGCCTGGCAAAATCAAAGTCCCCGAGCGTGCGCAAATAAGTTGCGTAGGCGACGGCCAGCTTGTTCAGCAAATCTTTTTGATTGTTCAACAACACCCGTAGTTCAGCCTGGATCATCATGCGCTGATCGGCAGGCAAAGCCTGGTCGACTTGTTGCATCATCATATTATTTAATTCGGAATCAACATCCATCAGCCGTTTCAGCTTGTCTTCGACCTTGAATTGGGCAAGACTGGTTATCGCAGTTTCGTTCTGAATAGTCTGGGACTGCTGCTCCAGCTCATCATGAACCGGTAAATTACGCCGCTGCTCACGCAGAATTTTGCCCAGCGCCGGACTTAGACCCGCCAAGCTGATTTTCTTTTCGGCACTTTTAAAATCGGTTTCGATCTCGGTGGACACCGTCTCAACCTTGGCTTTTTGTTCGGTGTATTGTTCGATTTTGGCGGTAATATCTTGTAAATCACGGCTGTATTGAATATTTTCCCGCGTCACTTCCTGAATAAGAGAATGTTTGCCGGCAACCGCTTTTTCCGCCTGACTGAGCGCATCCTGCATTTGTTTAGCTTCCTGTTGCCGCAAATTGAGCGTCAGGTTTTCGATTGCGCTAACCACCGGATTTAACGCCGATTTTTGTATATCCAGCAACTGAAACTGGGTTTTAAGCAAGTCGACCCTGGCCGGATTGCTGATGGCTTCAGCGTCGAGCATTTTCAACTCGGCAATACGCGAATCGATCAAAGTTTTCAGCTGCGCCTGCCGGGCTTCAACTTCCAATTTCGGCTCTGTTTTACCGGCCGGAACTTCCAGTTTTTTCTGTGCCGCTTCCATATCCTGCTGCGCCGCTACCGTTTCTTCGCGGATCAGTTGCGGCCGGCTGTTTTGCACAGCCAGTTCGCTGTCAAGTTTTTTTATCTGCTCGTCCAGAGTACTGACTCTTCCTTTCTCAAGAATAAGCCGCTGCTCAAGTTCCTCAACCGGTATCCGATTAAAATCTTCCAGTCTTTGCTTGGATACTTTCAGCAGCGTTTGCTCAAGTTCCTTTTGCAGTTTTTTGGTTTGTTCCGGCGCTTGCTTGATAGCCGCTTTAAACTCGGCTGTCTGCGCTTTAAACTTTTCGATGTTGCTTAAATTATCTTCCGCTGTTTGATAAATGGACAACAACTTGGATTTTGTCGCGTCATCAATACCTTCGCGGGTATTGATAGCCTCGATCTTTGCCTTTAACGCGTCTTTATTGATTTCAAATGTTGTGCTTTTTTGCCCGGCATCCGGCGTGGTGCTTTTAGCCCAAGCGCCGGTTGAATCCAAGGTGAGAATAAATAACAAAAACAGCAGGGAATAAGTCTTCGCTTGAGCAACAGGGAAATTGATGATTTTCATAGATTATTTAGGGTACAACCAAGAATGAATATACGGTGATATTGTAAACTGTTTTTGCCGGTTCCCAAGCAGGAGTCTGAGGAAGAGTTTGCTTGAAAACGCGGTTTCCGGGACCGGCTATCACGTTCAATATTATCAATTTAAGCTCAACTTCATTAACTAAGGCTTAACTTTATATCCCGGTCCTTCGCCTATGCTCCCCTTTCCAACAGCTTGTCATCAATTTCCGCCAACACTTTTACTAATAAATCCTTTTGGCCGGTCTGGAAGTTTGCCGCATCGGTTTCCCGGCGCAGCCAGGTGAACTGGCGTTTGGCCAGTTGCCGGGTGGCAATGATGGCTTTTTCGGTCATGCTTTCGAAATCATCTTCGCCTTGCAGGTATGACCAGGCCTGACGGTAACCGACGGCTCTGATTGAGGGCATTTTTTCGGTCAGGTCGCCGCGTCGATAAAGCGCTTCCACTTCGTCAATAAAACCCTGCTTCAGCATTTGTTTAAAGCGTTGGGCAATGATGTCGTGCAGTATGGCTCGGTCTTGCGGGGCGATGATCAGCTTTATTCTTTGATAGGGAATATCTTGCGCCTGGGCTTCGGTGAAAAAAGACGTTAACGGCTTGCCGCTGATTTCGTAGACTTCGAGCGCGCGCTGGACCCGTTGCGGATCGTTGGGATGGATTCTCGCCGCCGACTCGGGATCGATCCCGGCCAATCGTTGGTGCAGGGCTTCCTTGCCCAATTGTTCCAAGTCTTGATCGAGTTTGGCCCTGATCTCCGGGTCGGCTTCCGGCAGTACCGCCAGTCCGCTGTTCAAGACATTAAAATACAGCATGGTGCCGCCGGCCAGTATAGGCATTTTGCCGCGCCGGGTTATATCGTCCATTAAGGCCAGCGCTTGTTTCCTGAACTGGCCGGTGGAGAAGGATTCGGCGGGATCGAGGATGTCGATCAAGTGATGCGGAACGCCGCTCCTTTCTTCCATAGTGGGTTTAGCGGTGCCTATGTCCATGCCTTTAAACACCAACGCGGAATCGACGCTGATGATTTCGCCGTTAAGCGCTTGGGCGAGCTGTACGGATAAGGCGGTTTTTCCTGAGGCGGTAGGACCCATCAGGAAGATGGCGGGAGGATTGGATTGATTTTTCATAAGTGGGGTAATTTGTAACTACTCAAGCGGAACGGGGCTTGCGAGCCATATGCGTCAAGCTAAGGCAAAAACCATGAAGAATATACATAGTTCAGTCCACAACGCTCCCGCGTTGTGAAACACCGCCTTGCCGACAAAAAACACTTCGAGCCGCACAGGTTCCGGGACGCTGGAGCGTCTACTCCTGCATTCCCACGCCGGAGCGTGGGAACGATAACAAAATGCTTCGTGTTCTTCGTGCCTTCGTGGTGAATTATCTTACTGTCCGCGCAAAAAGAATTTATCGAGATCGCCGGTCGATAATTCCACCCAAGTCGGTCTACCGTGATTGCACTGCCCTATTCTTTCGGTTTTTTCCATGTCCCTTAGTAATGCATTCATTTCGTCGATAGTCAGGCGGCGATGAGCGCGCACGGAACTATGGCAGGCTACCGTGGCTAATATTTCATTGGATCTTTCCTGTATCCGCCGACTCATGCCGTGTTCGCTTATGTCGGCCAGCACATCGCGAATCAGGGTTTCCGTGTCGGTATTGCCCAATAAAACCGGTATCGAACGCAGCACCACGGTTTCAGGTCCCGAACGGTTGATTTCAAAACCCAAGGCATTGAAAAACTCATGTTCCTGTTCGGCCAAATCAGCTTCCGCCGTACTGACTTTTATTTTAATCGGCAGCAATAAAGGTTGGCTGGGTATTGCACCGTTTTGGTATTGCTGTTTTAAGCGCTCATAGGTAACCCGTTCGTGCGCGGCATGAGCATCGACCAAAATAATGCCGGTGGGCGTCTCGGTCAAGATATAGATGTTGTGCAAATGTGCGATAGCATGGCCCAAAGGTTTCGCTTCCGGCTGGGCTGATTGGGCCATCGGTTCGGTTTTCGGATACAGCGATGCATAAGCTTGTATGGATTCTTCTACATGCAACGGCAATGATGCTTGTTGCGGCGGTCTTGGGCTGTAGCTAGATTTGTTAACAAAATTAGGCTTTGATTGCTCGCGAGCACTATCGTCTAACCAACTGACATTATTTGGCCTGGCGTCCAAGACAGGTTGCGTTTGCGGCAGCGATTCGGACTCCGATTGTTGGGTTACGCTATCGCTCACCCAGCCTGCGTTAGGCTGTTCGCTGTGTCCCGGCCTCAAATCGGCAAGCGACCGGTGCAAGGCTGAAAACAGGAAATCATGCACCAACCGGCCTTCCCTGAACCGGACTTCGAGCTTTGCCGGATGCGCATTAACATCGACTAATGTCGGGTCGAGCGTCAAATACAGAACAAAAACCGGGTGCCGTCCATGAAACAAAACGTCTTGATAAGCCTGTTTGACCGCATGAGAAACCAGTTTATCCCTGACCAATCTGCCGTTGACATAGAAAAACTGCATATCCTGCTGACTGCGGGAAAAAGTCGGCAACCCGACCCAACCGCTCAATTGCAGTCCTGAGGCGGCAAAGTCGATTTTTATTGAATTTTCAATAAAGGACGAACCGCAAATACCGGCAATCCGCCGTTCTTGCTCAATGTCCGTTGCCGCCGGTTTCAGGTTAAGCACTTCCTTCTGGTTGTGCGACAGGGTGAAACCTATATCGAAACGGCTTAACGCCATGCGCTGGATTAACGTTTCTATATGAGCGAATTCGGTTTTTTCGGTTTTTAAAAACTTGCGTCTGGCGGGCGTGTTGTAAAACAAGTCGCGCACATCGACAGTGGTGCCTTGCGGATGCGGGTCGGGTTGCGGGTCGAAATTCTGCTCGGAACCGTCGGCATTGACTCGCCAAGCGCAATCGGCATCGCTAATCCGCGAAATCAGCGTGAGTCTTGAAACCGAACTGATGCTGGGCAAAGCCTCGCCGCGAAAGCCCATGCTGACGACCTGTTCCAGGTCTTCCAAGCTGGCAATCTTGCTGGTCGCATGCCGGGACAAGGCCAACGGCAAGTCTTCTTTGATGATGCCGCAACCGTTATCCCTAATCTTTATCAGCCTTGCACCGCCTTGTTCTATATCGATGCTGACTTGACTGGCTCCGGCATCAAAGCAATTTTCAACCAGTTCTTTAACCACGGACGAGGGTCTTTCGACCACTTCACCCGCGGCAATCTGGTTAACAAGTTGTGTGGGGAGTGAATGGATACGCATTAACCGGCCTAAAGCAAAACGCGTATTTTATATGACGGGAAGGATTATTAACACTTCCTTATAAGCTATTGCTTACATCTCCAAAGCCGCTACTTTGCTTTCCACAGGAATATCTTTATCAAAATAGCTATGCACTCCGTTAAAAATAGCCAGCGCTATTTTCGATTGATGCGCGGTATTAACTAATTTAAGCTCTTCCGACGGGTTGGAGATAAACGCGGTTTCTACCAAGATAGACGGCACATCGGGCGACTTCAATACCAGAAATCCGGCCTTTTGCACCGAAGCGTAATGCAATTCGCCAAGGCGTTCAAAATTTTTCAATACTTTCCTTGCAACATTCACGCTGGCGTCCTGGGTAGCGGTCTGAGACAAATCCAGCAATACTGAAGCGAGTACGTCTTCTTTATCGTTAAGACTGACGCCGCCGACCAGGTCGGACGCGTTTTCGCTGTTTGCCAGCCAACGCGCGGCTTCGCTGGTCGCGCCTTTATTGGACAAGGTAAACACCGACGCGCCTTTGACGGTTGAATCCTGGAAGGCGTCGGCATGAATTGAGATAAACAAATCGGCCTTGGCTGCCCTGGCAATCTGCATTCTTTTTCTGAGATCCACGTAATAGTCGCCTTTGCGCACCAAGACAGCCTTCATGCCGGGCTGGTGATTGATCAACTCCGCAAGTTTTTTGGCAATGGCAAGAGTAACCTTTTTCTCTTCGGTACCATTTTGTCCATGAGCGCCCGGATCATCGCCGCCATGGCCCGCATCGACAGCAACAATAATCGCCTTGTCCCGTTTGGCGACTTTGCTGGGTTCAACCGGGACCGGACTGGCAGTCGTCTTTTTAGTCGCTACCTTTTGCAGCTCTTTAACGGGTTTTTCCGTAACAACCTGTTTAGTTTCCGCCGTTTTATCGACAGGTGCTTTAGCGGCAACCGTTTTGACTTCCTCTTTCTCGGCAACTTTTACCGTGGTGTTCGGTGCTTTATCCAATAATTCAATAACCAAGCGATGACCATGTCCATCCAGTGTATTGGTTCTTAATGACATGCTTTTCGGATTAAGCTCTCTTTTTAAATCGACGACAATTCTTATATCGGTTTTATTTTTTTCCGCAACACGCACTTGGGAAAACAGCGGATGAGAGGACGGCGGCTGGCTTAATGCCTGCTTTACCTGGGTATTGCGCATATCGATCACTAAACGCGCCGGGTTATTCATTAGAAACACCCGATGTGCCGGTGAGGCTGTCACATCAAACAACATTTGCGTTTGATCGGGCGTATTCCAATAACGCAATGAGCTAACATTGATCTGTTCCGCATAAGCGGGTACAGCCAATAGCTGTAATCCAATAATAAACAAGACCTTCCAATATCTTCCCATCGACATAACTCACAAAGTGATAATCTAGGTGAGATTATAGCAGTATGTGTTTGTTTTTCTAGGGTGGTTATAAAACTATTTTTTTACTGATGTTGCGACAGTTGACAAAAAGAACCGGTCCGCAACAAATAACCGCTCTTTAAGTTATGAAGAATAAAATACAGATGTCATTGATTAGATAGGTTTAAAACGGATTTAACGGGAGGTAAGCAGCTTGGATAAGCTTGAGCTATCGGTCATTTGTACGGCAGCTAAAATTCCTCGCCATTATGACTGTGCTTTCACTTGATGGTAGGGCAAAGGCGCGCACGGCACGCCCTACAGCGGATCTCTGTGTAGTAAATTGCAGCGCTCTATATTTCGCGCCTTTCGCGGACAATGTTTAACATCAATTTTTCATCTGTGAAATGTTGTCTCCATTTCCAATGAGCGGCCGACGCCATCCGGAGTCAAGCTGATGATCCTGTCCGGTTCGGGCAAAAAACCTTTGCCCATGTCCGGCCATTCAATAAAACAAACGCAATCTTGGTCGAAATAATCCCTTATCCCTATCAAGTCCAACTCTTCCGGATCGGCAACCCGGTATAAGTCAAAATGAAATATCTTACGGCCGCCTATATTGTATTCTTCGACCAAGGTGTAGGTCGGACTTTTGACCGCGCCGGTATAACCTGCGGCCCTTAAAAATCCACGGACCAACGTTGTCTTTCCCGCTCCCAAATCGCCGTGCAAAAACACCACGCATTTTTCCGGCAACTCGGCCCAAAGTTTGGCACCAAACTGTTCTGTCGCTTCGGTATCCTTTAGATATGTTGTCATCAATTTACCAATTGTCTGAGATAAGGCATTAAATCGCCGGCTAAAAGCCCTCTTTCCCCGTCTTTTGCCACGGCTAAATCGGCCGCCAAGCCGTGATTATAAACCCCTTGCTGCGCCGCATCCGCTAAAGATAAACCCTGAGCCAACAAACCGGCGATCACACCGCTCAGTACATCGCCCATGCCGCCGGATGCCATGCCCGGATTTCCGGTATTGGAAACGGCAAGCCAATGTTCGGATGCGATTAATGTGCCTGAGCCTTTAAGAACGGCAACACCGCCATAACGGGCTTGAACGGACAAGGCTGCCACAAACCGGTCTTGCTGTATGTCGGCCGTAGAGCATTTTAACAGCCGTGCCGCTTCGCCGGGGTGCGGCGTTAAAACCCAATTCGGCTTTGCTGCCGGTGCCGCAGCTAAAAGATTTAAACCGTCTGCGTCGACTACCATCGGTTTGCCGGAATTTATCGCGGCGTTTAATAATGATTTTGCCCAATCGCTTTGCCCCAGTCCCGGCCCTACAACAACGACATCGGCTTTTGCCAACAAAGCGATCAGCTGTTCAGCGCTTTCCACACCGTGGCTCATTAATTCCGGCCGATTCAGGTTCATCAATCCCGAATGCCCTGCCCGCGTGGCTATACTGACCAAACCCGAGCCCACGCGCAAAGCCGCTTCGCCGGCCATTTTGGCGGCACCGGAAAAGCCTAACTCACCGCCCACGATCAGCACATGGCCGCAGTTACCTTTATGCGCATAACGATCGCGACGCGGCAACGGCGTTTTGACAACACGCGTCGCCGCGGCTTCAAGCTCGGCAAACACATCATCGGGCACGCCCAGTTGCGCATAGCAAATCCCGCCGCAATACTCGGCCGCTTGACCGGTGAATAAACCCTGCTTCAGGCCGATAAAAGTAACCGTACAATCGGCTTTTACCGCACAGCCCATCGCGTTGCCGGTATCGGCATTTAAACCGGACGGAATATCCACGGCGATAACCGGGGATGACTGGGCATTGATGGTTTGAATGGCCTCGGCATAAAGCCCGGTTACCGGCCTATCCAGCCCGGTACCTAGCAATGCGTCAACCAGCACATCGGCATTAACGGCTTGTTCGGACTGAAACGGCAAAACAGCTCCCTGGTAATGTTGATAGGCCGTCAGCGCATCGCCTTTAAGTTTTTCAGGTTCGGAGACCGCATAAACGCAAACCTCCAGCCCAGCGACCAATGCCAGTCCGGCGACAATATAGCCATCGCCCGCATTATTGCCGGAACCGCAAAAGACAGCTAAGGACCGGGCATTCGGCCATTGCTTTTTGATCTTTTGAAAAACCTCGGCCCCTGCCCTGCTCATCAACTCAAATCCGGGAATGCCGCGTTCCTGAATGGCGATGCGATCGAGTTCCCTGACCTGTGCCGCGCGATAGAGCTTTATTGGTAAATTTTGCATGGTATTGTGATGTTTTTTGTAGCGGCAACCGGCAGATTGCCTTTAAGTTGTACCAAGAAGTTTAATGGCAAGTAACGTGCTCACCTATCGCCAAAGCACACAATTTAGTCTCAATTAGCATAGTGGTCTCTAAAGGTTTTAGTAGCTGGATTTGATTATAACTCAGTAGCTTGAGCTATTTAAAAAAGCTTGATTGGAAGGTGAAGTGTATCTGCCTGATCACGCTTATACTAAAGCCGCCCGCTAAATTGAATCGCGTGCTATCGAATGCTATCATCCCAACAACATTTTTCAGGAGGACTATCATGGCAAATTTAAGTGTTAGAAAACTGGATGAGGAAGTCTTTTCAAAACTGCGTATGCGCGCTGCGACACATGGCGTTTCGATGGAAGAAGAGGTACGGCAAATCCTTAAACAAGCCGTTACAAACCCTATCAAACTCGGCGATATGGCGGTGCAATTGTTTGGTGAACAGCATGGTATCGAACTGGAATTGCCTGAACATACACCGCATGAGCCATTAGAGTTATTGTAGTGATTGTTCTGGATACCAACGTCATTTCAGAAGTGATGCGCCCTCACCCAAGTGAGACTGTTGTGGCATGGTTAAATGCACCAACCTCTTTATTACTTCCATAAGCCTTGCGGAAATCGGATACGGCTTGCGTGTTCTGGCTGACGGACAAATCGCCGCAATTACGTTGAGTAATCGTTTTAAACTTGCAACCCGCAATATTAAGGACTTTAACCATTGCGGGCTTGATTTGATTAATCCTTTTGAATAGCTATGTTGGAGTACCCTATTAGCTAACACGGCTAGGACAATACACTCGAAGCCGGCACTTCTATCACGAACAAAATTTAAGCGCTTGTCAGTCAATTTTTTTCGTTAGAATAGAACCACGCACTGTATCAGCATAACACCCTATCAAACGCTAGCCCCTGTAAATGGCGCTCCTAAGCACCTATAAACGATGATCCAGCGACGACGGAAAACAGCAAACATTCTACGGACTGCAACATGAACATAAGAATTCTTGAGCAAGACAACAACAAGCGCGGCGATCTTTTCGGGCGGCTCATGGCCGACCTGTTCGTAGCGTTGGGCTACGAACAGCCGCGTTTGAACATTCATAAATCCGGCCGTGAAATAGACCTTTCCGCCGAACACCGTCTTGAACGCCGACACGCTCTTGCCGAATGCAAAGCCACTGCCGATACCATTGGCGGTGCCGATCTGAACAAATTTGTCGGTGCTCTGGATGCCGAGCATGAACGCGATAAACCCATCACCGGTTACTTTATCTCCTTGGGCGGTTTCAAGGAAACCGCCATCGAACAGGAGAAAAAACGTCGCAACACCCGCATCATCTTGCTCACCGGGCCGGATGTCATAGAAGAACTGATAAAAGGCCGTATTCTAGTGGCAAAAGAACACGCCACGGAAATCGCCGGTCGGCTCTGCGCCGGGCAGGACTCGCTGGCTCTCGACGACCAAGTCGAACTGCTGGCCCATCAGCGCGGCTGGATGTGGGCGATTTACTGGACTCAAGGCAAACAGCGCACTCATTTTGCGCTGATCCACGCTGACGGCACACCGCTAGCGCGTGTTCTTGCCGATGAAATCATCGCCGCCGATCAAAGCTGTAACGGTGCGCTATATGGACTTACCTGCCTAAACCCGATGCCCACCGGCACATACAACGCCGAGCAAATGGCGCAAGCTGTTTCCGCTTATGCCCGTTACCTGAGCGATGAATGCGGCTTTATTCTGCTTGATGGCTTACCGGCGGACAGCGACGTGGGCTCGCGGCCGATGCGGCTGGAAAACCTGTTTGTCCCGTTACACCTCGACATTGCCGACCAGGAAAAAATCCGGCAACCGGTCGGCTCGGTCTTGGAGCAACATCCCCAGCTGGCCTTGCTGGCCGCGCCCGGCGGCGGCAAATCCACGCTGATTAAACGCTTGGCCGTCGCCTATGCCGATCCTGTCCGGCGCGAACAAGCTGCCGACGGTCTTCCACAACGGGACTGGCTGCCGCTGTTTTTCCGCTGCCGGGAATTGCGCGGCTTGGCGCGAAATTCATTTGCCGACTTGATAGAAGCGCTTTCCGAGCGGGAGCATGTCCGCCAGCATAGTATCGCGTTTCGCGCTGCCGTGGATTCCGCGCTGGCCGAAGGGCGCATATTGCTGTTGGTTGACGGACTTGATGAAATCGCCGATTCGGGCGACCGCGCCGCGTTCGTCTGTACCCTACGTTCGGCCTTGCAAGCTTATCCCGGCACAGCTTTCGTGGTAACTTCGCGCGAAGCCGGTTTCCGCCATGTAGCCGCGCATTTGGCTCCGATTTGCACCCACGCTACGCTGTCGTCATTTAACGCAGAAGACATCCGTCGGCTCAGCGTCGCTTGGCATCGGGAAGTGGTCGGCGACACCGAAAAAGTGCGCACCGATGCCCAACAACTCGCCGCCGACATCGTGGCAAATGACCGTATCGAACGCTTGGCGGTCAACCCGCTATTGCTTACCACGTTGCTGCTGGTCAAACGCTGGGTCGGCTCATTGCCTACGCGCCGGGCAGTGCTGTATGGCAAGGCGGTCGAAGTGCTGCTGATGACCTGGAATACCGAAGGGCATGACGCCATTCCTCAAGAAGAAGCCCTACCCCAGCTTTGTTATGTGGCTGCAACAATGATGCTGGAAAAAATCGAGCGCATCAGCCGCCCCCGTCTGGCCGAGCTGATCAGGCAAGCCCGCGAGGCGCTGCCCACGGAATTGGGTTATGTCCAGGGCAGCGTGGAAGATTTTATCCACCGCGTGGAAGACCGCAGCAGCCTGTTGATGATGACGGGGCATGATGTCGAGGATGGCCTCTTGGTCGAATTTTTCGAATTCCGCCACCTGACTTTTCAGGAATTTCTTGCCGCCAGGGCGATGGTCGAAGGCTGGCACCCCGAGCGCAAGGACTCGGACACGCTTGCCGACGTTTTGGCAACGCATTTCAACGATGAGAAATGGCGCGAAGTGATCCCGCTGGCCGCTGTGCTGGGCGGCAAAGCTACCGAGGCCTTGATAGTCCGGCTTACCGCAGAGGTCGCCGGTCTTGACGCTGATAAGGATGATTATAATCACACGGTATTGGCCCTAGCCAACTGTCTGGCCGACGAAGCGGCGGCTAGACCTGCGACGATACGCACTGCTTTGCGTGAGCTGGTGCGCTTCGGAACTTATTTATACAGTATGCCTTGTTCGTCTTCGCTGGCCAAAGGCAAATACGGCGCGGACTTACGCGAGGAAGCGCGGCTAGCCTTGCTTACTGCCACGTCGGATATTTATAACTCTTGGGATGCGTTATCACTGACTGTTTACCACCAAATGCTGCCCGTACCGGATACCGAAGGTTATCAATGCGCCGCTCGCCTATGCCTGGAGATGTTGGCTTCGCAAGAGTTGATTGTGCGTTGCGAAGGTGTCGAAGGTTTAGGCAGGCTCGCTTATGACTTGAGGAACAAAAAAGCCGGTGCCGAGGGTTGCCGCGAATCGTTAGCCCGAGCCGGGGCGCTATTCGAAAGAATGTTGTTCGAAGCGTCGGCTGTGGAAGTTCTTGTAGCTACGTATGCGCTGAGCGGGATCGGAGCCAATCGCGTATGGGCATCGGAGAGGCCGTACGCGCTGACCGCACAACTTGCTGGATTGTGGCGGAGGCACCCGGACGATAGAATGCGTATACTTACCTATCAAGCGCTGGCCGCACAACCCGTTGCACCACGAGACGACCTGCATTTAGGCGAATTACTTTCCGATTCCGAGTTCGACAGTCTTTGGGCGGCCTACGAACAAATGAACGATAGGGAGGAACAAACGGCAACGCTGCAAATTGCCTACTATCGACAGACAGCAGATGATGCCGAAATCATCTGCCGCGCTCAGCATCTGCTCAATAAAGACTATATCGGTACTCACACCACTAGCCATACGCTACGCGAACTGCTCGAACAACTGGGTGCTCCCTTGGAAGCAGAGGACATTACCGCCGATGATGGAGATCAAGACGAAAACAAAGCGACCTAACTCAACGCTACGCTATTTTTCCAAGCTTCATCAAATTAGTCTTATCCGCAATCCCACTGATCCTATTCAAAATTGAATCAGCCCCCTAGACATGCTCTAATGTGTATCATTTATAAATTGCTTACACAAGGACAACCCAATGCGAACCAATATAATCATTGACGACGCCTTGATGGCCGATGTTTTAAAAGCGACGGGGGTAAAATCCAAGCGAGAAGCTGTGGAACTCGGCTTGAAAGCCTTATTGATGTTAAAACAGCAAGAGGGCATTAAAGCCTTTAAAGGCAAGTTAAAATGGGAAGGAGATTTAGAGCAAATGAGGGTTGATCGTTGATTCTGGTCGATTCCAGCGTTTGGATCGATTACTTCAACGGCACGGAAACACTGGCAACCAAAAAATTGGATAATTTGCTGGGAGTGCAGCCGGTATGCACAGGGGATCTGATTCTGGCGGAAGTGCTGCAAGGGTTTAGGCAAGACCCGGATTATCAGGCCGCAAAAACCTTGCTTTGTTCATTACCTGTCCACGCCATGCTGGGCGCGACAATGGCTTTAAAAAGCACCGAAAACTTTAGAAAACTGCGTCAACAAGGCATTACCATTCGTAAAACCATCGACACGATGATTGCCACCTACTGCATTGAACACGAACTGCCGTTATTGCATTCAGACAAGGATTTTCAGCCCTTTCAACAGTTTATGGGATTGCAAGTTGTATAGAGATTTCCTCATGCGGAATCGGCTTTACCGCTTCAGGCTGAGCAACATACCCCGTCCGGCTCGGCTTATTAATCAGTTCCATTTTATCTACATTCAATCCTTCGCCTCCCGTCGCCAGCTATGGACATCAGCAGTCAACAAATGATTACCCTCGCCTTGCAAATCAAACAATGGGGCCAAGAGCTGGGCTTTCAACAGGTAGGCATCACCGACACCGCTATGCCGGAAGCGGAAGCGCATCTGCAAAACTGGCTGGATAATAACTTCCACGGCGAAATGGACTATATGCAACGCCACGGCCTTAAACGCAGCCGGCCTGAGTTATTGCATCCGGGAACGGTGCGTATTATCTCGGTGCGCATGGATTACCAGCCGGAGTCCAGCGCTACGATGAAGCAGCAACTGGATGACCCGACTTCGGCCTATATTTCCCGCTATGCGCTGGGCCGCGACTATCACAAACTGATGCGCAGCCGCCTGCAAAAACTGGCCGACAAGATTCAAGCGCAAGTCGGTTCTGAGTTCCCGGAGACTATGCGGGCTTTCGTCGACAGCGCCCCGGTTCTGGAAAAAGCCCTGGCCGAAAAAGCGGGATTGGGCTGGATCGGCAAGCATTCCAATGTCATTAACCGTAAAGCCGGTTCGTGGTTTTTCCTGGGCGAACTGTTCATTAATCTGCCGCTGCCCGTCGACGCCCCGGCCACCGCACATTGCGGCGAGTGCCGCGCCTGCCTGGATATTTGCCCGACCCAAGCGATTGTTGCGCCCTACCAGGTCGATGCCAGACGCTGCGTATCCTATCTGACCATCGAACTGCACGGTTCAATACCTGAACACTTGCGGCCACTGATCGGCAACCGTATTTATGGCTGCGACGACTGCCAACTCATCTGCCCGTGGAATCGTTTCGCCAAGCTGACCGGCGAACAGGATTTCAAGCCCAGACATCGGCTCGATACCCGGCAATTGCTTGAGGTATTTGCCTGGGATGAAGCGGAGTTTCTGGCAAAAACCGAAGGCTCGGCGATACGCAGGATCGGCGTTCAGCACTGGTTAAGGAATATTGCCGTAGCTTTGGGCAATGCGCCCGTATCGCCGCTTATTATCGATGCCTTAAAAGCAAGGCTTGATCATGACTCCGATATCGTCAAGGAGCATGTACGCTGGGCATTAACTATTCAGTTGGATAAAACAGACGAAGGATGAAAAAACCGTCCTTCGTATTTAACCTAATCAGTAATTTAAATGATGCCAGCCAAGATTATTTATATCACCCGGTTCACGCACATCAAGCAGGTATTCATTTATGAAAAAAGTATTTTTTATTTTACTAACCCTGAGCATCCCCCCCGCCCATGCCGATGAAGTTTTTAAGTGTCAGTTAAAATCGGGCAAAACCGTTTATCAGCCTTCACCGTGCGAATCCGCTGAAAAACAAAAAGCTATCGAGATACAAAAAACGGATCCGCGCAAAATCGCCGAGGAAGAAGCAAAACTAAAGGCATGGAAGGAGGATTTTGCAAAGCGTGAAGCTGAGAGAATCGAAGCCGAAAAAGAACTCCAAGCCGAACAGGACAGAAAAGCCTCTGTTGAGGCATTGAAAAGAAGTGCTGAATATCAACAGCGGCAAGCCTACGAGAAAAAACGGCAAACAGAGATACTCGAAAGGCAAAATCAGGAGAATCGATATCCGCAGTACCCATACCCCGTGCCGCCCCCCTATTATCCTGCTTATCAACCGGTTCCGGCTTCCCCGCCTTCAGCACCTTCGCCGGCTGATTCGCCATCAATGCCTCATCATAATGTTCAGGAAAAAACGCCCCCAACCACTCAACAAACTGAGCGAAATGTAATAAACCATGATAAAGACAATGGTCCAAAACCTGTTTTTGGATGGCAATAAGACTGGGTTATCCGGCTAGCGTTTTTATTAAAGCCATGATCAATGTCTTCAAGTCAGACATTGACCATGGCGCATATAAAGACACCGCAAGCTGCATCATGGAATTAACCGAAACACTAGCCAAATATGCGGACATTTGAGTACCAAGATCAGCTAAACCAATCCGGATATGCTTGACGAAAAGTAATTATTCAGCGAAAAAATAAATAGAACACGGATGACGCGGATTGGACGGATTTACGCGGATTTTTATCCGTGTTTATCAGCCTAATCCGCGTCATCCGTGTTCTATTAATCGTCGTCAGTATGTTCGCTGAGTAGTTACTGGTAGACAATGCTTTACCAAAGGCAGCAGTTCTGAGAATATAACTAACGACGCGGTTGAGATCAGCTTAATCGTCGTCCTCGAAAAACACTCAACTTTAAAACACCTCATACCGTATTTTTGGCTGAGTCATTGCAAGAAACCGTATGAAAACCAGGATTGCGCGTCGAAGTTGAACCCGCCATTTTTCTATGTAACGGAGCAAACATGACATCTCAGTATATATATTCTTTTCATAAAGGCGATGGCAAAAACAAAGTTTTGCTGGGCGGTAAAGGCGCCAATCTTTGTGAAATGACCCAAATAGGCTTAAACGTCCCCCCAGGCTTTGTGATCAGCACCGAAGCCTGTCTGGATTATTTACAGCAGAAACAATTACCCGACCGTCTAATGGACGGTGTTAAGCAGCAAATTAACGCGATTGAACAGGAAACCGGCAAACAGTTCGGCGGAGCAACCAATCCTCTATTAGTCTCAGTACGTTCCGGCTCGGCAATTTCGATGCCGGGCATGATGGACACCATTCTAAACCTGGGTTTAAACCAACTGACCTTGCAAGGCTTGATCGAGCAAACCCAAGACCCGCGTTTTGCTTACGATGCTTATCGGCGATTCATCCAGTTGTTCGGTAAGGTTGCCTTGGGCATTGCCGATGAAAAATTCGATGTTCACTTCGAAGAGGTAAAAAAACAAGCGGGCATTAAAGCCGACGTAGCGCTGGATGCCGATCATCTCAAACAAATCAGCGAATTGTTTTTGCAGGTCGTAAAAGAACAAACCGGCCATCCGTTCCCTGAAGATGTCTATGAGCAACTGGAAATTTCCATCAAGGCGGTGTTCAACTCATGGATGGGCAAACGCGCGGTCGATTATCGCCGCGAATTCCATATCACGCCCGAAATGGCTAACGGTACCGCCGTCAACGTGGTAACCATGGTGTTCGGCAACATGGGCAATGATTGCGCCACCGGCGTCGGCTTTACCCGTAACCCCGGCACCGGCGCCAACGAAATGTACGGCGAATACCTGACCAATGCCCAAGGCGAAGATGTCGTAGCCGGTATCCGCACGCCCAAACCGGTACAAGAGCTGGCGACGGAAATGCCCGATTTGTATCGCCAACTGGTTGAACTGCGCAACAAGCTCGAAGAGCATTACCATGAAGTGCAAGATTACGAATACACCATTGAACGCGGTGTGCTGTACTGCTTGCAAACCCGCTCCGGCAAAATGAACGCCACGGCTATGGTCAGGACCTCGGTAGAAATGGTCAAGGAAGGACTGATCGGCAAAGAGCGGGGCTTATTGCGCATTGACCCTGAAATACTTGAGCAACTGCTGCATCCGCAGCTGGACCCGAACCATAAAGTACCGCCTATCGCTCAAGGCTTGCCGGCGTCGCCGGGTGCCGCATCCGGCAAATGCGTATTCGATGCCGATACCGCCGAATTAATGGGCCATGCCGGCGAAAAAGTCATCTTGTTACGCGAAGAAACCAAGCCCGAAGATATTCACGGCTTTTTTGCCGCGCAAGGTATTTTAACCAGCCGCGGCGGCAAAACCTCGCACGCTGCGGTCGTTGCACGCGGCATGGGCAAAGCCTGCGTCGCCGGTGCCGAAGATATTAAAGTCGATGTCGCATCGCGCACCGCGCAAGTCGGCGACCTGCGCATCCAAGAAGGCAACATCATCACCATCGACGGTTCCAGCGGCAAAATTTATTTAGGCGCTATTGCCACCATTACCCCGAAAGTGTCCGAGGAATTGCACACGCTACTAAACTGGGCCGATGAATTTGCCACCCTGAAAGTACATGCCAATGTCGATACCCCGGTAACTGCCCGTCTGGCTGCCGATTACGGCGCTACCGGCATCGGCCTGTGCCGCACCGAACGCATGTTTAACGCCAAAGAACGCTTGCCGTTAGTGATCGACATGATTTTGGCCGATACCAAAGAAAGCCGCGAAGCCGCGTTGGAAAAGCTCTCCCCGATACAACGCGAAGACTTCGTCCAGTTGTTTACAGCGATGTCGCCTCATGCGGTGACGGTGCGCCTGCTCGACCCGCCGATGCACGAGTTCCTGCCTAGCGAGCATCAGCTTGAAGAAGAAATCGGCGCCTTGCAGCATTACGAAACCATCATCAAAGGCCAACGCGTCACCCTGGAAACGCTGGGCGGCGAATTGGCGTTACCGGCGCCGTTTAACCAGCTCAACGAAGAAGTCATCAGCAAAGCGATAGCAAAAAAACAGCTGATGCTGAAAAAAGTGCGCGACTTGTACGAAGTCAACCCGATGCTTGGGCACCGTGGTGTACGGCTGGGCATGACCTATCCGGAAATTTACAAAATGCAGATACGCTCCATCCTGGAAGCGACAGCCATTTGCGAACGCAAAGGCTTGGCCGTGTTACCGGAAATCATGGTGCCGCAAGTCATTACCGTGGAGGAGCTGAAAAAGGTAAAAGACTATGTGCTGGAAATGCAGGCGTTGGTGGAAAGACAGTATCAAATTCGGGTTAATTACAAATTCGGCACCATGGTTGAAACCGTCAGGGCTTGTACTCGCGCCGGACAACTGGCTGAAGTTGCGGAGTTTTTCTCATTCGGCACCAACGATTTGACGCAAGCCACGTTCTCATTCTCACGGGAAGATGCGGAAAATAAATTTTTGCCGCTGTATAACGAAGTGGGCCTGCTGCATGACAATCCGTTTGAAGTATTGGACGTTAAAGGCGTCGGACAGTTGATGAAAATGACTGTGGAACACGGCCGGCAAACGCGCCCCGATATTAAAATCGGCATTTGCGGCGAACAAGGCGGTCATCCGCAATCGATTCGCTTCTGTCATCACATCAAGCTCGATTATGTGTCTTGCTCGGCACCGCGCATTCCGATAGCCAGATTGGCGGCGGCCCATGCCAAGCTGCTTGAAGACAGCTACAACCCAGCCTAAAACAAAACGGCGGTTGGTTTTGAAGGCCAACCGCCAGTAAGTTATTAATGTCCACGAAAAACACGAAAGACACGAAAAACGGATGGATAAACGATGTTTGCACTCGACTACTTGATTACCGGTCACTTTCGTTTTACCCGAAAGCAATAGTCGAGCCTATAAAACTTTTTCGTGCTTTTCGTGTCTTTCGTGGACAATGCGTAACATCACTTTATCGCAGAAACCCTGTGCCCCAACCACCCGTAATAGGCAATATAGCAATAACACAGCACTGGGATAAAAAACGCCTGCTGAATGCCGATCCGGTCGGCAAATAAGCCTTGCACAACAGGCAGAACAGCGCCGCCGACAATAGCCGCGCATAAAATCCCCGAGCCCTGCCCCGTATGCTTACCCAAACCGCTGACCGCCAGCGAAAAGAGGGTTGGAAACATAATCGAGTTAAACAGCCCGACCGCAAGAATCGTCCACATCGCAACGTGTCCGCTGCCGAGCATGGTCATTAAAACCAACAGCGCGGCCGTTACCGCGTTAAATGCCAGCACTTTTCCGGGCTGAACTGTTTGCATGACTGCCGCACCGATAAACCGCCCAACCATTGCTCCGCCCCAATAAAACGATACATACTTTCCGGCATCTCGTTCCGCCAATCCGGCAATCGAAGGTTCGCCCAAAAAATTGATCAGAAAACTGCCGATAGACACTTCGCCGCCGACATAAACGAAAATGCCGATTGCGCCTAAAACCAAGTGTTTGTAATCCCAAGCGCTATCGAGACCATTATCTTCAACGCCTGAAATCTGCGCGTTTGCCGCTTCAATTTCGGGCAATTTAATCAGCGCAAAAACGACCGCAATAAAAAATAAAACCGCAGCCAACAGCAAATAAGGATTTTGCACGGCGGCAGCTTGCGCCGCTTGGTAAGTCGATAACTCATCAGCGTTCAGCAGTTTGATTTCATCCGCTGTTTTAACCGCAGCGGCAAGAATAAATAAGGAGCCGAAATAAGGAGCGATAGTGGTACCCAGCGAATTAAACGCCTGAGTCATCGTTAACCGGCTGGAGGCGGTTTCCGGATTGCCTAAAATAGTCACATACGGATTTGCGGCTACCTGCAACAAGGTAATGCCGGAGGCCAACACAAACAATGCCGCCAGGAATAACGGATAGGAATGCGAACTTGCGGCCGGGTAAAACAGCAGACAACCGGCGCCCGCGATGCTTAACCCGGCAATAATGCCGCCTTTGTAACCGATTTTTTCCACTAGGTAGCCGCTGGGAACGGAAACAATAAAATAGGCGGTGAAAAAGCAAAACTGGATCAGCATTGCTTCCGTGTAATTCAAGGTGAACACCGATTTCAAATGCGGGATCAATATGTCGTTCAGACAGGTTATAAAACCCCAGATAAAAAACAGCGAGGTTAATATTGTTAACGAGCCAAGATAAGGATTTTTATCGGAACTGATGGTTGCGCCAGTTGCATTGATCATGATTTTATTCGGTATATCAGGTTGAAATACAAAGCCATGGGATTATGATCCCATGCATATCAATTTAAAGCCTTCACTACGAAGAACGCGATTATGGGCTAGTTCCCAAGTTCAAGCCTATGCGGCTCAAAGCCGTGTTATCCAGCGCCATACCTGTAATGAACGCAGTCTAGCTCCATTGGAAACATCTCGCCCAAGTTAGACCTTCCAGGTTTTACGACTGCCATGGATGGCGGAAGTGCTGGAGCCGCCGGGAGCGGCTCCAGTAAAAATCTGGAAGGTCTGTGTCTCGCCTAACGCTGGGTTTCGCGATGCTTTCCCCATCCGACAACCATTACTTGACCACAGTAAAACCAACCGTTTCATTACCCACCATCACTTTAAAATCGCCCGGTTCGACAATCCTTTTAAGATCAACCCCAATAAACGACAAATCCTGCGGCGTTAAGGTAAAACTCACATTTTCGGTTTGACCGGGAACCAGCTCGACTTTTTTAAACGCTTTAAGCTGTTTATTGGGACGCGTCACCGAAGCCGCCACATCATTGAGATAAAGCAATACCGATTCCTTGCCTTTTAATGTCCCGGTGTTTTTAACATTAACGCTGACATTGATATTCTCGCCCATTTTGACTTTCTCTTTTTCCACCTTTAAGCCGCCGGTTACAAAAGTGGTATAACTCAAACCATGACCGAACGGATACAGCGGGTTAACAATATTTTGCTCAAACGATTCGATAGGTTTGTAATCATACGGCGTAATGCCGTTGGTGTTTCTCGGATAGGTAATGGGCAGTTTGCCGTTAGGGTTATAGTCGCCGTACAAAATATCGGCAATCGCCTCGCCGCCTTCCATGCCCGGCAAGAAACCCAAAATAACGCCGCCTACCCGTTCCGCAATCGAGGTAATAATGCGCGGACGTCCGCCCAAGGTCAGTAAAATCACCGGTTTTCCGGTTGCAATCGCGGCATTGGCGAGATCGATTTGGGCCTGATCGAGATTTAACGATTCGATATTGCCCGGCGTTTCGGTATAAGTATGCTCGCCCAAACTGAGCAGAATAACATCGTGGTTTTTAGCTTCATCGACAACCTTTTGAATATCGATCGGCGCGGTAAAAAAATCGCCGCCGACATAGGTCACTTTGCCGCCCGCTTTTTCCTGTATCGCTTCCAGCACCGTTGGTTTGTCTTGAGGATAGAGTTCCTCGGCAAAACCTTGCCAGGTAATAGTCCAGCCGCCATTCATCACGCTCAGCAAATTCGCGGTAGGCCCGGTCACCAGAATATTGGCGTCTTTTTTCAGCGGCAGGATATTGTGATCGTTTTTTGCTAGAACAATAGACTCCCTCGCCGCCTGACGATTGCTTGCTATCGCTTCCGCCGTGGCAAAATTGCCTTCTACTTCCAGCAGCGGTTTAGGCTCGAATAACCCGGCCCGATACTTGACCGTCAATATCCGGGACACCGCTTCATCAATTCGCGACATCGGCACTTCGCCCGATTTGACCAAATCAATCAATAAATCGTAAAAAGAAAAATCGAACGGCACCATGCTCATATCGATACCGGCCATCACCGCTATTTTTACCGCTTCCTTAGGCGACGCAGCCATCTTGTCGCGGCTGTAAAGACGCTCGATGTCCGCCCAGTCGGACACGGCAATCCCTTTAAAGCCCAATTCGCCGCGCAAAATCGTGGTCAGATAGTGATGATTGGCGTGTCCGGGGATGCCGTCAACTTCCGATGAATTAACCATCACCGTCGGCGATCCGGCTTTTATGCCCGCCTCAAAGGTAGGCAGGAAATATTCGCGCAGCATCCTTTCGCCTATCCAGACCGGTGTCCGGTCCTTGCCGTTAAGCGGGTAACTGTAACCGACATAATGTTTCAGGCAAGTAGGCGCTTTATCGGCAGCGGAAAAATCATTGCCCTGATGACCTTTAATATAAGACGTACCCATTACCGTCGCCAAATGCACATCTTCGCCGAAAGTTTCCCACAAGCGCGGCCACAGCGGTTGGCGGCCAATATCCATCACCGTGGAAAAATTCCATTGCTGGCCTGAAGCCTTGACTTCCCTGGCAGTAATTTCGCCTTCCTTGAACGCCAGTTCAGGATTAAATGTCGCAGCCATGTTAATCGCCTGCGGAAACAACACCGAATTTTGCGTATAAGTCGCGCCATGAATCGCGTCAATTCCGTAAATGACCGGAATTTTCAAGCGCGTTCTTGTCGCCGCATCCTGCACGGTGCGCATCATTTTTCGCCATATTTCTATGGATTGCGCCTTGTTATCGGGTGTAAAAGGCGTATTTAGAACGGAACCGACATAATGCTTGACTACCGCTTCCTCCAGCTTGACCGGATCGATTTGATCCTCAGCGTTTTGCTCCTTGGGAATGCCGATAACCGTAAAATCGACCTGCATCATCTGCCCTACTTTTTCTTCAAGCGTCATTTGCGACAGCAGATGTTTGACTTTATTTTCTATTGTTCTGTTTGTCTCTTGTGCGTTCACAGAACGCCCCGCCATCACAGATAGGGTGATAATTAAAATAATAGGTAAGGTTTGCAACTTAATATACTTCGCGTGTTGGTTATTTAAGATTCGGCTTACGGCGTATTGTTTACGCATTGAGTTTGTCCCAATGCCGCTCCGTTCGCCCCTTCGGCTACGCTCAGGACTAAAGGCCTTGTTAAAACGGCCTAATCCGGCGGCATTGGAGTTAGATCTATCCGTATTTTAAGCGGTGCCATATTTTTTCCATAAAAAACATTATCGATCGGGTTTTCGCCGGAGGGGTGCTGATTTCAAAAAATGTCATTTATTTTTACCATGAAGAGCATGAAGGACTTGAAGAGATGACTGTATTGACTTCATGTGTGTATTGAAACGATACGCATCTAATCACCATCATCCCCCTTCATTACCTTCATGTCCTTCATGGTAATAAAAAACAAGTCATAAACATTGTGCTGCATCTGCACCCTTCGCCGACATCCGATGTCCAAATTACCATGGTGTTTTTTAGTTTTATCATTAGGCCGTGTACATTGGCTTACCGTCATTAAGCCGCAACCAGCCCTTGACTATGCGGTAAACAATCCAGATGCCGTTCGCGATGAGTATAAACCAGCCGATAAAGAACATCATCGTGATTGTCCCCAGCACGCCCCAAAGCACGCCGAACCAGAAGGTTCGGATTTGCCAGCGGAAATGGCTCTCCAGAAAGGTTCCGGCCACGTCATCCTTTTTGACATAATTCATCACGATTGCAACGATGGCTGTGACGCCGACGAAATAAGACGCGGCATAGAGTGCGTAAATAACAGTGGTGAGAGTTATTGCTGATTTTTCGGTTTCTGTAGTAGCAATGTTATTCATCAATGTTTTCTCTCTTTTAAAATTGTTATTTTGTTATTTATGCTTTGAAGTGAGGACGATATTACACTTTCGCGGGTTCCCAATCTGGAGATTGGGAACCCAGAAGGCGAAGCTTTAGCTTCGCGAAACGGAAAGCAAGAGCTTCCAAAAAACCGAATATCCAAGCTTGATCTTGAGGTTTAGCTGATTTTTTCGATTTCTATGATTTCAAAGTTTTCATTAAAGTTTGAAATTTTTGCAAAATTGTTATTGATTGTTCCTTATCCAGATAGGTATGTCCATTTATGTCATATAAAAGAGCCATCTTCTTTCTCTTTAGCATCAAAATAATCAATTGGAGACCCTATATATCCTTGACTTCGGACATATAAATTTAAACAAAGCGCATGTGGGGTAACATCAGCCAATGTACTATCTGGGTCAAACCCACTTCTAATTAACTCTAAGCTTCGTAGATGATCAAGCTCCCTATCTAGCTGATGAAAATCAGTGATGCCAGTAATCTCCTTCAAATCATCAGCTTCCATGTCAAACGTATCAGCATATATCCAACCTCCGGGACTTTTGAATGTTTTAGCAGTCTCACAAACATAATTTATTAGCTTTACTTGGCTAGTTGTAAGTTGAGAAAGAATATTTATCAGGATGAGGTTGCTTTCGTCTTTACCATCAGGTGAACATGAAGATGCTAGCAATCCAGCCCAAAAACTTTGCATAAAATCATCTTCTGCCCAAGATCCATTCTCGATAGTTGAATATATGATTCTTGGATGAGCATGTAGAACAAGATTTCCTGCTTGCTTCTCTAATAATAGCTGAGCCTTATTAGCTATCTCGACTGCATTTTTTGCACGCCACGCGCTAACTTTATCTTTTAATAGAAGTCCAAATTCTTCTGCGGCTGGCAAGCAAATACGGCTCAAAAATGCAGATGCCCCGTCAACAGTACCTTTTGTGACGGTATTTACTGAATCAGCGACAGGTTTTAATCCTAAAATATCTAAACTTTTACTCTCTTCTGTCATCAGGCAGGCCTTCTATAACTCTAGCTATTAATTACCAAGCAAACTCGCCCGATAGGTTGATATTATCCCGAAAATCCGGGAGTTTGATTTTGATGTTATAACCACAGCCTAGTCAAAAAGCTGCGCCGGAATTATACACTTAAAGCTTAGAATCCAGAGTTGTTATGGTTTTCCAAATTACTTATGTTATTTTGTTCCCATTCCCAGACATTCAACCCATCAAACCCCATGAAAACAAACTACCGGCAGTTCGGTTTATTCCTATTACTGCTCATTTCAATAGGCTGTAGTAAAACCATCACCTCGGCACCGGACGTAACCTTTACCACTATCACCGGCCAAAAAATCGCGCTAAAAGATTTACGCGGCAAGCCGGTCATCGTTACGTTCTGGGCAACCGACTGCCCTTCCTGCATTAAAGAAATTCCCGACCTGATCGATCTATATAATAAGTATCATGCTTCAGGCCTAGAGATGATTGCCGTTGCGATGTATTACGACCCGCCGAATCACGTCGTCGATATGACCAATGCCAAGCAACTGCCCTACAATGTGGCGCTGGATTTAAAATCGGAACACGCCGAGGCTTTCGGCGGCATCATGTTCACTCCCAGCACCTTTTTGATTGCCCCGGACGGATCGGTTGTTACAAAAGAAATCGGCCTTTTCGACTTGGCAAAAATAAAAACAAATATCGAATCACTACTTAAAGGATAACCCATGCTCTGGCTAAAAGCGTTACACCTGATTTTTATGGTCACTTGGTTTGCAGGCCTGTTTTACCTGCCGCGCCTGTATGTTTATCATGCAATGAGCAATGACGAGATCAGCAATGAACGCTTTAAAGTGATGGAGCGCAAACTGTTCTTCGGCATTATGACGCCGGGTATGATAGCGACTCTGGTATTCGGCATTTGGATGCTGGTGGTTTACGACTGGAGTGTTTATGCTAGTGCCGGTTGGCTGCATGCGAAGCTGGCGCTGCTGGCGCTGACGCTGGTTTACCACTATTTTTGCTATCGCTGGTTGCTTGATTTTAAACATGACCGCAACCAGCATGACCATGTTTTTTATCGCTGGATGAATGAGGTGCCGGTTTTGTTTCTGGTCGGCATCGTGATCCTGGCAGTGGTTAAACCTTTTTGATGCGGTAAATGTTCTACAATATAGCAAATTCGAGTGGGGACCAATGCCATGCCTTATTTACAAATCAGCGATCAAGCCGCTAACCAGCTACATGACATGGCTGAGCAAGAGCATGTTTCCAGCAGTGAACTCATTGAACGGCTGATAAAAAAACACAGCGATGAATTAGCAAAGCAACGCGAATTAAAAGACTTTTTCAGGCCATTCCAAAAGGATATGAACAGCTTCAGCTTTGATAGAGAAGATGCTAATGCCAGGTGAGTTTGTTGATACCCATGTCGTTATCTACAGTTTCAGCCAAGACGAACGCAAGCAAAACAAAGCATTAGCGATACTGGCAAAACATCCGGTTATGTCAATTCAGGTTTTGAGTGAAACCGCCAATATCATGAAGCGTAAATTAGGTTTTGACATTACCGTCATCAACCGTCTCAGTCAGGAATGCAGTTTGCTGCATCCCATTAACTTAAACACCCTTAATCACGCGTTAGGCATAGCCGAGCGTTACGGCTTTTCACATTACGATAGCTTGATTATTGCCGCTGCATTACAAACTAATTGCACAACGCTTTATTCAGAAGATATGCAGCACGGGCAGGTTATTGAAGAACGCATGATTATCCTTAATCCGTTTTTGCAACTCGGCTCAGCCGATAACCCAAAGAGAAAAATATGAATCTATCTGATTTCACTCACAGCGCCTATTTTGCCAGCCTCTTGGGCGGCTTATTGATCGGCACGGCAGTTGCACTGTTTGTGTTATTAAACGGCCGGATTGCCGGTATCAGCGGTATTCTGGCCGGCTTGGTTCAAGCCGGTAAAGAAGACAAAATATGGCGTGTGATGTTTGTGCTCGGCTTGGCGGCGTCGCCTTTTGTTTATCGAATCGCTTCCGATCTGCCTGCGGCGACTATCGAAGCGGGTACCAGGCAATTGGTTATTGCCGGTCTGCTTGTTGGCTTGGGTACCAGCTATGCGTCAGGCTGCACCAGCGGCCATGGCGTCTGCGGCATTTCCCGCGGCTCGGTTCGGTCGATTGTCGCAACGCTGACTTTCATGATCGCGGGTTTTATCACTGTCTATCTGATTCGCCATTTGTTGGGACTCTAACTATGCTGAATTTTAATGCTTTTCTCGTTGGACTATTGTTTGGCCTGGGCCTGATTATCTCCGGCATGACCGATCCGGCAAAGATCATCGGTTTTTTGGATTTGACCGGGGCTTGGGACCCTTCTCTTGCATTTGTTATGGTGGGCGCAATACTGATCGGAGCAATTGCTTTTAATATCGCTAAAAAGCGTCAGCGTAGTTTGTTGGGAGAACCTATGCGACTGTCCTCTGCAACCGAGCTGGATAAAGGCTTGGTAATAGGTAGTCTGGTTTTTGGTATTGGTTGGGGAATGTCGGGATTTTGCCCCGGACCGGCTGTTGTCAGCGCGGCCGCTGGGCAACCTAAAGCATGGATATTTGTTGTGTCGATGCTGGCTGGAATGGCTTTGTACGGCGTGATTGAGCGGCGTAGGAAAGATTGATTACTTCACCACGTAGGCACGAAGAGCACGAAGTTGAAGAGCACGAATTTTATGTTTTTTCTTCGTGTCTTCGTGGTGAAAGTTTCTTAGGAACGTGCATGAAATAACTTGAGCAAATTCTATTTTTAAACCATGAAGTACATGAAGGGAATGAAGGATTTAAGTCTTCATGTCCTTCATGCTCTTCATGGTGATTGCTTAAAGCTGAGTTGAGCAGCTCGTCTGCTCAAACGAAACTTATGCCCTTTGGGCATAAATTAATTTATGCATATTCCTTATCGACTTACTCTTCTTTATTAATCAAAAAATAAACCACCGGAATCACCAGCAACGAAAACAGCGTCGATGCAAAAATCCCGAAGATAAAGCTCCAGGCCAAGCCTGAAAAAATCGGGTCCAGGATAATCACAAACGCGCCGAACATCGCCGCGCCAGCGGTCAAAAATATCGGCCGCAAGCGAATCGCACCGGCTTCAATCAACGCTTCCGCCAGCGTAACACCGGCACGGGCGCGGATGCGTTCGATAAAGTCGATCAGGATAATCGAGTTGCGCACGACGATACCGGCCAGCGCAATCATGCCGATCATCGCGGTGGCGGTGAAATAAATCGGGTTCGGGTAACCGGCAATCGGCGTCGCAAACAGATTAAGCACCCAAAAGCCCGGCATGATGCCGATCACGGTCAACGGAATCGCTATCATCATCACCAGCGGCACGCTCAGCGATCCGGTTTGCCCGACCAGCAGCACATAGATCATCACCAACGCGGCCGCGAAAGCCAAGCCCAAGTCGCGAAATACATCGACGGTGATTTTCCATTCGCCCTCGCCTGCCAATTCGGCGGTGTAACCTTCCTGCAGCGGGCGTTCGTCCAGTACGTCATTCAAATCGAACACCGCTTCGACCGGACTGCGGCCGGCCATGCCGGCAATCACGTAATTCACCCGTTGCAGGTTCTTGTGAAAAATCGGCTGATCTTCGGTTTCTATATTGGCGCTGCCGATTTCGCTTAACGGAATCAAATCGCCCTGCCCGGTTTTAACGCGCAAAGCCAGTAAATCGGCTACCGACGAACGCAATGCTCTAGGCAGTTGCAAAGTAATTTCCAGCGGTTGGCGTTCGCTGTCTATATGAACGATACCGACGGTTTGGCCCGCAGCGGCAATACGCAGGGTTTGGGCAACCTGTTCGACGCTGACGCCGGACAATGCGGCTTTCTCTCGGTTCAAGCGAAAATGCACTTTGTCATGCTCCGCTTCGGAGTAATCATCGACATCGACCACGCCTTCGGTCTTTTCCATATCGGCCCTGATGCGTTTGGAAACCGCAACCAAATCGCCGATGCTGGCTTCCGGCGGACCGTAGACTTCGGCGACCAAGTCGGACAGCACCGGCGGTCCCGGCGGAATTTCGGTGATTTTAAGATTTGCGCCGTATTGCTTGCCGAGCCGCTCTATTTCAGGCCGGATTCGCAACGCGATTTCGTGCGATTGCTGCTCGCGCCGGTCTTTAGCCAACAGATTGATCCTGACTTCGCCGACATAACCGCCGCTACGCAAATAGTAATGACGCACCATGCCGTTAAAATCCATCGGCGCGGCCAAGCCGGTATAAGTTTGGTAATCGGTGACTTCATTGACGGTCGCCAGATAATTGCCCAAAGCTCTAGCGACTTCATCGGTTTGCTCTAGCGTCGAGCCGCGCGGCATGTCGATGATGATTTGCAGTTCGTTTTTGTTGTCGAACGGCAATAATTTCAGCGGCACGGCGCGGGTAACAGCCAACAAGGTTGAAGCTACAAAAGCTACGAACACGATCAGTAAAAACAGTTTGGCGCGTCCTGAAGTCTCCAGCAACGGCCCAAGCGCCGAGCGGTAAGTGCGGTAGATCAACGTCTGCTTAAGCTCCAGCGGCGCTTCTTCTTTGTGGTTGTGGTATTCGCTTTGCAGCAGCTTGAAACTCGCCCACGGCGTGACGGTAAACGCGACGATCAGCGACACGATCATCGCTATCGGCACGTTGAACGCCATCGGCGCCATGTACGGCCCCATCATGCCGGTGATGAAAAACATCGGCAGGAATGACACGATTACCGTGAAAGTCGCCAGAATAGTCGGCGGCCTGACTTCATCGACCGCAGTCAGCAACGCTTGCAACGGCGATTCCTTGCGTAACTGATAATGCCGGTGGATGTTTTCGACATCGACAATCGGATCGTCGACCAGCAAGCCCAACGACAATATCAACGCAAACAAGGTCACGCGGTTGATCGTATAGCCGGAGATATAATCCAACAATAAGGTCAGCGCCAAGGTCATCGGCACGGCTATCGATACGATGAACGATTCTTTCAACCCCAGCGAAAAAGCCAGCAACACCACGATAATCACAATCGCGAAACTCAAATGCTTAACCAGCTCGTTGACTTTGTGGTTCGCGGTTTCGCCGTAATCGCGGCTGATGCTGATCAAAACGTCTTCAGGAACCAAGGTGCCGTGCAGTTTTTCGGCGGTCGCGATAACGGCTTCGGCGACATGGACCGCATTGCTGCCTTTGCGTTTGGCGACAGCAATGGTGACCATCTGCCGCTCTTGCCCGACTTGCGGCTTGTTGCCGGTGGCTTGGCCTATCGTCGGTATCTCATCAACCGCCGGGCCGAAACCGATGCGGGTGTAATGGTCGACATCGGCCGGGCCGTCTTCGATGCGGGCCACATCGCGCAAGTAAACCGGCCGTCCGGCAACGCTTTTAATGACGGTCGCGCCGACTTCTTGCGATGACTCAAAATGCGGCCCGGCTTCGAGCAGGATTTCACGGTTGCCGCGCTCGATGTTGCCGACTTGCAGATTGACGTTCGCATTAGCCAGCGCCTGGGTGATTTCCAGCAATGTCGTGCCATGCGCGGCCATTGCGGCAGGGTTCGCATAAATCGAGACACACCGCTGTTCGCCGCCGACAACCCAACTTTTACCGACATCGCCGACGCTTCTCAACGCAATAATCAGCTCGTCGGCGATACGGCGCAAGGCCATCGAATCGTGATTATCGTTTTGCGCGGACAGCGTCAGCAACACGATAGGCACGTCATCGATTTCAACCGGCGACACTTTCCAGTGCGTGACGCCCGGCGGAATCAGGTTCTGGTTGGACATCATCCTGTCCCAGGTCTTAACCAGGCTGTCTTCGGAATCCTGGCCGACCAGATAACGCACGGTAACCACCGCCGCGCCGGGTCTGGAGACCGAGTACACATATTCGACGCCTTCGATTTGCTTCAGCAAAACCTCCAGCGGCGTGGCGACCAGTTTTTCGACTTCTTCGCTGGACGCGCCCGGAAACTCGACCAGCACATCCATAACCGGCACGACAATCTGCGGATCTTCTTCGCGCGGCGTCAGGATCAGCGCCGCCGCTCCGGCTAATAGCGAAATAATCAGGAACAGTATCGATAATTGCGAGGTGGTGAATATTTCGACAATCTTGGTCGTCAACCCGCGTTTGGGGGCTTCGTTTTGCAAGCTGTCCATTATTGCGCCTGCTCTGGATGGGCTATCACGGTTTCGCCTTCATGAAGGCCGGAAATGACTTCAACTTGATCGCCGAAGGTTTTGCCGGTCCTGATATGGCGCATCAGTTGCCGGCCATCCGCTACGACTTTGACGACTTCCAACTGGCCGATATGTTGCACTGCGCCGGCAGGAATCAATAAGGCTTCGTGTTGGTCGCAAGCTTGCTCCAGCCAGCCGAAATGGCCCGGTTGCAAGCCCGTCATGGCAGGCAATGCGATTTTAATCAGCTGGGTGCGGGTTTGCGGATCGACTTCGGGACTGATCTCGTCAATTTGCGCGCCAGCGGTTTGTCCCAGCGTGTCGATGCGCACGTTGACGTTCATGCCGATGTTGTAACGTCCGGCACAAGTGCTCGGCACGTCGGCTTCAAGCCTTAAGCCTTGCGGCGTTTGTAGAGTAACTATCGGCACGCCGGGCAAGCCCATGTCGCCGGGTTCTTTAAGACGCTTAACCACGGTGCCGTCAAATGGCGCGACCAGCAGCGTATCGGCCAGATGGGTCCTGATTTCGGCGACCGCGCTCATTGCCTGGCTTACAGCGGCTTGCGCTTCTTTTGCGCCGGCAACGGCGGCATCGAAGCTTTCACGGGTTGCCGCTTCTTTGCCGTACAAGCCGCGGGTGCGCTGTTCGTCCGCCTGGGCGCGGCTTGCCTGGGCATTGGCGCCGGCAAGCGCGGCCAGGGCTGCATTTTCCTGGGCTTTGACGTCGCGTTCATCGAGCCGGGCTATCGCATCACCTTTTTTGACTTTATCGCCGGCATTGACCTTGATTTCGATAATCCGGGCTGTGGTTTTTGGGGCGATATTGGCCACGGTCCTCGACTTTACCGTGCCGGGCCAAGCCAGAATATCGTCAACCAGCTTTTTTTCGACAATTGCCGTGTCGCTTGTCGTTGAACTTTTAGCCAATGAACTCGATCCGGGCGGCACTTTGCTGACGAAACTGCCCTGCATGTAAAGCAGTAACAAGATCAAGGCTAAGACGGCTGCGGAAATAGCAAGGATTTTATTAGTATTTTTAGATTCGGTTGCTGACATAAGATTCTCTTTATCGCTATCGTTCCCACGCTCCAGCGTGGGAATGCAGTGGTAGACGCTCCTGCGTCCCGCAACGCTGGAGCGTTGCAGACTGAATTCCCACGCCGGAGCGTGGGAACTATTAATTATTTACTTCCGGCCTACATCCTGTCGTGAACGTTGCGCATCAGACCTTCCAGGTAAGACGACTACCATGGATGGCGGAAGTGCTGGAGCCGCCGGGAGCCGTTCCAGTAAAAACCTGGAAGGTCTACATTGCACGATGAAGACCACGTTAATATTATTTACTTCCAGTCACCTACGGCTTTTTTTAACGCCGCTTCAGCGCTCAGCGCATCGTAATGCGCTGCAATCGTGTTCGAGTGAGCTTTATTCCGGGCCGCTTCCGCTTCGATATAGCGGGTTATCGTCACTGTTTCGGCGCGCCGTTGTTCATTAACCAGTCTTAACGCCTCGTCGGCGGCGGCTACCGAAGCTTCGGTTACGCGCATACGCGCCAAAGCTTCTTCCAACTTCAGGAAAGCGGTTTTGACTTCCTGCTCGATAGCCAATTTTGTTTTACGTTCGGTTTCACGCGCTTCGGCGGCTTTTCGTTCCGCAGCACTGACGCGGTTTTTAGTTTCCAAGCCGGAAAACAAATCCATCTCGACGCTGACGCCGGCAGTGACATTGTCTTTGCTGCCGGAAAATCCCGGAGACTGGCTGTTTTGGCCGTAACTGACATAAGCATCCGCTTTGGGCAAATAAGCGCCCTGCTCGCTTTTCAACTTGGCCTGGGCGATTTCCACTTGGTTGGCGGCGGCTTTAACTTCCGGACGTTGCGTCATTGCAAGATCGAGCAAATCGGTAAACGATGCCGCGAGCTTGGGTTCGGGTAATATCGAAGACGCCGATGCGACAAAAAACGCTTGATCCGCGGATAGGCCGAGCAATGTGGCAATGCCGGTTTTGGCTAAATCGATACCGTTGGCGGCCCTGATCCGGGCCTCCTGCGCTTCAGCCGCTTTCACTTCCAGCGATAACACATCCGACTTCAGTACGGTTCCGGCTTCGTAGCGCTGCCTTGTCAGCTTTAACTCACTGGCAATGGCCGAAATCGAATCCTGGGCGACTTTATCGGCTTCTTGCGCGGCCAAGTACGCATAGTACGAAGCGGTTACGGCTTCAATCAACGCATTGCGCACGGTTGAGCGTTCAAACTCCGCCGCGCTGATGCCCAGCTCGGCCGCTTTACTGTTGTGATAATCCTGACCGCCACGGAACAAGGACAGTTTGCCGATGATTTCAGGGCGGAAGTTTTGCCGGTAGCCCGGATCATTAATATTGTTGATCGAGTTGGCACCGAAATCCCGTTGCGCCACTATCATTGAAAAAACTTGCGCGGGATTATTGGAGTGATCGTAGCCGACCTTGGCGGTGACTTGCGGATAAAACGCGGATAATGCAACGCCTAATTGGGCTTCGGCCTGGCTAATGCGCTCCGTTACGATTTGCAGGTCGGGATTGTTCGATAAGGCGTAATCGATAGCCTGTTCCAGCGTAAAGGACTGGGCGATTGATTTTTCCGGCAAGGGTTTATCGGCAGGGTTTTGACGAGTCTGATCCGCTGCAACAGCCCCGTTCGCTAGCATCAGCATCGGTAATAGAGTTAATGCCAGATTGTTTTTTATTGTTTTAAGCATCATCTTCACGTACCTGTTAAGAATGTGGCAAAAGCCTTTTGGACTTTTGCGCTGGCTCGAAAGCTCCAACTTTCAGTGTTTCGGGAAGCTAGAGCTTCCCGAACGGCATTCCCAAGCTAGAGCTTGGGAACGAGCGTATCAAAACGCACAGCCCGACTTAACACCCAATTTTTTAAGAATGATTGCCAAAGGACAAAATCCTGTAAACGCCGATTGCAGCAAATTAGCCCCGACAAAAGCGGTAAACCACAGCCATAACTCGGAGTGATAATGAGCCAGCAACAAGCTGATCAAAATAAAGCTGCCGGCCACCGCAAAAACTATGCGATCAATCGTCATGTTAGTGTCCTTTTAAGCGCACGATGCCTATTAATTTAAGCATCAATCGTTCATAAAAAGGCTCGCTGATGCCTTTCCTGATTTTACGCATGAAATATTTCTCGAAACCGATTTTAGCCAGATGCACCCATTTGCCTTCGGCAGACCAAGTTACATTACGCGGCGGAATTTGCGGTTTAGCCAGGAAGGCCACGCCGGAATCGCCGAAATCGGCCAGGCATAACGCATTCCAGGTCGCTTTGTGGCTCGGTTCCTTGCCCGCCAATTCGTCGGCGATATTATGCGCGGTCGCGGTCACCATCGATTCGATCATATAGCCTGTTTTTGGCGCGCCAACCGGTACCGGTGTCGGCTCAATCGGCGGAATGGCGATACAAACGCCGACCGAATAGATATTTTTAAAAGTTTTATTACGTTGATGCTCGTCCACCAACACAAAGCCGCGCGGATTAACCAAGCCTTCGACGCCGACATTGCGCACCGCGTCAACACCGGTAAAAGCAGGCAGCATCATTGAATGCTTAAACGGCAGCTCATGTTTTTTCTTGTCCTTGCCGTCGTCATCGACTTCCGTGACAAACATCATGCCGTCCTCGATTTTGTCGACCTTGGCGTTGGTTATCCATTTGATGGTCTTGTCGCGCAAAGCGCTTTCCAACAAGCCTTTGGTATCGCCGACGCCGCCCAAGCCTAAATGTCCGATATAAGGTTCCGCAGTAACAAACGTCATCGGTACTTTGTCGCGAATTTTCCGTTTGCGCAGTTCGGTTTCAAGAATCATCAGATATTCATAAGCCGGACCGTAACAGGACGCGCCCTGAACCGCGCCGATAACAATCGGGCCCGGATCTTCCATGAATTTGTCCCAATCTTTTACCGCAACTTCGGCATGATCGACATGGCAAACCGACGAGGTATAGCCATCAGGCCCTAGGCCGGGAACTTCATCGAAAGCCAGACGCGGCCCGGTCGCAATAATCAAAAAATCGTAAGCAACGGCGGAACCGTCATCCAGCAGGACTTGGTTATTGACAGGATCGACTTTGGTTGCGGCTTTTTGGATGAATTCGATGCCTTTCTTTTTCATCACCGGCGCCAGCTCGATCTTTAAGTCTTCCGGCTTGCGCCATTTGGGTGGAATCCATGGATTGGACGGCACAAAATGAAAAGTTGGGGTATCTGAAATCACGATAACGTCGTGATTTTTTCCTACCGTTTCTTTCATTTCATAAGCCATTGGTACGCCGCCAATACCTGCGCCTAGAATTACAATACGAGCCATGATACTTTCCTCATCGAGTTATTATTGTGTGTGCCCTACATTTTTCAATTAACTTTAAGTCAATGAAAATCCCCGTAAAAGTAAACCGGTACCGACACTGAACAGAAAAACACCCCATCACCGACCAGACAAAAATACCGGGAAACTTAAAAAATAAACTAGTATATTAGAAAACGTTAATAGACAATAGCACGGTTCTTTCTTAACGCACAAGGCCAAAATTGCCAATATGAAAGCAAACGCATACGGGAAACGCCTTGAATGTATTGTTTATAACTCATCAGGTTTTTTACTTAATAACAGTCTATGCTTGTGATGTCTATCAAAAATCATAATGTGACAAAGCAAGCTTTGTAGACTACCAATATCAATTTTGTGAGGTTAAGCAACCGGAAAATACAATGACTTCAAGTTTGAAAACAAAAAGACATTGGAAAATATCGTAACCAATGTCATTTATCTCAAGTCCTGGTCTTCAGGGCTGTAATCCATAGGGGAAAAATATGATCTCAGATTCTGTGGTTGATTTATCGCGCTGGCAGTTCGCGGCAACTGCTTTTTACCATTTCCTGTTTGTTCCATTAACGCTGGGTTTATCGTTTTTGCTGGCGATTATGGAGTCGACCTATGTCATGACCGGCAAGGAAATTTACAAGGATATGACCCAGTTTTGGGGGAAACTATTCGGTATCAATTTCGCGTTGGGCGTGACCACCGGCCTGACGATGGAATTCCAATTCGGCATGAACTGGTCGTATTTTTCGCATTATGTCGGCGATATTTTCGGCGCCCCGCTGGCTATCGAAGGCCTGATGGCGTTCTTCCTGGAATCCACTTTTGTCGGCTTGTTTTTCTTCGGCTGGGATAAGCTGGGCAAAGGCCAACATCTGATGGTAACTTGGCTGGTCGCGTTCGGGACCAACTTATCCGCATTATGGATTCTGGTCGCCAACGGCTGGATGCAATTTCCTGCCGGCGCTAACTTTAATTATGAAACCATGCGCATGGAAATCACCAGCTTTGCTGACCTGTTATTTAATCCGGCTGCCCAGGTTAAATTCGTCCATACCGTGGCCGCCGGTTACACCACCGCTTCCGTTTTCGTGTTGGGCATCAGCGCTTATTACATGCTGAAAGGCCGCGATGCGGCTTTCGCGCAACGCTCTTATACCATTGCCGCAGGGTTTGGGCTGGCAGCCATCCTGTCGGTCATCGTGCTGGGCGACGAAAGCGGTTATACCGCAGGCGAAGTACAAAAAACCAAACTGGCCGCGATTGAAGCCGAATGGCACACCGAGCTGGCGCCTGCCGCATTTACGGCTATCGGCATACCGGACCAGGAAGCCATGGAAACGCATTACGCAATAAAAATTCCCTGGATATTGGGCTTGATCGGCACGCGCTCTATCGATGAGCCGATTACCGGTTTATCGGAAATTCTGGAAAAAAATCGCTCGCGGATTCGTAACGGCATGAAGGCTTATGCCTTGTTGCAAACATTAAGAAGCGGTAGCAAAGACGCCAATGTCCGCGCAGAGTTTGACCATTACAAACAGGATCTTGGCTATGGCCTATTGCTTAAACGCTATACCGAAAACGTAGTCGATGCGACCGACCAGCAAATAGAATTGGCAACGCAATACTCGATCCCCAGAGTCGTGCCTCTATTCTGGACTTTCCGGATCATGGTCGCTTGCGGCTTTATCATGCTGGCAATTTTTATCTTTGCGGTGATCGCCAGCTCGGTGCGTAAATGCAGACAAAACTGGTTGCTGCGTGCCAGCCTTTACATGATTCCTCTACCCTGGATAGCCTCTGAACTGGGCTGGTTTGTAGCCGAATTCGGCCGCCAACCCTGGACTATTGCGGAAGTCTTGCCGACATTCTTAAGTACGTCATCCCTGACCGAGCTGGACATTTACCTGAGCTTGGCAGGCTACATCGGCTTATATACCGTATTTCTAGCCATCGAAATGTTCTTGATGCTTAAGTTCATCAAGTTAGGCCCCAGCAGCCTGCATAAAGGCCGTTACCATTTTGAAATCGCCACAGGAGCATCACTATGATTCTTGATTATGAAACCATGCGCTTGATCTGGTGGGCTTTATTAGGGGCTCTATTGATCGGCTTTGCGATTACCGACGGCTTTGACATGGGTGTAGCCGTTCTTTTGCCCTTTTTAGGCAAAAACGATACCGAACGCCGTGTCATCATTAATTCAATAGGTACTGTCTGGGAAGGCAACCAGGTCTGGTTTATCACCGCAGGCGGCGCGCTGTTTGCGGCTTGGCCTATTGCTTATGCGGTGGCTTTTTCAGGATTTTATTTTGCGCTGTTGCTGACTTTGTTTGCGTTATTTTTGCGGCCGATAGGCTTCGATTACCGCAGCAAACTGCCCAGCCAAAAATGGCGCAACAATTGGGATATTGCGTTGTTCGTCGGCGGGTTTGTACCATCGTTAATCTTTGGCGTCGCATTCGGCAACTTATTGCAAGGCGTGCCGTTCCATTTGGATAACGATATGCGCATTTTTTATACCGGTTCGTTCTGGGCGTTATTAAACCCATTTGCGCTGGCGGCGGGACTGGTTAGCTTATCGATGCTGGTTATGCACGGAGCCGTTTATTTACAACTCAAAACCGGGGGCGATATTAACCAGCGCTGCAAAAAAGTAGTTCCGGCCGCTGCAATCATAACGCTGGCTATTTTTGCTGTGGCAGGTATCTGGGTTGCCAATATTGACGGTTACCATATCACCTCTGAAATTCTCCCTAATGCACCGTCAAACCCATTGGCAAAAGTTGTTCAGAAAGGATCGGGGTTATGGCTGGATAACTACGCCCATTATCCTGTGTTGTGGATTATCCCTGCCCTAGCTTTTGTTGCCGGCGCGCTAACCATCGTGTTGTCGAAAATCGAGCGTCCGGGTCTGGCCTTTATCACCAGCTCATTAACTCTGACTTCAATCATCTTGACCGCAGGCGTATCGATGTTTCCGTTCCTGATGCCGTCAAGCTCGGCGTTGAACAGCTCATTGACGGTGTGGGATGCCAGCTCCAGCCTGACCACGCTAAAACTGATGTTGTTGGCTACGCTGATTTTTTTACCCATCGTTTTGGCTTACACCACCTGGGTATTCCGGATATTACGCGGCAAAATAACGCCGGAACATATTCAACAGAACGATCATTCGACTTATTAGGAGATTGCTATGTGGTATTTCACTTGGATACTTGGATTATTACTGGCCTGCTCATTAGGCATCATCAACGTGCTGCGGCTGGAAGCCCAGGAAACCTGGGACAGGGAACATATCCCATTGGACCCGCTAACCCAGCTAATGACCAAAGACACAATGCTGGGCCGGCTACGGGAAAAAGTCGAAAACTCCAAACGCAACGGTTTTCCTTTTTCGGTGCTTTTTATCAGCCTGAAAGATTTCAAAACCCGGCATAACGACCTGCCCGACTACGAAATGGATGCGATATTGCGCGGCGTGGCCGACTGCTTCAAGAGCGACATCAGGGCCGGCGTCGATATTGCGGCGAGAATCGGCGAGCAAGACTTCCTGATCGCGCTGCCGGGTTCGCCGTTGAAAAAAGCCGAGCGGCTTGCCGGGCAGATTAAAAACGGGATTTCACAGCAGGTTAAAGCGCCCGGCCTGACGGTCGAGGCGTCTGTAGGCTTTGCAGAATACGCGGCCCGTCCTGTCGATGACGAATTCGCGGCAACAGCCAATGAAGTCGATAGCCTGATAAATGCCGCCGTTGCCAAGAGCGCTTGATAAACCGCAGGGTACGTTGCGCATGCCGTTTCATTTTTCTCGTTCCCACGCGCCGCGTGGGAATGCAGTGCAGGACGCGTTGCGTCCCGTATACGCCCGAGGCTGATCATGATTCGCGGCGCAGCGCGCCTTGACTGCATTCCCACGGAGCCCGTGGGAACGAGAACAATACCTACTGCTTGTAAAAGTCGGCAACTGGCGTGAAGTGTATCGCAGAAACGTTAAAAAGGCGCGCGATGCGCCCCTACATGGCTTACATTCAGATGGCCAGCTTTATCAATAACGCAGTAATGATGGTGGTTTGCAGGACACCGACGGCGACTACCCAACGGATTAGCTCTGACTTTACCGCCTCTATTTTCAGTTCAGTCTCTTTTATGCGTAAATCGAGGTCTTTGTTGGTGACTAAGTCATCCAAGCGGTAATCGTTTTGGACTTGACTCACCGCTTGCTTAACGACATCTTTTATCGCTTCCACTTGCAGTTCCGCCAAATCTTCAGTTAAGCCTTTTTCCCTGAATTTTTTTATGATGTCATGGGTATCAAAGGTTAAGGTGGTCATGGGTTCATTCTCCTAAGGAAGAGCTTTATTGTAATTTATTTCTTAAACAACACCAAGGCTGGTGTCAGGAACAAATAAACTGTCCGGTTTCAAAACACCAGCGAGAGTTGAGGATGAGACAAACAGAATGGCTACAGGAGACATTAAAAATGAGCCCGGTGGCGGGCATACTGTTTATGCCCGACATCAACATACGCAAAATGTCGGGCAACGAAAAGATGTTGCCCGACTTACGGGACTGCGCCCCAAAGGCAAAGAAGGCATCGGCCGCTTGTTTTATTTCACACAAATTGGACAGGCAATGTTAGTTTGCATAGCCTGGTCAAGAAAACCAACATCACGCCGGCTGCCGATTTACAGCTTGCCGGAAAACGACTAAAAGAGGTTAACCCTGGATAACGATACTTACCAACCCGTTCCACACGATGCCGCATTTCGCGAACAATTATTAAGTAATCCGGCGGTAAAAGCGGATTATGACGCCAACATCACAACATACGCCATACTCGACGAAATACTCAGTGCCAGACGCGAAGCCGGATTAACCCAAGCGCAAGTCGCTGAACGCATGGGCAGGCGGTGGCGCGCCTGGAAAGCGCCTTGGTCTCAGGCAAACATTCGCCGTCTATCGACACCTTGCGCAAATACGCCGCTGCTGTAGGCAAAAAACTGGAAGTGCATTTGGTGTAAATCAAATCAGATAGGATAGCTGCTGGATTGCAAACCCCGCTCCGCCGGGAAGATATTGCGACACAGATGATATGGTATAAAACAAAAAAATCAACGACACTGACCCCATTGATTATCCTACCGCGCTCTACCCGTTATTTGCGTTAATTTCATTTAATTGACCAGCATAACTTCGCGGCTTGCCGAAGAATTTCAGCCTACAGAATTTCGGCTCAGGTTTTTTCGGCCCACGTTTTTTCTGATTGTTTGTTTCGAATGTTGGAAGTCTCTTTTGGTTTTCTAAGCGGTTTAAACGTTCTTTGCTAATGCCAAGTTGCTTACCAAGTCCTCGATCTAAATATCTAAGTTGAGTTTGCGCGATTTGAGGCTGCAATTCAGGTAAGCTAAGTTTAATGAACCCTGCACACCAGCCAAATTCTGATTTATCCATCCCAGTTGATAAATCACCGGCAGGTCGCTTACCTATCGCACTTGCCCTCAAGCGCGCTTCTAGTGAGGTCAATAATCCACGTTTAGAATTTAATTTTTTATTATGTTTTAAAGCTTCATCAATTCCTTTTAAAAAATGTTTCCGGGTTTTTCGTTGCTTCTCAATTTCTTTTTTTAATGAAGATGGACGCACCCTTACCATGCCGTCATAACGTAATTGGTAACCTACAAAAGCTAACCAGGGCATTGCATTCTGTTCTGTTTTGTTATTCCCCCAAAGGTAAGTATTTTTTGTTTTATTACGCCAGAAGTTACGCTTTTCTTTGCCTGCGTAAGGTTTAATTGATGCGTCGGGTTCATGGTACGCCAATCTCAGTTTGACCAGGGTTTGGTTATAAGCAGTCAAAGCTTTCGTGGTAAGATCTTCGCTTAGAGTTGCTATGACCATATCATCACAATATCGGACATAAGCTATATCATCTCCATATCCAATTATGTCTTGTACAGCTTGATCTGCTTTATGAAGGATTAAGTTGGCAAAGAAAACACTTAACGCTCCGCCTTGAGGAACTCCGTATTTATAATGTCCATATTGATCTGAAAAAACCTCAAGGGTCTCGTATCTATCCTTTACTTTATTTTCAGGAATGTCCGAATTTTTTAATAAAACTTGTTCCCGTGCATACTTATATGTATATGATTCTAAATAAGCAACGATAACATGTCGGGCCTGTTCATCAATTTGGATACCTTTTTGAGAAAGTTCCTTAATCGCTTGATCGTAACAATCCAAAATGATCTCGTGGCTTATCGTGTCATAGAAACCTTGTATATCACATTCAGCAACAAAAATTGGCTGGTTTTTATGGTTTTGCCAGAACTGTACGAGGTTTGCAAATGCGTCATGGTGTGTTACTAACGCACCTCCTTTAGGTGGAAAACGAAATGCAAATGAGCAAGGCAAAAAATAATCATCAAACGTTATACGAAGGTACTTGGCACATTGCCCGATTAAAATTGAATCGACCAGATTATCGCTGTAGCTTGCAATAATTCGATAGCCTGATTTTGACTTATCTTTAGGGAAAGGGTTGATTGCTGGTGGCGAAATAAATGGCTGGCCTTGAATAAGGGCTTTTATTCGAATTGACTCAATTAGGGTGTCTTGTTTGTTTATCCAATCTATATCTTCATTCGCAGATGATTCTCTGAGGGACTGCACAGTCCAATACAAGTATTTGATTTGCTGTCTTGAATCTGCTTTCTCGCGTTTCTTTTTCGATGGCCGTTTCCACCGTGAGCGTGGCGGCATCAAATTTAAAATGGGATCAACTTCTTTTAGATTGAGTGGCGAGAATTGCTGAAAAAACTCTTTTTCGTGAGTTTTACTGCACAAAGACATTCTTTGTTTGCAAAGAGCGTTGATGATAGCCTTTTCATCGAAAAAATTTTTATAATCTGGCATAACCGCTGGTAAAAGTGGAGAGAGGAAGCCTAACCTCGGCATAATATTACTTATCATTAAGATCGTATTTATAATGATGATACGGAAGCCAAATTCGGCTATCAGCAGAACTAATAGACTTCAGTTGGCGAAAATGCTGCTCTTATGTAGCGCAATGTTAGGCACCTCTCGAAAACGATTGTCCTGTTATTAGATTGGATGTCAAGCCTGTCCTGCTAATTCTACACAACTTCATTTATACTCAAACAACCCCTGCCGCCGATTCCTGACCCAGTTAACCCAATACCCCAACTGCCCCAAAGTAATCGGTATTTCATCGTTTCTACGCTCCGGCGTGGGAATGCAACGCGATAAGATCCGCCACATAGGATGTGCCGACGCCAGGAGGCGCATCATTCGGGTTACTCACCCGCATCAAAATCAAACTCACCCGAATGCCCCCAGGTCATGGGATAAACACCCATTTTTACAAACTTGAAAAAACTCGAATGCGGCCAATCTGCAACTTGGCAGACCCAACCGTGTTTGGCCGGGTTCCAATGAATGTAATCGACATGACGATTGAAGTCATCTTGATTCGTTATTAAATGCGTCCAAAAACGGCGTTGCCAGAGTCCGCGCTCGCGCCGTTTTTTCCTGCTTTTAGAAATGCTTTCGCCGGTATCGATGTGACCGGAAAAGCGCCCTTTGATCTGTCCCCAACGCATTGAATAATTAGCATCACCCGGCGGTAAAGTCCAAAGGCAATGAAGATGGTCGGGCATGATAACCGCCGCTTCAATGCGAAAAGGGTGTTTCTTTTTAACATCATAAAAGGCCGTCCGCAGTACATCTATGTTTTCAACCAATAACCGATTATTTCGTCATTTGGCAATATTCACGGTAAAAAACCATGTCGCGCCCGGCGCGTAAATGCGGCGATAGTGGGTCAATGGACTGATTCCTTTATTTACGCTTTATGCGAATGATGCGCCTCCTGGCGTCGGCGCATCCTATTTTGGCGTTGCAACCGGCGAGCTGCTTAGCCTACGTATTAATACGAGGTGGCAGCAAGATAGCATTATTCCTTTAGCAAAACAAAAAATATCTAACGTCAGTCATTACCTACACGGTATTTGCTTTTTTAAGATTCTTACGCGGTGCGTACCTTCTACACCGGACGCAAACGCCTCAATATCGTGATAGACAGTCAACGGCTCAGAAGGCGAAAGCGTCACGCATGTCCCAAGGAGCGGGAGTTTGCATGGCTCCAAGCGGGACGGGGTTTGTAACCCCGCCCCTAACGTTTTTACGATGCTTGAGTTTAACCGATGCAAAACGTTTCGGACGGGGCAACATGCCCAGTCCGGCTATCATTTCAGCATAAGACCCACGATTAAGGTCATTTGCAACACACCCACACCGACTACCCAGCGGACTAATTCGGCTTTGGATTCGGCAATGTCTTTGGCAACTTTTAATTCCAGTTCCCTGATGCCTGCATCGACTTTTAATTCCAGCTCTTTTAAATCCCGTTTAGTGGCTAAATCGTCCAGTTGATAGTCATGCTTGGCTTGTTCCAGCGTGGTGCCGATCACGTTTTTTTGGAGATTGGTGATAGCTTCAGCTTGTTGTTCGCTGAATCCGGCGTTTTTCAGTTCCTTGATAAATTCGTGAGTATCGAAGGTAAGGGTTGTCATGATGGCTCCTGTATTTTTGAATAGTGTAACAGCGATTCACAGCCGCGGTAAACGAGGCAACAGTCACCTTGCCGCTGAGTCTGCATATCGACACTTTCACTGTGCAGACCTCCAATCAAAAAGCAAAAAGGGCAAGCCTTGCATGCTATAAGTCCTCTTGGTTCTTCCTTACTTATCCAAAAAAGGATTTATAACCACCAATTGCGCATCGATTTCCTGACCATGCTGCATGTCTTCCGAATATAAAACGCTGCAACCGCATTGTAGTGCAGAGCTGACGTTTATACTGTCGTACAGAGAAAAACCGAATCGTTGCGCAATATCCAGTCCCCAATCATGGGTATCGACAGCCGCCGTTTGGGTTTGACATACGGCTCGTACCGTTTCCAATATATTGCGTATTTTACTCTCGTTCCCACGGACTCCGTGGGAATGCAGTGCAGGACGCGCTACGTCCCGTATACGCCAGACACTGGTCGTGATTTGCGGCGTAGCGCGCCTTGACTGCATTCCCACGCGGCGCGCGGGAACGAGACAAACTCTTATTCTAGGCAGAGTAATTAACACATATAATGTAAACACTCTGTCAATGCCCGGTAGTAAATCGACTGCCGTCCAAACAATTTGCAAATATGAGCAATCCCAACAAAATACGCCTGTTTCAGTCGCGCGCTACCGATGCGAAACGGGCGGTGCAGGAGTTTCATGCCGCAGTGGCGCAGCCGGACATGGCGTTGGTGGTTTTCTTCTGCTCCAGCGAATACGACCTTGACGCGTTGGCTACCGAAATGCACCGTTTGTTTGCCGGAGTTCAAGTCGTCGGCTGCACCACGGCGGGAGAAATCGGGCCTGCCGGTTACTGCCGGCATAGCCTGTCCGGCGCTAGTTTTCCTAAAGCCGGTTGCGTCGCTGTCAGCGGGTTGCTGGAGCAATTAAGCGAGTTCGATATTATCAAAGGCCATGACTTCGCCCAATCCCTGTTACAGCAGCTTGAGAGCAAAGCCCCTAACCCTGATCATAGCTTCGCGCTGCTGCTGATTGACGGTATGTCGGTGCGCGAAGAACGCGTGGCGCATGCGTTGCAATATGCGTTGGGCAAGATCACGCTGTTCGGCGGATCGGCGGGGGACGACCAAAAGTTTGCTAAAACCTATGTTTACAGCAATGGCTGCTTCCATGCCGATAGCGCGGCACTGGTCCTGGTCAACACGTCCCTGCCCTTCAAAATATTCAAGAGCCATCATTTTGTTTCGACCGACGAACGTTTCGTCGTCACGGAAGCCGATCCCGCCAAGCGCATTGTCAAGGAGATCAACGGCCTCCCCGCTGCCGCAGAATACGCCCGGCTGGTCGGTGTTGACGTTAATCAGTTCAATGCCAAGGATTTTGCCTTTCCTTCGGTCGTGGTAAAACTCGGCGGTACCGATTATGTGCGCTCTATCCAAAAAGCCAATACGGACGGTAGCCTGAGTTTCTATTGCGCCATTGAAACGGGCCTGGTGCTCAGAGTGGCGCATGGCGTCAATTTAGCGGATAACCTGGAGCAGACTTTCGACGCAGTTCGGACAGAAATCGGCCCGGCGCAGCTCGTCTTGGGTTGCGACTGCATTTTGCGCAATCTGGAAGTTGCCAAAAACGGCTTGAAAGACCGCGTTACGGCGATTTTCCAAGCCAACAACACTATTGGTTTTAGCAGCTACGGCGAACAATTCCGCGGTATACACAACAATCAAACCTTCACTGGCTGCGCCTTTGGTAACGCTTCTGAGGTAGAAACCGGGACGCGCGATGACTGATCAAGCGGGTATGAACGAACAGGCATTGCATGACGAGATCGCGCGCTTGAACAAGGTCGTCCAGGCATTGATCAATCGCGCCGAAAGCAGCGCGAACATCGATACGTCCGATTTCAACCTGTTCCAGACTGCGATTACGCTTGAAGATATGGTGCGCCGCCGTACCGACGAACTGGAAGCGGCATTGCGGGAAAACGAGAAGATGACTCGCGCCTTGCGTGAAAGCGAACACCGCAACCGCTTGCTGGTCGAAAACTCGCCGATGTGCATCCACGAGATAGACATCAACGGCAGAATAGTGTCGATGAACAAGGCGGGTCTGAGCATGTTGGGACTCAACGAAGAAAGCGAGGTGCAAGGATGTTTATACCTGGATGCAGTCAGTGCTGCCGACCGTGAACGCATAGCAGCATTGCTTGCCCAGGCGTATGCAGGTGAAAGCAGCCATTTCGAGTTTAAGGCCGACGGACCGCTTGGACGGATTTATAAGTCGTGTTTTGTTCCGCTCAAAAACAAGAACGGCGGCGTTGAAAAATTGATGGGCATCACCGAGGACATCACCGAACGCAAGCGCGCGGAGGAGGACCTGCGTATCACCGCCAGCGTGTTCGACAACAGCCAGGAAGGCATTGTGATCACCGACGCGGACAATGTTTTTTTGAACGTTAACCCGGCATTTACCAGGGTTACCGGCTACGCCCGCGAAGAGGTGATCGGCAAGAATCCCAAGATGTTGAGTTCAGGGCGACAGGATAAGCCGTTTTACGCAGGGATGTGGCAAGCCCTGAGGCAGAATAAGGCTTGGCGCGGTGAGGTTTGGAACCGGCGAAAATCCGGGGAGGTTTTTGCGGAGCTGCTCTCGATTACAGCCATCTGTGACGATGACGGCAGGGTGCGGCGCTATGTCGGGGTGTTTTCCGACATCAGCTACCTGAAAGCCCATGAGGCCGAGTTGAACCAAGTCGCTAATTACGACGCACTCACCGGCATTCCTAACCGGCGTTTGTTGGCCGACCGTATGGATCAGGCCATTGCGCGGGCACAACGTAGCGGCAGGATGCTGTTCGTCTGCTATCTGGACCTCGACGGCTTCAAGCAGGTCAACGACCGGTATGGACACGAAGCCGGCGACCAATTATTGGTGGAAGTTACCCGCCGCCTGCAAGACGCGCTACGCGCGGGCGACACCTTGGCACGGCTGGGCGGAGATGAATTCGTTGTGTTGCTTAACGATCTGAGCAGTGAGCAGGAATGCCGGCAAATTCTCGACCGCATTCTGGAAATGATCGCGCTGCCGGTAGTCATCGGTAGCCATCGGGTTGAGGTGTCGGCCAGCATAGGGGTAAGTTTTCATACTTCTGCCAGCGAAGACGGCGATACCTTATTGCGCCAAGCCGATCAGGCCATGTATATCGCCAAGCAAGCCGGGAAAAATCGCTATCATTTATACGACGCGGAATATAACTTGATTTAAACTTTGAGCGTTTGCTCGTGGGACATGGCTACCCACGCATTATAAATAGAACGTGTCACCCTTTCCCTGATGGGCATTTGCGCGGACGGTTTTTTGCTCCAGGCGAAATTTGCATTGCCTATAGGGATGCAGGCAAGGAGCGGAAGCTTTTCCCGCATCCCTGTGAGTTATACAGGAAGTACGGCTCCATGGATGGCGGAGACAATGGCATCATTGTTTAGTTTTTGAATCGACGCCTACCTTTATTGGTGGCAGGGTAGTCACTTTTATCGGCGGCAGTTCGGTGATGGCAATGCCGGCGTCGAGTTTCAGCTCGACCGGCTTATCGACAGCCAGAGAAATAGGCTTATCCGTTGCAACATTCAAATTCACCGTGAGCGGACAACCCGATAATGCAATTGAAGCCAGGATTATAAATTTCCGTTTAAAAAACACTTGAAGAACTTTATTCATACCGATCATCCTCTTTTGGGCCGATTCCCAAGCTCCGGACCGGAGTCCTCGAAGATGAAGCTTTCGCTTCGTGGAACAGGACGCAGGAACTCTTCGGCAAAAGTTGTTAAACCCGCATTACCAATGCCGGAACTTGGTAAATAGTCAAAACCGGTTTGTATTTATTGATGTTTATTGAGAATAAAGCGTTCAACTTCTCCGATCAATTAGGTGTATTACCTAGTCAAACGAACTTAATTAATAATTGCTCAAGCTGGACAATAGCTTCCGGCTGCCCGACATTTTTGGTCATGATGGTATAGAAATATACGAAATTTACCGCCGTAATGTTGCGCATAAACCAGCATGACCAATCTATGGACTACAGAAATTATTTAGGTTGTTCCATTATTGTTTCGAGTACTTGCTGCAATGTATCGAGATGGATTTGCACGGTTTCCCAGACCATCACAGCATCAACGCCCAGATATTCATGCGCTAAAACATTTCGCATGCCGGCTATTTCTCGCCAAGGCATATTAGGTTGTGCAGCCGCCAAAGTTTCAATACCAAAGTCTTTAAGCGCTTGACCAATGATTTCCAGATTGCAGATCACTGCATCCTGAGTTTTTCTATCAGCCAAAAATCCAGTTAAATCGTAACCCTCGGTATATGACAGAATCAACTCGACGCTTTCCAGTGCCGCAGCAATAAAGATAAACCGGTCTTTCATAACGGAACGGCTTCTTGCAGAACCCGCTGGCGCAAGTGTTTGTTCAATGCGCGCTCGCTGACTATATCGACCCTGCGACCCAATGCGTTCGATAGCGCATCAATCAGGCCGACTTGATCCAAGAGCGTTGTGCCGGGTAAAAAATCGACCAATAAATCAATATCGCTGTCTTCGCGTTCTTCGCCGCGGACAACGGAACCAAACACGCGGATATTCACTGCGTGATAATGTTCGGCAATATCCAGAATGGAGGATTTTTGCTGCTGTAGGGTTTCATATAATTCAGTCATGTTAATGTCTCCTTGCTTACGCCGATTATACATAGCCGATGAAGAAGCCCAATCATTGTTCTCGAAAAATACACAGCTGGACGGCGTAAGGTGCGCACGGCGCGTCCTACACATGATCGAACCTTGGGTCTCTGTCTTAACTTACATAGTTCCCACGCTCCGGAGACTGTGAAAGTATTATCAGACACCCTATTTTATAATATGCACATCATCCGCTAACCGCCAGTTAACCAACCATCATGACATCACGCCGCTATCAACCCGTATTAAACCGTCAGCAAGACATGTTGCTGCCGCCTTGTGTCGATGAATACGTCAGCCAGAATAATCCGGTGCGCGCCATAGATGCGTATGTGAACACC
>Ga0208789_1000321_pt1 | contig 52095 bp, 63 predicted proteins | sample Methanotroph_Enr_FD_187368 | JGI IMG/M metagenome (GOLD analysis project Ga0208789, IMG submission 187368) | Enriched soil microbial communities from Old Woman Creek wetland in Ohio, USA - Methanotroph_Enrichment_5 (SPAdes) (version 2) | ecosystem: Environmental > Terrestrial > Soil > Wetlands... | reverse complement strand
CATCCATGATGCCGGCCTTGAAGATGGCGGCCGGGTTGTCCTTCAGGAAGCCGTTCACGGCCTTGGCCAGCGCGATGACATCGTCGTGCGTGGTGGCCACGGCGCTGGCGCCCTTGAAGGAGCCACCAAGCGCCTCGAAGGGCGTCTCCTTGACGGCCAGGCGGAGCAGCGTGTTCTTGCTGACACGATACTGGGCCCTGCTCTCGCGGACGCTCTTGCGGAAGGCGGTGTCCTTCTCGACGACGAGGCCCTTGAATTCGATCACCACGGCCGAGGTGGCGGCGGCGAAGGTCTCCTTGAGCTCGGCGACTTCAGCGATCTTCTGGTTCTTTTCCATGGTCGGCCTCCTACTTCTCGACGCCGGCGGTGGACAGGGTGACGGAGGGGCCCATGGTGGAGGCGACATACATCGTCTTCACGTACTTCCCCTTCGCCGTGGAGGGCTTGGCCTTGTGCACAGCGTCGATGAGGGCCTTCGCGTTCTCCTCCAGCTTCTCGACGCCGAAGGACAGCTTCCCGACGGGGGCATGGATGATCCCGGTCTTGTCGACGCGGTACTCCACCTTGCCGGCCTTGATCTCCTTGATGGCCTTGGCCACGTCGAAGGTCACGGTGCCCGTCTTGGGGTTGGGCATCAGTCCGCGGGGACCGAGCACCTTGCCCAGGCGGCCGACGCCCTTCATCATGTCGGGGGTCGCCACCAGAGCATCGAAGTCGAGGAAGCCGGCGGCGATCTTCTCCACCAGGTCATCCCCTCCCACGATCTCGGCGCCCGCGGCCTCCGCTTCCTTAACCTTCTCGCCGCCAGCGATGACCGCCACCCGCATCGTCTTGCCCGTTCCGTGGGGCAGCACGATGGTGCCACGGACCATCTGGTCCGCGTGGCGGGGGTCGACGCCGAGCCTCATGTGCACTTCAACCGTCTCGTCGAACTTGGCGAAGGCCGTGTCCTTGATGACGCCGAGGGCATCCTTGAGCTCGTAGGGGCGATCTTCGATCTTGGCCGCGGCAGCCCGGTACTTCTTTCCAGGTTTTGCCATATTGGCTCCTACTCGAACGATCTCCCGCGATGACGGTCGCGGTGGCCGGGATCGCCGCACGGCGCAGCTCTCCAACAAAAGCGAAATTCAGAACGAGGTCCGCGTGGGCTTGGGACCCACGCGATAAGCATCAGTCGACGACGTCGACGCCCATGGAGCGGGCGGAACCGGCGATGGAACGAACGGCGGCCTCGAGGCTGCCGGCAGTGAGATCGGGCATCTTCACCTTGGCGATCTCGGCGAGCTGCGCCTTGGTGATCTTGCCGACCTTGACCTTGTTGGGCGTGGCGGAGCCCTTGTCCAGGCCGATCTTCTTCTTGATCAGCACGGCGGCGGGCGGGGTCTTCAGGATGAAGCTGAAGCTGCGGTCGGCGTAGACGGTGATGACGACGGGGAGGGTGGTGCCCTTCTCGACCGCGCCCACGGACTTCGCGTTGAACTGCTTCACGAACTCCATGATGTTCACGCCGTGCTGGCCGAGCGCGGGACCGACGGGAGGGGCCGGGGTGGCCTCGCCCGCAGGCAGCTGCAGCTTGATGTAGCCGGTGATCTTCTTTGCCATGTGTGTGCTCCCGCGGTGGATTCCGGCAATCGCCGGCAACGGCCGCCTTGGTGGGTGGCGGTCCAAATGGCACGCCAGCCGGGTGAAAAAGGTCCCGATCCGAAGGGACCGGGACCATCAAGTCTACTAGAACCGTGCGGAAAACGCGTCAGCGTTTTTCGACCTGGATGAAGTCCAGCTCCACCGGGGTGGACCGGCCGAAGACCGTGACCATGACCTTGATGGTGGAGCGCTCCTCGTGGATCTCCTCCACGTCGCCCTCGAAGTTGGCGAAGGGGCCGTCGATGATGCGGACCTTCTCGCCCTTCTCGAAGTGGTACTTCGGCTTGGGCTTCTCCTGGGTCTCTTCGGTGTGGTGCATGATCTGGCGGACCTCTTCGTCCGTCAGGGGCGTGGGCCGCTTCTTGTTGGCCCCCACGAAGCTGGTGACCTTCGGGGTGTTGCGCACCAGGTGCCAGTCGGCGTCCGCCATCTCCACGGAGCCGTCGGGCTTACGTTCCACCTGGATCTGCACCAGGAGGTAGCCGGGGAAGGACTTGCGCTTCTTGACGACGCGCTCCTTGCGGCCGGACTTGGCGTCGACCTTCATCTCCTCGTAGGTCTCCTCGGGGATCTGGATGTCCCCGAAGCTGCCGTCGCGCTCTTCCATCTTGATGCGCTGGCGGAGGTGCTCCATCACCTTGGCCTCATAGCCTGAATAGGTGTGGATGATGAACCACTTCAGCTCGCGGCCCTGGGCAGGGACCAGAGCCTGATCCGCGGAATCCTGGGGCGTGCTCACAAGGTCAGCCATGCAGCCTCCTTCAGTGGCGGGGGAGAAGGTAGGCGAAGCCCTTGGCCAGGACCCAGTCGGCCGCCCACAGGAACACCCCCACGAAGACCGAGATCACCACCACGATCCAGGTGGAGGACAACACCTTGTCCTTGCTCGGCCAGTCCACCCGGTCGAGCTCGGCCATCAGGTCCCTGGCCTGTTGCTTGATGGTTCCGATCACGCTGGACCCCTCGGATGGTGTTCGTTCTGAAAAACCTGGCCCCGAGCGATTTCGCCGGGGCCGGAATGGCAGGGGAGACAGGGTTCGAACCCGCGACCTGCGGATTTGGAGTCCGCTGCTCTACCAGCTGAGCTACTCCCCTGTGGTGACCGCCCGGTCCCGGTTCCCGCAAAGGTCGCGGGGCGGGCGGTCTCCTTGGGACCGGAGGCTACTTGGCCTCGCGGTGCACCTTGACACCACCGCAGAACCGGCAGAACTTGTTGAATTCAAGCTTGCCCGTGGTGGTCTTCTTGTTCTTGGTGGTGCTGTAGTTCTTGCGCTTGCAGTCCTGGCACTGCAGGTGAATGATCTCGCGCATGAGAACCTCCTAAGTCAGAGGGCGATTCCAGCCTAGGCCAGGATCTCGCCCACGTTGCCGGCACCGACGGTACGGCCGCCTTCGCGGATGGCGAACTTCAGACCCCGGTCCATGGCGATGGGCTGGATGAGCTCGACGGTCAGGGTGACGTTGTCACCGGGCATGACCATCTCGCGGCCGGCCTCGAGCTCGATGGAGCCCGTCACGTCCGTGGTGCGGAAGTAGAACTGGGGGCGGTACTTGTTGAAGAAGGGGGTGTGGCGGCCGCCCTCTTCCTTGGTCAGCACGTACACCTGGGCGTTGAACTTGGTGTGCGGGGTGATGCTGCCGGGCTTGGCGAGCACCTGGCCGCGCTCCACGTCCTTGCGCTCCACGCCGCGGAGCAGGATGCCCGCGTTGTCGCCGGCCTGGCCCTGATCCAGGGACTTGCGGAACATCTCGACGCCGGTGACGACCTTCTTCACGGTGTCCTTGAGGCCGATGATCTCGACTTCCTCGCCCACCTTCACGATGCCCTGCTCGATGCGGCCGGTCACCACGGTGCCGCGGCCGGTGATCGTGAACACGTCCTCGACCGGCATGATGAAGGGCTTGTCGATGGCGCGGACGGGATCGGGGATGTAGGCGTCGACGGCGGCCATGAGCTCATGGATGCAGGCGCAGTCCGGATGATCCGGGGTGTCGGCGTGATCCAGGGCCAGACGGGCGGAACCCTTGATGATGGGGATCTCGTCGCCGGGGTACTGGTAGGAGGACAGCAGGTCGCGGATCTCCATCTCGACCAGCTCGGTGAGCTCGGGGTCGGCGATGTCCACCTTGTTCATGAACACCACGATGTAGGGCACGCCGACCTGACGGGCGAGCAGGATGTGCTCGCGGGTCTGGGGCATGGGACCGTCCGTGGCGGCCACCACGAGGATGGCGCCGTCCATCTGGGCCGCGCCGGTGATCATGTTCTTCACGTAGTCGGCGTGGCCAGGGCAGTCGACGTGCGCGTAGTGGCGCTTCTCGGTCTGGTACTCGACGTGGGCGGTGTTGATCGTGATCCCACGGGCCTTCTCCTCCGGCGCGGAGTCGATCTGGTCGTAGGACTTGGTCTCGCCGCCGAACTTCTTCGCGAGCACGAAGGTGATCGCGGCGGTCAGCGTGGTTTTGCCGTGGTCCACGTGGCCGATGGTGCCGATGTTGACGTGCGGCTTCGAACGATCAAATTTCTCTTTGGCCACGGAAACCTCCTGAGGGGTGGGAGAGAAGAATGGGGGGTGAACGGTGCGAAGGGTGGAGCCCACAACCGGGCTTGAACCGGTGACCTCTTCCTTACCAAGGAAGTGCTCTACCGCTGAGCTATGTGGGCCTTGAACCTTCCCGCCGCAAGCGGCGGGTGGGACCTTTCCGCCGGGAAGGCGGCGAGGATGGAGCGGGAAACGGGGTTCGAACCCGCGACATTCAGCTTGGAAGGCTGACGCTCTACCAACTGAGCTATTCCCGCGTGGAACGCCCCGGATTTGGGGCCAGCCCGCCGAGAGACTTCCGGCGTGACTGGTGCCGAGAGAAGGATTCGAACCTCCGTAGGGCGGTGCCCGGCAGATTTACAGTCTGCTGCCATTAACCACTCGGCCATCTCGGCATTGCTTGTCATTGCCCCTTGAAGGGCTTGTCAAACACCCACGTGGCACCCAGAAGGCACCCGTCCGGGCGGTCCCTGGAGTCCCTGCCGGGACTCCGTGTCAGGGGCACTGCGAGGCAGGGCTTTCCTGACAGGGAACTCGAAAGGTATCACGCCATGGGGTCGCTCACAAGGGAAAACTTCAGGCTCCATGGGCGCCGCGGCGGGCCAGGACCCGGAAGAGGGCCACCGCCGCGGCGGCCGAGACGTTCAGGCTCTCGATGCCTCCGGGCATGGGAATGTGCAGCAGGCCGTCGCAGCGTTCACGGATCTTCAGGTGGAGGCCCTCGCCCTCGGCCCCCAGCACCAGCACGGTGGCCCGGTCGAAGGGCTCGTCGAGGTAGCTCCGGCTGCCCTCTCCCGCGGCCAGGCCATAGGTCCAGGCCCCGGCCTCCTTCAGCTCGTCGAGGGCCCGGCCCAGGTTCACCACGCGGCAGACGGGCACCCGCCCCGCCGTGCCCGCGCTGGCCCGGATGACGCTCTCGTTCACCGCCGCCGAGCGGCGCTCCGGCAGGATCACGCCATCCACGCCGGCGCCCGCGGCGGAGCGGAGGATGGCCCCGAGGTTGTGCGGATCCGTCACGCCGTCCAGGGCGAGCAGGAGGGCCCTCTCCCCGCGGTCGCGCAGGACTCTGACCAGGTCCTCGAAGGCGGCGTAGGCAAAGGCCCCGCCCTCCCCCAGCACGCCCTGGTGCCGCAACCCCTGGGCCCGGCGATCCAGGCCCTCCATGGGTTCCCGACGGATCACGACGCCCCCGGTCCGGGCCTCGGACACCAGGCGGGCCACGCGCCCCCAGGCCGCAGGGGCGATCCAGAGGGTGTGCAGCTCGCCCCGGGCCAGGGCCTCTTCACAGGCGTGGGGTCCCGGGAAGAGCACGCTAGAAGGTCCGCTTGTACCCGATGGCGAGCAGGTGGCCCATGCCCTCCACGCGGGTCCGGGTCCCGGTGGTCCGGAAGCCGGCCGCGCTCCAGGTGCCGTCCAGGGTGTTCACGTCCTGGTCCTTGGACTGCCGGTACTGGTACCCGAGGCTCACTTCGCCGCCCCACACCTTGTAGCCGGCGCCCACCGAGAAGGCCGCCTGGCGCGCGCCGCCCAGCAGGGGCTCCACCTGGGCATCCTCCGTGCTGCTCTGGTCGAGGAAGGCCCCGGCCCGAAGCATCCACAACTTGCCCAGTTCGATCTCCACGGAAAGGCCCGCGCCCAGGTGACCCTTGCGTCTCGGCAGGATGGCCGGGCCCGTGACCAAGCCCGAGGGGGTCCCGAGCTGCGCGAAGGCGGGGACCTCGAGGCCCGCGGCGGTCCAGCGCAGATCGCCCTCCCAGGTGATCATGGGATTGAGGCGGTGCCGCGCGCCGAAGGTGGTCTGGGAGGGCAGTTCCAGGCGGCCGTTGCCCGCCGTCGGGGTGGAGAGGCCCAGCAGCGTGGCGGCCCGCGCGGAGGTCCCGAGTACCGCCAGCGGCTGGCCATAGTTGTCGTAGATTCCCAGCACGCCGTCCCGGTAACCCGCCGACATGGACAGATCAGCCTTGTAGCCGGACTGGTGGACGAAGCCGAGGGTCCACCGGGGATTCAGCGCCCACCGGAGCCCCAGGCTGTAGCTGGGCACGGTCTTGGAGCCGCTCTGGGAGAGACCCTGCTCCACCAGGCCGCTCACCGGATTGGTGACCGAGGCCGGCTGGGTGGGATCCTGCGGGATGCCCGCGCGCAGCACCGTGCCGGAATCGTAGGTCAGGCGCGCCACGCCCAGCCCCATCCCGATGGAGAAGGCGGGCGTGACCGCCCAGGCGGCCTGGGCCTCGAGCCGGCGCCCGGCCAGGTCGATGCTGTCGCCCAGGAAGCGGTTGGGGGCATCCGTGGCGAACTGCCCGTGCCGCTCGAAGGGGGTGTCCAGCTTCACGCCCAGCGTGAGGCGGGGAGACATGCGGAAGGCCACACCGAAGCCGCCGATGGCCCGGTTCCGGTCGGAGCTGTACCAGGTCCTCTGATTGGACTCCAGGCTCACCTGGGAGGACTGCGCCTCGATCCCCGCGGCCACGTAGGCGGAGCGGGACTCCCGCAGGGAAGACAGCAGCGCGGGGTTGAGGCTGGCCGCCTCGAGGCTGTACCCGTAGGCCACCTGCACGCCGCCGCGGGCGATGCCCACGGGATCCGAGGCCGCCAGGGACACGCCCTGGGCCATGGCCGGCAGGGCCGCCAACCCGAGCGGCAGAGCCGCCAGGCCCAGTGCCAGTCTCGCCCCGATCACACCTCGAATGCCCTGCGCCATACCACCCGCCTCTCGAAGACACGTCCCTTGAATGGCCCGAATCCGGAAAGGGTTCACGGCCATTCCTCCAGGATCGCCAAAAGGGCTCGATATACCAAGCCGAAAGGCGCGAGTCAGTGATCGGTGTCGCCCATGACCCGCACCAGCAGGCGATCCACCAGCTCCCAGACCTCCACCAGCGCGGCGAGGCACATCACCAGCCCCAGACCCAGGGCCACGGCCCGGCCCCAGGGGCCCATGGCCAGCTTGCAGAAGGCCGGCCACTCCCAGAACAGGGCGGGGAGCCTCAGCCGCCCGTAGAAAGCCAGGGTGGACAGGAGCATCCCGCCCCACAGCAGGTAGAAGAAGCGCACGGCTCGGAGGAGGAGGTCCCAGCCGAAGGGACGCGGACGGAGGGTGGGCATGAGTCGACCAGGATACCCGGGTCAGGCCGTCCCGCGGAGCACCTGCCAGCCCAGCCGCAGGATGAGCGCCCCGACGACGGCGATGAAGACGCCCCGGACCCAGCGGCTCCCCCGGGTGAGGGCCACGTGGGCACCCAGGTACCCCCCCGCGCCGTTGGCGACGGCCATGGTGAGGGCCACCGTGGGGATCCAGCTCCCCCGCCAGACGAAGAGGCCCATGGCGGTGATGTTGGAGGCCCAGTTCACGGCCTTGGCCAGGGCCGACGACCGCAGGAAGTCGAAGCCGAGGACCGCTACGAAGAGGAAGATCAGCACCGAGCCCGTGCCCGGCCCGAAGAACCCGTCGTAGAAGCCCAGCCCCGCGGAGATGAGGGCCGCCAGGCCGCGCTGGTGGGCGAGCCCGAAGCGGGGGGCGTGCAGGCTGCCCAGGTCCGGCTTCAGCAGGGTGAAGGCCAGCATGGCCACCAGCAGCGCCAGCATGAGCGGCCTGAGGAAGTCCGAGTGCATGCGGTAGGTGAGCCAGACGCCACCCGAGGAGCCCAGGGCCGAGGCCAGCACCGGGAGCACCATCTCCCGCCAGTCGAGGGCCCGGGCCCGCACGAACTTGCCCGCCGCCAGGGTGGTGCCCGTGACGGCCACCACCTTGTTGGTGCCCAGCAGGGTGGGCAGCGCGGTGCCCGCGGGCAGCCCGAGCAGGAGGGCCGGGACCGTGATGAGCCCCCCGCCCCCCACCACGGCATCGATGAAGCCCGCCAGCAGGGCGGCGAGCATGAGGAAGAGGAGGACGTGGAGGGAGGGCATGGGAAGCGGACCTCGGATGCAGGTGGCGGGCCCGGAATCCGTTCGGCCGACCTCAAAGGCATCCTAGCAAGAGCGCCCCGGGAAGGCCCCGGCTCCGCGCGCTGCACTGCAGCGCGCTCCGCCACCCGGCGGGGTCAGACCTTGAGGATCTCCGCTTCCTTGTGCTTCAGGGCCTCGTCCACGTCCTTGATGTGGGCGTCGGTGAGCTTCTGGATGTCGTCGAGCGCCTTCTTGGCGGCGTCCTCGGAGAGGTGGATCTCCTTGTCCTTCTCCAGCTTCTTCACGTCCTCATTGGCGTCCCGCCGGATGTTGCGGATGCCGGTCTTGATCTCCTCGCCCAGGCGGTGGAGCACCTTCACGAGTTCCTTGCGCCGCTCTTCCGTGAGCATGGGGATGGGGAGGCGGATGACGTTGCCGTCATTGGAGGGGTTGATGCCCAGTTCCGATTTCTGGATGGCCGTCTCCACGGCCTTGATGGCGCTCTTGTCGAAGGGCGTCACCACCAGCATCCCGGCCTCCGGCACCGACACCGTGCCCATCTGGTTGAGGGGCACCACGGATCCGTAGTACTCCACATGCACGTTGTCCAGCAGGCTGGCGTTGGCCCGGCCCGTGCGGATGGTGGCCATCTCCTTCTTCAGCGCGTCGATGGAGGCATGCATCCGGCGCTTGGCGTCCTGGAGGATGGTGTCGATGGCGGGCATGGGTACCTCGGAAGTCTGGAAGCTCTCTTTTATACCGTCCAAAGTCCATTGGCTAGGCGTGATACAGTGTGGCACCCAAGCCCAGAGGTCCCCATGCGCCCTTCCCGCCTGATGGTCCCCCTCGCCCTCGTGGCCCTGGCCGTCCCGGCCCAGGCCGCCGGTCCGGTCGCCGATCCCGCCGCCGCGGAGATGAGCCTCACCACGCCGGACGGCTTCATTCTGAAGGGCACCCTGGCCCTGCCCCCCGCCAAGGGGAAGGTCCCCGTGGTGATCCTGGCGCACCAGTTCCACGCGGACCGCGCCGGCTGGGCCCCCCTGGCCGAGAGGCTCCACGCCCGGGGCATCGGCACCCTGGCCCTGGACCTCCGGGGTCATGGGGACAGCACCCAGAAGGCCGGCGCCGAGGTGAAGGTCACGGATGACTTCGCCGCCTCCGCCAAGGCCGTGGGCTTCGACAAGATCCCCGCCGACCTGGCCCAGGCCGCCGCCTGGCTCCGCAAGCAGCATGGTGTGGACGGCCGGCGGATCGGCCTGGCCGGCGCCAGCTTCGGCGCCTTCGCCGTGATCCTCGCTGAGCCCCAGGTCCACCCCGTCGCCGTGCTGAGCCTCAGCCCCGCCGGCAACGCGGCCTTCGGTGACAACGCCTCGGCCGAGCTCAAGGCCGGCATCCTCAAGGGGCGGGCCTCCGTGCTGGTGCTGGCCGCTGCCGAGGACAAGGGTGCCTTCGACAACGCCGAGGCCATGAAGGGCCTGCCCGGCGTAGAGGTCCTGGCCAGCGAGGGCAAGGCCCACGGCTTCGACTACCTCAAGGACCGCACGGACACCATGGCCGTGTTCTTCGGCGAATACCTGACCTACCACCACACCGGGCAGGGCTACGCCGCCGGGGGGAAGAAGGCCCCGGCCAAGTCCATCGACGGCAAGACCGTCATCAATGAACAGACCCTCGCCGAGAAGAGGGCGGCGGAGAACGCCAAGTAGCATCGTCCCTGGACGCGGAGAGGCCGCCCGGTCGGGCGGCCTCTCCGATGCGCCGGAGCGGCTAGTGGAACTGCTCGGCCTCGGTGGAGCCCGCCAGGGCCAGGGTGGAGGCCAGGCCCCCGCTGACGGCCTGGGCCACCTCGTCGAAGTAGCCGGTGCCGACCTCCCGCTGGTGCTTTGTGGCCGTATAGCCGGCGGCCTCGGAGGCGAACTCGGCCTCCTGCAGGCGGGAATAGGCGGCCATGCCCTCGTCGCGATAGGCGCGGGCCAGCTCGAACATGCCGTGGTTCAGGCTGTGGAAGCCCGCCAGGGTCACGAACTGGTACTTGTAGCCCAGGACCGCCAGTTCCTGCTGGAAGCCCGCGATCTCGGCATCCGAGAGCTTCTTCTTCCAGTTGAAGGAGGGCGAGCAGTTGTAGGCCAGCAGCTTGCCGGGGAACTCGGCGTGGACGCCCTCGGCGAACCTCCGCGCCTCCTCCAGGTCCGGCGTGGAGGTTTCGCACCAGATGAGGTCCGCGTAGGGCGCGTAGGCCCGGGCGCGGGCGATGGCCATGTCCACGCCGCCGGTGATGCGGTGGAAGCCCTCGGGGGTGCGCTCTCCCGTGAGGAAGGGCCGGTCCCGCTCGTCCACGTCGGAGGTGATGAGGCGGGCGGAATCGGCGTCCGTGCGGGCGATGACGAGGGTGGGCACGTCCAGCACGTCCGCGGCCAGACGGGCCGCCACCAGGGTGCGGATGAAATGGCCCGTGGGGATGAGCACCTTGCCGCCCAGGTGGCCGCACTTCTTCTCGCTGGAGAGCTGGTCTTCGAAGTGGACGCCCGCGGCGCCGGCCTCGATCATCCCCTTCATCAGCTCGAAGGCATTCAGGGGCCCGCCGAAGCCCGCCTCGGCGTCCGCCACGATGGGCAGCATCCAGTCGCGGGTGGGCGTGCCCTCGGCGCTGTCGATCTGATCCGCCCGCAGCAGGGCCGCGTTGAGGCGCTTCACCAGGGCCGGCACCGAGTTTGCGGGATAGAGACTCTGGTCCGGGTAGGTCTGGCCCGAGAGGTTGGCATCCGCCGCCACCTGCCAGCCGGAGCAGTAGATGGCCTGGAGCCCGGCCTTGGCCATCTGCACGGCCTGGCCGCCGCTGAGGGCGCCGAGCGAATGCACGTAGCCGCCCCCGTTGATCAGGCGCCAGAGCTTGCGAGCGCCCTGCTGGGCCAGGGTGTGCTCGATGCGCACGCTGCCGCGCAGGCGGCGCACCTGGTCGGGGCCGTAGGGCCGCGTGATGCCGTTCCAGCGGGAAGCGAAGAAATCGTCCTCGAAGGGGGGGATGGGGAAGAGCGGGGCGTTCATGCGGTCACCTCGAGGGCGATGGGATTGAGGAGGCGGCCATAGGCCGGGAGGGTGAGGAAGGGGACGGGATCGGGATCCAGCAGGAGGGTCTCGAAAAGGTCCGCGGCGTCGCCGTAGCGCCCGCCCAGGAAGGCCTCGAGGCCAACCTCGGCCTGGATCTGCGCCATGGCCTCGCGGATCCAGGCATGGAAGAGGGAGGGGGAGAGCCGCTCACCGTCGTCGAGCACCGCCTCGTGGTGGAGCCACTGCCAGACCTGCATGCGGCAGATCTCCGCCGTGGCCGCGTCCTCCATGAGGTTGTCGAGGGGCACGCAGCCCTGGCCCCGCAGCCAGGCCTCCAGGTACCGGAGCCCCACGCGCAGGTTGTGGCGCAGACCCGCCACGGTGCGGGTTCCCTCGGGAATCCGCAGCAGATCGGCCTCGGTCACCTCGCCCTCTGGGACGCGGTGCAGCTGGTTCGGACCCGTCATGTGGGCATCGAAGGCCGCCTGGGCCTCGGCCACCAGGCCGGGATGGGCCACCCAGGTGCCATCGCAGCCATCCTGCACCTCCCGCAGCTTGTCCGCCTGCACCTGGGCCATGGCCCGGACGTGGGCGGCCGGGTCGGCCTTCACGGGGATGAAGGCGCTCATGCCGCCCATGGCGTGGGCGCCCCGCCGATGGCAGATCTGCACCAGGCGTCGGGCGTAGGCCCGCAGGAAGGGCTGGGTCATGCCCACCTGGGACCGGTCCGGCAGCAGGGCGGCGGGATCCTCCCGGAGGGTCTTGATGAAGCTGAAGATGTAGTCCCAGCGGCCCAGGTTCAGGCCCGTGGCGTGCGTCCGCAACTCGTAGAGGAGGGCCTCCATCTGGAAGGCGGCGGGCAGGGTCTCGATGAGCAGGGTCACCCGCACCGTGCCCGCGGGCAGGCCCAGGGCCGCCTGGGCGCCCAGGAGTACCTCGTTCCACCAGCGGGCCTCAAGGGCATCCTCCAGCTTGGGCAGGTAGAGGTAGGGGCCCGTGCCCCGCTCCACCAGCTCCCGGGCGTTGTGGAAGAGGAAGAGCCCCGCGTCGAAGAGGGCGGCGGGGACGGGCCGACCATCCACCAGCAGGTGCCGCTCCACCAGGTGGAGGCCCCGGGGGCGCACCATGAGCACCGCCGTGCGGTCCTTCAGGGCGTAGGCCTTGCCGCTGGCCGGATCCTGGAAGCAGAGCCGCCGGCGGATGGCGGCATGCAGAGCGGCCTGGCCCGCCAGCAGGTTTTCCGGCAGCGGGGACAGGCTGTCCTCGAAGTCGGCCATGTAGACCTTGGCCCCGCTGTTCAGGGCGTTGACGAGCATCTTCGGCTCGGGGGGACCCGTGATCTCCACCCGGCGGTCCCGCAGGTCCGCGGGGGCCGGAGCCACCCGCCAGTCGCCGGAGCGGGCCGGATGGTCCTCCGCCAGGAAGCGGGGGCGCTCCCCGGCATCGAAGCGGCGCTGACGTTCCCGGCGGGCGGAAAGGAGGCCCTCCAGAGGCTCCCGGAAGGCCCGGACCAGGCCCGCCACGAAGGCCAGGGCCCCGGGGGACAGGATCACGGCATCATCGGGACCAGCGGCCTCGTCCAGGGGAACGGGGCGCAGGGGCCCCTGCCATTCGACGCCAGCGGGAAAAAGAGGTAGGGACATGGAACGACTCCGGATGGACTGATGTCAAAGATTGACTTATCCTGGAGTCGCGCAAGGAGTCGCTCATTTGATTGGGGTTAATCTGAAAATTTTTGTCAATCCATCCATCACCGTTTGTCAAAGGTAGTCAAAGGAATCCCCATGCCCGCCGCCGCTCCCACCAAGACCGCCGCCCGCCTGGGCGCCAAGATCCGCCTCCTCCGCCGCCAGGAGGGACTCAGCCAGGTGCAGCTGGCCGAGTCCCTGGGCATCAGCCCCAGCTATCTGAACCTCATCGAGGGCAACAAGCGGCCCCTCACGGCCCCCCTGCTCATCCGCCTGGCCCAGCAGTTCCACCTGGACCTGAAGGCCCTGGCCCCGGAACAGGATCAGCGGCTGACGGAAGATCTGCTGGAGGCCTTCGGGGACCCCCTCTTCGAGTCCCTGGGCCTCCAGGCCCAGGAGGTGCGGGAGCTGGTGCAGAACAGCCCCCAGCTCGCCCGGGGGGTCTTCGAGCTCTACCGCGCCTACCAGCACGCCCAGGAGGGCCTGGAGAGTTTGTCCGCGCGGCTCAGCGACGGGCAGGGCTTCGATCCCGAGGCCACCCGCCTGCCCTCGGAGGAGGTCAACGACTTCATCCAGCAGGCCATGAACCACTTCCCCGACCTGGAGACCGTCGCGGAGGCCCTCTGGGCCGAGGGGCATCTGGATCCCGACGCCCTCTATCCGGGGCTGGTGGCCGCGGTGGAGGCCCGGGGCCTGAAGGTGCGCGTCCACCGGGCCTCGGACGGGCCGGGGCTGCTGCGCCGCTACGATCCCGGGCGCCGGCTCATCAGCCTCTCGGAGCTGCTGCCCCTGCGCAGCCGGGCCTTCCAGCTGGCCCACCAGCTGGCCCTGCTGGACCACAGCGCACTGCTGGACGCCCTGGCAGACCACCCCCTGCTCCGCATGTCCAGCAGCCGGGCCCTGGCCCGGGTGGCCCTGGCCAACTACTTCGCGGGGGCCGTGCTCATGCCCTACGAGCGCTTCCTCCAGGCGGTGAAGACCGAGCGCTACGACATCGAGATCCTGGGCCGGCGCTTCCAGGCCAGCTTCGAGCAGGTCTGCCACCGGCTCACCACCCTGCGCCGCCCCGGCCTCGAGGGCGTGCCTTTCCACTTCCTGCGCATCGACATCGCCGGGAACATCTCCAAGAGTTTCTCCGCCACGGGCATCCGCTTCGCGCGGTTCTCGGGCGCCTGTCCCCGCTGGAACGCCCATGCCGCCTTCCTCACGCCGGGCCTGGTCCGCACCCAGGTGAGCGTCATGCCCGATGGGCGGAAGTACTTCTGCATCGCCCGCACCATCCAGAAGGACACGGGCGGCTACCGGGGCCAGCACGCCACCCAGGCCCTGGGTCTGGGGTGCGACATGGGCCACGCCAAGGAGCTGGTCTACGCCGATGGCGTGCGCCTGGACCAGCCCCCCGTGCCCATCGGCGTCACCTGCCGCCTCTGCGAGCGCACCGACTGCGAACAGCGCGCCTTCCCGCCCCTCCAGCAGACCCTCAAGGTGGAGGAGAACCTCCGGCGGACCAGCTTCTACGCGCGGATCGAGGGCGCCTGAGGCGGGCGTTCACCCCGCCCCAGCTTCCCCAGCGGCTCCTCGATCCAGCGGTGCGCCAGGGCCGCGACGGCCACGGCCAGCAGCAGGGCCGACGCGAACCCAGGCAGGCCGCCCAGGTGCGGCGCCACCAGGCGATAGGTGAACGGGTGCAGCAGGTAGAGGCCGTAGCTCCAGTCCCCCAGGCGGGAGAGCCCCGCGGCCAGGCCCGCCAGGGCCCGGCCGCGGGGCTCCGCCGGGAAGGTGTCCGGCCCCAGGTTGCGGCTGAAGGCCGCCAGGGCCACCAGGCCGGTGACGACCAGGAGGTAGCGGTAGCGGCCCCAGCCCGTGAGGGCTGCCAGGTGGTCGAAGAACTGGGGCGTGGGCTTCACCAGGATCCAGATGAGGGGCAGGGCCAGGAGCAGGGCCCAGGCGGCCGGCAGCCGCCGCTTCGCATCCGCGTGAAGGCCGGCCAGCAGCCCGCCCCAGGCCAGGAGGAAGACCTGATTGGGCGCCAGGACGTAGGTGTGGAAGCGGTTCCAGAGGGGCTGGTCCATGACGCCGTGGAGGGTGGTCGGCAGGCTCCAGAGCCAGAGCCCCAGGGCCAGGGCCGCCAGGAAGGGGAGCCCGCCCTTCGCCCGCAGCCAGGCCAGGGCCGGGTAGGCGACGTAGAGCAGGGCCACCAGGCCCACGTACCAGCCCCCGGTCACCAGGGCGAGGTTGGGCTGGATGAGCCCGAAGAGGAGCGTGGCGTTCTGCAGGATGCGGAGCCCGGTCGGCTCGGGGCCCATCCCCAGGCGGAAGACCAGGTTCAGGGCGCAGACCAGGTAGAAGATCGGGGCCAGCCGGAGGAACCGGCGCAGCCAGAAGCGGCCCAGGCCCTCCTTCCGCAGGCGGCTCCACGGCGCCGTGCGGAAGAGCAGGAAGCCGCTCAGCACGAAGAAGCCCGACACGCTGTAGTTCCCCAGCCGCGCCATGGCGATGTTGGCCCCGCCACCGGACTCCGAGATGTTGAACCACACGCCCAGGTGGTACATCGCCACGCAGAGCGCCAGCAGGCCCCGCAGCGGATCCAGCAGGCCCAGCCGAGCAGGAGCCTTCACGGAAGAATCGGCCAAGCAACCCCCTGCACCGGGACGGTAAAGCGGAACACCGATGAACACCGATAAAAGCTGATGAACTCCGATCAGAGTAAGGCCTTCGGCGACCGCACGTCAGTGAAGATGCGGCTGGTCGCGGAAAGCGCGGAAGTTCACAGAGGACACAGAAGGGGCACCAGCCCATGCCCGACTCTTCAGGGCATCTTCCGCGCTTTCCGTGCGTGTTCCGCGCCTTCCGCGACCAGCCAGTTCTTTCCTCGGAGGGAGGCTACCGGTACTTCACCACGCCGGTTCCAGCGGCGAGCTCGCCCAGGACCCAGGCGGGCTCCTCGTCGGCGTGGAGGTGGGCCAGGACATCGCCGGCCCGGTCGGCCTTGGCCACCAGCACCATGCCCACGCCCAGGTTCAGGGCCTGGCGGGCGTCGTCGATCCCCAGGCCGCCCTTCTCCATGAGGAAGCGGAAGAGGGCCGGGATCTGCCAGGTGGCAGTGTCGATGACGGCATCCAGGTGGCCCGGCAGCACGCGGGGGAGATTGTCCGTGAGGCCGCCGCCCGTGATGTGGGCCATGGCCACCAGCTTGCGGGCCTTCACCAGGGGCAGCACCGGCGCCAGGTAGCTGCGGTGGATGGCCAGCAGGGCCTGGGCCACGGTCTTCCCGGTGCCGGGCAGGGGAGCGTTCACGTCCAGCTGCTCCAGTTCGAAGCAGACCTTGCGGGCCAGGGAGTAGCCGTTGGTGTGGAGCCCCGAGCTGGGCAGGCCGATGAGCACGTCGCCCGCCGCCATGTCCGGCAGCCGGGGCAGCAGGCTGGCCTCGTCCACCACGCCCACGATGGTGCCCGCCACGTCCACCTCGCCCTCAGCGTAGACGCCGGGCATCTCGGCCATCTCGCCGCCGATGAGGGCGCAGCCACCCTGCTGGCAGGCCGTGGCCATGCCCTTCACGATCTGCTCGATGACTTCGGGCTCCAGACGCTGGGCGGCCACGTAGTCCAGGAAGAAGAGGGGCCGGGCACCCTGGACCAGGATGTCGTTGATGCAGTGGTTCACCAGATCCTGGCCCACCGTGTCCCAGATCCCGGCTCGCCGGGCTACCTTCATCTTGGTGCCCACGCCATCCATGCTGCTGACGAGGATGGGCTTGGCCTCTGGGAACTCGGCGCTGAACAGGCCCCCGAAGAGGCCGATGTCGCTGCGGACACCGGGGGTCTTCGTCGCCTTCACGTGGGGCTTGATGCGCCGGATGGCCTCGTCCTGGCGGTTGATGTCCACGCCGCTGGACGCATAGCTGACCTTCTCGCTCATCACCCCTCCCGAATCCCCCATGATCCCACAGGGTCCTTTCCCGGCCGACGCCAAACCTGGCACCGAAAACGGCCTATCCTTGGGAGCGCCATGGATCCTCTCCGCCTCAGCGCCCTCGGTGGGACCGTCGTCAGCGCCACGACGCCGGCCTTGGTGATCCCGAAGGCCCAGCCAGGAAACGTCCAAGGGGCCACCGGGGCCAGCGGCACCCAGAACCTGGTCCAGAGCCTGGCCCAGGACCTGTTCCTGCGCACTCTCCAGGCGACGAACCCCCTCACGGGGGCCGAACAGGCCGCCCCCGCCGGCACCGATCTGGCCGCGGGGCTCGCTCCCAGCCTCCTGGCGGCCCTCACCGCCCCCTCCGCGGCGGTCGCGGCCACCGCCACCACGACCACCGCCTCCGGCCTGGCCACGGCCCTTCCCGCCACGCCCGCGCTCGCCACGCCGGATCTGACGGCGACCGCCGCCCAGGCGGAGATTCCGGACAGTTCGAGCCTGGCCTTCGCGCTGGAGACGGCCCTGCGCTTCGGGGCCGGCGTGGGCCCAGGGGCCGGCCCGGCCCTCGCGCTTCCCGATCTCGGCGCGAGCCTGGTCCGGGATGCGGCCGCGGTGCCTCGGCTGGGGAACCTCCAGCCCCAGACGGGTCGGCCCGGCCCCGAGGCCTTCACCCCGCCCCAGGTGGCCGTCCCCCAGGCCGTGAACGCCTACCGGACCTCCGCCGTGGCCGAGCCCCCCGCCGGCCTGGACCTGCTGGCCTGAGCCCGACGGATCGGGCTGGTCGCGGAAGGCACGGAGGTTCACGGAAGACACGGAAAAGGCGGTCATGCCTTCCGTCCATCTTCCGTGCTTTCCAGCTTTTTTCCGTGCCTTCCGCGACCAGGCCTTTTCGGAGAATCCCCTACTTCACCCGCTGGAACCGCTGCACCTTCGTCTGCACGCCGTCGCAGGCCAGGATCTCCAGGTCGCGGCGATCCGTGCGCACCTGCCCGGCCCCGCCTCGCTGGAAGCCCAGCAGTTCCCCCGTGGCGGCGTCCCGTACCGCCAGCAGGGGATACTTGCCCGCGTCCCACACCAGGGCCACGCCCTCGCGCTCGTCCGTGGCCTGGACCGCATCCTCCGGGACTCCCGCCCGCAGGGGCAGGGGCGCCAGGCGCACGGCCCGGGCCCGCTCGAGGCCGTCCTTCACGACGTGGACGCTCTGCAGATCCCCTTCGGGCACGGTGCCCAACGGCACGATGAAACTGAAAATCCGGATGGCCCCGCCGGACGCGTCCGCCACCTCGCCGGGCTGGAAGTCCGCCGACAGCCGCACGATGCCCGCGGCGTCCCGGGCCTCCCAGTGGAAGGGACCGGGCTCCGGCGCCACGGCCGGCGCCTTCACGCGGAGGGCGGGATGCAGCACCATCCGGTCGCCCTCCAGGTGGCCCCAGACCAGCAGGCCCTCCGCAGCCGCCGGGCCCACCCCCAGGGGATGGGCCTTCCGGTAGGCCAGGACGCCCTTGTAGGTGTAGTCACTCACCCACTGGGTGCTGCAGTAGCCCATGACATCGGTGTACGTGGCCGCGGCTTTCAGGTTGCCGCTGGCGGCGAAGGCGTCCCAGCCCGTCACGCCGATGTGGCCGCCCGCGTAGTCTCCCGTGGCGGGATAGTCGGGATCGGGACTCGCCACGCCGCCGCAGGGCGCGTGCAGGCGGCCGAAGGTATGCCCGACCTCGTGGGCCACCACGCCCGCCCGGCTGGACGCCTTGTCCCAGCCGATGGCCACGGCCTGCCCCACCCAGCCGATGCCCGCGACGCCGCTGCTGTAGGGCGGGTTGACCACGCCGAAGTAGGTGGCCGGGCGGCCGTCGGCGTTCCATTTGGCCGTCACCTCATCCAGGACCGTGGTCCAGACCGCGCTGTCGCTGGTGAGGGCGGTCACGGAGCTGGTGAGGGGCGGGCCCAGGGCCGCGTCCAGGGTGTCGGGCACGGCGTGCACCTGCCGGGCCATGGTCAGGTAGGACGGCACGGAGGCCGCGTCCACGGCTCCCGTGCGGCCGTCTCCGGTGGTCACGGGCAGGAGGCGCACCTTCCAGGTGGAGAGCGGCTCCACCGTCAGGGCCTGGGGCGTGCCGTTCACGGGATACTGGTTGTTGCCCTTGTCCGATTCGGGGATGGCCCCCGCCGGATCCACGGTGGCCAGCACCGTGAGGCCGGGCTGGATCCAGGCCGCGGGCACGGCGGCGTTCCAGGAGGCAGTGGCGTCCGCCTCCTGGATGACCGTGGGCACGGCGGCGGCGGGGGCCGGGATGGCCAGGGTGTGGAGGGTGGCCCCGCTGGCGAAGGCCACTCGCACCTGGGGCTGGGCCACGTTGGCCTGGTTGGCCTTCACGAAGACCCGCACCCAGGCGCTGCGGTTCGCCACCAGGGACACCGTGGCCGGGTAGGTCTGGCTGGCCTGGGTGAGGTAGAGGCCGTCGATGCTGAGGTCCAGCGTGGCCATGGCCGTCACCGTGAAGGCCGTGGCGCCAGTGGCCGTGCCACCGGGAGTGGTCACCGTGAGGGGGCCCGTGCCTGCCCCGGCGGGGACGCTCGTGGCGATCCCCGAGTCGCCCGCCACCGTGAAGGCGGCTGCCACACCGTTGAAGGCCACGGCCGTGGCCCCGGTGAAACCCGTTCCCGTGAGGGTCACGCCCGTGCCCACGGGGCCGCTGGCCGGGGTGAAGGAGGTCAGCGCGGGGGCCGGCGAGGGGCTGACGGTGAAGCTGGCGGCCGAGGTTGCCGTTCCGCCCGGCGTGGTGACGGAGAGGGGCCCGCTGAGGGCCCCGGCGGGCACCACGGCCTGCAGCTGGGTGGCGCTCTGCACCGAATAGCTGGCGGCCGCCACCCCGCCGAAGGCCACGCGCGTGGCCCCCGTCAGGGCCGTGCCGGTGAGGGTGACGCCGGAGCCCACCACCCCCGAGGCCGGGCTGAAGCCTGTGACCGTGGGGGCCAGCACCACGGGCGAGGAGCCGCCGCCCCCGCCCCCGCAGGCCAGCAGGAGCGCCAGATTCAGCGTCAGGGGCGCCCCCAGCCCGAGGGCCAGGGCCAAGCCCAGGGCCGCCCGCGCGGTCCGTCCGGAATCCCTCAGGCCTCTGCGCCGCATGGTCCACCTCGGGCGGGGCTGGCCGTTCGTGCTCGGGGCTCCGCATTCATCCAGTATCCGTCCCGGCGGGCCTCCCTGCCCGGCGGAGCGGGAACTCACGGCATCCGGGGATCCCCTGGCCTCAGATCAGGAGCACCCAGGCCAGGAGCCCCGCCGTGGCGGCGATCCAGAACCCCAGCACCAGCCGCGCCGAGGCCGTGGGGGCGGGGCGGACCTTGGGCATGGGGGCCTCCTTTCCCCTTGGATGCGGCGAAGCGGACCGAGGTTGGGCCCCGTCTCGACCCGGGGCCAAAGAGTTGGAGCCCAGAGGACACAGGGAAGAAGGGAGGGCGCCGAGGAAAGCAGGCCGGATGCGCGAGACCCGCATCGGTGGGTTCCCAGCCTGCGCCTTCCTCGGGTCCCCCTGCCTTCCAGCTGTTGGCTTTCTCCAGGGCCTGCCTCCACGCAAGTCCCCTGGGCGTAGACTGACCCCACCATGAGCCCCCTGCCTGCCTCCCCCGTGGACCGCCCCGCCGCCGAGGCCGCCATCCGCGCCCTGCTCCTGAGCCTGGGCCAGGATCCGGCCAGCCCGGAGCTGGCGGACACCCCGGGCCGGGTGGCGGACTTCTGGGGGGAGCGGCTGGCGGGCTACGGCATGGACCCGGCGGGGGACCTGAAGCCCCTGCCCGGCGACCTGGCCCCCGTGCCCGTCATCCTGGAGCGCATCCCCTTCGTGAGCACCTGCGAACACCACCTGGCCCCGTTCGAGGGCCACGCCACGGTGGGCTACCTGCCTGGAGAAGGCGGCACCGTGGGCCTCAGCAAGCTCGTGCGGGTGGTGCAGGCGTACGCCTGGCGCCTGCAGGTGCAGGAGCGCATGGCCCAGCAGATCGCCGACGCCGTGCGCACCCACCTCCGCCCCGCCGCCTGGGGCGTCCAGCTCGTGGCCGTCCACACCTGCATGGCCCACCGCGGGGTGAAGACCCCCGGCGTCCCCGTGCGGACCACCCTGCTGGGCGGCAGCTGGGAGGCCAACCCGCCCGCGCCTTTCCGGTCCTGACGCAGGCGGGTTCAGGGCCCGCAGACGGAGGCAGCCATGGCGCGCGGGTATGCTTGCCCCACCCTTTCCCCCGGGACCCGTCCATGTATCGAGCCTTGAGCCTTGGCCTGGCGTTCTGGCTGCTGCTGACCGGTTGCGGCGGCGGCGGCTCGACCACGGCCCACCCGGTCGCCCCTTCGGCGGTCCAGCTCCAGGCGGCCTATGACCCCGCGAAGGTCCTGATCACGCTTACCTGGGTTCCCCCGGCGGAGCCCATCGACGGCTACAACCTCGAGGTCCGGATCGGCACGGGCGAATTCAACCAGCTCAACCCGACCCTGATCACCGCGACCGCCAACTCCATCCTCCTGTCGTTCACCTCGACGCCCCCGGAGCTGATGGCCCTCGGCTTCCGGCTCTACGCCGTCCGGTCCGGCCTCCGCGCGCCGTACTCCAACACCTGCGAGATCCGGATCCCCTTGAACGCCCCGACCTTCCTCGCCGCCAGCTTCTCGGCCCCGCTGGGGGGCGTGAGCGTCACCTGGGACACCCCCTCTCTCGTCGCCGACCGGTACGTCCTGGAGCGCGCCACCTGCGACGCCGCCGGCACGGTCGCCGGCCCCTGGACCCCCCTGGCCCTGGGATCTCCCCTCGCCACCAGCTGCCTGGACACGGACGTGTCCGAAACCCAGCACTACCGCTACCGCGTGACCGCCTGGGCCGGGAACCTCGCCAGCACGACGACCGATCCGGCCCTGCCGGTGGCCATCCCGCCCCTCGCCCCCGCCGCCTTCGCGGCCCAGGCCCTGCCCGGCGCCGTGGGCCTCACGTGGGTGAACCGGAGCCAGACGGCCACCCAGATCCAGATCACCCGCGGCCTTCCGAACGGCGAGGGGGGAACCCTCGTCCTGGCGACCCTCCCGGCCACGGCCACCGCCTTCCAGGACAGCGGCCTGACCCTGGGCTACTACGCCTATGGCATCTGCGTCTCCGATGGCCTGAACGTCACTGCGGGCCCGGCCCTCCTCGCGGCCCCCGCCAACCCGCCCGAAGCCCCCCGCCTGACCGCCACCGCCCAGACCCCCTGCCAGTACCTCGCGGCCTCCGCCCTCTCCCCCGGCGGCCTCTGGGCCTTCGGCACGATCAACCCCTTTGCCGTCCTGCCTGCCCCCTGGGGGGCCTGGCCGATGTGGTCGCCGGCCGATCTGTACACTCTCTCCCAGGCGGAATTCCTGTGCCTGGACGCCCAGTCGCTGCCCCACGCCCTCTACCCCGCCCCCACCGCCTCGGCCACGCTCCTGACCCATGCCTGGTTCGACGGCACCGCCTGGAACACCGAGGCCATCGCCCAGGCGCCCTCCCCCGGCACCCTCCTCGCCAGCCCCTTCTGCCTGGACCCGGCCGGCAGCCCCCAGACCGTCCTCTACACGGATACGGGCCTGTTCTACACCCGCAAGGTGGCCGGAACCTGGATCCAGGAGGCCCTCGACCCCTCGAACACCCTCAGCGGGACGGCGCACCTGTGCCTCGACCCCGCCGGCACGCCCCATGTCCTCCTCGTCGCCCCGGCCGACACCCGGGAATTCACCCGGAATGCGGATGGCACCTGGACCTCTCAGATCCTGCCCAATCCCCTGGCCCCCGGCGAGCTCTGCGCCTTCGAGGAGGGAGTGTGGGCCGACGGGGACACCGCCTGGGTGTTCTACAAGGTCCCCGACGCGACCCGCGGCTCGAACGACGCCTTCTGGGTGATGCAGAAGGTGAGCGGCGCCTGGCAGCCGCCGGTCCTCCTGAAATCGTTCTCGGCCACGGGCCTGGCCGGCCGCGCATCCGTCGCCCTGTCTGCGGACGGGACGCGGATCGTGGCCGTCTGCGGCACGGGCAACGGCCTGTTCCTCTACACCCTGGGCGCCCAGGGCTGGATCGAGAGCCTCCTGCCCGTCCCCGCCCAGGATTCCCCCTACCTGAAGGCCGCCTTCGACGGCGCGAACCGCCTGCACATCCTGGTGAAGCCATCCATCGACACCGGGGACCTGGTGGACGCGCACGAGTAAGGACCTGCCCCCCCACCGTTCAGGGGGTGAAACGGGCCCGTTCGGGGGTTGTTTTTCCCGGGATGGCCCTTTGTGGCTTCACCTTGCCTACCCCGGGTAGCGGCCCGACGCTTCCCTGCGGGGAGGTCCCATGCACTACCTCCTGATCTACGAGTTGAGCCCGGGTTACGTGGAGCGCCGGGAATCCTTCCGGCAGGAGCACTTGGCCCTGGCCCGGGAGGCCCACCTCCGGGGCGAGCTGATGCTGGGCGGCACCCTGGCGGATCCGGTGGACGGGGCGATCTTCCTCTTCCACGGGGACTCGCCCGCGCCGGCCTCGCGGTTCGCGGCGGCGGATCCCTACGTCCTCCACGGTCTGGTGAACCACTGGCAGGTGCGCCCCTGGGTGACCGTGGTGGGTACGGAAACGGGCACCCCGGCCCACCCTCACACCCACATGTAGGGTCCCGGCCCCTGCGCCGAGGTGTCTGGCGACGGCCTGCCGAGAGGCCGGGGCGCAGTTTGCCTGGCCTTCCCTTCCGTGCCATCCGGTGCAAACTGTCGGAACAACCATCACGGAGGAGACCATGAAGGCACTGGCCCGGTTCTCGGACCCCACCTATGCCCTGCTGCGGATCGTGGCGGGCTTCCTGTTCGGCTTCCACGGCCTGCAGATCCTCACGGGCTGGCAGATGCCGATGCATGTCGCCCTGGGCTCCCAGCTGTGGATCGGCGGCCTCATCGAGCTGGTGGGCGGGCTGGCCATCCTGCTGGGCCTGCAGACGCGCTGGGCGGCCCTCCTGTGCAGCGGCACCATGGCGGTGGCCTACGTCCAGTTCCACTGGAAGTTCGCCTTCGGGACCCAGTTCTGGCCGGCCCTGAACCAGGGCGAGATGGCGCTGGTCTACGCCTTCCTCTTCCTCTTCGTGGCCTGCCGGGGGGGCGTCCGGTGGTGCCTGGACAAGGCCGACTGAGCGGGGCGGGCCTAATTTCATCCGGGCATTATTGACGGGATTATTTCATCCGGGTAAATTATCTCCGTCGCCCCGGAGGCTCCCGACATGGATGAAACCCGAACCCGGCCCTGCACCGCCTTCCAGGGCCCCCGCCGCCTCGCCTCCGGCCCCCTCCACGAGGTGGCGCTGGCCGTGAAGGCGGCGCACGACGAGGGCGCCTCCGCGTCGCTCCTCACCTTCGACGATGCCACCGGCCGGGTGGTCGACCTCGACCTGCGGGGCACGGCCGAGGACGTGGCGGCGCGGTTCGCACCCACCCCCGCGACGGCAGAGGCCGCGGCCCCGCGGGGCCGGGGGCGCCCGAAGCTCGGGGTGGTCGCCCGGGAGGTCACCCTGCTGCCCCGGCATTGGGAATGGCTGAACGCGCAGCCCGGCGGCGCCTCCGTGGCCCTGCGCAGGCTCGTCGAGCAGACCCGGCAGGCGGGTGGGGAGCAGGCCCGGCGCCGGGAGGCGCAGGAGGCCGCCTACCGCTTCATGTCCGCCCTGGGAGGCGACGAGCCCGGCTACGAGGAGGCGCTGCGCGCCCTGTTCGCGGGCGACCGGGAGGCCTTCGCGTCGAGCCTCGCGCCCTGGCCTGCCGATGTGCGGGAGCATGCCCTGCGCCTGGCGACGCCGGCCTTCCCATCGGAGGCGGAGGATCCCCATGCCTGAGGCCTTCGACCGCAAGGCGGCCCTGCGGGCCTACAAGGAGCGCCGACCACGCCCGGGCATCTATGCCGTCCGGCACCTCGCCTCCGGCCGCGCCTGGGCCGGCTCGGCCCAGAACCTCGACACCACCCGGAACGGGCTCTGGCATGCGCTCGCGGCCGGCCGGCACCTCGACCGGGGCCTGCAGGCGGCATGGGCCCGCGAGGGGGAGGCCGCCTTCGACTACGTGATCCTGGAAGTGCTCGAGGAGGAGATGAGCCCGCTGGTGCTGAAGGAGACCCTCAAGGCCAGGCAGGCCGAGTGGGCCCGGCTGCTCGCGGAGACCCGGGACGACGGCCGGTGAGCCCCCGGGGCCCTGGCCGTGCTGGAATGGGAGGGTCCCAGGGAGGTCCCCTGCGTCGTGATCCGGTCGTGGCTCCCGGCCCGGCCCAGGTGGAGAGGAACCTCTGATGCGCGTCCTGGCCCTTTCCGGCAGCCTCCGGGCCGATTCCCTGAACACGCGGCTGCTGCGGGAGGCGGCCCGGCTAGCGCCGCCGGGGCTGACCTTCGAGTCCTGGGAGCGCCTGGACGACCTGCCCCACTTCAGCCCCGAGCGGGACACCGAGCCCCCGCCGGAGCCCGTGGCCGAGTTGCGGGCCCGCATCCGGGCCGCGGATGCCCTGCTGATCTGCACGCCGGAGTACATCCACGCCATGCCCGCCGTGCTGAAGAACCTGCTGGAGTGGGTGGTCTCCTCCGGGGCCTGCGTGGACAAGCCCGCCGCGGCCTGGAGCGCTTCGCCCTCAGCGGCCGGCGGGTCCCTGGCCCAGACCTCCCTGGCCCACACGCTCGAGGTGATGTCGGCGCGGGTGGTGCCGGAGGCCTCCCTCTGCCTCACCCTGGCCCGGTCCAGCTTCGACGGGGAGGGCCGCCTGACGGACCCCGCCCAGGTCGAGCGGGTCCGCGCGGCCCTGGCCGCCCTGATGGCGGCCGGGACGCCATGAGCGCCGCCGAACCCGCCATCCGCATCTTCGTGGACGCGGACGCCTGCCCCGTGAAGGACGAGGTCTTCCGCGTCGCGACGCGCTGCGGGCTGAAGGTCCTGCTCGTCTCCAACGCGCCCCTGCGCATTCCCAGCAGCCCACTCTTCGAGTCCGTGGTGGTGGCCAAGGGGCAGTTCGACGGGGCCGACGATTGGATCGTGGCGCAGATCACGGCCTCGGACATCGCCGTGACCTCGGACATCCCCCTGGCGGCCCGCTGCCTGGAGAAGGGGGCCCGGGCCCTGGACGCCAAGGGCCGCGTCTACTCGCCGGACAGCATCGGCGACGCCCTGGCCGGCCGCGAGCTGATGGCCCACCTGCGGGCCATGGGCGAGATGGGGGGCGGGCCCCCGCCCTTCACAGCCCGGGACCGCTCCACCTTCCTGCAGCGGCTGGACGACCTGATCCAGGCCATCCGGCGCGGGAAGCGGTAGACTGGATCCAGGGCCGGACCCGCTTCGCGCTCTCTCCTGATCGGACGCGCCATGGCCAAGAAGCCCAACTACAACTTCGAGAAGCGGCAGAAGGACCTCGCCCGCCAGAAGAAGAAGGAAGAGAAGCTGCAGAAGAAGGCCCTGAAGAAGGGGACTTCCGAGGACGAGGAGCCCGCCGAGGGCGAGGCCCCCGCCGAGGAAGGCCAGCAGCCGCAGTAGGCCGTCCGCGATCCGCGGGAGCCGTGATAGAAGGGAAGCCCTGCCTGGAGTCCCCGTGATCCGCTCCGCCCTCGGCCTCGCCGTCCTCCTGTGTCCGGCCCTGTCCCTGCGGGCCGCGGCGCCGCCGTCGAAGCGCGCCGCTCCGGCCGTCCGGCTGGCGGCCCTGGAGGCCCGGGCCGGCGGGCGCCTGGGCGTGGCCGTGCTGGACACGGGCTCGGGCCGCCGCCTGACCTACCGCGGCGGGGAACGCTTCCCCCTCTGCAGCACGTTCAAGGTGCTGCTGGCCGGCGCCGTGCTGCAGAAGGTGGACCGCGGCGAGGCCCGGCTGGACACGCGCCTCCCTTACGGGAAGGCGGACCTGCTGGCCTACGCGCCCGTCACCACGGCCCGCGTGGCCGAGGGCGGGCTGACCATCGGCGACCTCTGCGCCGCGGCCGTGGAGGTGAGCGACAACACCGCCGCCAACCTGCTGCTGCGCGCCCTCGGCGGCCCAGCCTCCGTCACGGCCTTCGCCCGCACCCTGGGCGACCCCGTGACGCGCCTGGACCGCACCGAGCCGACCCTGAACGAGGCCCGGCCGGGGGACCGCCGCGACACCACCACGCCTGCAGCCATGGTGGGAAGCCTGCAGGCCCTGCTGCTGGGACCCACGCTGCCTCCGGAGTCGCGGGCCCGGCTGGAGGGCTGGATGGTGGCCTGCACCACGGGCGGGACGCGGCTGCGGGCCGGCCTCCCGCCGGACTGGGCCGAGGGCGACAAGACCGGCAGCGGAGCGCGCGGCACCGTGAATGACGTGGCCATCCTGCGCCCCCCCCACCGGGCGCCCATCCTGGTGGCGGCCTATTTCACCGGCTCCTCCGCCTCCGGGAAGGACCGCGACGCCGTGCTGGCCGACGTGGGGCGGATCGTCGCCGAGGCCTTCCGGGAGGCGAAGTGAGCGGCCTCGCCCTGGAGAAGACCCTGGGCCTCCTGGTGATGCCTGCGGGCCTGCTCTGGCTGTTCCTCCTGGCGGGCGCCGGGCTGTGCCTCCTCCGGAAGCAGCGGCTTCCGGCCACCCTCTTCCTCCTGGTGGCCCTGGGCTACGGGCTGGCGGGCAACGTGTACCTGGGCAGCGCCCTCATGGCACGGCTGGAGGCGGGCGTGCCGCCCGTGGACGTGGCCGCCATTGCGCCCTTCGACGCGGTATGCGTCCTGGGCGGCGGCAGCCAGCAGGATCCCTTCGGCCGGGCCCAGGTGAACCTCTCCGGCGACCGCATCGTCCTGGCCGCTCGCCTCTGGCACGCGGGGAAGGCCCGGGTGTTGGTGGCCAGCGGCCGGAGCCGCGACAGCCTGGGCCTCCCGCGGGACCTGGGCCAGGAGACCCGCACCCTGTGGCGGAGCCTGGGCGTGCCCGACACCGCGATCCTCGTGGTGGACGAACCCTGCTGGAACACCCGGGACGAGATCCTCGCCGACCGCCGCCTCCAGCTCCGCCACGGCTGGCCGCGCGTGGGCCTGGTGAGCTCCGCCTGGCACCTGCCCCGGGCCCTGGGCCTGGCGCGGAAAGCTGGCTTCGAGGCCACGCCTCTGGGCGCGGACTGGCGGGGCCGGCGCCACCCCTTCCAGCTGCAGCTCCTGGTGCCCCAGGCAGAGGGATTCATGGACGTCCAGCGGGCCTGCTGGGAGCTGCTGGGGCGGCGCGTGGGGCGCTGAACAGCCTCAGCCCAGCCACCGGGACAGCAGGGGCGCCAGCAGCACCAGGGTCACGCCGGCGAGGATCATGGTGAGGCTGGCCACCACGCCCTCCTCCGAACCGATCTCCCGGGCCTTGGCGCTGCCGGCGGCGTGGGCCGCAGCCCCGAAGAGGGCGCCCCGGGCCAGGCGCGAGCGCAGGGGCAGGAGGGCCAGCACGGCCTCGCCCAGCACCATGCCGCAGACGCCCGTGATCACCACGAAGAGGGCGGCCAGGTCCCGGGTGCCGCCCAGGCGCTCGGTGGCCGCCAGGGCGAAGGGCGTGGAGACGGAGCGGGTGAGCAGGCTGCGGGAGAGCTCCCGGTCCAGGTGGAAGACCCGGGCCAGGCCCCAGCTGGTGAGCAGGCCGAGGACCACGCCCGCCGCCACCCCGGCCGCCAGGGACAGGGCGTGGCGGCGGATGAGGCCGCGGTACTCGTAGATGGGCACGCCGAAGGCCACGGTGGCCGGTCCCAGGAGCCAGAGCAGCCAGCGGGTATCTGCGAAGTAGGTGGCGTAGGGGATCCGCGCCAGCACCAGGACGAGGATCAGCAGGAGGGGCGCCAGCACCAGGGGCGCGCTCCACCACCACCCCAGGCGGGCATAGAGCCGCTTGGCCCCCAGGTAGGCCGCCACGGTGGCGAGCAGACAGAGGAGGGCAGGCAGGCCGGCGGCGAGGGGGGCCACGTCAGTCCTCCTTCCGCCGTCGGACCCGGAGGCTGTGTTCCAGACGGAAGACCCGCTCCACCACCAGGGCCGTGCCCACCATGACGCCCACCGTGCCCAGGAGGATCACGACCAGCAGCTGCCAGCCCGACCTCAGGATCACGGCGGGGTACTGCACCACGGCCACCACGGCGGGGATGAAGAAGAGCAGCATCTCCGCCAGCAGCCAGTCGGCCCCTTCCTTGACCCAGGCCAGGGGCAGCAGGCCGGTGCGGAGGAGCAGGACCAGGATCCCCAGCCCCGCCACGCTGCCGGGCACGGGGAGGTGGAGGTACTGCATGGCCCGGTCCGAGACCCACCAGAGGGCCGCCAGCCCCACCACCTGGGCGAAGGCGGTCAGGCCCGGATGCAGCGACAGGCTCCAGGCCGGGGCCACCTCCGCCCCGGCCTCGATCAGGGATTCGGAAGATTCCTCGACGGGCGCGCTCACGCCTCCAGCCTACCGGAGGGACTGATCCGGCAAGGGCGGGGATCAGGTGTGCTGCGCGGGGACCCGCAGCTTCGCCAGGATGCCGAGCAGCAGGGCCTCGTCGACCTTGAGGCCCGCCTTGAAGGCGCCCCGGTCCGTATGGTTGATCTCCCGGCGCAGGTCCGTCAGGGCCCGTTCGAGGAGGCCGCCGAGCCGTTCCGCTTCCTGGGGGGTCAGGGTGAATTCCATGGATGCCTCCCCATGGGCGGGCGGGGGAATCCCGCCCGCCGGATCAAGGATCGGTCCCGGATCCGGACCCCGCCAATGGCCACCGGAAATGGCAAGATGGCGAAGCCCGGAAGGAGGCCCCATGGCGCCCATGTCCCCCCTGCTCCGCCCCGCCGAGGTTGGCGATGCCGGCCGGATAGCGGTCCTTTCGGGCCAGCTCGGCTACCCCGCCCCGCCGGAGGCCGTCCTGGAGCGGCTGCGGCTCCTGGAGGATCGCGGGGACCAGCGGGTGTTCGTGGCCCTGGTGGATGGCCAGGTGGCGGGCTGGGCCCAGGTGGGGCGGAGCCTGTCCCTGGAGGCCGGAGAGCAGGCCGAGCTGGTGGGCCTGGTGGTGGACGAGCGCTGGCGGGGGCAGGGGCTGGGTGCCTCCCTGGTGGCCGCGGCCGAGGCCTGGGCCCGGGGGCAGGGCCTGGCCCTCCTGCGCGTGCGCTGCAACGTCACCCGGTCGGACACGCACCGCTTCTACGGAAACCTGGGCTTCGGGGAGGTGAAGCGGCAGGTGGTGTTCCGGAAGGGGCTGGGGGTCGCCCGTTGACCCGGGTCTCGACATGTCGCGGAAAGGGCTCTCGGCCCGCCGGGAATGACGGGATGACAGGAGAGATCCAAGTCCTGTAAGTGCATCAAAAAATGGATTTGTTGCTTTGGCATGGACATGGCTCTACCTTGACGCCGACCTTCCGGCTCCAAGGAGAACCCATGACCTTCACCCAGTCCAAGACCTTCGAGAACCTCAAGGCCGCCTTCGCAGGCGAGTCCCAGGCGAACCGCCGCTACACCTGGATGGCCCAGGTGGCCGAGAAGGAGGGCCTCCCCGAGGCGGCGGACCTCTTCAAGCACAGCGCCGACGGCGAGACCGGCCACGCCCTGAAGCACCTGATGTTCCTGGCCGAGAAGGCCGGCGACCCCGCCACGGGCCTGCCCCTGGGCGACACCATCACCAACCTGAAGTCCGCGGTGGCCGGCGAGACCTACGAGTACACGGACATGTACCCCGAGTTCACCCGCGTGGCCCGGGACGAGGGCTACACCGAGATCGCCGCCTGGTTCGAGACCCTGGCCAAGGTCGAGCGCTTCCACGCCGGCCGCTTCCAGGAGGCCCTCGCCAAGCTCGAGACGGCCGCGACGAAGTGAGCGAGTTTTTACCAAGAAAATCCGTCGCCCCGCCCCGATTAAACCTCTGAACACCGGTCCCCCGTTCTGAGTAATCTGGGGGGCCTGTGGACCCCCATCCCCGCCATCGATGAGGAACCCCGCATGACGAACCTGGTCTTCGATCCCCCGACGGAACGGGCCCGCTTCGAGGCCCGCCAGGCCTTCCTGGCCCGCCAGGCCGCCCTGCGGCTGGAGCTGGCGGAGGGCATCACCTTCCAGCCCGAGACCGCGGAGAGCGTGGAGGACCAGGTCGTCGAGACCCTCTGGGCCGAGGGAAAGACCCCGGACACCTGCCCTCCGGAGGAACTGGCCGAGGCCCGGGCCTCCTTCGCCGTCCTCGCGCCCCGCCGCGAACCCGGCGGCCGGAGCCTCGCCGCCACGCTGATGCTGGGCTTCCCCGACGCCACGCGGGAGCGCTGGCTGGCGGCCTTGCACGGCCTGCCCGACCAGCTTTTGCTGGAACTCTCGGATGGCACGCTGCTGGCCCCCGCGGTGGACCGCGGCACCGCCGGCCCCGAAGACCGCCTGCCCTCCGTGCTGGCGCTCCGCTACCTGATCCCGGACGGCCGCGCCATCGCCGCCCTCGTCTGCAACCACGCCGCGCTGCCGGGCCGGTGGGCCGCTCCCGCCGCCTGGACCGCCTGGCCTTCCTGAGGAGCCTCCATGAGCCGCACCGTCATCGACCACCTGAACGCCGAATTGGCCACGGCCTTCGTCCTGTCCTTCAACGCGAAGCGCTACCACTGGACCGTCACCGGCCCCCACTTCCGGGACTACCACCTCCGCTTCGAGGACCTCTACAACGCCGCCGACGGCACCGTGGACGAACTGGCGGAGCGCATCCGCATGCTGGGCGGCGTGCCCCTCCACGCCCCCGCCCAGATGGGCGCCCTCACCAAGGCGCCGGTCTCGGACCCCGCCGCGCGGCTGGACCCGGAGGCGATGCTGAAGGAGGCCCTGGAAAACGAGGAACGCACCATCTCGCTCATGCTCGAGGGCATCGAGCTGGCCAACGGCGCCGGCGACCCCGGCACCGCCGACCTGCTCACCCGCTTCGTGCAGGTCCACCAGAAGGAGGCCTGGTTCCTGCGGGAGATGCTGGGATAGCCTACTTTTTCTGATTTCCGACTTTTTTGGTAAACTACTCACCCGCGCGCTGCGCTGCCAAGGAGACGACCATGGCCTATCCCGTGAAGAACTATGACCACCTGAAGGGCGGCGCCCTGAAGGGGCTCAGCGACTCGCAGCTGGATCAGCACTTCGGCCTCTACAAGGGCTACATCGCCAAGCTGAACGAGATCGAGGAGAAGCTGGCCACGGCCGACAACACCAAGCCGAACTACTCCTACAACGAGTACAGCGAGCTGAAGCGCCGCGAGGCCGTGGCGTTCAACGGCTCCTTCCTCCACGAGCTCTACTTCGAGAACCTCGGCGCGGACAGCGAGATCAGCGCCGGCCTGAAGGCCGCCCTGGACGCCGCCGGCGGCAAGGACAAGATCATCGCCGACCTGAAGGCCACCGCCATGGGCGGTCCCGGATGGGCCCTCCTCACCCGCAACCGCCGCGACGGCAAGCTCCACACCTACTTCGTGGCCGAACACCACCTGGGCCTGCCCATCGAGCAGGACCTGCTCGTGGTGCTGGACAGCTGGGAGCACGCGTTCATGGTCGACTACGGCACCGCCCGCGCGAAGTACCTCGACGCCTTCGTCGACAACATCAAGTGGAGCGAAGTCAGCAAGCGCTTCGGCAAGTAAAGGGGCGCGGGCGTCTCGGCGCCTCTCAACGCGTGCTCGAGGTTGGGCCCCCGATTGGGGGCCCGCCTTTTTTCTTCCGGTCGCACACCTCCGCCTGACGCCCAGCGCCCCGTGCTGGGCTCCCGATCGCTTGCCCCTCCCGGGGCTGCGCTCTCGGAGGCGGAGCCTCCATGGTCGACTACGGCACCGCCCGCGCGAAGTACCTCGACGCCTTCGTGGACAACATCAAGTGGAGCGAAGTCTCCAAGCGCTTCGGCAAGTAACGGGGCGCGGGCGCCTCGGCGCCTCTCAACGCGTGCTCGAGGTTGGGCCCCCGATTGGGGGCCCGCCTTTTTTCTTCCGGTCGCACACCTCCGCCTGACGCCCAGCGCCCCGTGCTGGGCTTCCGATCGCTTGCCCCTCCGGGGCTGCGCTCTCGGAGGCGGAGCCTCCATGGTCGACTACGGCACCGCCCGCGCGAAGTACCTCGACGCCGGGACCACCCCCCGATCGGACACGCCCCCAGCGTGTCCTCCCACTCGCCTTCGGCTCGCGGAGGGGGCCCCGTTGTCGAGAACATCAAGTGGGAGGCTCCACGTCTGCGAGGCGGAGGCCGAGCAGGAGGGCGCAGAGCGCCCGATCCATGGAGGAAGTCAGCAAGCGCTTCGGCAAGTAAAGGGGCGCGGGCGTCTCGGCGCCTCTCAACGCGTGCTCATGGTTGGGCCCCCGATTGGGGGCCCGCCTTTTTTCTTCCGGTCGCACACCTCCGCCCTACCCTGGGAGGCGCACACCCAGGAGGCGACGTGGCATCGAAGGCAACCCCCTCCGCTCTGGAGAACCCGCTGGGGCCGGGGCTCTTCCGGTTCCTGAAGGACCTGAAGGTGCACAACGACCGGGACTGGTTCCAGGCGAACCGGGCGCGGTACGAGGCCGAGGCGCGCGACCCGGTGCTGCGGCTCGTCGCGGAATTCAGCGGGCCGCTGGCCGCGATCAGCCGGCACGTGGAGGCGGATCCCCGGCCGGCGGGCGGCTCCCTCTTCCGGATCTACCGCGACACGCGCTTCAGCCGGGACAAGAGCCCCTACAAGACGCACCTGGGCGTCAACTTCCGCCACCGGTCCGCGGCGGCCGGCGGCGTCCACGGGCCCGGGTTCTACCTCCACCTCGAGCCCGGCGGCTGTTTCGGGGGCGGCGGCCTCTGGCATCCCGAACCCGACGCCCTCTTCAAGGTGCGGCAGGCCATCGTGGCCCGGTCCGCGGCCTGGAGGAAGCTCCGGGCCTCGGGCCTGGAGATCGAGGGGGACGCCCTGAAACGGGTGCCCCAGGGCTTCGATCCCGATCATCCCTGCGCCGAGGATCTCAAGTTCAAGGACTTCTACGCGGCCACGGCCTTCACGGATGCGGAGGTCCTGGCCCCGGACTTCCCCGCCCGGCTCACCCAAGCCCTGCGGGAGGCGGCCCCCCTGGTCGCCTTCCTTTGCAAGGCCCTCGACCTGCCTTTCTAGCCCGCGATCGGGCCGGTCAGCAGGCGCAGTCGTCGCCGCAGGCGCCCTTCTCCTTGCCTTCGGCTTCGCAGGCGCAGGCACCGCCGCAGCAGCCGCCGCCGCCTTCCACGAGGCTGGCCTCGGCCAGGCCGAGGATCACCTGGTGGGGATCGCCCTTCACGCGCAGGGCGATGTTCACGGCCTGGATCATGTCCTCCCGGGAGGCGCCCAGTTCCACCAGCTGCGCATGGTGGGCCTGGAAGGCGCGCTCGGCATTGGAGGCCACGGCGGCACCCAGGGCGATGAGGTGCAGGGTGATGTCGTCAAGGCCGGCAGGGGTGCCGGACGGGACCTGTCCGGGAGTGGTGGCATGGGTCGGTGCGGTCACGGGGGATCCTTGGTGGGGGCCGGAACGGAATTCCAGGCCCTTCCCACTCTATCCCTCCCCGGACGTGTCCTGCGTCAAGGTCATGCGCCTTCCAGGGGACTGGAACCCAGGCGCCCCTGGGCGTTTCGGGAGGACCGCAGAACTGCCCGGAAGACATCCTCCACCCCCTGGGGATCCAGCCCTGCCTCCTGGGCCCAGACGCGGCGGACCTGGATCTGGGCGGCCTCCCGGACCGGATCGTGGACCGGCAGGCCCAGCTCGGCCTTGGCCCGGCCCGCCCGGAGGATCAGCTCCGTTCGCCGGGCGAGCAGGCCCACCAGCTCGCGGTCGAGGGCGTCGATGTGGCCGCGGGCCTCCTGCAGCGCGGGGGAGCGGGTCCCCAGGTCCGGAATGGCCAGCCGCTCGTCCAGGGCTCCGTCCCCCCCGGAAGCCGCAGCCTCCGCCAGGCTGCGGTGGATGGCCTGGAGGGCATCCAGGAAGGCGGCTCGCGCTCCGGCGGCGAAGGGGTTCTCATTCTGGAGGGCGGCGAACAGGTGACCCGCGTCCTCCCGCACTGATTCCAGCGTGCGGGCCACGGCGTGGAAGGAGGGCGGCGTGAAGGGCAGCTCCGCCCCGGCCCCCACCTGGAGCAGGCCCTTGGCCAGGAAGAAGGTGAGGGCGTGGGTCTGCGCCATCACGCGGTCGTGGTCCTCGGGCTCCTGGTCCAGCACCTCGCAGCCCAGGCTGCGGAACAGGCCCCGGATGCGGTCGGCCGCCGCCGGATGGCGGGGCGAGGGGCAGAGCACCACCCGCAGGGGTCGCTCGGCCCGAGCCAGGCTCACGGGACCGAACAGGGGATGGGTGCCCGCATGGGGCACCGCCGCCCCCAACCGCTCGTCCAGGAGCCGGCAGGGGCCCACTTTCACGCTGCCCACGTCGAAGACCGTATGGTCCGGCCGCAGGTAAGGCGCCAGAGTCGTCAAGGCCTGCCCAAGGAAGGGGATGGGCACGGCCAGCACCAGCGCCTCGCTGCGGGCCGCCAGGTCGCCGGGATCGCGGGCCCGGCGGCCCTCGGGGATGTCGGCCACGGGATCCCAGGCCAGGTGGGCGTGGCCCGCCTCCGCCAGGAGGTCCCCCAGGGCGCGGCCGAAGCGCCCGAAGCCGAGGATGCCGATGCGCATGCCGCCTCCCGGGATCTGGGAATCCCGGATTCTACCGAAAACCCTCAATACATGAGGCACTTACCTTTGACGACCCCCGGGTGGGCCGCCGGCGGTGATAAACCCGGGGGAACCAGCCCCAGTATCCCTGGCATCCGATCCGCATCGGAGCCCGCCATGACCCTCCTCCTCCTGCCTGCGGCCCTGCTGGCCGCTCCCCCGGCCCTGACCCCCGCCGAGGTGCTGAACGAGGCCCTCGAAGGTGTGACGGAGTGCCTGGTGGAGGGTCGGGCCGGACGGCTGGAGGCTCGCGTGCGCTATGCCCGGGAGGCCTGGACGGCCCGGCGGGACACCCTGGCCAAGCGGATCCCGCCCTCGGACCTGGCCTGCCTGGACCTCTCCTTCCTGCACATGGACGGGGCCGGACGCGCCGCCGCCCGGGCGGCCCTGGATGCCCAGGAGGTGCTGACAGACCTGCTGCCCCAGGGCCCCGCCCGCCATCAGAGCGAGGCCCGCCTCGCCTGCCTGCGGGCCTGGTTCGCGGCCGACGCGGGCCGCTGGGCCGAGGTACCGGATCTGGAGGCCGCCTTCGCGCCCCTGCTCGGCCCGGTCAGTCCGGGATCCCTCGGAATCCGGGCGCGGGCGGCCCTCGCTCATCATCGCGAGGCCCGGGCCGCCCGGAACATCCCCCGCTGCAAGGGCGCGGCCCGGACTCTGCACGGACTCCTGGGGGAGTGGGAGGGCTGAAGGAGCCTCAGGCCCCGAGGGCGAGCCGGGTGAGGGTCTCCAGGGCATCTGCGGGGCCCATCACCAGCAGTTCGTCCCCGACCTGGAACCGCTCGTCCCCCGCGGGATTGAAGCGCAGGCCGGCACCCGTGTGGACGAGGCCCACCAGCAGGGCGCCGGTGGCGTGGCGGAGGCGGGCCTCGCGCAGGGTCTGGCCCACGAGGAGGGACCCGGGTGCGATGGCGATGCGCTCCAGGCCGAGCTCCAGCTGCTCCGACTGCAGCACCACGTCGAAGAAGTTCATCATCTCGGGCTTGAGCAGCAGCGCGGCCATGCGCCGCCCCCCGATCTCGTAGGGACTCACGATGTGATTGGCCCCGGCGGCCCGCAGCTGGCGCTCGGTGCCCAGCTTGGCGCTGCGGGCCACCACGGGCAGGTCGGGCCGGAGCTGCTTCACGGTGAGGGTGACCAGCACGTTGTCGGCATCGGTGGTGAGGGCCGTGATGAGGCCGCGGGCCCGGCGGATCCCCGCGCGCTCCAGGATCAGCTCCTCCATGGCGTTGCCGTAGAGGATCAGCTCGCCGGCGAAGCGGGGGCTGCGGCCCTTGGTCTCGTCCTGCTCCACGATGACGAAGGGGATGCCCGCCTTCTTCAGCTCCCACGCGGCCTGGAAGCCCATCTTGCCGAAGCCGCAGACGATGATGTGGTCCTTCAGTTCGTCCAGGCGCTTTTCCATGCGGCGCTCCAAGAAGTAGCCCCGGAGATCGCCCTCCAGGATGAGGGCCGTGAGGTTCGACAGGGCGTAGGTGGCCACGCCCAGGCCCGTGATGAGATAGAAGATCGTGAACAGCTTGGTGTAGGTATTGACGTCGCCCATCTCCCGGAAGCCCACCGTGAACAGCGTGGTGATGGCCATGTAGAAGCTGTCCAGGGGGTTCAGGCGGGCCAGCAGGTGGTAGCCCACGGCCCCCGCCAGCAGCACGGCCAGGAGCAGGAGCAGGGTATTCCGCAGCCGCTTGAGGGGGCCGTCCTGGGCGGGCGGGTCCGCGGGGAAGGGCTGCACACGGCCCATCTCAGCTCCCGAGGCCGGGCTTGATGGCGAAGTAGGCCGTGCAGAGGGACACGGGCTGCCCGCAGCAGTGGAGTCGGCATTCGAGCACCGCGCCCCGGTTGGAGAGGCGCACCACCTGGGCCTCGCCCATCACCTCGCCCTTGGCCGGCTCCAGGTAGCGGATGTGGAGGTCCGAGGTCGCGAAGGGCATGGCTCCGTCGAAGGCTGTGCTGAGGGCCAGGGCGCAGACCATGTCCGCCATGGTGGCCAGCACCCCGCCGTTGATGTTCCCGCGGGAGCCGTTCACGACCGCCGGCGTGGAGGGCAGGCGCATGGTCGCCATGCCCGGCGCCACGGCCTCGATGGTCAGTCCCCAGTCCTTGATGAGCGGCCAGGGATGGAAGCGCGCGCGCAGCCGCTCCAGGAGATCCGGAGCGAGCGTCTCGGGGATCTGGGGCTTGGCCATGCTCCAGGATAGCGGGACCGCGCGGTCCGGCGCATGTCACAGGAAGGGAGCCCGGTCGTCATTCCGAAATCCCGCCACCGTGAGCGAATGCTCGCGGAGGCCCTTCCATGTCCCCCCGATCCCTGCTCATCCCCGCTCTGCTCCTGCTCGGCCTGGCCTGCCAGCCCCCCTCCGGCACCCCGGCCCGGCCCGAGGCACCGGCCCAGGCCACGGCACCCGCACCGTCGAGGCAGGTGGCCCTGGCCCCCTATTCCCCGGAGGCCCCGGTGTCGGGTGAGCTCCGCAGCGTGGGCTCGGATTCCATGGAGCCGCTGATGGTGCTCTGGAGCCAGGACTTCCGGAAGTACCACCCCCGGATCACGACGAACTTCGTCTGCAAGGGCTCCGCCACGGCGCCCAGGGCCCTCCTCGACGGGACCACCCTGATGGGGCAGATGAGCCGGGAGATGACCAACCAGGAGATCGCGGCCTTCCAGGCCAAGTACGGCTACGCCCCCACGCGGATCCCCGTGGCGGTGGACGCCCTGGTGGTCTACGTCAACGCGAACAACCCTATCAAGCGCCTCACCATGGAGGAGATCGACGCCATCTTCTCCAGCACCCGCAAGGGCGGGGCGAAGGCGGACATCACCCGGTGGGGGGACCTGGGCCTGGGCGGGGACTGGAGGCAGCGGGACATCCAGCTCTACGGCCGGGACGAGAACTCGGGCACCCGGGCCTTCTTCAAGGAACACATCCTCCTGAAGGGCGACTTCAAGCCCGGTCTCAAGGCCTACATGGACCAGTTCGCGGTGGTGGAGGCCCCGGCGGTGGACGGCGGCGGCATCAGCTACGGGCCGCTCCAGTATTCCAACCAGATGGTGAAGGGCGTGCCGGTGGCCTCCTTCAAGAGCGACCACTACCTCGACCCCACCCTGCAGAACATCCAGAACGGCACCTACCCCCTGACCCGCTTCCTCTTCATCTACGTGAACAAGGCCCCGGGCCGGGCCCTGGATCCCGCCGTGCGCGAATTCCTGCGCTTCGTCCTCAGCCGCGAGGGCCAGGCCGCCGTCTCCAGCTTCGGGGCCATCGCCATCCCGGGAGACCTGGCCGCCATGGGAGCCGGCAAGCTGAACTGAGGTCCCCGTGTCCTCCCTCCTGCTGTTCCTGGGGGCCCTCGCCCTTCCGCCGGCGCCGGTGGACCCGCCCCGCCGGCTGCACGTCCCGGCCTCGCCGCAGGGCGGGGCCGGGACGCTGGAGGTGCGCTTCCTCCCGGACGCCCGGGTCTATGCCGTCTCTCCGGGCCTCCGCCTGGAACCCTTCGGCACCCTGCGCTGATCAGAGCTCCAGGACGGCCTGGAGGACCTTGGCCATCTCCTGGAAGACCTTCGTCTGGGGGCTGTCCGGATGGGCGGCCACGAGGGGATTGCCGCTGTCGCCGCCCTCGCGGATGGCCAGATCGATGGGCACCTCGCCCAGGAAGGGCAGCTTCATGCGGGCGGCCGCATCCCGCACACCGCCATGGCCGAAGATCTGGGTCTCCTGGCCGCAGCCGGGGCAGATGAAGCTGCTCATGTTCTCGATGATGCCCACCACGGGGACCTTCACCGTATTGAACATGCCCATGGCCTTCTTGGCGTCGAGGAAGGCCACGTCCTGGGGCGTGCTGACGATGACGGCGCCGTCCACCTGGGCGTTCTGGATGAGCGTGAGCTGGGTGTCGCCGGTGCCCGGAGGCAGGTCGATGAAGAGCACGTCCAGGGCGCCCCAGGCCACATCCTTGAGGAACTGCTGGAGGGCCTTGTTGAGCATGGCGCCGCGCCAGATGACGGGCCGGTCCTCCTCGATGAGGAGGCCCATGGACATGACCTTCACGCCGAACTTCTCCAGGGGGAGGATCTGGCCCTCCGGGGTGCCCAGGGGCGAATCCTTGAGCCCCAACATCATGGGGATGGAGGGGCCGTAGATGTCGGAATCCAGCAGGCCCACCTTGAGCCCCCGCTGGGCCATGGCGATGGCGAGGTTGGCGGTGACGGTGCTCTTCCCCACCCCGCCCTTGCCCGATCCCACCACCACACAGCGCTTGATGCCCGGGATGAGGTTCTTGAACTCCACCGAGGCGGTCTTCTCCCAGGCGATCTCCACGTCCACGGCCTCGACACCGGGCTGGTTGAGGATGAGCTCCTCCAGGGCCTGCTTCATGGCCTGCTCGCGGTCCTGGTAGGCGTCCACCAGCTGGAGCATGACCGTCACCCTGCCCTCGTTCACGTCGATGCCCTTCACGGCCTTCAGGGCCACGAGCGTGGCGCTGGTGCCGGGCACCTGGTAGCTGTTGAGGACATCGAACAGGGCGGCGCGGCTGATCTTCGGGCTCATGCGGCTCTCCAGCCCCCCAGTGTGCCACGGGGGGATGGGCGTCGGAACACGGGGATCCCGGACATCACCCCTCCGGCGGCAGGGGCGGCAGCTTCTGGGTCATGGTGCCCACGCCGCTGGCCAGGAGGGTGTGCTCGTAGATGCGGAGCTGGCTCCGCATCGGGGGGTCGTTCGGGTCCAGGCCCCGGCGCAGCACCTCTCCCTCGGGGCCCAGCACCCGGCCCTTCAGGGTGTCGTGGAGCTGCAGTTCCAGCATCTCCGCCACCTGGGCCGCCAGGACCGGGTCGGCCAGAGGGAAGGCCAGCTCCACCCGGTGGTCCAGGTTCCGGGGCATGAGGTCCGCACTGGCCAGGAGGGTCTCTGGCTGGCCGTCGTTGGCGAAGTGGTAGATCCGGGCGTGCTCCAGGAACCGGTCGAGGATGGAGATGGCCCGGATGTTCTCGGAGAGACCGGGAACGCCAGGCCGGAGGCAGCAGGTGCCGCGCACGATGAGGTCCACGACGACGCCCTCTCGGCTGGCCTCGTAGAGCAGCTGGATGATCTGCGGCTCCACCAGGGCGTTCATCTTGAGGATCATGCGGGCGGGCCGACCGGCCCGGGCATGGGCGATCTCGCGGAGGATCCGGGCCTTGAGGCCCTTCTTCAGGTGCTGGGGCGCCAACAGGAGCTGGTGGAACCGGGGCGGCCGGGTGTAACCGGTGAGCATGTTGAAGAGATTGGCCAGGTCCTCGCCCAGCTCGGGCCGCGCCGTGAGGAGGCCCAGGTCCGAGTAGACGCGGCTGGTGCGCTCGTTGTAGTTGCCCGTGCCCAGGTGGCAGTAGCGGCGGATGCCGTCCCGCTCCTGCCGCACCACGAGACAGGCCTTGCAGTGGATCTTGTGGTTGGGCAGGCCGTAGACCACGTGGACGCCCACCTTCTCCAGGCGGCGGGCCCAGGCGATGTTGGCGGCCTCGTCGAAGCGGGCCCGCAGCTCCACGATGGCGGCCACCTGCTTGCCCCGCTCCGCCGCGCGCTCCAGGGCCGCGGCCACGGGGCTGTTCTGGGTGACGCGGTAGAGCGTCATCTTGATGGCCAGCACCCGCGGGTCGTCCGCGGCCTCGCGCACGAAGCGGGCCACGCTGTCGTCGAAGCTCTGGTAGGGGTGGTGCAGCAGGATGTCGTTCCGGGAGATGGCGTCGAAGATGCTGCCCCCCTGGTCCAGCTGGGGCACGGGCAGGGGCGGCAGGGGCTGGTCCTTGAGGTGGGGCAGGTCCACCTGGGCGTAGAGCTGCATGAGGTCGGAGAAGGCCGTGAGTCCCGTGCTGGGGTAGAGGTCCTCCGGGCTCAGCTCCATCTCCTCGATGACCATGTCCAGCACCTTGGTGGAGAGGCCCCGCTCGTACTGCAGGCGCACCACCGCGCCGCGGCGCCGATCCCGGAGGCTCTCCTCCACGGTCTTGAGGAGGTCCTCGGAAGGATCCTCCTCCACCGGCAGGTCCGAGTCGCGGGTGACGCGGATGGCGTGGCAGCTCTTCACGGTGTAGCCCAGGAAGAGCCGGGCCAGGTGATGGCGCACCACGTCCTCCAGCATCACGAAGGCGTGGGTGTCCGGCCGGGAGGGCACCCGGAGGAAGCGCGTGGCCAGGCTGGTGGGCACGTGGATGAAGGACAGCTCCGAGGCCGGCAGGTCCCCGTCCAGCAGGTCCTCCTCCGGCTCCAGCTCGGCCACCAGCACCAGGACGCGGTTGCCCAGGCGCGGGAAGGGGTGGCCCGTGTCCACGGCCAGGGGCGTGATGAGGGGCAGCAGGGCCCGCTCGAAGTGGTCCAGCACGAAGGCGGACTGGGCCGAATCCAGGTCCTTCGGATCCAGGATCACAATGCCCTCGGCCTCCAGCTGCGGCTCGAGGATGGCGTGGAAGAGCTCGTGCTGACGGGCGGAATAGGCGTGGATCTTGGAGGACACCCGCTCCAGCAGCTGCCGGGGCGTCAGTCCATCCGGGCCCGGCTGGGTGATGCCGGCGTCGATCTGCCGCCAGATGCCCGCCACCCGCACCATGAAGAACTCGTCCCAGTTGTTGGAGACGATGCTGAGGAACTTCACCCGTTCCAGGAGGGGCACGGTCGGATCCTCCGCCTCCTCCATCACCCGGGCGTTGAAGTCCAGCCAGCTCAGCTCCCGGTTCAGGAGGTCTTCGGGACGGGGTGTGGGCTGCAGCACAGGATTCCTCTGGAAGCATGGTATCCGCCTCTTGGGACGGGTCCGTGCCCTGGCGATCCGGATGAGCCCTAGGATTTCAAGGGCTTTTCGGGCATGATCGGAGGTTCGGCTCCCCACCGGGGGACACCCGAACGGTCCGCCCGGACCCGCCCCAACGAGAGGGCAGCCCGCCCGAGCGCAGAGGCTGCCAGGTAGGAGGAACCCATGTCCCAGGAAGTCCTGGTCGTCCCCAAGCGCGAGAAGTTCGGCAAGGCCGCCATCCGCGATCTCAAGAAGCAGGGCATGATCCCGGCCGTGGTCTACGGCCTGAACGAGCCCCCCGTCGCCATCGCCATCAGTCCCAAGGCCGTCGCCCGGGTGATCGCCAGCGAGGCCGGCATGAACTCCGTGATGTTCCTCCAGCGCGAGGGCACGGACATCCAGCGCCACGTCATCCTCAAGGATGTCCAGCGCGATCCCATCACCGGCCGCCTGCGGCACGTGGACCTGATGCGCGTGGACATGAGCCTCAAGGTGCGCGTCAAGGTTCCGGTCCGCCTCCTCGGCACCGCCATCGGCGTGAAGAGCGAGGGGGGCCTGCTCGACTTCGCCCACCGCGAGATCGAGGTCGAGTGCCTGCCCAGCCTCATCCCCGCCCACATCGATGTGGACGTGACCGCCCTCAAGGTGGGTGACAGCATCCGCTTCGACCAGCTCTCCCTGATCCCCAACGTGTCCCTGGTCGGCGACGCCCATCAGGTGGTCTGCTCCATCCACGGCAAGGCCCCTGAGGAGGAAGTCGCCGTCGAGGGCGCCACCCCCACCGCCGAGCCCGAGGTGGTCAAGAAGGGCAAGAAGGACGAGAAGAAGTAGTGCTTCGCACCTTCAATCCTCCATGCGACGAACGCGGCCTTGGCCGCGTTCGTCGTTAACGCGCGAGCGCGGCACGCGCGCTGGAGCGGATTCATGTGGACGCTTGTACCCCTCGGCAATCCCGGCCCCGACTACCAGGACACGCGTCACAACCTGGGCCGGTTGATGCTCCAGCGCTGGATGGCGGACCGGGACCTGGCCCCGCCGCCAGCGAAGCGCTTTCCCTCCGGCACGCTCTACCCCCTCACGGACGAGCTCCAGGCCCTGGTGCCCGCCACCTACATGAACCTCAGCGGCCAGGCCTGCGCCCAGGCAGCTGCGGCCGGGGTCTATCCCCGGCGGATGGTCCTGCTCTACGACGACAAGGATCTGCCCCTGGGCAGCGGCCGCTTCCGGCTGGACGGATCGGCCGGGGGCCATAACGGCCTCGCCTCCGTCTTCGAGCACCTCGGCACCCAGGACCTCGCCCGCCTCCGCCTGGGCATCGGCCCCTTCGAGCGCCCCCTGGCGGATTTCGTCCTGGGCCACTGGACGGATGCCGAATGGGAGCGCCTCGACGCCCTCGACGCCCCCTTCGCCCGGTTCCTGGACCTGCTGGCGGCCGCCGGGGACCTGGGTGCGCTGGCCAACCTCGTGAACCCGGGGACCTTCTGGACGGGGGCGGAGGCGGGACCCCCCTGAGTTCGCCGGGAAAGCCATGGTCTCTGGCGAGCGGCCATGAAAAAAGATGTACTTGCTTTTGTTGATAACCGAATATTCAATCAAGACGCCCGTCCCCCTTCCCCAGCCCATCCTCGCCGGAGGGCACCGTGTTTCGAGTTCGGCGTAGCCCGATCCTCGTTCCCACCCATGTCACCCGCTGCCCATGCGCAGCGGGCATCCCGGCCGTGCTCCCGGGGCCACGCCTGGGAGGGGCCGGATCGTCATCACGCAGAAGGGGGACTGGAGTCTGCGGGTGGGCGACGGCAGGAACCCCTTCAGCGGCCTCATGGAGACCGTCCTGCGCGCCCTACCCGGAAAGCACACGCAGACCCCCTGACCTTCCAAAGGAGGCTCCATGAAAGCGCTTGCCTGCATCCTGACCGCCTGGACCCTCGCGCTCCCCGTGCTCGCGCAAGCCGACAAGGCCGGCTGCAGAGACCACCCGATCTTCCCCACGCGCATGCCCAACTACGTTCTGGAGAACTGCAAGACCGAGGAGTTCGGGGGGTTCGACTTCTCGCTCGTCCCCCGGGAGAAGCAGCCCGTGGAGGGCAGGTTCACCTTCCTCACCTATGCCATCCCCCGCGGCAAGGACGAGCCCTCCGCCATCGCGGTGGTGCGCAACTACGAGGCCGCCATCCTCAAGGCCGGCGGGACCATCCTCAAGATGGATCCGAACCGCCGGGTGAACGGGAAGATCCTCAGGGACGGTCAGGAGGTCTGGGTCCAGGCCGAGAAGGGGAACGGGAAGATCTGGCTCCGCATCGTCGAGAAGAAGGGGATGACGCAGTACGTCGTCGCCGACGCCACCGCCATGAAGGGCGACCTCAAATCCACGGGCCACGTGGCCCTTTACGGCATCTATTTCGATACAAACAAGAGCGACGTGAAGCCTGAATCGGCGCCCGCCCTGGAAGAAATCGCGAAGCTCCTGAAGGGGGATCCCTCGCTCCGGCTCAAGGTGGTGGGCCACACGGACATGACCGGCGCCCTGGAGGCCAACATGAAGCTGTCCCAGGCCCGCGCCGAGGCCGTGGTCCAGGCGCTGGTGACCCGGCACAACATCGCCGCGGCCCGCCTCAGGGGCCATGGCGTGGGCCCCCTCGCCCCTGTGGCCAGCAACGACAACGAGGAAGGAAGGGCCCGGAACCGGCGGGTGGAACTGGTGAAGGATTAGAATCGGGAAGGGTCCCGGGGGAACACTTCCCTTGATCCCAAAGCCCTTCCGCGCGAAACTACCCATTCGCGTCCTCACCGGAGGGCGTCTTCCTTGCTCCCGAAGACTGGGGGCTTCACATCCACAAGGAGGACAGATGCGTCGATACGAGACCATCTTCATCGCCTCCCCCACGCTGACGGACGAGCAATCGGACGAGCTCGTCAAGCAGTTCGAGGGGATCATTGCCGAGCAGGGTGGCGAGCTGCTCAAGACGGACAAGTGGGGCCGCAAGCGGCTGGCCTACGAGGTCCAGAAGTTCAGCGAGGGCTACTACACCCTGTTCGAGATGAACGCGGGCCCCGCGCTGATCGCCGAGCTGGAGCGGCGCTTCCGCAACAACGACGCCGTGATCAAGTTCCTCTCCGTCCGCATGGACGAGGCGGACAAGGCCGCAGGCCGCGCCAAGCAGCGCATCGAGCGCGAGAGCAAGCGCAAGGCCCAGGCCGGCATCAAGGATCGCGCACCTGAGGAGGTGGCCGGATGAAGCGCCGAGCTGACGCCAAGAAGGGCAAGCCCAAGAAGAAGAAGGCTTTTGGGGGACGACGCGCGAAGTTCTGCAAATTCTGCGTCGAGAAGTCCCTCATGATCGACTACAAGGACGTGAAGACCCTGCAGGCCTTCACCCCCGAGCGCGGCAAGGTGCTGCCCCGCCGCACCAGCGGCGTGTGCGCCAACCACCAGCGCATGCTCGTGGAAGCCATCAAGCGCGCCCGCAACATCGCCCTGCTCCCCTTCGCCACGGACTAGTCCTGGCGCTGGCTGTTTTTCAGAAGGGGGGCCATCCGGCCCCCCTTGCTTATCCCGGTCAACCCACGGGGCGCCGTTCGGGCCTATCCGGCCTCACTTCAGGGCGAAGTAGGCGACTGCGGCGAGTACGACGAGCCCGAGCAGGATGGCGCACCCACGGCCCGGCTTGTCGGCCTTGGGCTCGGTATCCACCAGCCGGATCGAACCGCCGACCTCTGCCTTGGCCGAGCCGTACCAGAACAGCTTCTGCTTGGGCGTCAGGTCCTCGTCCCACTTCGCGCTGGGGATGGCGTCAAGGAAGCGCTGGTATTCCAGGGGCACCGCGGTTTCCGGAGACATCTGGCGGATGAACTTGATGAGGCTCGTGAAGCACCAGATGCCGTTGTCCCACCCCTGGAACAGCCTCCCGGCGACCACCGCGCTCCGGATCTCCTCCAGGAACCGTGCAGCGCCCCGCAGGTCCCCCGCCTTCGCGGAAGCCGCGGCCTGATCCAGAAGGCTCAAGGCCCTCTCTTCGTTCAGCCCGCCGGCATTGCGGGCGAAGGTGGCGCGTTCGGCGTCCCAATCGTACTGGCCCATCGCCCATCCCCTTTCATGATCTTGCCAAGATTACCCTTCTTCCCCTGGGCCGCCTGAGGAGCATCGGCCGGGGGCCAGCCCTGGGTGGGACCCACCACAGGGGCCCTTTGTCCTCCACCCCGGAAGACGGATTTGCCACTAATCTGGGGGAATGGCCGAACCCACTCCCGCCCCAGTCCCGAAGCTCCCCCTGCCCCTCCGCAAGCAGAAGGCCCTGAAGGCCGCCTGGAAGCCCTTGCTCCTGCAGTGGCTGGTGCCGGGGGCGGGCTACTGGGCCATGGGGCAGAAGGGGCGAGCCAAGATCTTCTTCGGGGTATGGCTGCTGTTCTGCCTCCTGGGCGCCCTCCAGCTGCAGTTCGGCGCCGTCAACGGCATCAAGGGGGGCGTCTTCGTCTTCACGCCCGGCGCCTGGCTGCCCACCCTCGGGGCCCTGGCCACGGCGGGCATCGGCCCGGTCTACGGGGCCTTCGCCTGGGCTTTCGGCGGGACGGGGACGGAGCCCATCCGCACCCTCACCCAGGAGTACGGCGCCAGCTACGTGATGGTGGCGGGGCTGTTGAACTGGCTCTGCTGCTTCGATCTCTGGGACCGCGTGACGGGCCGCTGGGTCTTCCGCCTGCCCAAGGACGAGCAGGAGCAGATCGCCAAGGGCGAATAGCTGTCTCAAGAAGCTGGTCGCGGAAGACACGAAAACCCACAGAGAACGCGGAAAGAAGCATTCCCTTCCGCGATTTCCGCGCAGCTTCCGCGCCTTCCGCGACCAGCAGCCCTGCCCGTCGCGGGGCTCAGCCCTCAGTCTTGAGGCTCTTGGCCAGGAGCTGGGCGCGGATGAAGGCGTCGATGTCGCCGTCCAGCACCTTCTGGGTCTGGCTGGTCTCCTCGCCGGTACGGTGGTCCTTCACCATCTGGTAGGGCTGGAGGACGTAGCTGCGGATCTGGCTGCCCCAGGCCACGTCGGCCTTGTCGCCGCTGGCGGCAGCCACCTTCTCCTGGAACTTCCGCTGCTCCAGCTCATACAGGCGGCCCTGCAGGACCTTCAGGGCGGTGGCGCGGTTCTTGATCTGGCTGCGCTCGTTCTGGCAGCTCACGACGATGCCCGTGGGCAGGTGGGTGAAGCGCACGGCGGACTCGGTGCGGTTCACGTGCTGGCCGCCGGCGCCACTGGCGCGGAACACGTCGATTTTCAGGTCCTTCTCGGGGATGTCCACGTTGATGGTGTCATCCAGTTCGGGGCTCACGTACACGGCGGCGAAACTGGTGTGGCGGCGCTTTGCGGAATCGAATGGGCTGATGCGCACCAGCCGGTGGACGCCCGCCTCCGCCCGCAGGTACCCATAGGAGAAGGGCGCGTCGACGATGAAGGTGGCGCCCTTGATGCCGGCCTCCTCCCCGTCCTGGTAGTCGATCATCTCCGTGGCCCAGCCCTTGGATTCGCAGAAGCGAAGGTACATGCGCAGCAGCATGGCGGCCCAGTCCTGGCTTTCCGTGCCGCCGGCCCCGGGGGCGATGGCTACGATGGCGTGATTGTTGTCCAGCTCGCCGCTGAGCATCATGCGCAGTTCGGCGTCCTCTACGGCCTTGCGGAGATCGGTCTCGACGGTCTCGGCCTCCAGCAGCATGTCCCCGTCCTCGCGGGCCAGTTCCAGCGCCGTCTCCAGGTCCTCGATGCCTCCGGAGAGCCGCTTGGCCAGGGCGATGTCGTCGCCGAGGGAACCCCGCTTCTGGAGCAGGGGCTTGGCGGCCTCCGGATCGTCCCAGAACCCGGGCGCGGTGGTCCGCTCCTCGATCTGTTCCAGCTCCAGGGCCTTCCGTTCGGGATCCAGGTGGGCGACCAGCTGGCGGACCCGCGGCTCCAGCTCGTTCTTGGCCCGCACCAGGGTCTCGAAGTCCATCGTCGGCATCTCCTCCCCCCGGATCCGGGGGAACCCTCCACTTTAAACCAACGTGGGACGCGGCGCCCCCACGGTATTCTGGGGGGATGTCGGAGATGATCCCCGTCCTGCCCGCCGATCTGGAGCCCACCACCCGTGGGGTCCTGACCGGCCATGGCGGCACGCCCCTGGCCTGGGCCCGCTGGGAGCATCCCGCGCCCAAGGGCCGGGTGGTGATCTCCCACGGCTACGGCGAACATGGGGAACGCTACCGCCACACGGCCCACTGGCTGCACGGCCTGGGCTGGTCCGTGTCGAGCATGGACCACCGGGGCTTTGGACGGTCCGGCGGCATCCGCGGGGACGCAGTGGGGATCCGCGCCTTCGTGGACGACTTCGCCCTCTTCCTCCGCCAGGAGCGCCGCTACGATGCCGACCGGACCGGGGCCAAACCCCGGGTCGTGGAGGGAGTGCCCATGCCGCCCCTTCCGGTCTGCCCTCAGGTGGTGCTGGGCCACAGCTTCGGGGGCCTGGTGGCGCTGCTCACCCTGCTCTGGCACGCGGACACCCTCGATGGCCTGATCCTCTCCAGCCCCAGCGTGGCGGTGCGATCCAACACCCGCGCCCTCGTGCTCCTCTCCCGAGTCCTCCGCTGGGTGGCGCCCCACCGGCCCATCCAGCTCCACGGCGACAAGAGCCAGGTCTGCTCGGACCCTGTGCTGGTCCAGCGCTATGAGGCCGACCCGCTCTGCCATCGCCTGGCCACCGCCGCCTTCGGGGCCGCCCTGGAGGAGGGCCGCGCCGAGATCCTCCCCCTGGGCCACGAGTTGGACCGCCCCATCCTCCTCCTGGAATCGGGATCGGATACCGTGGTGGATCCGGATGCCTCCGAACCCCTGTGGTCCGCGGTCCGCCCCGACCTCCTGGAGCGGCACCGGCTTCCAGAGTGCTTCCACGAGCTGTTCCATGATCGGCACCGGGCCCGGGCCCAGGCCCTGGTCGAGCCCTGGCTGGAAACCCTCCGGCAGGCATGGAACCCTTCGGCCCGTCCCGCCATGCCTCAAGTGCCCGCGCTCCTGAGCGCCCCTGCGATGTTGAACCAGATGCCCCCGGAGTCCGCATGAAGCGCACCGTCACCCTCCTGGCCCTCGCCGCCGCCCTGGCGGGCCTGGGGATGGGCTGCCGCAAGCCCAAGACCGCCGAGAAGGGAGTCACCGCTCCCGAACTCCTCACCACGGCCGACCGCCAGATGAAGCTGGGCAAGTACGACGAAGCCCGGCGCACCCTCCGCGTCCTCGAGGAGAACCTGCCGGGCTCGGCCGAGTTCCCGAAGGCCAAGATCATGCTGGGTGACAGCTACTTCTTCCAGGGCAGTCCCAGCTACCCGGAGGCCGAGGTCGAATACCAGAGCTTCCTGAACTACTTCCCCCGCCACGAGCTCCGGGACTACGCCCTGTACCACAAGGCCCTCTGCCACTTCTCGTCCATCGAGAGCGCCGAGCGCGACCAGGCCGAGACCCGGAAGGCCCTGACGTCCTTCCAGCAGCTCCTGGCGGAATCCCCCGGCAGCCCCTACGTCACCGAGGCCAAGTCCAAGATCGTCCAGTGCTGGCGGCGCATCGCCGAGCACGAGCTCCAGGTGGGCATCTTCTATGTGAACACCTACTACTACCCCGGCGCCGAGCGGCGGCTGAAGGACCTCCTGGTGGCCTACCCCGATTACGTGGACCGCGAGCGGGCCTACTACTACCTGGGCGAGACCATGCGCCAGCGCATGCTGTCTCCGGCGGAGATCAACCAGTTCAACAAGGACTTCCTCGCCAGCCACCAGAAGGACAATCTGGGCGAGCTGAACCAGAAGGAGGGCGAGGCCTATGAGAAGGAGATCGGGGCCTTTGCCAAGGAGCGCATCGAGGCCTTCCGGGCCGAGGCCAAGGACTACTACCAGAAGCTCGTGGAGAGCTACCCGCACTCCGAGTGGGCCGTCCGGGCGGCCGACCGCCTCGTGTCCATGGGCACCTCGGGCGTGAAGGAATCCCTGGACAGCTGAACCGGGCCCTCGCCTCGAGCCGGGAGTCATCCATGCACCTCAGCACCCTCGGGCTCGGCACCTACCTGGGGAAGCCCACCGCCGCCGCCGATATCGACTACACCGAGGCCGCCCGCGCGTTCTTCGCCGCGGGGGGGACTGTCTTCGACACGGCCGCGAACTACCGGAACGGGCGTTCCGAACGGGCCCTGGGCGCGGCCTTCAAGGGCCTCCCCCGCGGGGAGTTCTTCGTCTCCACCAAGGCCGGTTACATCCCCATGCCCGAGGATGCGCCGGAGGAGAGCCCCCGGGCCTGGTTCCATCGGGTGCTGGAAGCTCCCGGCATCCTGTCCGTGGGCGACCTGGTGGATGGCTGCCATGCCCTGACGCCGAAGTACCTGGCCCACCAGCTGGACCTCAGCCGGGCGGCCCTGGGTCTGGAGACCCTGGACCTGTTCCACCTGCACAATCCCGAGCAGCAGCTGCCCCACCTGGGGCCCGAAGCCTTCCAGGCCATGATCGGCCGGGCCTTCGAGGCCTGCGAGGGCTTCGTGGCGGCGGGGAAGATCCGCGCCTACGGCGTGGCCACCTGGAACGGCTTCCGCGTCCCACCCGGCCATGCGGGACATCTCAGTCTCGCCCGGCTGATGGAGGCCGCCACCGCCGCCGGGGGGCGTGATCACCACTTCCGCTGGATCCAGCTTCCCCTCAACCTCGCCATGCCCGAGGCCTTCATCGCACCGACCCAGGTGATGCACGGCGCGGCGATGACCCCCCTGGCCGCCGCCCAGGCCTGCGGGCTCTCGGTGCAGACCTCGGCCTCCATCATGCAGGCGCGGATCCTCGGCCAGCTGCCGGACGGGTTCGCGGAGGCGCTCGGCCTCCGGACGCCCGCCCAGGCCGCCCTCCAGTTCACCCGGTCCTGTCCCGGCGTCACCACCGCGCTCTGCGGCATGGGTCACACGGCGCACGTGCAGGAGAACGTGGCGGTGATGGCCCTCCCGAAACTCGATCCCGTGGCCCTGGGAAGCCTCTTCGGATGATCCTCCTGGCCATCACGCCCGGCCTTGGCTTCCACCCGGACCGCTGGACCCCCGTCCTCCAGTCGGGCATCGACGCCTTCCTCATCCGCGAAAAGGAGCTGGAGGCCCGGACCCTGCTGGAGGCGGCCCGCTGGTGCCGGGGGACATCCCCCGGCGTCGTCATCTGGGTGGGCGGGAGGCTTGACGTGGCCCTGGCCGCGGGCTGCGGCCTCCACGCCGCGGAGGACCACCCTGAGGTGGACCCGGGCCTGCTGCCCCTGTCCCGCCCCCTCCATGCCGAGGGCCAGTGGGAGGCCCGGCGCGGCTGCACACAGCTGCTGCTGTCCCCCATCCTCCCCAGCCCAGGTAAGGGGGAGCCCTGGGGCGTGGCACGCCTGCACCGCTTCCTGGATGGCCTGCCCGCGGAGGGGCCACGCATCCTGGCCCTCGGCGGCCTCGATCCGTCGAATGCGGCGGGCCTGCGCCACCCCCGCCTGGCCGGGGTGGCGGCCATCCGACCGTTCTGGATGGGCGATCCGGCGAAGACGGTGGCGCGGTTCCGGAAGGCCTGGACGGCCTGAACCCTCGGCCCCGCTGTTACCATGGGAGGCCCGGAGGCCCCATGGAACTGCCCGAGCGCCTGCACCACCTGGTGAGCGAGCTGGGGGATTCCCTTGTGAAGGCCCTGGCCGAAGACGATCACTGCCGGAACCTGGCCTTCCAGATCCAGGCGGAGGGTTACGGCCTCGTCCTCATCCTCGAGGCGGCCCCTCTCCGCCTCCGGCCGGAACCGCGGGAAGACGGCTCCGACGAGCCGGAACCGCCTCAGCCCTTCTCCGAGGCCGACAAGAGCCTCATGAAATCCTTCAAGATCAAGATGGACTAGGGCCTGTTTTCAAAGTGGGGTGCGGCCGCGCAAGGGGCGCCGCCCAAGCGAGACAAGGAAAGCGACGATGGCAATAGCGGCACTATTGACGAGGAGCTTGACGCAGTATCGCGCCGGG
>Ga0208789_1000320_pt1 | contig 52426 bp, 45 predicted proteins | sample Methanotroph_Enr_FD_187368 | JGI IMG/M metagenome (GOLD analysis project Ga0208789, IMG submission 187368) | Enriched soil microbial communities from Old Woman Creek wetland in Ohio, USA - Methanotroph_Enrichment_5 (SPAdes) (version 2) | ecosystem: Environmental > Terrestrial > Soil > Wetlands... | reverse complement strand
TCCGATGATCAATTCTCAGCGGCATTTCAGCGGGGTGCAAAGTTAAGAAGCTTTTCGAATCTACCAAAGCTTTTTTAAAAACTTTTCTTCTTTTTTTCTTCTTGTCCTTGTCGTCTGCCGTGGTTTAATCCTCTTTCCTATCCTGTCTTTTTATCCTCTTAAACCTTCCGGATAACCCGGTTGCAAACTCTAAGCTTTACTCCCAATCATGTCAGTGAACTCTTTTTGTTTTAGCGGCTGCAAAGGTAAACTTTACTTTTAAACTTCCAAAACTATTTTTAAGTTTTTTTGTTTTTATTTCCAGTACCCCTTTTGACCTTCCAACTTAATTAACTATCGTTTCCGGCAGTATGCTTTCCGTTGAAAGCGGCTGCAAAGAAATACCTTTTATCTGAACCTTCCAAATCTTTTTTAACTTATTTTTTAATCCAGACCAAACACCTTGCAATCAACCACTTAAAGAACTTTTGCCCCCAGTTCTGCATACCTGCTTTCCTGTTTGGCGGCTGCAAAGATAGACCCCTTTTCCGCTTTTCCAAACCAAATACAAACCTTTTTTGAAACTATTTTTACCCCACAATTCTCCCTTTCTGAGTATCAAACTGTTATATAACATCGGGAATGAAGAAATAGTGCAGACAATCCCACTCCAGGCTAACAAATCATCTAAAACCTTACCTTCCCTGGCATAGGCCTCCCCGCTAAGGCCATGGATTGCACATCAAAAAATAAAACCGAAAAAATAAACTTCAATACTATAAACCCCCTGAAAACAGGGGAGCCGGTATATTAGACCGGCTCCCCAATTGTATCCTATTAATACAAACCTCAATTGAGGTCCATTTGCATTGTAATAATTATGACATTTCGATCTTATAAGCTGCCAAATCTTCAACTCAGGCGATTGATTATCGGGTTGAATGCTTTCGAATATACCATTACCCGATCACCAATTTTTAGATTTTCCAAATCATTCTCAAAAGCAATAACCTTGATAATTTGATTATTACCCGAAATGACTGTTACTATATATATAGTGTCTTGCTTATTGATTCGTGCAATCTGTCCGGTAATCTGCACTTTCCCGCTGATACTGTTGTCCAAAAAAACATCTTCGGGAGTTCCTGTCCGGGTCACTATACCTTTTTCGAGGCAGATCACCTGGGTCGCCAAACGAAAAATCTCATTCAAATCGTGGCTAACCATCAAAGTCGTCACACCCAATATCTGGTGAGCCTTGGCTATTTCATCCTGAAGAGTGTTTCGCATTTCGGCGTCCAGTGCCGAAAGTGGTTCATCTAAAAGTAAGAGTTGCGGTTTACGGGCAAGAGCGCGGGCCAAAGCCACCCGCTGTTTTTGTCCGCCTGATAAGCTACTGGGCTTTCTATTCCTGAATTCGGTCAACCCAAAGATGCCGAGCAATTCGTTCACTGAAGCCTCATTCTTTTCAGGCTGTGCAAACCGGATATTTTGCTCAACTGTCATATTCGGGAAAAGCGCAAAATCCTGAAACATCAGGCTAATGTTGCGCAACTGTGGAACGATATTGATGTGTTTCTCAGAATCGAACCAAACAGTATTCCCGAATTTCACTATTCCTTTATCAGGATTTATTAATCCGGCTAAAATTCGAAGTAGCGTTGTTTTCCCGGCTCCAGACTGCCCAAACAAGGCAACCAGTTCTCCGGATTGAATGGATGTTTGAACCTTGAGATTCATCGGTCCATCTGCGGTGTGCATTCGCTTTTCAACATCAATGAAGATTACATCATTTTCCATGAGTCATATTTTTTATTGATGCTATAAATAATCGTAAGCAGAATTAACGAAGTGAGGAATAAAATCAGGGCATATTGGTTTGCCGCTTCAAAATTGAGCGCTTGAACTTCGTCGTAAATGGCGATGGAAGCGACCCGGGTTTCGCCGGACATATTGCCGCCAACCATCAGCACAATCCCGAATTCGCCGATACTGTGGGCAAAAGTAAGCGCTACCGCTGTGATAATTGATGGTTTTATGTTCGGAAGCAGAACCCTGAAAAATGTAACACTTTTCGATTTCCCCAGTGTGTAGGATGCTTCGCGTAAACTATCGGGCAAAATGCGGAGTCCATTGTGCAGTGGCTGAATCATAAATGGCAAGCTAAAAATAACTGAAGCGATCAGCACCCCTTCGAACGAGAAGGCCAACCGAACATCGAATACACGGCCCAACCATTCGCCAAACCAATTGCGCGGACTGTAAATCACCAACATATAATACCCGATTACCGAAGGTGGCAAAACCATGGGCATACTTACCAGCGCTTCAATCATTGGCTTTATTCTGACTTTGGTATAAGCCAGCCAATACGAAAATGGTAACCCAATGACCACCAAAATAACGGTAGTCGAAACAGCCAGTTTCAGGGTAAGCCAAAGGGTTTGTGCAAATTGCGGATCCATTCCTGAATTATGAATTATAAATGTCCCAAAATTTTATCAATTATAATAGTAGTCATTGAGTCATAAATTGTCATTTAATTGTTATCGAAAATGACGCGAAACAAATGACTGTTTACTGCGACAGCAAACTGAGACTTTCTACTTTTTCATCAGGGAAATCTCGTTGGCTTTGACCAGCGCTTCAACTTCATCGCCAATCTTCAGGTCAAGCGAATTGACTGAACGGGTTGTAATGGCTGAAGTAATTACATATTTCTGAAATTGCAGACTGACTTTGCTAAGCAGCTCTCCCCTTTCGATTTGCTGTATCAGGCATTTCATCCGGTTCCGCATACTAATCATTCCTGAAAGGTTTTTGGCCAGCGACACCTCAGTTTCTTTAAAGATCAGGTTAATGGTATTGCCGGTTTGCATCCATTCCGGTTGAGTTGCAGATTCGATCAGCATGGCTGAAAAGCCGTGACCATCGACATCCACATCGACCAGAAGGATCGCTCCCGATTGCTGAATTTGTGATATTGTTCCGGTTAATTTATTCATTTAACTAGTTTAACGTTTTAGGTTCAAAGTCTAAGGTTTGTCTATTTTAAACTTTAGACTTTGAACTTTAAACACGTTTCAAGGAACAATATAACCGTTTTTCTCGAAAATTGGGTTACATGTTTCGCTCAACACAAATTTCATGAATTTTGTGGCTTCAGGATTGGTTTTCCAGCTTTTAACCAAAACCATCGCCTGCTCAACAGGCTTATACGTTTTATTATCAACCAAATACACTGAGCCTTTCATTTCAGGAGTTAAAGTCAGCGACATGGCCAGAAACGCAACCTCGGCATTTCCGGTTTGGGCAAACTGCGCGGTCTGCGAAATGTTGTCGGCATAAATGATCTTGTCTTTCACTTTTTCGTACAAACCCGATGATTTTAATACTTCAATAGCCCTGTCGCCATAAGGAGCCAGATCGGGTTTAGCAATGGCAATGCGTTTAACCGATGGATCGGTCAGGATTTCAAGTCCTTTTGATACATCAATCGTATTGCTCCAAATCACGAGTTTTCCTAAAGCGTAAGTTTTAATTTCGCCGGAAGCAGCACCCTGATCCTTTAGTTTTGTCGGAAATGAATTGTCGGCAGCCATAAAAACATCGAATTCCGCTCCGTTCAGGATTTGCTGAAGCAATGCGCCTGAAGAACCAAAATTTGCAGATACATTGACTTTGGGATTTGCTTTGGCATAACTGGTTTTAATCTCGTCGAAGACAAACCTGAGATTTGCTGCTGCTGCGACCTTAACTGTTTGTGATTGGGCTGATAGCGCAATACAAAGGGCTATAATTGTAAATATTCGTTTCATATCCTGAGTTTTAAAATTAATAGATTATTTGCTTTCTGCAACTGTCGGTGTTTTATATAACTGAGGTTTGATGGTCAGCATCAGGTAAGCGTATTGCGGAAATTTTGTTTCGACCTCAGTCGATTTATATTTTAGCATTTTGGTCCCATCGGTTACAAAATAAGTACACCAGCCCAACTGGACTGCCGTTTCGGCCGAAAATTTGTAATTCAGCACTAAATCCAATTCCGAACCAATATTTTTCTGCACTTGCGTTGTTCCAATTTTCATGTCGTTGGCTAGGCTAAAGGCATAATAAGTGATGTCGGAACTTAGCTTTTTACTCAATTTCAGGTTCACCCCACCAAAATAATTTACTAATCCAGCTTTTGGTAACGTTGCCCAATATTCCATATAGCCGTTGAATGAATGGTTTACTCCATAAGGCAATTTATTGAATGTATTTGTTTTGGTCGCTGCCAGAGCGCTTCCGGAGCCTGAATAATAATCGGCACCAACCAATCCAGAAATTTTATCGGTAAACATGTAAGTCGCTTTTAAAGCCAATAAATAAGCATCCAAATCAACCGTCGGAGCACTTTCCCCGAATTGGTAATAACCCGTTGCAAAAATGCCTAAAGGCAATTTATCGTTTTTAAGTTGCAAAGTTCCGCCAGTGGTGTAACGATGATACAAATCCAAATCGGTTTTACTTTTCACGAAACCCTCATCCACGACCAGCAAACTCAGATCAAGTCCGCGTGCAAGCATTTTGGTGAGGTGTACAAAAGCCAGTTCTTTATACATTTTGCTTACATTGTAAAAAGCAGAATCAGCATTATAAGCTTTCTGGTTGTTGTAAGCATATCCAACCTGAACATCCAAACCCGGAGCAAAATAGCGGATCTGGGCTAAATCGTGCGAGTTTCCGGTGTTGCTCCATGGCGAAAGGCTGAACAAACGGCCATCTTCAAACTGAACTCCTTGGCGGCCAATTTTAAAACTGGTTCCCGAAAATAGCAACAGTTCTGTCCATGCTTCATACACACCCAAACTTCCAGAGGTTGCTGTTGCCGGTTGTTTGGTGTCGGTTTCACCAAATATACGCGAATCCTGCAAAGTCAACCTGGCGCTAACAATGCCACCTTTGTAATTGAAATTCAATCGGGTGCGTTGCAAGGTGACCAGTGCCGGTTTCTGCGGATTGGGCAATGGCTGGTTAAATCCTTGTCTGAACTCTGAACGTGGCCGAAACTCGGCATCGATGGTAGTTTGCCCGTAGCTTTCTGAAAAACTGAGCAAAAGAAGCAATCCGAAGACCGCTAATGCGTAAACCTTTCTCATTTTTTGTACTTTTAAGCGTTAAAATTTCAGTAAATTTTAATAGTCCGGAATTCTTGATCATTTGCAGCGATTGAGTTCCGGACTTTTATTTTCATTTTTTTCGATATAAACTAATTTAGATAACGATGTTCAAAAAAAAATCAGAGATTGATTTCAACGTTGATTTGAGCAACCACTTTGTTGATTTCATTCTGAATGATCTGGTATTCACGAAGCATACGTTCTCCGTAATCCGATATCGAAGTTCCTCCACCATTGGCGCCACCACGCTGTTTCAGAACCAGTGGATATGGTGCCATACGGTTCATTTCATCAATCATCGTCCATACGTGCTGATAAGAGATTTCCATTTCTTTTGCCGCGCCACTTAAACTCCCATTCTTCTTGATTTCACGCAGAAGCTGAGTTTTTAACGGATTGATAAAAACCACACCGTCCTTTTTGATCGAAATATGACAATCCACTTCGATCATGGCTAATGGCATTTGCAGTTATCGCTCTTACAATCACACGGAATTCCAATGATCACTTCGGTTGATTTGATGATGGCAAAGGCTGTATCGCCCGGTTTCAGGTCCAAATCAGCAATAGCATCTTTCGAGATTATGGCCGAGATAATATTGCCATTCCCGAGGTCGAGCATTACTTTCGAAGTAATCAAACCTTCGTCAACTTTCAGGATTTTACCTTTGAGTTGGTTACGTGCACTTAGTTTCATATTCTATAATTTTAAATTCTATCGCAATTTACCAACAAACACGAAATACGACTCAAATTATCTCTATTTGCTTTTATCTGTTTATAATTATTTCATATTGCTATTATATTACTTAAATTAGTTTCATAATGGCAAAAATCAATAATCCGATCAATTCTGAATCTCCAAATAACTGCTTGTCCACTCTTTCAACGAAGTTGCAAAGCTGACCATTCGTTTAATCTCTTCATCCGTTGGCACAATTTCAGGAGTAGGTTCAAGCGAACAAAAATTCATGAAACGGTTCATGAACCGAACTTCAGCATGAAATTCCTCGGGTGCATTGTGATTTTTCTTCAACTCTCGATACATCGACGAAATACTCGAATGTTCAGGAATAAACCCAGATTTCATTAAAATGCTGGTCATGTAATTCTCGATTGACATGGCTACCACATTGTAAATAACCAAGTTTCCGAGTGTCTTCTTCTCAGATGCACCCAAGGCTGCCTTGTAATAATCAGCCGCCTCCAAATAATAGCTTTCCCATTCCATAGCGTTCGTTTTAAAATTCGTGTTTACTGAGATTGTTGGCCAAAGTGATTAATTCTTCAATATGAAGCCCTCGTTTTTGGCGAAGTGACAGCACCTTGACCTGTTCGGTAAGCAACGTGGTCTGCCGCTCACTCATATTGATTTGCTGTTTCTCCAGAAAGTGTTTGACTGTTCGGCCTCCGGAATGACGGCCAATGACCATTTCAGTCGATTTTCCGATTTCTGAAGAAAGGAATGGCTGGTAAGCTAATTCATCTTTCAGCAAACTTCGGCAATGGATTCCGGATTCGTGGCGGCAAACCATTTCTCCGACAATCGGTTTTGAAGGATAAATTGGTTTTGATGAAGCCTGTGACACAAACCGGCAAATCTCCTGAATGTTGGTCAAATGAATTCCTGTTTCTATTCCTGAAGATATTTTCATGGCGGCTGCCACTTCTTCCAGACAAGCATTTCCGGCACGTTCGCCCAAGCCGTTGATGGTTGCGCTCACCGATTGCGCTCCTGAAAGCAAGGCGCTAACCGAATTGGCTGTTGCCATTCCCAGATCATTGTGTCCGTGAAATTCGAAATCAACAAACGGGAATTTACCACAAACTGACGAAAACAGTTGAGCTGTCGAAAATGGATTCAAAATGCCAACAGTGTCGGCCAATCGAATGCGGTCAACACCTTCAGCCAGGCAGGCAGCAATGAATTCATCCAGAAAATCACGGTAGGCACGCGATGCATCTTGTGCACCAATGGCAATAAAGTCGAACCGTTGTCGGGCAAACGAAATCATAGGCCGAAGCTGTTTCATAACCCAATCGGTATTCCGTCCCATTGCTGAAAGCTGAATATCGGAAACCGAAAATGAAATATTGATCCGGTTGGCGCCGGTTTTTGACGAATCTTCAATATCTGATTCTTTTGCTCTTGCCCAGCAAAGTTTGTCGAACCGAAACCCGGCTTGCACAATTTCGCGTATTGCCCGCTGCTCGTCCAATCCCATTGCCGGAGTTCCAACCTCAACTTCTTTAATGCCGCAATCTTCGAGCATGGCTGCGATGCGAAGTTTTTCGTGCAAAGTAAACACAACCCCGGGGGCCTGTTCGCCATCGCGAAGGGTGGTATCTATGATGTGTGGAGATATTGCCATAGTCTTGATTATTAGAATCTTGAATCTTGAATAAATCGTTGCGAGTTGCGAGTTGCGGGAACAGTAGCACAACTCGAAACTCGCAACCCGAAACATCTTTTGCTGCCAACTGAGACTGCGACTGAACACTTGAACTATTCGCTGATCAGGTATTCCTCTACAGCGTTTCCTTCTTCCAAGGCATCGAGGATTTCGTCGATTCGGTCGGTTGTGATTCCGCCATACCAAAAATTATTTGGCTGAATGACCATGACTGGTCCTTGTGAACATACATTCAGGCAGGCAGTTGACGAAACTGCGGCATCAATTCCGCGATCGGTACATTCTTCAGTAACGTACTGGATAAAATCGGCGCCACCGTTTTTGTTGCAAAAACCTTTGGCATCGCCGGCAACCCGGTATGAGTTGCAAATCAAAATGTGGTAATCTGGTTTTTTCATTGTGTGAGATATTAGATTTTAGATAATAGATTAAAAAGATAATTTCCAATATTGAATAACCAATAATCAATATCCAGGAAAACGCGGTGCAAAGCTTAACCCATAACTCGAATCCCGAAACACGTTTGTTTTAACAACCAGTAGCTTTTCCGGAGCAGACGGCTCCACATTTAAACACATCGGCCTTTTTCACGGTGCGCAATTCTTTACCTTTATATATAGCGTCCAAACCTTCGTCGATGAGTCCGGTCATTTCCACGATGCGGATTCCGGTTCGGCCAATGGTTGCCGACGGACTTGGCCCGATTCCTCCGACCAATATTGCCCGACAATCACTTAAAAGTTCTGCAAGATCTTCCCAACGTTTGCGTCCAATTCCTGAAGGTGGCGTATCGCGTTTTTCAACCATCCGGTATCCATTTGGAGTTTCACGGAAAATATAAATACTATCGGCTTCTCCCAAATGCTGATTGACCAACAAGCCTTCATTACTTGCCACAGCAACAAACGGACGGGTTTCATCATTTTCAACTGTCATATTAATTACTTCGGACATGATTTTCTTGGCTTCCACATCATCTTCGCCCAATAACCCAACAGCATCGGCACGACAGCGGGCACAATGAGTCATCGGCTTCAGGTGTTTGGCAATTTTCAGGCGGATTTCACGCATAGTGAGCATATCTGGCTCCTTCAGATTTTCATAAGGTGTATCAGCAACTGGAAAAAGCGGAATCGCATTCATCAGTTCGGCACCTAATTCTTTCGCCTTTTCGGCCACACTTTCCACCAGATGGTCGTTGACTCCCGGAATTACTATCGTATTGATCTTCACAGTTATTCCGAACCGCCGCAACATTTTAATGGCAACCAACTGATTTTCGAGCAAAACCTCTGCGGCTGCTTTGCCAACATAGCCACGGTTTCCAAAGCGTGCCCATTTATATATTCCTTGAGTTACCTCAGTGTCCAATGAATTCAGCGTGATTGTAACATGGCTGACTCCGAGTTCGGCCAATTCCTCTACAAATGGAGCTACATTCAGTCCGTTTGACGAAAGACACAAAATCATATCAGGAAATTGCTCGCGAACCAACCGCAGGGTTGTCATGGTTTCGTGTGGATTGGCGAACGGATCGCCGGGACCGGCAATTCCCACAACCGACAGATTTGGCATTTTTTCTTTCAGTTTAATCAGATAGGCCAATGCCTGTTCCGGAGAAAGGACTTCGCTGGTAACACCGGGACGGCTCTCGTTGACGCAATCGTAATCGCGTTTGCAATAATTACACTGAATGTTGCATTTGGGGGCAACGGGCAAATGAACCCTTCCATATTGACCTTTCGCTTCGATGTTGAAGCACGGATGTTTTTCGAGATCTATCATAGCCTTTGAGTTTTTGTTCTTACATATATTTATAGCCAACTTCCGATTTGTCCTGTTTGTAGCCGATCAACTCGTTTACAATCCGGTCGAACAATTCCTGGGTGCCGTTGTAGCCCATGTGTTTGATGCGCTGTCCGCCAATGCGGTCGTGAATGGGGAAACCGCACCGAACAATCGGAATGCCCAGTTCGCGTGCAATGTAATAGGCTTTGCTGTTACCGATCAGGATATCGGGTTTGTTTTCGATGCACCATTCGTGAATCATTTCGTAATCGAAGCCATTATGAATGGTGATTTCAGCGGTATTCTCCGGACAATATTTTCGGATTTCTTCTTCCAGCCGTCCGCTTTCGCCTCCAGAAGCGGCCAATACGACTTCGATGCCAATTTCGTTCAGGAAAGCTGAAAGTGCCACCACCAAGTCTTCTTCGCCATAAACCACAGCCCGTTTCCCGAACACATATTTATGCCCGTCCACGTAGGAGTCGATCAGCCGTCCACGTTCTTTGGTGTATTTCTCCGGAATGGTTTTTCCTGAAAGCTTACTCAATGTTTCGAAAAAGTGGTCGCAATTGCTGACTCCGAGCGGAAGCGGCATCCGGTGGTTTTCCACACCGAAGCTTTCGAGCAGGTATTCGGCAGCAGTGGTTGACAAGGCATTATTCTTTACCCGGCCCGATAAACTTCCTTTGTTCAGGATAGTTCCCAACTCGATGGAAGCACGGGCCGAGCCGCATTTTCTGACAGATTCGATTGGAGTGCCGCCTTCAGGAATGCGATGGTATGAATTCCAGATCGGGTTGTCGAGTGTTTCAGAATAATCAGGTAATAATATATAAGGTATAGTGAAATTTTCGAGAATGGTTTTTATCTGGCGTAAATCTTCAGGAGAAACAAAACCGGGGAAAATGTTAAGGTGTTCACCCTTTTCGCCACCTTCGGCAATCGATTTTACTGCTGAAGCCACCGCCTCGTGGAACCCATCGATGTGCGAACCCTGGTAGCTGGGGGTTGATGCCGAGATAAAATGAGGTAATTTTTTACGGTCAGAAAGGTCTTTAAAATTTTGGATGTAGAATTTCACATCGTCGCCAATGGTTTCGCTTAAGCAGGTGGTTGCCATGCCAATAACTTCGGGCTGGTATTGGCTGATCACATTTTCGATGGCTGCCAGACAATTGGCTCCACCTCCAAAAATGGTGGATTCTTCGGTGAAATTGGAAGAGGCAATATCGACTGGTTCTTTGTAGTGGCTAATCAGGTAGCGACGGATGTAGGTGGCACAACCCTGACCGCCGTGAATAATCGGGACACATCCGCGAATTCCCTTAAAAGCCACGCTGGCGCCAAGCGGAGCGCAAAGTTTGCAAGCGTTGCGGGTCGCCGTATATTCCGGCGTTGATTTGATAATGGGTGCATTTTCAATCATGGCGTTTCTCCTTTTCTTTTTAGTTTCAAGTTCCAGGTTTCAAGTTCCAAGTTGTTGTCATTAGTCAATGGTCATTAGGAAAGTTTTTCGAATGACTGATGACTATTTCCTATTATTTCATAAACTTCCAAACCGGGCTGCAAACAGAGGCGTGGACTTCTTTGGCGAAATTCAACATGCCTTCGTATCCGGCGAGGGCTTCTTTTCGTTCGTGGTTATGGTCGCAAAACCCTAATCCAAGCTTGAATGCGATGGGACGTTCTTTCACTCCACCGATAAAAAGATTGGCTCCGGTTTGCTTTACAAACTCCGAAAGTTCATTGGGGTTTGAATCGTCAACAATGATGGTTCCCTCGTCGCACAATTCTTTCAGCAGGTTATAATCATCCTGGTTTCCGGTTTGTGAACCAACGACCGCAGTTTTCATTCCGAGTAATCGCAAGGCTTTCACCAATGAAATAGCTTTGAAAGCTCCACCCACATAAATGGCTGCTTTCTTTCCTTCCAGTTTTTTTCGGTATTCCTGAAGTGCAGGCAATAACTTGCTGATTTCTTCTCTTACCAGTTCCCTTGCTTTTTGCATCATTTCTTCGGATTTGAAAAAGCGGGCCACTTCGTAAAGTGCATCCGACATGTCTTCTATTCCGAAGTAAGAAACTTTCATAAACGGGATGCCGTATTTTTCCTTCATCTCTTTGGCCAGATAGGTCATTGATCCGGAGCACTGAACCACATTGAGTTTGGCTTTGTGTGCTTTGCGGACATCATCGATACGGCCATCGCCGGTCATGCAAGCCACCAAGTTGACACCCATTCTACGGTAATATTCGGCCAGCATCCAAAGCTCTCCGGCCAGGTTGAAATCGCCCAGTATATTAATACTGTGTTCTGGAACTACTGAAGTTTGATCGGTGCCAATCAGTTTTGAAAGCGCAGCACAGGCGATTTTATAACCGTCTTTTTTAGTTCCGCTGAAACCTTCGGACATTAACGGAATCACATCGATCCCTTTTTCGAGGGTAATCCGGCGGCAAACGGCTTCCATATCGTCGCCAATAACTCCTACTATACAGGTGGCATAAACGAATGCAGCTTTGGGTTTGTACTGATCGATCAGGCTGACCAGCGCATTGTACAGGCGGGTTTCTCCGCCAAAAACAACTTCTCGTTCTTTCAGGTCGGTGGTAAAACTAAGGCGGTGCAATTGCGGTCCCGACGACAATGATCCGCGGATGTCCCAGGTGTAAGCGGCACAACCAACCGGTCCGTGAATGAGGTGAAGCGCATCGGCTATGGGATAAAGAACCACGCGCGATCCGCAAAAAACACAAGCACGCTGGCTGACAGAGCCTGCGATACTTGCTTTTCCGCAAGCAATGGCAACATCGTCTTGTCCTTTGGTGACAATCTGACTTTTCCGGTCTTTCAGCATTTCGTTCATAGTGTCTGTTTTAAATGATTTTTAGAGGGGCTTTGCCCCTGTGACCCCAATTCCTTTTTTGTGTCAAGACAAAAAAGGAATCAAAAAAGGTCAAGACTGTGTTCTCTTCACTCGAAAAACTAGCGCTCGACTACTAAAATCTTTTAAACTCGCCTGACGGCTCAAACAGAAAAGATTTTTTAACGTCGTCTTCACTTGTTTTTCGGCTCACCGAACAAGGTCAGTCGTTTCTATGTTGGGCATTCCCCATTTTGAGCAATTAAAAAAAGAACTAGTAAATGAAAGGGGGAGTGTGCGGGAAGCTCCTCCCCCGTTTCAACATTAAAAAGAAAATAGCCACCTCTATCCTCCTCACCCTAAGGAGGATATTTCTTTCCGTGGAGGGGGCCACCAGTAATTTTTTAAATCCGGACAGGTAGTTAGTCCTGTCCGGATAGGCATAAAGCAGGTTGATTATTTATTAGAACGATTAGAGAATCCGCTTTGATTATGGGTTATTTATGCGGCGCATACAATGTTTTATTTCAATTTTGATTTGTGGATGCGCCTTGTTTGCTTTGGTTCTTCGCCAACCCCGGCTTAAAAGCCGGGGCTACAAATATTTCGACCCGCCGGGACTTTACATCACCAGTTCGAACTTTTCTTCGAGGCAGGATGCATCCTGTTTGTCCATGATCGCGCCAAGGATTTTTTCGACGATGCGAAGACCTCCCATGTAACCGAGCGTTGAGAAATAGCTGTGGCCAATGCGGTCGATGATTGGGAAACCCATCCGTACGAAAGGAATGTTTTCGTCGCGGGCAATGTATTTGCCGTAGGTGTTTCCAATGATCAGGTCAACTGGTTCTTCCTTGATCCACTGGTGCATCAGGAACATATCGGCTTGTGGCCCGTTTTTGTATTTGGCTTCGGGAACACGTTCAGAAAGAATTTCGGACATGCGTTCTTCGAATCTTTTGCCTGGAGTTCCTGAAACGATGTAAACCGGTTTCATATCCATATCGACTAAGAATTCTATAAGCGGAATAATGTTGTCCGGATCGCCGTAAACAGCGACTCGTTTTCCGTAGAGGTATTGGTGCATATCGGTGATCACGTCCAGCAACCGGCCACGCTCTTCGGTAATTGATTCAGGAATTGAAACCCGGCCAGCCTTTGCCAGCGCCTGAATAAAACGGTCGGTAGCTTTTAGCCCAACCGGAATATCGATAATATCGAACGGAACTTTACATAGGTTGTCGAGCATGATGGCCGCTTTTGTTGTAGCCCACTCACCCAATCCCAATGTCTGCATACTGTCGCCCATGCTCACCATTTCAGGAATGGTTGTTCCGCCTTTCGGATACATTTCGAATTTTCCGGTCATTGGCGTGTCCAAAACATCCGAAGTATCGGGCAATAAAACTGATTTCACTTTCATCATTTTCATGATCCGTTTCAGTTCGCGCATGTCCGAAGGTTCAACCCATCCGGAAAGAAGGTTAATCTGGCGGATTTTTTCGTCGGTCTTTTCGGCAAAATATTTCACGAAACCTTCGAGCATATTGGCGTATCCGGTAACATGCGAACCCACGTAACTTGGAGTTGATGCCTGGATAACGTATTTCCCGAATGGGACTTTGCCTTCGTCTTTGGCCTTGTTCACGATCTGGTTTAGGTCGTCGCCAATGGTTTCGGACAAACAGGTTGAGTGAACGGCGATAATTTCGGGTTCATACACCGCGAAAATGGTTTCGATGGCTTGCAACAAGTTGGCTTGTCCGCCGAAAACCGATGATCCTTCGGTGAATGAGCTGGTTGCAGCCATTACCGGTTCTTTGTAGTGACGGGTGAGGGCGCTCCGGTGATACGAGCAGCAACCTTGCGAACCGTGACTGTGAGGAAGGCATCCGTGAACACCCAAAGCTGCATACATGGCGCCAACTGGCTGACAGGTTTTTGCCGGGTTAACGGTTAAAGCCGTCCTTTCTCTTACTTCTTTTGTTGTATGTCGTAGTAACATAATTTGTTCCTCCTGATTTTAGTATTCAATTGTCATGCTGCCCACAAGTTCCGACTCGTTTTTCCAGGGGGCATCAATCATTTTCCAGATGTTGGTAGCGAGCATCCTTTCCATTTCGACATAGAAATTGATGGCTCCATCGAAGGCTGTGTAAGGGCCGCCGTAGTCGTAGCTGTGCAGCTGTTTGAGCGGAACCCCGGCTTTTTGCACCACGTATTTTTCTTTGATTCCGGCGCAGAAAACATCGGGCTTGTAGAATTCGATGAGTTTTTCAGTTTCCCAATGGTTGACGTCGTCGATGACCAGCGAATTTTTCAACATCTCGGGCATCATTCCGTCGTAATCCTTAAACTCGAAACCCTTGCTTTGTAATTCAGCTTTTTTCTCAACCAAATCTGGCCTGAAATGCGCTTCGTCTTTGGTTACTGAAAGTTCTTCGATGTTTCGGGTATCGGCATCGATCTTGATTGTTGGAATGACTTTGCGGCCTTCGTAGTCGTCGCGGTGAGCAAATTCGTATCCGGCAGAAACGGTGCGGATTCCCAGTTCACCAAATAAATCCTGATAGTGGTGGGCGCGCGAACCTCCAACGAACATCATCGCCAGTTTGCCTTCGACACGTGGTTTGATTGAACTTTTTACAGCTTCAACCTTGGCCATTTCGCGGGCAATAATTTCTTCCACTTTGGCTTTCAGACCGGCATCGCCAAAATAGTCGCCAATTTTCCGGAGCGATTTACAGGTTGATTCGGCTCCCACAAAGCTTACCTTGACCCAAGGAATTCCGTATTTTTCTTCCATCATTTCGGCAATGTAGTTGATAGAGCGGTGGCACATGACCATGTTCAGGTCGGCAGTGTGCGAATATTCCATGCTTTTGATGGTTGAGTTTCCGGAGAAAGTAGAAAGCAAAGTGATGCCGGCTTCTTCGAACAATTTTTCGATTTCGAAAGCATCGCCGCCAATGTTGTACTCGCCCAAAAGGTTAACCTGAAATTTCCCAACACGTTCGCGGTCGTTCAATCCAACTACATGTTTAAATACACCGTTGTTGGCAATGTGGTGACCGGCGGACTGCGAAACTCCGCGGTAACCTTCGCAGCTGAAACCAAAAATATTGATTCCGAGTTCGGCTTTCATGTCGCGGGCTACGGAATGGACATCATCGCCAATCAAACCTACCGGACAAGTTGAAAAAATACCGATGGCCTTGGGTTTGAAGATTTCGAATGCTTCGCGAACGGCATCTTTCAGTTTGGCTTCACCACCGAAAACGATGTTCTCGTCCTGCATATCGGTTGAAAAACAGTAGGTAATAAAGTTGTCTCCTCCTTCAGGAACCCGGGTTTGGTTACGGCGGGTGAGCCAGGCATAAAAGCTACAGCCGATTGGCCCATGAACCAAGTTGATAATGTCGCGGGTTGGCCCCAAGACTACCCCTTTACATCCGGCGTAGGTACAACCACGCTGCGTGATGATTCCGGGAATGGTGCGGACATTGGCCATAATTTCCTGCTCCAGATTTGGATCGTTGATCACGATTCCTTTGACCCTCTTCTTGGCTATTTTGGCCGGATATTTTTTCAGGATTTCTTCCCGAAGCGCTAATGGATCCGGCAATCCGTTGGTATAATCTTTTCTGTTTGGCATAACTGTAAGTTTTAATCGAGTGTGATATCGCCAGTTTCTCCTGTTCGAATCTTGATTGAATCGTAGGCCGGAATGACGAATATTTTGCCATCGCCCGGTTCGGGAGTCTGATTTGCTTCAATAATAGTGTCAATTGCAGTTTGAACTTTGTCGTCGGTAACCACAATGGTAACCACCCTCTGAGGACGCAGGCGAGGCTCTTTGCCCAGGTGGGCCAATGCCTCCGGAAGATCTTTCTTAACCCCTTCGAGTACTTTGGCATCCCAAAGCCCCTTTCCGCGACCGAAAACTTTTCCGGTGGTGGTCATCGAAGGAAGGCCAACATCTGACAACGCTCTTTTGGTTACGTTCATCTTGTCGATGCGGATAATTGCCATGATTAACTTCATATCAGTAAGATTTAAAAGGGTTATAATTCTTTGGTTCCACGGCTGATGGTGTAGGCTTCTTCAACTGGTGTGATGAAGATTTTTCCGTCGCCATAAGCGCCTTTGGGCTCGGTACGGGCTGCTTCCATAATGGTAGTCACTGCAAAATCTTTGTCTTCGTCTTTGATTACCATCAACAGCATTTCTTTGGGTAATTCGTCGTAGGTAACATCACCGATTTTGATACCACGCTGTTTTCCGCGACCCACAACTGGGATTTTTGTAACTGCCACGTATCCTGCTTCGAACAATGCTTTCAATATTTTGCTTGATTTTTCGGGACGAATAATTGCTCTGATCATTAACATACTTTGGGTCTCCTATTTTTTTAGTTTTTATTTCTATTTGTTTCACCCCTAAATCCCCTGAAGGGGACTTAAAACCCGCCAATGTTGAAGGCTGCGACACTGTTACAGCCCCCTTGAGGGGGTTGGGGGTTTTTTAGTTTACAATTCCGAAATCGATTAACAAAGTCTCCAGTTCTTCCATGGCCAGCGGGTTTGGAATTACGAACTGTGTATTTTCGTTGATGGCTTTTGAGAGTTTGCGGTATTCGTCGGCCTGATTGTGGGTTGGTTCAAATTCAATTACCGTTTTGCGGTTGATCTCGGCACGCTGAACCATGTTGTCGCGAGGCACAAAATGGATCATTTTGGTTCCCAGCTGACGGGCCAGCTCTTCGATCATTTCGCGTTCGTTGTCCACATTACGCGAGTTGCAGATCAGTCCGCCCAAACGAACCGTTCCGGCCTGTGCATATTTTTTGATCCCTTTGCAAATGTTGTTGGCTGCATACATGGCCATCATTTCTCCGGAAACCACGATGTAAATTTCTTCGGCTTTTCCTTCACGGATAGGCATGGCAAAACCACCACAAACCACGTCGCCCAATACATCATAGAAGGTGTAGTCGATTTTGTATTTTTCGTCCCAGGCGCCCAACTGCTCCAACAAGTTGATGGAAGTGATGATACCACGACCAGCGCAGCCTACTCCCGGTTCAGGACCGCCCGACTCGACGCAGCGAACGCCGCCATATCCAACTTTAACGATGTCTTCCAGATCAATTTCTTCACCTTCTTCGCGCAAAGTGTCCAGAACGGTTTTCTGGGCCAGACCTCCCAACAAAAGGCGGGTTGAGTCAGCTTTCGGGTCACAACCCACCACTTTTACATTGAATCCTGCTTCGACCAGTCCGGCCACTGTGTTTTGCGTGGTAGTGGATTTTCCGATTCCACCTTTGCCATAAATTGCGATTTTTCTCATTTTCGTATTTTTAAGGGTTAAACTTTTCGTGTTTGGCCGAAGCATTACGACAATGATGCCAGAGGAAGTTGCGGGGTGCGAGTTACGGGTTACGGGTCATGCCTTGAACATTGGTTTTCTGCTAGTTATGGTGGCCATGTTTTTTCTGAAAGAATTTTGGTACATGAAAAAATCCTACGTTTTGGTAGGAAACAGGGAAAGGGCGTACAAAACGTGTTGCACGGCACAAAAGCAATGATAGCAAGGATTTACGGGGTGTTAATATTGGCTTAACCTACGTTTTGGTAGGAAGGGGGAAATAGTTTACACACGTCTTCCGAAATCACACAAAACGCTAAAGTCTTTTATTCTAATTGTCCTAATTCTTTGTTAATCACGAACCTATTAAGATAATTAGAAAGGTTATCTAAATCCTGAAAAATTGAAAACTCATTTATTCCATATTGCTCTAAGGTTCTCTGAATTTCCTTCTTAGCTGTACCTTTAATTTTAATCTTTATAAAGTCGTATTCCTTGATTAACTTATCTAATTTGACGTGTGGTTTATGTGAAATAGTGAAGACTCCCCTTTGGTTTATGACACGAGCAGTTATTCCTCGAGGATAAAATACTCCAGATAATCCTATTTCAAATGGTTTGTACTCTTCTGTTTTTATTGTTTCGTTCTTAAAGTCAAGAATGAAAACGGATGCATCAATATCAGAATTAAAATCAAAACTGGCGAAAAATAGAGCCACTAAAGGATTTTTAGTCCAATCCAAAAGCCGTGTCGCCAATCCATGATGTTGGGCCAAAGTCAATTCATCCCATTGGTCAATTGGCTTGTTCACAAGTAATTGATTTGAATATCGTAGCCAACCCCGAATGATAGACTCTTCTTTAAAATATTTAGGAACTGTTTTAAAAAATTCAGGTCGCCCAATTTTTGGTATTAGTTCCCAATCATAGTCTTGTTGACCTCTAAATAGAAAGTTTGCTCCGGAAAAATCCTTGACTATTTCATGGAATTCAATGAATGAGTTTATTTCGCGTGTTTTCATTTATATTGTGGTTAACATCTGTACACCATTCATATGCAGACACTTCGTAATTGTCTAAACCAGTTTAGTGCGCATTATCTGATTTTTGATATGTACCCGCTAAAAACCTGTTTGAGCAAAACACTCCCAAATATAACCATATTCTATGTTCACTTCGATTAAATTTTACAAAAGATTTGGAGAATAAGTGATTGCGGGGTATGCTCCCTTCGACTGCTTCGCGCTCAGGGAGCGAAGCATTGATCCGTTGCATTAATCCTGTCAGGTTTTTGAAACCTGACAGGATTAGGATTTATCCAAATGCCCGCCACCACTCTCCCTGCTGAGTTTTTCGCTGTCCTGCTGATAGAAATGGCTTTCCTGCTAAAGGTTTTGCCGTCCTGCCGATAGGGATCGGCGTCCTGCTGAAAATATGGTCGTCCCGCTGGTTGGAAAGCCGTCCTGCTAAGCGGGAGCTGCCCTGCTGCGGATTTCAGGAGGTTTTGTCAGACTGATGTGATTAAAATGGGTGCATTAGCTTTAGAGATTAGCCGCTCGTCGGTACATTAGAATTTCAATTTGTGTGGATCTTGCCGCGTATCGAATATTCGGAGAATATCAATGTTCTCTTTTCTATCGCGGTAAAACAGAGTGTTTTGTTTGGTGATAACACATTTCCGGACTCGTTTCTTCTTGTTGATTGCCGGAAACTGAGTTGGATTTGCAGCAATTTGACCAATAACACCTTCCGTAATGTCGATAAACTCACTGACAACCTTGTCATTCCAGTTTGTTTGAAGGTAGTCAAGGATGGAAATAAAATCTTTTTCGGCTAGTGGCGACTAAATGATTGGCTTAGGCATTGGTGTATTTCTTGCGAATGCTTGCCATTACTTTCGAGTGAGGAATTCCTTTTCCTGCATCAATTTCGTCAATCGCGTCCTCAATTCCTTTCTTCTGCTCATCGGTTAAATCATTCCAATCTTCCACATCCTTTTTTCCATTGATGTAATTCAGAAAGACGCCATAAAGCTCTTCCAACCGATCCTTCTCCAAAGAATCAATCTGCCGGAATAATTTCAGTTTTAAATCGGATACAGTCATGATTTTACTTTTCTCAAAGATACAAAAATTACCTTTCATGTCGACTGATCGAATGAACTCCTGTCATCCGAACAATCTATAGTTTCACAACTTCCTCTCCCAAAACATCATCCGCGGTACACAATCGGAGAAGCCCATCTTTTTGTAGAGCGATTTGGCGGTGAGGTTGTCTTCGCGTACTTCGAGGTTTACGCGACAAAAACCGTTTTGGGTGGCATAATTGATAATTCCGCGCAGCAGAAAATGCCCGGCGCCAATGTTTCGGCATTCGGGAGCAATAATAAAATCGTGAATATTAATCAGCGGTTTAGCCTGAAAAGTGGAGAAGTTGATGTTGCAATTGGCCAATCCGGCAAACTGATCACCGGCCATAACGAAAAAACCAAGAAATCCGGAGTGGTGTTTTAATCCGGAAATGATTTGAGGGCCCAACCCTTTGGGCATTGGATTGTTATTTCCCATCGGGTCGTTCATGTAATCGTTCAGTAATTTGATAACCTGATCGCAATGTAGCGGATTTTGAAGATCAACGTTCAGGATAGATAGTTCCATTTTTAGAGCTTTTGGTTATAATTTTACAATTGCGCCGGATACAATGTTTTCGTTCTGACTTGTGCCATCGACCGGCGCTAAAATCGCCGCCAATCTATACCCCGTCTTGAAAGCCGGGGCTACCAATATTTCGCCCCGATGGGACTTAGACTTTAAACCGCCAGGCGTCGATTTCGTATTTTTTCAGGCGAATTCCCAACATGCGTTCGGTCACTTTCAACTCGTCGGCTGCTTTGGCTATGTTGCCTTTCGAGCTGACCAGCGCTTCGCGAATTAGTTGTTTTTCAACCTGTTCAACGGTATAGGTCAACCCTCCGGAAGCCTTGGTATTGGTCGAGTCGGCTGTTTGTAACGATGGCGGCAGATCATAGCTATGAATAACATTGTCTTTGCTCAGGATACAGGCACGTTCGATGCAGTTTTCCAGTTCACGAATATTTCCCGGCCAACGGTAAACCATCAGCATATTCAGCGCCGAGGTTGTGATGCGGATGATTTTCGCATTATTCCGCTTGTTGAATTTCTCAATGAAATGATCGACCAGCGATGGAATATCGTTTCTTCGGTCGCGCAAAGGCGGCACAAAAATCGGGAACACATTGATGCGGTAGTACAAATCTTCACGAAATTCGTTGTTCTGGATCAATTCTTCGAGGTTGCGGTTAGTCGCGCAAACAATGCGCACGTCAACCTTAATGGTTTCGGTTCCGCCCAACCGCTCGAACTCGCGCTGCTGGATCAGCCGGAGCAGTTTTACCTGGGTTGACATGGGAATATCTCCAACTTCATCCAGAAAAATGGTACCGCCATCGGCCAGCTCGAACCGCCCTTTTCGCCGGGCTTCGGCACCGGTAAAAGCTCCTTTTTCGTGACCGAATAACTCACTTTCAATCAGCGTATCGGGTAATGCCGAACAGTTCACCTTAATAAAGTTCTTTTTGGCACGCGGACTCGAAAAATGGATGGAGTCGGCAATCAGCTCCTTCCCTATCCCGCTTTCGCCGCGGATCAGAACGGTCGAATTGGTTTCGGCAACCATGCTCACCAACGAATACACATCGCGCATCTTGCTTGAATTTCCAACGATATTCCCGGGTCGAAAATCTTTCTCCAACTGATTTTGCAACTGAAAATTCTTTTGCTTCAGGATTTCCATTTCTTCAAGTCGCTCTTGTTTACTGCGTACACTGCGTGAAATCATTGAGCCGATAATCGAAAGCAACTGGTTGTCTTCATCGTACGAAATATGAGGATTGTAGATTCGGACAATACTGAGCGTTCCGGTTACTTTTCCTTCTTCAATAATCGGGTTACATATAAAGGTAAGTTCCTGACCATCTTTGGTGAGTTCCTGACCGGTGCGGTTCAGAAATAAACTTGATTTCGAGATTTTATCAATCACCACCGGACGCGACATTTCGACCACCCGACCAATAATACCTTCGCCCAGTTTATAACGCCCACGAGCCTGCTGGGCAGAACTATATCCATAAGCAGCCTCAATCAGAATGCTCTCCGACTCGCGGTTGAAGATGGTGAGAAAACTGCGTTCAGCATTTAAATACCTGACCAGCATTTCAAGTATTCCGGACAAATCGTCCTTCAATTCCTTGCTCTGAATCAGTCGCTGACTGATATCAAACAGCAGCACAAGCTCCTTGAGCCCGTAACATTCATTGCCTGCCTTTTTACATTTGAACTCCATATCTTAATCTTTTTGACAATGAACAACTACACAAAAAATCATATTGCACAAATATCATGTATAATATTATCTTTTTTATTTAAATAGACACGACTTGCTGTCATTTTAACGAATTATTAACAGCTTTAAGTATCCAGATTCGTTGTTAAAGAATCATAACGATGATTACAAACTGATTAAAGCAATAATTTTTCCTATACATTTGTAGCTGTTTAGTTTTTAGCCCATGAGAACAATTCGAAACCTACTATTTTTTTTTGTAGTCTATTTTTTTGTCCAAAATCTATCTGCCAAGGCTCCAATATTTCCTATCAATCAACCAGATCCAAAGCCCCATCGGATAATCAGAACCTGCTGTTCGTTCGGCACTGAAATGCAGTTATTCGCAATCCCCGGCGTTAAATTGACCGAAACGACCAGTATTGAAAAAATTGGACCTCACCATTATTTGGGCGACGCCAGAGAAGGAAACGGGATCATTTATTCAAGGCGCGGCGGTTTTATTGACATGGCACATTTACGCGACCAATCGGACTGGACAGCATACCTCTACACTCAGATACTCGAGAACAAAAAGAAAGGAAGTCTGTCAATTATTCTGGGTCATGAAGGAGGCGAAAAAAACCTGAACGTCATCATTCCTTCAAATTTAAGTAACCTTGATCTTATTCATCTTGCAGGAAAGATTGCCTACGATTTATCTGTCTGGCACGAGATTGCTACCTGGTTTGGAGCCTCAAGCATACCGTTTGTTCCCGAACGGTATTCAAGCTTTTCGATTGAAGATCCCTATTCCAATTTGCTGGGCGTCACCATTGGCATTCAGGCTTTACAGAGTGAATTGCCATACGAACAAGCCATGACGGAGATAATTAAAAAATACCTGAAAGATTTGGATGCCGTTTCGAATGAAGCAGAAACTTTTCTGGCGATGGAAGCGGTTCGTGATATTTGGTGGACGCGTGATAAAAAACTACCCAGCAGTAAAGTACTGTTGCAACGTCAGCTTCAGGTTTATCCATGCCTGAAACCATGGCTGGTTCCAGGTTGGAGCTCTGCAAATCAAGCTCCTTCTGAATTATCAGTTCCAGAAATGGCTTCTGACGGACAAACCCTCAACCAATTTTATCAGTTGGAATTTAAGCTAAACTATAAATTCCCGTTTCATAAAATGTTTCCTGAACGCAAGGAAAGGAACATCACTCAAAACGATTTCGACCGAATGCTGGCACAAGTTGCAAACGAGCTGACACGAAAGGAAAATCGTTCTGTGGAGCGAAAAGATAAAATAAAATACTTCACTGCTAATTAACAGGTACGTCCGATCTCTGAATTTGAACGATGATTGATCCCAATTAATTCCCATCGAACCAGTCTTTCCCAGGATCCGATTTCTTGTTTCGTTGTATTCGGGACTGTAATTCAAAAGTACGCATACGGTCTTTATACAAATTGTGGATATTCATTTTTGCTACATCAAGCGACGCATCTGTATTATCGTCCCAGCGCCGGCATAAATAAACCGGTTGATAAATCCTTCCGATTTTATACTTTCCTGAAATGGCCAATCCGAGCGCATAATCTTCGCCATAACTCACATTTGGAACACGAATTTCGCGCAGTATAGGCGTATAAAAAGCCCTGGGAGCGCCAAGTCCATTGATTCGTAAAGCATTGTTCGGCCCATTATCGTCAGTCCATTCGCGGTGATCGATTACGCCCGGTGGTATTTCTTCGAGGTTAAAATTGGTCATCCGGTAACTACCAATCACCATGGCACAATTATCTTCATAAAATTTATCAACTATGATTTGAAGCGTATTTTCATCGAGATATAAATCATCGCTATCGAGCTGTACCACAAATTTTCCACAAGTTGGGTGAAATGCCGCTTCATTCCAACAACCGCCAATTCCCAAATCTTTTCGTTCAGGGATAAGGTGTATAAGCTTTCCCTGTTCGGCATATTCCCGTAATATTTCGGAGGTTCCGTCGGTTGAATAATTGTCGACAACGATCAGGTTAAATGGGAACGATGTCTTTTGGATAAGCACTGATACAACTGCATCTCGGATTGTTTTTACTCGGTTACGAACCGGAATTACTACGGTTGCTTCAGTTTCAAAATTTACAGAAAAAATCGTTTCGGGAAATGGGGCAAGCAACAGAGCCCCAATTTCTCTTAAATGAGCGGTACAAACCTGCTCCATCTCCAATTGACGCTCGCGGGCAGCTGCTTTCACATAATCGAATTGTTTTTCGCCCGATGCACGTGTATCTGTTTCAACTTTTGTAAACAAGAATTCAGGAATATGAATCAATTCGCCCATGCGGCTGGCGCGCAGACGCAACGCATAACAACCCGCATATTTCAACGTCTCATAGTTTTCGTACCTAAAAGCTTTCAAAACTTCGGATCTGAAAAACCTGACCGGTCCAAAATTAAAGTCGTCGCGCAAACTGCCAAGCTGATAATCAATTACCGGATACGGGGAAAGTACGCCGTCTTTCAATTCCATATAATCAGCATAAACCATCGGAGCGTCTGTATATTCAGCCACCTGCAACAATCGTTCAATCGATCCCTGTCCAATTTCCATGGATGAGTCGCCAAGGGCGAGCAGTGCAAAATCAGATCGAAGCAGTTTTGCAATCAGCCGGATGGTTGAACAGGAGCCATTTTCTTCGACAATTATCACCTCACAGTTATTTAATTGTACCTGATTGGGGGCAAGAATATATACTTGATTCATCAGTGATGAATCTCGGCATTGATCAACGAGTTTTTGGCTGGACGCCAGATCAGTATATGTAAAAAAACAATCAACTTTTGGATTCATAACCGATTTGCTTTATAGTTTAATCACTTTCACTTTACTTATTTCGCTTTCGTTGTGAAGGCGATCAAGAGCAGATATGCGTACTTCATACTTTCTCTGTAATTTACGTGAATTTGGTTTAAATACGATGCTTTTATGCTTAATAATGGTGAAAATATTTTCAGGATTTTTGGCATCAAATTGTTTCCCCACCGGGTTCATATAAACCAGGTAATCCGTCGCTTTATCCATTTTATTTTCTGTTTTGGCAGGCTTCCACTTTAGCTTGTGCCCACGCTTTTTGAAATGCGTTGGTGGTTCAGGTGCAATTTTATCAATCCAGGGCATTTGTGGTACCAGGGCCGGAAATTTGTACAGGTTATTCCGAAGGCTTTGGTCGAAACCAAACAAATCGCGATTAAATTGTACGCTGCTGTAAAAAGCGCTTCCACCTAGCTGCGGAATCTGGCGTACGATCTGAATTTGCCTGACCAGTTGCTCCGGGTCTTTCCATTCCGGAATGGTTGAATTAGCTTCAAGCTTATAAACTGCCTGCCCAATATACATTGCCCGATTATAAGCGTGTGCCGCCCACCATTTGCTGAGTATTAGGAAATCGACTGAAGGATGACCGATTTGCCAATACAATTGAGGAAGGCAATAATCAATCCACCCATTTTTCTGCCATTTCAGAATATCGGCATACAAATGATCGTAATTGGTTGTCCCGGCGGTAGTTTCCGACCCTTCTGGATCGTCAGCCTTATTTCTCCAAACGCCAAACGGACTAATACCAAATTTGACCCAGGGCCTGGTTTTTTTTATATTTTCCGAAAGTGTCTTTATTAAAATATCCACATTTTCGCGCCGCCAATCGGCCTTTTGCTCCGCCTTAAATCCACGGTTGTATTGGACAAATGAATTTTCATCCGGAAAATCTTCTTTCAACGGATACGGATAAAAATAATCATCAAAATGAATGGCATCCACATCGTACCTCGAAACAATATCGTTAACAACTTTAACAACAAATTCGCGTGTTTGCGGCAATCCGGGATCAAAATATAATTTGTCCCCATAATTCACGATCCAGTCAGGATGTTTAAACGCAATATGGCTGGAAGCCAGAGGATCATTCACATTCTGAGCTACCCTGAACGGATTCAGCCATGCATGAAATTCCATGTTTCGTTGGTGGCATTCTTCAATCCAGAACTGTAGCGGATCATAGAATGGAGAAGGAGCTTTCCCTTGAGTACCGGTTAAATATCTCGACCAAGGCTCAAACTCAGAGCGATAAAAAGCATCGGAGGCTGGCCTGATTTGCATGATAATAGCATTCATGCCATTTTTCGAATGCATATTTAAAATATCAATAATTTCCTTCTTTTGTTGTTCTGTTGAAAGTCCTGGCTTTGAGGGCCAGTCGATGTTGTTTACTGTTGCCACCCATACCGCCCTAAATTCGCGTTTAGGGGCAATCTGGGCTCCCAAACCAAACGACAAAAGCAGAAGAGTTACAAAAAATAACCTGAACATACGAACCGATTTAAATTATGAACAAAATACGTCTATCCTGACAAATACCAACCAAGGAAAGAGAAGTTTTTATCAAGACCCGATTGTTGAAAACAATTTTTGAAAATTTCTTTTCCAATCACTTTAAAACTTAAACATTAACGGTGACCATTACGGAAAACAACAAATGCCGCACTAGACACGACAAAAGCCAAACTAATTAATCGTCGACCAAAAAGATGTGATAATTAGATAAAAAATCATCAAATATTCAGCTTTCAATGAAAGGTCATTTGGTACTTTCTTATTTTTTTTAATACCTTTGCCCCATTCAGTTAGTAGCTGAATATGTTCTTTTGACAAAAATATTTAAAAATATAATACACTTGGCGAACTAAAGTGCTGCTTTAATGGTTACTTAGGTAGCTTCTACAAAGTTGGTTACTTTGATGAGCTTATGGTTTATTAGGTTTAGTTGGTTTAGGTTAGTTTCCCGTCGTAACGGGTGAAAAGGCTGTCAGAGGACAGCCTTTTCTATTTTAAAAATACCAACAAAAAGAATCGCAATACGGATAAACCGAGCTTCAAAATCAATCAAACGGAAGCCTAAAACATCAAAAGCCCCTACCCTAAATTAAATAAAAAGTAAAAAGTAAAAATTAATACCCATTCCTTTCTTTACAACATTAATTAATCAAAAGAAAATCATTACCTTGCAAAGCATTAGATTAAATTGTGCTTAAATTCTGGAAAAGAAGTTGATTAGGGGTAATTAACTCAGTGTTTTTTGCGACGTGAAGGCCATAAATAAGCAATTTATTAAAGAAGCTGTCTGTGTTTTACACATAGACAGGTTGAGTCTAAATGGTTGATATGGAAAAGGGTAACCCTACTTCTGAGAAAGTAGGAAAAGCTGTTATGGATTTTGAAGAAATGATTACTGAAGGTAGAGGAGCTACTTCAGAAAATATTGCATTTATAAACCCGGAAGAGTATAAGAGTATTATTGAGCTTTCTGTCGTAGGAATTTTAATTGGTGATGCAACCGGAAAAATAATCAGTTGGAACAATTCATTGGAAAACCTGACTGGCATCAAACAATCCGATGCAATAGGATTAAATATCTGGGATGTTCATTATCAATTATCCCCAAAAGAATTCAAAACCCCAGACTTTTTTAACATCCTCGAGAAAAGGTTGCTTGGCATTATCAACGAATCAGGCTATTGGAAAAGGCAGGTTTATGAACAAAAGATGACACGTTTAGATGGTACGGATGTAACAGTTGAAATATCAACCTTCGTAACAGCATCTCAAAATGGAAATTTATTGGTGGTTACCCACAGGGATATCAGCTCGCAAGATCATTTAGGAATGACACTGGCGTTGCAAAACGAAGCATTATTCAAACTTAACCAATTTTCCATTGAATTATCAAAATCTTCGCTTGAAGATGGGCTGGAAGCAATCATCACCAAGCGAATCAAGGAATTTACGGGTGCAATTGGTGCAATTTTCTCTGAATATAATCATGAAAACAAAACATTAACCCCGAAACACATTGAACTTGATTCGGGTTTGTTGGAAACGATTGTAACCCTACTTGATAAACATGTACATAAAATATATACAGTCGTAAGCGATTTCACTTATCATGAGCTAACTGTTAATGCTATTAAGTTTCACAACTCGCTGTCTGAAGTTCATTCCGGATCAATTCCCCATGCCGTTGGATTGACCGCACAAGCCATCCTTAAAGCTGATCGTTTTATCGAAGTATCTTATCTTGTTGAAGGAAAACTCTACGGTACTTCTCTACTTGCGCTGGGCAAACATCGCCTTGATCCGTCGATTGAGATACTTGAGAATTTTGTTTCTTTGGCAGCCGCTGAACTAAGGCGGAAACGGGCAGAAGAAGCTCTTTTCAAGAGCGAAGAAATGATGCGGACGATTACTGAAAATGCGGCTGACGTTATCATGAAGTTGGACAATGAGGGAATAATCCAATACACCAGCCGTGCTTTTCCCGGTTATAAAAAGGAAGATGTAATTGGCAAAAATTTTTGCGATTGGACCGCAACTGAATACCATCCGGTAATGCGGCAATCACTCGAAGATGTATTTAGCAAGGGCATATCCCAGACCTATCAATCCAGGGCCCTGGGGATTAATCATGAAATCCGGTGGTTCTTATCGCGTCTTTCACCAGTAATCGTAGGCGACGAAGTAAAAAACGCCGTTTTGATTTTGAGCGATATTTCTGAAAGAAAAAAAGCAGAAGAAGCGCTTAAAGAAAGCGAAGAAAATTACAGGGTAATCGCCCAATCCATGATCGATGCCATTTTCATTATCGATAGGTTTGGCAAACAACTTTTCTTTAACAATGTAGTTGAAAAGATTCTTGGATATAAGGTCGAAGAAGTTGTTGGCCGATCATTTGCCGACCTGTTGCCCAAAGAAAATGTTCCAAGGTATCTATTGCATCTGGAAAATGTTTTTTCAAACGGTGAAATATGCAATTTTACAACCCAAATCCATCATAAGGACGGTTATCTGGTTGATGTTGAAATCAACATTAAACGGATTAAGCTGAAAGGCGAATATGTTGGGCAGGGAACTATCCGCGACATTAGCGAGAAAAAACGTGCCGAAGAAGAGCTGAAGAATACTTTAAACCGCAACATCGCCTTATTGGGAGCCATTCCCGACCTGATGTTCGTGTTCGATTCGAATTGCAAAATTGTTGATTTCCATTCCGAGTCGCACAATCAGTTGCTTGTTAGTCCGGAGTTGTTCCTTGGGAAGCTTGTTGAGGAGATACTGCCTCACGAAGTCGTGATTATTACAAGGCAAAAAGTCGAAGCAGTATTATCTTCAGGCGAACCTGATTATTCAACCTACGAGCTGCAAATTGGAAATGAGCTAAAGCATTTCGAATCGAGATATGTACCTTGCGGAAACAAGGAAGTGTTGTCAATCGTACGCGATATCTCAGAAAGAAAGAAAATTGAGGAATCCTTGAACGTAGCCATTGAAAGCTATATGGATATTTTCAATTCGGTATCTGAAGCAATTTATGTAATCGACGAATACGGCATTTTAATCGATATAAACAGAGGTGCAGAAAAAATGTACCAATGCACCAAAAATGAACTTATCGGATCATCATTTCAATCAATTGGAGCCAGCGAAAAAAATAATCTCATAAAAATTCAGGATTTACTGAAGCGGGTGTACGAAACCGGGACTTCTGCATCTTTCAATTTCTGGGCTGTTCGAAAGAACGGAGATTTTTTCCCGAAAGAGGTATTTGTGAATAAAGGCAAATATTTTGGCAAAGATGTATTGATTGCCACAGCCAGGGATATCACTGAAAAAAATCTGGCAGAAGAGCGTATCCGGGCAAAGAATGAAGAGCTTCAAAAAATCAATGCCGAAAAAGACAAATTCTTCTCCATTATTGCACACGACTTGCGAAGCCCATTTGCTGCATTTCTTGGATTAACCCAGATGATGGTGCAAGACCTGCCTACATTAAAACTGGACAATCTTCAGGAAATCGCTATGTTAATGAGCGAATCCGCAACTAATTTACACCGTTTACTCGAAAACCTATTGCAATGGTCGCGGCTTCATCAAGGGATGGTCGCCTTCAACCCGCATCATTTCCTTTTAATTGAAAAAATAAATAGCAGTATACCTTCGGTGTTGGAAATTGCCGTAAATAAAGGCGTCGAGATTGTTATTAATATCCCTGTCGGAACGATTGTTTATGCGGATGAGAATATGCTTGAGTCAACTATCAGGAACTTAGCAACCAATGCAGTGAAATTTACCGATAAAGGTGGAAAAGTCTTAATTACAGCTAAATCAGAATTCAACGGCGATGTTAAAATCTCAATAAAAGACACAGGCATCGGCATGAATGAGCAAATAATCGAAAAACTTTTCAGAATTGATGAGCTGAATTGTCGCCAAGGAACTAACGGCGAACCAAGTACCGGGCTTGGATTGATTCTCTGCAAAGATTTTATCGACAGGCACGAAGGTAAAATATGGGCCGAAAGCTCAGAGTTTATGGGCAGTACTTTCCATTTTACACTTCCAAATAAAGTAGCCGTCAATTAGCGTACTGTTTGGCTCTGTCACAATATTGTATTACTTACCTATTTCTACAACTACTAAAACCATTTTCTCCGCTTAAAATAGACAAACATCACAATGGTAATCGCCGCCAAAAGTATCCAGAAATACAAATAGCCATATTTGAAGTGCAATTCAGGAAGGTTATCGAAATTGGTGCCATACACACCTGCAATAAAAGTCAGCGGAATGAAAAATGCCGAGAGTACGGTCAGCACTTTCATGATTTCGTTGGCCCTGTTATCCAAACTGGCATGGTAAATATTCATTTGGTCATTCAGCATCATCTGGTAAATCTCAATGGATTCTGTTGCCTGAGTGACCAGATCGTTCAAGTCACGAAAGTATTTCAGGTTCTCGTCTGAAACAAAACCCGATTCATTTTCGATGAGGTGAAGGACAATTTCTTTAACCGGCCGAATGTTTTTCCGAAGAAAATTGATTTCAGTTTTGTGCTTGTAAATTTCTTTGATCAATCCTTTTTGGTTTGGAAGGAAAATCCGCGACTCTGCTTTTTCAATAATATCACCCAGCGTTTCAATATTGAGCAGGTAATTGTCAACAATCGTGTCGAGCAAAACATAAGTCAAATAATCGGCTTCCTTTCTCCTTACCCGGCCAGCTCCTTTTCGGATCCGTTCGCGGATAGCCTCAAAGTAATGCCCTTCTTTTTCCTGAAGTGTGATGAGATAATTGTCGTCGAGAATCATCGAAATCTGATCGGAGCTCAATTTCTCAGTCTTGGCATTGTATTCAAGCGTTTTCAGGATGATAATCTGCAATTTGTCTGTTTCAGCAACTTTGGGCCGTTGGTCGGTGTTGAGCATATCTTCGAGCAAAAGACCATGTATTTCAAAGAGTTCACCCAATTTCTGGATCATCTCTTCATCGTGCAAACCGTACAAACTAATCCAGCTAACCGTACCTTCCGATATGTACGGCATACAATCTTCCAGCTTTTCCGGTTCAATTTCAATTAATTTGTCGATAGTGAAATTGGTGAGCCTGATCAGCGGTTTCTCAATTTTTTTGATCCCCAGGTGGATGAGTGATCCGGGTATTTTTCCTGAGGCTTTTTGTCGGTCGTTAAGGAATCGTGCCATTATTGATACTCAAATGATTATTCGAAGCTTGATCTAACTTGATTTAAAAATACGGTTTTAATCCGATGGGGTATGTTTTGATCCAAATTTATTCTTTTATTCGGGATCAACCACCGGTTTCACTTTTCTTCGGCCATATCGGTCAGGAACAAAAGTCTGATCAGAAATCGGAGGTCGGACGTAAGCAGGATATTCCATTCGTGGCGGCAGAATAATTGGTTCGGCCGGAAGTGTTTCATACGGAATTAAACTCAAAAGATGACTGATGCAGTTCAGCCGTGCCAGCTTTTTATTGTCGGCAGGAACTACGTACCACGGAGATTCACCAATATCTGTATGTATAAACATTTCGTCTTTGGCTTTGGAGTATTCAACCCACTTCTCGCGTGAGGCAATGTCCATCGGGCTTATTTTCCAGGTTTTTGTCGGATCGTTTATCCGATCCTGAAAACGTTCCTCCTGTTCTTCATCCGAAACTGAAAACCAGTATTTAATCAAGATAATTCCTGAACGTACCAGCATCTGCTCAAATTCGGGGCAACTTACAAAAAACTCGTTATACTGTTCGTCGGTGCAAAAGCCCATCACATGTTCAACTCCGGCGCGGTTATACCAACTCCGGTCAAATAAAACGATTTCTCCTGCCGAAGGCAAATGAGACACATATCGCTGAAAATACCATTGCGACTTTTCCCTTTCAGTTGGAGTTCCAAGTGCAACAATCCGGCAACTTCGCGGATTGAGCGGTTCGGCAATCCGTTTGATTATTCCACCTTTCCCAGCAGCATCGCGCCCCTCAAACAAAACTACCACCTTAAGTTTTTTGAAAATAACCCACTCCTGAAGTTTGATCAGTTCAATTTCGAGCTTGGCGAGTTCTTTCTCGTAAACTTTATCTTTGATCGTGCGGCGATCTTTCTTTTCCGATTCAATATTTTTCAAGCCCTTTCCTTCATGTTTCGAATGTTTCTTTTCTGAATCTTTGCTCATGGTGTGCGTTTTTAAAATCAGGCTTAACTAACTAATTAAAATTGAATACAATAATACTCAATCCATACTGAGTTCAGATCAATTTTGTTTCTTTTCCGCGATTGATTCAGCAATTTTTTATTCTGAGGTTGGACTATTTATAAATTAAGGTACCAGCGGTTTAGTGTTCATCAATATTGTGCAGCATCCGGAACGAATGTTCTACCGTTTTGAATATTTCGTCAGCATACTCCTTCACAGCCTTCGGGTTTCCGGGTAGTGCATAAATTAATGTTTTCCCGGCCACACCCGCAATGCTCCGGCTTACCAGCGCGTTTGGGAATTGCATACCATATTTTACACGAATCATTTCCATAATGCCGGGTATTTCTTTGTCGAGTATCGATTTTACCACATCAGGCGTAATGTCTCTAGGTCCGATTCCTGTTCCTCCGGTTGTGAAAATAATGTCATTCCCCGATTCTATTAACAGCTTCAGTAATGCTCTTAGTTGTGCTTCATCGTCTGGGATAACTGTGTTTTCAACCGAAACATGACGGCCATTTCCTGAAAAAAAATCTTCTGAAAGTTTTCGTAACAATGGACCGCTTTTATCTTCGTAAATGCCTTGGCTGGCCCTGTCACTGAGAGTAATAACATGTACCATCATCACTTTCGGATGGTATTCCAGAATGTCTCCCGACTGAAGTTCCCCACCTTGAATTACCCGACAGAAAATGCCTTCCTTGGGCATCACACAATCGCCTGTTTCCTTATAAATGGAGCAGTTTGTACCATGGCATTTTTTGCCAATCTGGGTAACTTCAAGAATCATGTTTCCGCAGATGAGCCTATCAAAAGGCTTCATCAGATTCAAAATAAATCCTTCGGTCGTAATGTTTTCGGCAAATTCGCCATATTGAAGCTTGCGGCCAGCCGAAGATTCCATCTTTTCAAAACTTTCGCGCCCAAGCAAACTAACCTGCCTGTGCCACATTCCGGCATGGGCATCGTCTTTTATTCCGGTATCGGAAAGACTGATTCTATCAACCGGCAATTTGATTGTCCCTTTTTTCTCGGAGATATTCACCGACAGTACTTTTATCTTTTGCATATTACCCGGGTAAATTGGTTTTTGTTTTTTCGATCAGTTTTATCTCACCGATCACCATCGTCTTATCAACGGCTTTACACATATCGTAAATGGTTAGCAGAGCTACGCTGACGGCTGTCAGCGCTTCCATTTCAACACCGGTTATCCCGGTACACCGCACTTCGCTGTTGATAGAAACTCCAGTATCAGTCAAAATTGCCTTGACGAGTATTTTGTTCAAAACAATGTTGTGGCAAAGCGGAATGAGTTCCGAAGTACGTTTGGCCGCCTGAATTCCTGCAATTTCAGAAACAGTGAGTACATCGCCTTTTTTTAACAAGTTTCGAGAAATCAGTTTTACGGTTTCAGGCGAAAGTAGGATTTGTCCGGAAGCTTTGGCTACACGCAATTGAACTTGCTTATCGCCAACATCCACCATGCGGGCATTCCCCTGAGAATCGGTATGAGTTAATTTAGTCATCGGTTTATCCTCCAATATTATAAAAACTTCCTTTGCTGTTAAAACACCCATTTAAAGGTTTACTCATTAATGCACTCAACAATGCTTTTTCGGCACCCAATTCGCGAACCGAAAATTCCTGTTCATCGAACAAACACGGTTTGACCATCCCGTTGGCGGTGAGCCTTAACCGGTTACATTGACTGCAATTTCCGCCTTCGCCGCCTTCTACAACCGAGAATTCGCCACTTTCAAGATTCATTTGACGAATAAACCTCACCTGCAAATTATTCATCCTGCAATATTCTTTAACCTCCAGCGCATCCGTTTCATTGGAAGATTTAAATACCACACAATTAATTTTCACCGGTTCCAACCCTGCGTCCTTTGCTGCCTGAATGCCTCGTAAAACCTTTGTAATGTCACCTCCCCGGGTTATTTCGCTGAATTTTAGCGGATTTAATGTGTCGAGACTAATATTCACACGACGCAAGCCAGCATTTTTAAGCGGTTGTGCGAATTCTTCCAAAAGAATTCCGTTAGTGGTTATTGAAAGATCTTTGACTCCACTGATGGAACCCATCTGCGAAACCAAGGCCACAATATCTTTGCGAACCAGCGGTTCTCCACCGGTTATCCGAAACTTATCGATACCCAGACCAACAGCCACACGGACCACTTCGGTAATTTCTTCGAACGAAAGAATATCCTGGTGATTCATCAAACGAATCCCGTCTTCGGGCATGCAATACTTGCATCGCAAGTTGCAACGGTCGGTTACCGAAATCCGAAGGTAATTGATATGTCGGTTAAAGCGGTCGTACACAAACGATTTCCCCTATTTTAAATTCCAGACAATTTTGGGGCATTTCCATGATTCCCTGAGCAAGCGTATAGGCATGAATATGTGCCGAACCATGGTATTCAAGTGGCTGCACCATTCCCTCTTTTGTCAGGATAACTGGAACAAAAATTAATTGATCGCCCTTTTTACGCTTGTAATCCGTGGCAATTGGCAAATACAGGAAATGCCCCTTATCGGTTTTACCTATCAGGGCATTCAAAAATGGTTTTACCAGCACCTCGAATTGAACAAACGACGAAACCGGATTGCCCGGCATCCCAAAAATAAAATGATTCCCTTTTTCTCCGAAAAGCAAATGTTTGCCTGGTCTTACATCCATTCCATGAACACGAATGTTCACTTTTAGTTCTTTCAGTATTTTCGGCACAAAATCAAAATCGCCAACCGATACCCCGCCCGAGACGATGATCACATCATATTTTTCAAGAGCCTGAGAAAGCACATTCCGTATGGCAATTTCATCGTCGCGCACAATGCCCAGGTAATCGGCATCAATACCCATTTGTTTTGCCTGAGCTACCAACTGGTAACTGTTGCTGTTCCTGATTTTCGAAATACCGGGGATTTCATTGGGCTCAACCAATTCATCTCCGGAAGAAATAATTGCCACAGATGGAATTTTTGACACCATTGGATTAATACATCCGACTGACGCCAAAATGGCAATGTGCGACGGCGAAATAACATCGCCCTTTGTTAAGACCCGATCGCCGAGCCTTACATCTTCGCCCATATAGCAAATATTTGCATTGACAGTTTCGCGATTGCACAGCACCAGATTTGGACCAACCTCTTCAATGTGTTCTTTCATAATTACCCAATCAGCTCCTTCAGGAACCATTGCACCAGTCATGATGCGGGCACATTGATTCTCGCCAATTGAATTGGTGGGGATTGATCCGGCTGGTATTTCTTCGATTACCCGCAATTGATTTTTTACATCTGACTTTCGGCAGGCATAACCATCCATGGCCGATTTATTAAACGGAGGCATCGAAATATCCGAAAACACATCTTCGGCAAGTGTTCTATTCAATGCATGAAACAAATCCACCTGCTCTGCACCCTGTGGGAGCGCAAATCTTTTTATAGTTTCTAGCCCTTCGGCAAATGGAATCATTGTTTTATTGTCCATCGGTTATCATTTATTTCAATTAAATTCAAATCGAAATCAATCTTTTCGCCATCGAAAGTAATTACCCGGTCAGCAAACAACAATAACTTTTCAGCATCCGGTTTTATCATTTTCCCGTCAGTCTTGTTCATCATGAAAAATAAACCCGGAACGACGTGGTGGCGCAATCCGCCGGATTCACAGACGATAAAAGAGCCTGACGGTATCATCTGAATGATTTCCTGAAAAGCTTCCATCAGATTATGATCAGTCGCCATCACAAAAAAAGATTTTTGTGCACCCGATTCAAGCATCAGCGAACTGTCTTTCGTTGTAGTGGAATCTGTTTCCTCTGCAATATACAAATTGCTGATTTGCAGAATCACTTTTCCGCTTTGTACATTCCGGTGAAAATGAGGCGTAATTTTGATGGAATAAATAGATTTTGCCAGGCTGAATTTCCGGAGAATCTGACATGCTAAAGTTGTTTTCCCCGTATTACGTCCTGTTCCGGCAATTAATAACAACTGAGGTATTGCTAAAGATTTCATGCCAGAAAATAAAAAGTTGTATATTGGACGCCAGGAATACCCCCGTTATAAAAAACGGAAGAGTAAAGGGAAGTAATGACAAACAGACAAGCAAGAAACAGATATTCCATACATTCGAATATTTCTTTCTCTGTCCCGATAAAAAGCGGATACAGTCTTCTCCGGATGAAGAGGTGCACACGAAAAGCCATACTGTATCTCCTTTCCAAATTAAGGATGTAATTCCTTCGGGAGGCAAAAACGTTTCCATTTTTACCCATCGGTTACCATTTCGTGAGCCTGACTTTTAGAAACAGTAACTCGGAGAAAACTTTGACAAAAGAATCAAAAAAAAATTACTTTTCAATGTTCGTTACTTCCGGAAGTGTGTATTATTTAAGAAGCGGAGTTCAAACCCTGATTCGATGAGAACACTTTCCCCCATTTATGCGTACATTTGCGGCCAAACATTTTGATTTTGGAGCGGAAGGATTTCAGGAGTCTGTTCAGGAAGCACGATCTCACCACCGAATTGTGCCATTTATTGAATACCCCGGGTGAAAAGATTCACCTGCAGGGACTTGTTGGCTCATCACGAAGCATCTTGACCAGTTTACTTTCAGAAGAAATACCAAAAACTTTCGTTATCTGCCTGAACGACAAGGAAGAAGCTGCTTATTTTTACGACGATCTGAATATTTTACTTCCTGAAACTCCGGTTCTGTTTTTCCCCTCATCGTACAAACGGTCGGTGCATTACGAAACCATCGAGCAGGAAAACATCATCCTGCGGACCGAAGTCCTCAACCGACTGAAAGCCGAAAATCAGTTACTCATTGTGACTTATCCTGAAGCGCTGGTCGAAAAGGTTATTTCTAGTGAAGGACTTGCTTCTCATACTTTTCAGGTTTCGAAAGGCGATAAATTATCCATCGAATTTGTGAACGAAGTGCTGTTTGAATACGGTTTCGAACGGGTTGATTTTGTGTATGAACCCGGCCAGTACTCGATTCGCGGAAGTATTGTCGACGTTTATTCGTTTTCGAGCGAAGATCCGTATCGCCTCGACTTTTTTGGCGACGAAGTGGATACCATCCGCAGTTTCAACCTCGACAACCAGATTTCGAAAGAAGCACTGACCCGCATCAGCATCATCCCCAACATTCAGCAGGATTTAAAAGGCGAAGAACGTATCAGCTTTCTCGATTTTATTCCGGCAAATTCGCTGTTGTTCCTGAACGACATTCAGCTGATTATAGATAATATGCAGTTTAATTTCGACCAGACGATTGAAAAGGCTGAAACTGAAGAGGAGCGTAAAGCGTGGTTCACTAAATTGCTTTCAGGAGAAGTTTTTAGTAAGGAAATTAAGCGCTTCACCTGTGCTGAGTTTGGGCAGAAAATCTATTTCAAGCATTCCAAAAAAGTTACCTACCATACCAATCATCAACCTGTTTTCCACAAAAATTTTGACATGCTTGCCGAAAACCTGGTTGACTATCAGAATTTCGGATTTACCAATTATATTTTATCGACCAATGTTTCGCAAACCGACCGACTGAAGGCAATTTTCGATGACAAAGGGCTGAACGTGAACTTTCGTCCGATCAGTTTCACCTTACACGAAGGATTTATCGATCACGACCGGAAGATCTGCTGCTACACCGACCACCAGATTTTTGAGCGTTATCACCGCTTCGAAATCAAAACGCGCAAAGCCGAGCGCGACAGCATCACTTTTAAAGAACTGAACAAGTTGCATACGGGCGATTGGGTGGTTCACGTCGATCATGGCATCGGAAAATTTATGGGTCTGGTAAAAACGGAGGTCGATGGGAAACTTCAGGAGGCAATCCGGTTAAGCTACAAAGACAATGATGTGCTTCTGGTTAGTATTCACAACCTGCACCGCATTTCGAAATACAAAGGCAAGGACGGCACCGAACCGAACATCAGCAAACTAGGCAGCGGCGCTTGGCAAAAGCTGAAAGACCGCACCAAACTGAAGGTCAAAGACATTGCCAAAGAGTTGATCGAATTGTACGCCGCCCGCCGTCAGGAACGGGGCTTCGCTTTTTCGCCTGATTCGTACCTCCAGAACGAGCTGGAAGCTTCGTTTATTTACGAGGACACGCCCGATCAGATGAAATCGACCATCGCCGTGAAGGAAGACATGGAAAAAGAGATTCCGATGGACCGCCTGGTTTGTGGCGACGTGGGTTTCGGGAAAACCGAAATTGCGATCCGCGCCGCGTTTAAAGCCGTGGCCGACAGCAAACAGGTGGCCGTGCTGGTTCCGACAACCATTCTGGCGCTTCAGCATTTCAAAACATTTACCGACCGGCTTGCCGACTTCCCGGCGAGGGTAGAATACATCAGCCGGTTGCGAAGTGCCGCCCAGGTGAAACAGGTTTTGGAAGATACCAAAGCCGGAAAAGTGGACATCCTGATTGGCACGCACAAACTGGTTGGCAAACAGGTGATTTTTAAAGATTTGGGTTTGCTGATTGTCGACGAGGAGCAAAAATTCGGTGTTTCGGTAAAAGAAAAGCTGAAACAAATGAAAGTCAATGTGGATACGCTCACGCTCACTGCCACTCCGATTCCGCGTACGTTGCAATTTTCAATGATGGGCGCACGCGACTTGTCGATTATACAAACTCCCCCACCCAACCGATACCCGATACAAACAGAATTGCACGAGTTTAGTGAAGATATTATCCGTGAAGCCATTCAATACGAGTTGGCGCGCGATGGACAGGTATTTTTTCTCCATAACCTGGTGTCTAATATTTATGAGGTAGAAGCGGTCATCAAAAAGATTGTGCCGGGAGTTCGTACGATAGTTGGTCACGGACAAATGGACGGCGAAAAGCTCGAAAATGTGATGATGAGTTTTATCAACGGCGAATTCGACGTGCTGATTTCAACCACCATTATCGAGTCGGGTCTGGACATTCCAAATGCGAATACGATCATCATCAATCATGCGGAGAATTTTGGGTTGAGCGATTTGCATCAGTTGCGAGGACGGGTTGGCCGCTCGAACAAAAAAGCATTTTGCTATTTGCTGGCGCCACCACTTTCAACAGTCACCACAGAAGCCCGCCGACGGTTGCGTGCCATCGAAGAATTTTCGGAACTGGGAAGCGGATTTAACATTGCCATGCAGGATTTGGATATTCGTGGCGCCGGAAACCTTTTGGGTGCCGAACAGAGCGGATTCATTGCCGACATTGGTTTCGAAACCTATCACCGAATCCTGAACGAAGCCATTCAGGAATTGAAACAAACCGATTTTAAAGAGCTGTTCAAAGACGAAAAAGAAGATTCGTCGCAAGCCTTCCTGAACGTGAAATTTGGCAGCGATTGCCAGATTGATACCGATTTACAACTGCTGTTTCCCGAAAAATATATACAAAGTACTTCGGAGCGAATGTTGCTCTACCGCGAATTGGACAACCTTGAAAGCGAAGAAGCTTTGGTGCAGTTCGAAGCCGGACTGGTTGACCGATTTGGAAAATTACCGAACGAAAGTATCGAACTGGTTGAAGTGGTTCGCCTGCGCTGGGCTGCCATAAAATTGGGTATGGAAAAGATTATCCTGAAGAACCACAAGATGGTCTGCCACTTTATTTCCGATCCGCAGTCGGTATTTTACCAGTCGCCCGCTTTTAGCCAGGTACTGCGCTACGTGCAAACCCATCCCCAAACCTGCCGCATGAAAGAAGGCAATAACCGGCTTTCGCTGACTTTCGATAAGGTAAAAAGTGTGAAGAAGGCGAAAGAGGTTCTGGAGGGAGTTGGGGAAGAATAACAAGTTCTTATGTTCGCCAAGCTACTAAGAATTACTTTTGAAGTTATCGTATGCAGTTTATTGGATTATCATACCATAAACGCTTTCAATACCTATGGATATTACTTTTTTGAATAATTCCTTGCCTGCTTCAATTACTATTTTTTTGCATAGCTCTAAGCTCTTTTTCCTCACAATAGCAAAAATCCTACTTAGTTTTCGGACAATAACCTTCTTCGTAAGATTTTGAATGTTTTCTTTTAATTCATTCACTTCTACTATTATATCGCTATTATCCGAATCATCATCATTCAATATTTCTACTGTCCTTTGTAAGAAATTCTGTATTAGTAATTGACGAGGAAAATCAAAAGATTTAGATTCAGCATCATCGTCTATTATCTCAAATCCAGAGAAAAATTCATCTTCATACTGATTGATTAGTAATTCATTTGGTGTTAGAGCTATATTATTATATTTCTCTATTAGCCCCAACCAATTTTGTAGATGGTCAAAAGCTCCACCAATGGATACATTAGCTTTATTTGGATCCAATGAAGTGGAGCTAGCAGGCATATAATCAATCTTAAAATAGGATTTTTCTCTTGAGAAGAATGGATTTGATAACGAAAAGTAAAAATTAGAAAATGGATCAATATCATGCAGTAATATTTTCAGATTCTTGTCTTCTTTAATTAAGATCAATCCACTTTTTGAATATGCGTGTATTCGAAACTTTTCATACAAGATTTGAATATCCTCAATTAATTTTAATGGTAATGTCTTTTTATTTATCGGTTCATTCATCTTATAAGAGTATTTTATTGGATAACATTTTATGCCTTTCCCAAATATACTGATTTGTAATAATATTAGATCTATACCTTTGTTTTTGTTAAACCCCTTTTCCAAACAATTGCAGCAGTTGTGCTTAATCCTGTCAGGTTTTGAAAACCTTACAGGATTGGGAGCAATCAACCGGAAAAGTTTTTCAAATAATTTTTTGATGGATTTTTAATAACCAATTTTTGGTCTTTCTTTGGCAGTAGTTTCCTGATGCATTAATTCCCGAATTGCCTGAAATATCAGGGCAAATTGCTTGTCATATTTGGATTCCAAATCAAAAAGTTTTCTTTCTAAATCTTTATTTGCCGATAGAATCTCTCTTAATTTCACAAATGCCCTCACGATTAATACGCTGGCTTGAATCGCAGTTGGTGTGTTCAATACACTGGACAACATGATTGTGCCATGTTCGGTAAATGCATATGGATTTGTCCTGGAAAACTTGAGTTTTTCAAGGTGGTCGCAATTTGCGATAACCTCTGCTTTTTCATCTTCAGATAGTTGAAACATAAAGTCATCGGGAAACCGATCCTTGTTCCGTTTGACTTGCTCATTCAATCTACTTGTACTTATTCCATAAATTACAGCCAAATCAGCATCAAGCATGATTTTCTGACCTCTGATTAGTAAGATTGACCGGTCAATTTTTTCTTCGGGGATTAATGTGATTTTATCCATAGGGCAAAAGGTTGTCGCATTTTGCGATAGGTTAGGACTAACGATAAAATTTTCACACATAAAGTTAGCCTTTTGCACTAAATTTCACTGCATATCCACCCTTTTGTTAAATCCAAATTTCAAACAAATACAATGGCATTTAGCTGCGATTGATCAGATGATTCAAGTCCTCCAGATTTGCATTCCACTCATCCTTCAACATAGCATAAACCAGATCGTCAACCCATTCGCTGTTTAGCTCAGAATTTTCCTTAACAAGTCCCTTTTTACGAAATCCTAAACGTTCAATTAACCGGATTGAGGATTGGTTTCTCGAATCAATCGACGCAACAATCCGATGCTTGCCCAACTCATCAAAAAGGTAATCAATTGTTGCCTTAATGGCTTCAAAAGCATAGCCTTTGCCATGATATTTCTGGCTTAGCGTACAACCCAACTCAACCTGAAAGGCATCCGAAAAAAGGAAGTGAACCCCAATATCTCCAATCAACTTGTTATCGTCTTTTTTAATAATCACGAACTGAAACCAGGTTCCCTGTTGGTTTATTTCCGAAGAGACCTTATTGGTGATGAAATCGTGTACATCGCAAATAGTCTTAGGTATCCAGCCCTGATATTGATTCACATGTGCATCTGAGCGGTATAGAAAGATGGAATCCGCATCCTCCATCTGTATCGGTCTCAAAAGCAATCGATCTGAACTGATTTGAATGAAATCCATGGGCAGGGTCATTTACGGATTGTAATTTTTAGGTTTCGATAAAACCAACCTATTTATACTTTATTGTTCTTTTAGCTTCAACGAGTTTTTTCTTGTCGACGAGCCAGTATTTTCTAATCCAATTGCCTCGTTTATCGCATTTGTAGTAAATATCCTGCTTTGGGTTTTTACCATAAATGGGCAACCCAACTAAAAAATCGATCGAATAATGATCCAAAAAACCATGCGTATTTAAGGTGTACGAAAGTTCAGTCTTCAGGTCCGATTCAATGTCTTTTCGCTCAATGCGGACTAAACGATCAGTCGAATCATAGAACAATTCACATTTCTCACCAGTATCCATAGTGCCTGCTTCACTAATATTGTGTCGTGTAAACGACTTCAGTTTCCCTAGTTTATACTCGGCATTCATCTCGATCATAAACAATTCGCGGGTATTTTTTTGATGATCAACCGCCCAAAAATTCACTTTGGCAATCCTCCCCGCCGAATCCAGGAAATTTTCATATTCAACATAGTCACCAGCATGTCCTCGATCATCTTTTTCTATGATTTCCCGCTCAATAATACGGTCGCCCATTTTATTTTGCTGGTAGGAATATCCAGTCAGGACTTTATTCTGAAATGAGTTGGTACGGCTTTTTAGCTTCGAATTTTCATCAAAAAGGTAGGTATATTTCCATCCCGAATATTTCCCTGGTTTAAATATGGCGGAATCTTTTTTTGTCTGATTCAGTTCTTTGCCGTATCTTTTCTCAACCACCTTTTTAATATTTCCCCTGAATTCAGGAAGCTTCGGAAATAATTGGCCAAAAGTGAAACATGGCATCAGGAACAATATGGATATGACTGCTAGCTTCATCGATTAAATGCAAATTATTATCTCAAATCCAAAGGTAAGGATTTGCCTGAATTTACAGATTGTATTTATGACGTTGTTTTCTGCGAAAGTTTGAAGCCAGGAATAATGGACCTGAAAAGAAGTAATCACGATTTAGTTATTATTGTAGATAAAATCAAAATATCTGCTTTCTTTGCCCATAGTTTTCAATATAATTCAAACAATTCAAATAGTTATCTCGAATGAGGATATTGCAAAAAATTAAAAAGAGTAAGTATTATCTTTTCTTATCTGTATTGCCCATTGTTATTCTTGTTGGCGGATTTAAAGTCGGGGCACATCTACTCAATTGGGAGGTGATTCCCAAAGATTTGTCATCCTTTTTCCCGAGCATTCTGACAGGTATCATTTTTATCCTTGGTTTTTTATTGGCCGGAGTGGTAACCGATTATAAGGAAAGCGAAAAAATTCCGAATGAAATAGCGGCTTCACTTTATGCCATCTGGCAGGAAGCAGATTATCTCCGGATAGTTTCAAACTCGACATCGGCGGTAGCGTTGATGAATAAGATCAAAAACTTTGTTCCAACACTAAAGCGCGATTATTTTATGCTTGGAAATGATCAGCTTTCGAAACTATTGGATTCGTTCTCAGCCGACATCATCGAAATTGGCAAAGAAGGTGCAGCACCCAACTATGTTCTGCGAATGAAAGCCGAAGTTGCTTCGCTGAAGAAAACAATTAACCGAATTACGGTGATCAAGAATACCGATTTTGTGCCTGCCGTTTTCATTTGTATAAAAGTCATTGCAATCGTCTTTTTAACTGTATATTGCTTGCTGAATGTCGACCCGTGGTGGGGAGGATTGATTTTGGTGAGTATTTTTTCGTTCGTCATTTTCTCAATCCTATTCCTGATCAAAGACATGGAAGATCCGTTCGAATATGACGGAAGCGATGATGTAAAATCAGGTGAAATTAGCTTGCTGGTGCTTGATAATCTTCAGAAAGAATTCGTCGCAAAGGAGCTACCTTTGTCCTGAAGCAATTGTTCTGCGGCTAATTGACCGTTTGATAAAAGGGTTCAGCATTCAGGAAGATCGAATAAAATGTCATACATTCGCTATCCGTTTCATGTGTAAACACAAATCGATCAGGCCATGGAAATCCTAAAAAGCGATTACCTGTCAATAGTCATTAGTTCAGTAGCAGTTTACCTGTTTATGGTATTTGCCATAAGGCTGTTTGGCAAAAAAGAGTTGTCGCAGCTATCGGTCACCGATCTGGTTTTTATTCTTCTAATCAGTAATTCGGTGCAAAATGCCATGGTAGGAAGCAATACAACCTTATGGGGCGGACTGGTCGCAGCGACATCACTTTTTATAGTTAATTTTTTGCTGAAACAAGCGATTTATCGCTTCCCATCACTAAGCAAATTTATTCAGGGTGAAGCAATAATGCTTGTCTATAAAGGAAATATCAAGATCGACAACATGCACCGTACCCGAATCACCCACGAAGAATTAATGGAAGCCGTTCGTGAACATGGCGTCAATTCAATATCAGAAGTTGACCTTGCGATTCTTGAAGTGGATGGAAATATCAGTATCCTTTCAAACGATTTTCACCGGAAAACCAACCGAAAACGGAAAGTGCACAAGGCGATCACCAAACAACAATGATCTAATCTTTCAGGAAGAAAATGATTGCCGCAATCAATCCGGCGGTCACAACAATCCAGCGCAACAGTTCTGGTTTTATCTTTCCCGCCAATTTTCCGCCGATTAAACCACCTGCAAGCGATCCAAAAATCATGACAAATGCGACCATCCAGTCAACCTTTCCGGAGAAAGCAAAATAAATTGCCGCAGCAAGGTTGATGGCAAATCCGAGGGCCTGCTTCAGAAAATTCAGTCGGGTCATCGAATCGTCGGTTACCAATCCAAGAACAGCCATCAGGATAACGCCCAGCCCGGCGCCAAAATAACCACCATAAACTGCTGCTGCAAAAACCAGCGACAGCATAATAATCGGATTGTGTTGCTCGGTATGAGCATGCCCAATACGCGCAATCACCCAGTTTTTAATTTGTACCTGAGCCGCAAGCAATAGTGTTGCCACTAAAATCAGGTAAGGAATTAGGCTTCGGAATGCGCTTTCGCTCGTGTTTAAAATGAGCAGTCCACCAACAACTCCGCCAACAATGGCAACAGGCAGCAATTTCAGTAAACGTTGGTATTGCGATTTAAAATCTTTTCGCTGCGACCACATTCCGCCAATGGTTCCCGGCACAAGAGCAACGGTATTGGTAACATTGGCCACTACCGGCGAAATTCCCACGGCCAGCAAAACCGGAAAGCTAACCAGTGTTCCGCCACCAGCCATAGCGTTAATAAATCCGGCCGCAACAGCTGCCAGAAAAATGAGCATTTCGTTGAGAAGTGACATCTTGCTTGTTTTGATCAGGGCGTAAAGATGAAAAAAGTGTGTGAAACAAAGCCAAATAAACTCCGAAAATTGTCAAAGGTTAAGAATAAGTGTTTGATGCACATTTAACGTCTAATGATTATATTTGTCTTGCTTTGACTAACTAAACTATTCGATCATGAAAAATCTCTTCTTGTTTTTTTTACTCCTGACTTTTGTCGGAACCCTTTCGGCGCAGGTTCCAAAAATGGACAATGTGCTCTATGGAGCAGCTTATTACCAGGAATATATGCCTTCCGACCGCCTTGCTGAAGACCTTAAACTGATGAAAGAATCGGGAATGTCGGTGGTTCGTTTGGGCGAATCGACCTGGAGTTTGTTCGAGCCACGCGAAGGCGAATTCGATTTCGCCTGGATGGACCGCATCATCGACGGCCTTCATGCCAACGGAATCAAAGTAATTTTAGGAACGCCTACCTATTCGATGCCGGCGTGGTTGTGGCACAAACATCCGGAAGTGCTGGTTAACTACGAAAAAGGAAACAAAGCCTACTACGGAATTCGCCAGAATATGGACATTACCAACCCAACGTTCTTGTTTTATTCTGAACGGATTATCCGGAAGATGTTGGAACATTACGCCAAACATCCCGCCATTATTGGTTATCAGGTTGACAATGAAACTACAACCAATGGGGTGAACAACTACGATTTTCACATTAGCTTTATTGATTACCTGAAGAAAAAATTCGATACCACCGAAACCCTGAATAAACTGTGGGGCCTGAATTACTGGGGAATGACCATGAACGGCTGGGACGAATTTCCGGAGAAAGACGGCGTAACCAACACCGCATACAAGTTAGAGTGGGAACGCTTCAAACGTAAAACTGTGGCCGATTACCTGACCTGGCAAGCCGGAATTGTGAGCGAATACAAACGTCCCGATCAGTTTATTACTCATTGTTTTATGCCATCGGTTCAGGATATCGACCAGATCGAAAGTTCGAAAAAGATGGACATCATGGCCGTGAATGTTTATCACGGTTCTCAGGATAATCTGACAGGCGACGAAATCGCTTTTGCCGGCGACTTTTTCCGTTCGGTGAAAATGAGAAACTACCTGATTACCGAGACCAACGCACAAACCATTGGCTGGGATTCGAAATCGCAATTGCCTCCATACGATGGGCAACTTCGCCAAAATGTTTATGCACACATGGGTTCAGGCGCCAATATGGTCGAATACTGGCACTGGCACTCGATCCATTACGGACAGGAAACTTATTGGAAAGGAGTTCTGTCGCACGACCTTCAACCTAACCGCGCCTATGCCGAATATTCGAAAACCGCGCACGAGCTTCAGCAGTTTGGCAAGAAGTTGGTAAACCTGAAAATCACCAATAAAGTTGCTATTTTATTCAGTCACGATGCCAATGCAGCCTTGAACGTGATGCCGTTCAAAAATGCGAAACAGGATATGTGGGGCGGCTCTTCAAACATTTACCGCAACGAACTGGTTGGACAATTTCACAAGGCACTTTTCAGAAATAACGTGGGAGTAGATTTTATCTTTCCTGAAAATGCGAAGTTCGAGAATTACGATCTGGTCATTATTCCAGCGTTGTACATTGCCAGCGACGATTTGCTAAACAGAATCAGCAAGTATGTCGAGAATGGTGGGCATGTGATTATGCAGTTCAAAAGCGGTTTCTGCGACGAAAACTCCATGGTGCGCCCAATGCTGGCACCTGGGCCACTGCGAAAAGCCTGTGGTTTTTACTATCAGGAATTTACCAACTTCAAGGAGTTAAGCCTGAAAGACAATCCATTTAAGGTTGACGAAGCCTCGAACAAAGTGTACGACTGGGGCGAATACCTGATTCCGGAGACAGCTAAACCACTTGCTTATTACGATCATCAATACTTCGGAAAATATCCGGCCATCACCATTAATAATTTCGGAAAAGGCACTTTGCTTTATGAAGGCACTGGCGTTTCTGACCTTATTCAGGAAAAACTGATTCGTCAGGAAATGGAACGGGCCGGGATTAAAACAGTTGACCAGAACTTGCACTGGCCATTGATAACCAAAAGTGGAATGAACGATGCCGGGAAAAAAGTACATTATTATTACAACTACAGCTCGCAAAAATCAAGCTTGGTTTATCCGCACAAAGCCGGCAATGAGTTGACTTCAGGAAAAGCTATTGCTTCAGGGGCATCGCTCGAAATTGAGGCTTGGGATGTACTGATTATTGAAGAAAATTAGACCGACAGTCCTCTTCGTTGCAAACAATCCCTGCTATTAACGTAGCAGGGATTGTTTTTTACATCCAATTTCTGATTGTTTTTTAACATTGAACTTTCATTTATCGAAAGGCTCGCCGGAATGATGATTTAACTACATTTGATTTCTAACTAATACCGTTGCCAGATGATGCAAAATTCCCCCGGAAATTCTTCCTCGCGTTTATTGTCCCTCGACTTTTTTCGTGGATTGACCATGTTTCTTTTGGTTGCAGAAGGAACCGGACTTTGGTGGACACTCGTTCAGGATCCTATTCGTGGTACATTTCTGGAGCATTTCTTCCTACAATTTGAGCATCATCCCTGGCACGGACTTCGATTCTGGGATTTAATCCAACCATTCTTCATGTTTATTGTCGGAGTGGCAATGCCCTTTTCATACCGGAGCCGTATTTCGAAAGGCGAATCCCGCAGTACCATAACCCGGCACATTATTCAACGATCCTTTATCCTGCTTGCTTTTGGCGTGGGCCTTCAATGCGGTTACAGTAAAAAACTGGTTTGGGAACTTTGGGGAGTGCTCTCGCAACTTTCGGTTACCATACCAATTGCCTACTTCCTGATGAAATATCCGATTAAAGTGCAACTTGCCGTTTCACTTCTGCTGCTGCTGATAACCGACCTTATTTACAGAAATTTTTCGATCGAAGGCTTTAACCAGCCATGGGTAATCGATAAAAATTTTGGTAGTTGGATGGATCTGATTTTAATGGGAAAACTCAATAATGGCGGAGGATGGGTTACAATCAACTGTATTCCAACAGCGGCGCATACCATCTGGGGGGTATTGGCGGGTCAGTTACTAATCAAAGATGTAAGCCAAAAATGCAAGTTCAAAACACTTTTAATTGTGGGAGGTATTTCCCTGTTTATTGGTTTTGGTCTCGATCTGACAGGAATTACTCCAATCATTAAACGCATTGCAACTTCTTCATTTGTTTTCACTTCGGGAGGCTGGGCACTCATCGGTTTGGCGATTAGCTACTGGCTGATTGATATCAAAGGCTACAAAAACTGGATTTTTATATTTACCGTTGTTGGTACAAATTCGATCTTTATTTACATTTTCTTTCAAACGGTGGGTAGCCAGTGGCTCAACGATTTCGTTGCTATTTTTTCAAAAGGTATGCTTCAATGGACTGGCGCTTCTGAATTTATCCTAAATCTATTTACCAGTCTTGCCATATTAGCCGCAGAATGGGGTCTGTGCTATTGGTTGTATAGAAGGAAGATTTTCTTCCGGATATAAAGAAGCTAAATCCAGTCGATTACAGATAGATTCAAATTGGGAACTCCAAAGTCCGTATGCTAATAATTGTTAATTCAAGCCAATTATGTAACAATGCTATCTTGCTTAGCGTATTCACAATTGACTTTGCAAATTTAATTTTTTGAACTTTTTTGGGTTGATTGGTTTTTTTGTGAAAAGCAAAGTTCGTAAGGTAATTTTAGTTGTTTGTTTAGTGAGAAGCGGTGGTCGCCACCGCTTCTCACTTTTTAGTAAAAGTCATCAGCGTCTCCCCCAATAAATAATCAGATTGCACCCTCGATTTCTTAGCTTCAATATTTTAAATTCCATTGTATAAAATCATCAAAACTTTATAAATATTTAATGAAAGTTATACATGAATTCAAAAATAAATAAAATACATTTGTAGTGACTTAAACAGATATAAACTTTATTTGATGACCTTTTCTCCGATAAATCAGGATGAAGAAAGCGACATGAATGCCGTGGAACTGAAAAACAATTTTCAGAAACGAAAGATAATCAAGAATTTATTTCTGTATGGAGCCATGGCCAATACTGATCTTGGCAAATTTGTCAAACTTAGTACTCCAAAAATAATCAGCCTGCTCAACGAGTTGAAAGCAGAAGGGCTTGTTGAGGAGCTCGGGCAAGGCAATTCGAGCGGGGGGCGACGACCAAATTTGTATGGCAATAAAGAGGATGCTTTTTTCATCATTGGCATTTCAATCAACATATACAAGACTTCGGTTTCTATTTTCAATGCAAAAAACCAAAAGATTACCGATGATCAAATCTTAACCCTGACCATTTCGCACGGAACGTCCATCGTCGACCCGATTGTTGATTTTACTGAAAACGTGATCCGCGAAAAGCAGATTCCCAGAGAAAAAATATTGGGCATTGGGATTGAAATGCCCGGAATGGTTGATTCAGAAACAGGTATTAATAAAACCTACATGGTTTCGGACCAACCTGTTGCCGACGTATTTAGCAAAAAATTTGGAATGGGAGTCCTGATCGAAAATGACGCCAAAGCACGGGCATTTGCCGAACTCCGCTTTGGATTGGCCCATGCCCGACAAAACGTTCTAGCGATACACCTTGATTGGGGAATTGGGTTGGGGATCATTGTAAATGGGAAGTTGTACAAAGGACGCGATGGATTCGCCGGGGAGTTTGGCCATTTGCCAATGGTCGACAACGGAATGCTGTGCCGATGTGGCAAATTAGGTTGTTTGGAAACCATTGCATCGGGAACCGCCATTGCCCGAATGGCCAAAGAAGGCCTGGAAACCGGGCGTTCGTCGTTCCTTAGCGAATTAAAAGACGCTGGCCAGGAAAACAATGAAATCAGAAAAGTCATCCAGGCGGCAACTTTAGGCGATCAGTATTCAATCTCAATTCTGTCCAATGTTGGGCATTCGCTTGGAAAAGGTCTTGCTTACCTCATTCAGATTTTTAATCCTGAATTAATTATACTGGGCGGACAAATGTCGGATGCCAACCAGTTTATCCTTCCACCCATCCAACAGTCGATCCAGATTTTCTGTATTCCGGAATTGGGCAACGAAATTGAAATAAAAGTTTCAGAATTAGGCAGCCAGGCAGGCATACGAGGTGTTGCTGCATTATTTCTGGAGCATGTTCTCGATAAAAAATATCATCAGTAGTAAACTCAAATCAGGGTTTAATGGTTAAACCAGTTTAATCCTTCAAAACGCATAAACAATGACAACAAAAGAATTCAGTCCGGTTGAAAAAATTTTCCTTCAACAGGCAGGCATTGATCAGGTGAGTACCCAAATGCCATACATTACCGTTGAGAATTTTCCGAAACTGGGAATGCTTGCTTCCCTCCGCTTTCTGGAATGGGTAGCCAAAAATCCCAATGGGGTGATTAGTCTTCCAACAAGCAAATCATCGCAATATTTCATCAAATATACCCAATTTTTTCTTGAAAACTGGGATTCCCCAAAAGGACAAACACTTCTGAATACATTCGGACTTTCAGGACTTAAGAAACCAGATTTAAGTGGTCTGCATTTTGTTCAGATGGACGAATTCTATCCAATTTCATCCAAACAACACAACAGCTTTTGCAATTACATCGAGACCTATTATATCAAAGGATTCGGACTCGATCCGAATAAAGCGCTGCTCATCAATTCTGATCTCATTCCTTTAGCCGAAGGAAAATCATACAACGAGGTTTTTCCTGATCTGAAAATTGATTTGTCGCTGCGTTATCGTGAAGCAAAAAATCCGATCGAAAAGATTCAACAAAAATCAATCTTAATGATCGATAACTGGTGCTCCGAATACGAACAAAAAGTTCGGGCTTTGGGTGGTATTGGATTTTTCCTCGGTGGCATTGGCCCTGATGGTCACATTGCATTCAACACTCGCGGAACCGACCATTTTTCGACAACCCGACTAACAGCAACCAATTTCGAAACTCAGGCAGTTTCGGCAGGCGATTTAGGCGGGATTGAAATTTCGCGTCATCGGTTAGTTATTACCATCGGACTCGAAACGATCACTTTTAATCCGGATTCAACCGCAATTATTTTTGCTGCCGGAGAAGCAATTGCCGATGTTATTAAAGATTCGCTCGAAAATGAGCCCTCGAACCAATACCCGGCCAGTTCGTTGCACAAATTATCGAATGCCAGGTTTTACCTGACCAACGGAGCTGCAGTGAAGCTGACCGATAGTGTCGATAAATATTACCAAACTGGCGAATGGTCTCACCAAAAAACCGAACGTGCGATCATCGATCTTTGTCCGAAGATCAACAAATTTGGGCATCGCCTAACAATGGAAGATCTAAAGGCTGATAGATATTGCCGTATGATTCCGAACCTAAATGAAAATACGGTTCAGTCAGTTATCGATTCGATTACCGCTAAACTAAGCAAAGGCATCGAACGTGAATCAAATCAGGTATTTTACCATACCGGCCCTCACCATGACGACATCATGCTTGGCATTATGCCATACGCTAA